>Ga0209890_10000038_pt1 | contig 59508 bp, 46 predicted proteins | sample OrgsoiDNA2013049_FD_185799 | JGI IMG/M metagenome (GOLD analysis project Ga0209890, IMG submission 185799) | Permafrost soil microbial communities from the Arctic, to analyse light accelerated degradation of dissolved organic matter (DOM) -... | ecosystem: Environmental > Terrestrial > Soil >... | reverse complement strand
CCGAATGTCGATATACGTGCGCGAAAAGCTGACCGCGATGGCCCTGGTCGCATTACTGGCGGCTACAGCCGGCGGAGCCTGCACCAAGAAGGAGGATGCGGGCAAGCCGTCCAGCGTCCCTCCGCTCGATCCAGGAGCTGCGCCGAGCGCGCCAGGAGCTGCGCCGAGCGCCCCCGCACCGACAGCAGCGGCTCTGGCCGCGCCAAGCCCAACGGCTGAGGCGCCCGCCACCGACGACCCCCGCGCGTCGATCACCGGCTCAGTCGTTCTTGCGCCCGCGGTCGCCAAGGCGAAGCCGAAGGGGGGGACGCTCTACCTGGTGGCGCGCCGGATCTCCGACAATCCGACCGCGCGCGGCACGCTCATCGCGGTGAAGAAGCTGCCGGCGACCAAGTTCCCGCTGCCGTTCTCGCTCACGGCCGCCGACATGCCGTTTCAGAACGGACCGTTCGACGGCGACCTGGTGCTGACCGCGCGTATCGATCAGGACGGCGACCCGCTGACCCACGAGAAAGGGGACGTCTACGGCACGCTCCCCAAGGTTCCGGTCGGCTCGCGCGGCGTGAAGCTGGCGCTCGACCAGGTCCAAAAAGAGACTGAGTCGCTGGCCGGCGGCGCACCGATGATGGGCGGGATGGGCGCTCCCGGCGGGGGCGCCGCGATGCCACCCGGTCATCCTTCGATGGGGGCCACCCAGCTCCCTCCCGGTCATCCTTAGGCGCTGTTCCTGATCGTCGCGGCAGCGGCGGGTTGTGGTAGCTTCCGCGGCATCATGGACTACAAAAAGCTGCGCGACATGGTCAGCCACCGGACGACGTTCGAGTACGACTCGGGGGCGAAGATCATCGGCACGATCGCCGCCTGTATGCCGGCGAACGGACCGGTGCAGATGCTGGTGCTGTCGAAGGTGCAGGTGCTCGACGCGAGCCAGAGCGTCATCGCCAAGTACGAAGAGCTGCCGCTCGTCCCCAACAACCTGATCGGCTTCCAGATCACCGAGGGACCATTGTGAAGCGAGCGGCGACGCCGGTCGCCGTTTTGGTCGCGTCGCTCGCGGGCGCCTGCGTTGGGCCGAGCTACACCATTGTCGATGACCCGTTCGACATAGCGGAGACGACGACCGCGCCGGAGATCAGCGCGATCGTCGACGTGGGTGGCGGGGACGTGACGCTCTCGGGGCCGCTGGCGATGGAGGCGTCGGACGGCGTGGCCGTCATCGGGGAGACGCTCTGGGTTCGCGGCAGCTCATTCGGTAAGCAGCCGACGGTCTTGGTGGGTGGTCGGCCGGCGGCGGTCCTGGGGCGCACGCGCGAGGGGGGACTCGTGGTGCGTGTCCCGGCTGGGACTCCGACCGGATCGCAGGCGGTCGTGGTGAGCAACGAGCTCGGCAAGAGCGAGCGCCCGATTTCCGTCCGCCGCTACGCCGCCGTGCTGGCGCCGGGCAGCGGTCAAATCGGTTGGGCCGTGGTCGGCAGCGACGGTCCGATCGCGGCCGGTGCCACGCCGGTTCCGGGCGCTCGCTGGCTGGCGCTGTCGAGCGACGGCCGCGCCGGCTACGTCGCCGAGACGACCGGCGGGACGATCGACGTGATCGATCTGCCGGCACCTGGCGCGCCAAAGGTGATCTACAAACTGCAGCTGGGGAGCGCCGGGGGCTCTGTGCTGGCGCTGGCCGCGGCCGCGCGCGCGCCGGTGCTCGCCGTGGTGCGCACCAACGACGTCGTCCTCGTCGACACCAGCTCGCCGCTGCACCCGGCGCGCAGCGCGCCACGCGCGTTGCCGCTGGCGGTGCGTGACGCCAAGGTGGCCGCCGCCGACATCTCGCCCGACGGTAAGCTGCTGGCGATCGCCACCGAGGCGGGCAACCAGGTGGTCATGCTGGACCTCGGGCCGGCGGGCTACGCGCCCGTCGCGAGCATGCTCGCCGTCGCGCCGGAGATCCGCGAGAGCATTCTCTGCGACGTCGCCTTCGCGCCTGCCGGCGACACGCTCTGGGTCCTCTCCGGCGACACCCCCCGCAGCGCGGTGGTCGGTCCGGAGCCGACGCAGCTGCGCGCGGTTCGCCTGGCGAGCGATTCGCAGACTCTGGTGCGCCTGACCGCCGCCCGGGTGGTCGACATCGGCGAGGCGGCCGGACCCGTGCGCCTCGGCGTCGGTCGTGCGCTGCCGCTGGCGAGCGGCGCGGCGATCCGCCTGCCGCCCGAGCGCAACACCGTATTCTTCGCGGCCGCCGCCCACGCGGGGGGCGGCACCGGAATTTTTCGTCTCGATTCCGAGGATGCAGCGACGGTGATCGTGGCCAGCCCGGCGCGCGTCGGACGTCCGGATATCTCGCCCGAGGGGCGCTGGCTGCTGGCGCCGGCGGCGTCGCCCGATGGTGCGGTTCGCGTCTTGGCAGCGGCCATCGACGGCCGCCCGTCACCCGCCGGAGCCGCGCGTCCGGTTGACGCGATTTCCGCCTTGCCAGGGGAGGGTCCGCCCGCCGCTCGTCCGGCGCCCGAGCTGAGGATTCAGCCCTGAAGAGGGTGCGTGCCGTCGTGCGGGGCCGCGTGCAGGGTGTCGGGTTTCGCGCCAGCGCCGCGCACGAGGCGCGACGTCTCGGTGTTGGCGGCTGGGTGCGGAACCGGCCCGACGGCAGCGTCGAGCTCGAGGCCCGCGGCGCTCCGGCCGCGGTCGACGCGCTCTGCGCCTGGCTCGCCCAGGGACCCCGCGGCGCGCGTGTGACGGGCGTCGACGCCTACGAGGCGCCTGCCCCGGATGAGATCCAAGATCAGCAAGCCGGGAATGACGGAGACGGATTCGAGATACGCTGACTTTTCATTCAGATTCCGCGGAGGGCGCTCATGGCCAACGACGAGGGTTCGAAGAACGAAGCATCGGGAGTGATCCAATCGGTTTCCCGCGAGGGGCGGCGATTCCCCCCGTCGAAGGCGTTCGCGCAGCGCGCGCTCATCAAAGATCGCGCCGCTTACGAAAAGCAGTACCGCCGCTCGATCGACGACAGCGAAGCCTTCTGGGACGAGGCGGCGAAAGCCGAGCTCGCCTGGACCAAGCCGTGGAGCAAGGTGCTCTCCTGGAATCTCCCCTGGGCGCGCTGGTTCGACGGCGGTGAGCTGAACCTCTCGGCGAATTGTCTCGATCGGCACCTGGCGACCCGCGGCGACAAGGTCGCCCTCGACTGGGAAGGAGAGCCGGGCGACAGCCTCAAGCTCACCTACCGGCAGCTGCACGCGGAGGTTTGCAAGGCGGCGAACGTGCTCAAGGGGCTGGGCGTCGTGGCCGGCGACGTGGTGGCGATCTATCTGCCGATGATCCCGGAGGCCGCCATCGCCATGCTGGCCTGCACCCGTATCGGCGCGACGCACACGGTGGTGTTCGGCGGCTTCTCGGCCGAGGCGCTGCGCGACCGCATCAACGACTGCGGCGCCGTCCTTTGCATCACCGCCGATGGCGGGTGGCGGCGCGGCAAGTCGGTCCCCCTGAAGGCAAACGTCGACCGGGCGCTCGAACAGACGCCGACTGTGAAGAGCTGCTTGGTGGTGCGGCGCACCAACGACGCCGTGGAGATGAAGGCCGGGCGCGACATCTGGTGGGACGAGAAGATGAAGGGGGTCTCCGCGGAGTGCGTCCCCGCGAGCCTGCCGTCCGAACATCCGCTCTTCATCCTCTACACATCGGGGACGACCGGGAAGCCGAAAGGAATCGTCCACACGACGGGCGGCTACCTGCTGGGCGCGCACCTGACGACCAAGTACGTCTTCGACCTGCGCGAAGACGACGTCTACTGGTGCACCGCCGACGTCGGCTGGGTCACCGGGCACAGCTACGTCGTCTACGGTCCGCTCTCCAACGGCGCCACCACCGTCATGTACGAAGGGGCGCCCGATCATCCCGAGAAGGACCGCTTCTGGTCGATCGTCGAACGGCACAAGGTCTCCATCTTCTATACGGCGCCGACGGCGATCCGCGCCTTCGTCCGTTGGGGCGACGACCTGCCGAAGAAGCACGATCTTTCATCGCTGCGGCTGCTCGGCAGCGTCGGCGAGCCGATCAACCCCGAGGCCTGGATGTGGTACCACGAGGTCATTGGCGGCGGGCGCTGCCCGATCGTCGACACCTGGTGGCAGACGGAGACGGGCGGCATCATGATGACGCCGCTGCCGGGGATCACCGACGCCAAGCCGGGGAGCTGCGCCATTCCGTTCTTCGGCGTCGACCCGCAAGTGGTCAAGCGCGACGGTACGCCCTGCGGACCGAACGAAGGGGGCTTCCTGGTGATCAAGAAGCCGTGGCCCTCGATGCTGCGCGGCATTCACGGCGATCCCGAGCGCTACACCAAGGCTTACTGGTCGGAGATCCCTGGCGTCTACTTCACAGGCGACGGGTCACGCCAAGACGAGGACGGCTACTTCTGGGTCATGGGGCGCGTCGACGACGTGCTGAACGTCGCCGGCCACCGCCTCGGCACCGCCGAGATCGAGAGTGCGCTCGTCTCACACCCCAGCGTCGCCGAGGCGGCCGTGGTCGGCCCGCCTCACGAGCTGAAAGGGCAGGCGATCTTCGCGTTCGTCACGCCGAAATCCGGCGTGACGGCCTCACCCGAGCTGAAGAAGTCGCTGTCGGACCACGTCGTCAAAGAGATCGGCGCGCTGGCGAGACCCGACGAGATCCGCTTCACCGACGCGCTGCCGAAGACCCGTTCCGGCAAGATCATGCGCCGGCTGCTACGCGAGATCGCCACCAACGGCGCCGTTCGCGGCGACGTGACGACGCTGGAGGACATCGGCGTCATCAGCCGCCTCTCCGCCGCGCGCGACGACGAAGAGTAGTGCGACGGATCCGCGGCGGTGCAGGCGCCTCCGCGGATCCCTTGCTCGCTATCCTTGCGGACGCATCAAAGCGCGTGGTGGTCGGGCCACGCGCGGGAAGGCCTTCGTGAGCGGGCCGTCGAACGTCGCCAGGGGCACGCTCTCGCGTTCCGCCAACTCGACGAAGACGGTGTCGTACGCGGCGATGCCGGACGCTGTGGAACGCGCGAGGGCTCCGTGCCAAAGGGTCGAGACGGGGACGGATTCGATGCCCAGGGAGCGGGCCAGGTCCAGGCGCCGAAGGCCTTCGGGGAGGTCGATGAGCTTCTTGCGGACGGCCATCCAGAGGACGTTAGTGATTTCAGCTTCCCAGGAAGCCGGCGCGAGCGCGTGGTCGACGTGGCGCCAAAACCGTTCGCACTCATCGCGAACGGGCTCGGTCTCCAAAAGGAAGTAGGCGACGACGTTGGTGTCGACGACGACCTTCAACGCCGGCCCTGGTGGATCCATGCGTCTATTTCGCCGGTCGTGGCCACCCGCTTCTGGCTCTTCCAGGAGGCCTTGATCTGTTCGATCGCCGAAAGGCGGTCACCGACCTGGCGCTCCACCATCTCGCGGACCTCTTGCTCCATCGAACGGTGATTCCGTTCGGCCAGCGATTTCAGAGACGCTACCACCCTCAATGAGAGATTCCGAATCGTCAGCGTTGCCATGCTAGCGATATGCTAGCACAGGTTGGCGCCGGGCGCCTCTGTCGGGCAGACGCCTGTCCCAGCCCCGCGCCGAAGGCAGGCTGATTCGGGGAACCTAGGCCCGAAACCCAGCGCTACGGTTTGGGCATGTTCTTCATCGCCTCGGCGGCGCGCACGCCCATCTCCTCCGGCGGGACGTCTTCCTTGTGGGTGGCGATCGCCCACCGGTTGCCCCAGTTGTCGGAGAGGACGCCGTAGCGATCGCCCCAGAACATGTCGGCGATCGGCATGACCACCTTGGCCCCGGCGGCCGTCGCGCGCGTCCAGGCCGCGTCGGCATCCTGAACGTAGAGGTGCACCGACGACTTGGTCGCCGGGTTCATCATCGCGTCGCTCACCATCACCATCGAGTCGCCGACTTTGAGCTCGGCGTGCATGATCTTACCGTCGGGGGTCGGCATCCGAACCTTCTCCTCGGCGCCAAACGCCTTCTTCAAAAAGGCGATGAAGTCGTTCGCCCCATCGACGTTCAGAAACGGCGTCACCGTGCGGTACCCCTCTGGAATCGCTTTGACCTCGGCCATCGTGCACCTCCCTTTTCTTCCTTGATACTCACGCCGCTGGGACGGGGCAATGTAATTCTGGTCGAGCTTCAAACTGTCACCGACAGTTACAGCGGGCGGACCGGCATGCAGAGCAGACAGGGGAAGGCGCCGGTCTTTTCGTCGACCACGAAATCGGGCTCGTAGATCTCGAGCGCAGGGCGATCGTCGGGCTGGTACCGGCTCTTTGGCAGCCATTCGACGACCAGCCGGTTCCAGGCATCGCGGACGTCGGCGGCGACGCCGCTGAAGCGACCGCAAGCGTAGCGGCCGCCTGCGACGGTCTCGATTCCGACCTCGTCGCGCGCAACGAACGTTCCGTCCACCTCGACGGCGCAGTCGTAACGGCATTTTTCGGGCGGCGTGATCGTCGGATCGTCCAGGCAAATACCGAACATGCGCCGGCGCGGCTGCATTAACCCGGCTTCCCCGCACCAGGCGGCGAAGCGTTGCCAGGCGGCGGCGATGCCGGAGCCGCCGTACGGGCCGACGTGGCGCAGGTAAGCGACGCGTGTGTCGGTAAGCGTTTTGATCTCGACGTCCATCTTGTCTCCTTTGGCGCGGGGAACGTGGCCGGGTGGCCACAACTCCCTATCTTGGAGAAAGGCGTCCATGACCGCTTGATATGCCTTGCGGTCGCCTTGACGGATCTTGCTGAGCGCAATGCAATGCCGCTCGGCCCAGGCTCGGAAAGCACCGCCGCGCCAACCGGTGGGGGTGACGCCGAAGTAGCCGCGAAACGCGCGGGTGAAGGCCTCGGCCGAATTGAACCCGACGTCGAGCGCGATGCGGAGCGCCGTGGCGTTCGGTTGAGTGAGTAACCGGCCGGCGGCCACCTCCAGTCGCCGCCGCCGAACCCGCTCGGCGAGCGTCTCCCCGGTCAACGCCTGGAACACGCGGTGAAAATGAAACGGAGAGAAGTGGGCGAGGCTGGCCAGCGCCTGCAGATCGAGGGCCTCGTCGAGGTGCGCGTCGATGTGGTCCATAACGCGGTTGATTCGGGCCGTGTAAACACGGCGCTGGGTCATGACCCGGAGGGGCTGCCGCCGTCGAGCTCGCGTTTTCGCTTCATCGACTTGGCGACCAGCTCGGAGACGTTGAGGACCTGCACCTTGTCACCGGCGTTTCGATCCTGGACGCCGTCGCGGAGCATGATGGTGCAGAAGGGGCAGGCGGTGGCGACGGTGTCGGCGCCCGAGGCGAGGATTTCGTCGGTCCTGTTGTGGTTCACCCGGGTGCCTATCTTTTCCTCCATCCACATCCGCCCGCCGCCGGCGCCGCAGCAGAAACCGTGCTCCTTGTTGCGCGGCAGCTCGACCCGCGCGTCGGGGCCGGAGGGGAGGGCGTCGAGCACGCTGCGGGGGGCGTCGTACTCGCCGTTCCAGCGTCCGAGGTAGCAGGGGTCGTGGAAAGTGATCTTGCTCGGCGGACCGACCGCGTCGTTGGCGCTCTGCATGGCGTTCATCTCGATCTTGCCGCTCTCCACCAGCTCGCGAATCAGCTGGGTGTGATGCCGGACCTCGAAGTTGCCGCCCAGCTGGGGGTATTCATTCTTGATTGTGTGGAGGCAGTGCGGGCAGGCGGTGACGACCTTCTTCACCTTCTTGGCGTTCATCGTCTCGACGTTCTGCTGCGCCTGCATCTGGTAGAGCATTTCGTTGCCGGAGCGCCGCGCCGGATCGCCCGTGCAGCCCTCTTCCAGCCCCAGCACCGCGAAGTCGACGCCCCCCTCGCGCATCACGTCGACGAGCGCGCGCGTCTGCTTCTTGATCCGGTCGTCGAACGCCCCCGCGCAGCCGACCCAGAGCAGGTATTCGGCGTCGGGGTGATCGTCCAGCGTGGGGACGCCGAGGCCGTCGGCCCAGTCCATCCGCTTGTCGGCGCCGATCCCCCAGGGGTTGCCGTTGCGCTCGAGGTTGGTGAAGGTGCGGGCCAAATCGGGCGGGACCTTCTCCTGCACCAGCACCAGGTTCTGGCGCATCTGGATGATCTTTTCGGGGTGGTCGATGAAGACCGGGCAGACCTCCTGGCAGGCGCCGCAGGTGGTGCAGGCCCAAAGCACCTCTTCGGATGTCCGGGTGCCGATGAGCGGCTTAATCTCGTCGTTCGCCGCGCCGGCGCCGTGCTGGAAATGGTCGAGCAGCGTGTCGAGAGGCCCGCGATCGGGCATCCGCGTCCGCATGTCGTCGCGGACGTCGTGGATGACCTGCATCGGCGAGAGCGGCTTGCCGGTGTTGTAGGCGGGGCAGAAGTTCGTGCAGCGAGCGCACTCCGTGCAGGCGAACCCGTCGAGGAGCGACTTCCAGGTGAAGCCCTGCCAATCCAGAACCACGCCGGTGGCCGCGATGTCGTCGGCCTCCATATTCAGCTTCGGCAAGATCCCGCGCTGGCCGAGCTTGCGGAAATAGATATTGGGGAGCGCCGCCAAGATGTGGCTGTGCTTCGAGTAGAGGAGGTAGTTGAGGAACCCGAGCAGGATGACGACGTGCGCCCACCAGCAGATCTCGGCGAACGGCTGGTCGAGCCGTTTCATCCCGAAGTAGGTGAGCATCAAGAGACCAATGGCGCCCAGGATGGCGGCGGCGTCGCGGCTCATCGGGATGAGGCGCGGTTGCAGCACGATGCGCCGGAAGAAGGCGAAGACCACCAGCGCCAGCACGGCGAGCGAAAATGCGTCGATCATCGCCACCAGAATCCCGCCGGCGGTCTCGCCGATGAGCCCCGCCCAGCTGAACGACGGGAACAGCCCCTGGAGGATCGTCTCGGCGGAGCCGATGGTGATGACGATGAAGCCCCAGAAGATCAGGAAGTGGTACTTGCTGCCGAGCGCGCTCACGAACTTCGGCAGCCGCTTGGCCGGGAGGGTGGTCTTCTCGACGACCTTTTTCTGCGCGAAGAAGTAGCGCAGCACCGAGTCGACCCGATCCTCCGCGCGATCGAACCGTGGCTCCGGGCGCCCCGACAGGATCAGCCGGGTGAAGCGGCGGAGCGTCCAGGCGAACATCCCGAGGGCGGCGGCCAGGAGTGCCGCGAAGAGGACGCGTCTCATTGGAGCGCCATCGTACCGCGAATGGGTTATATACGCCGCATGGCGCTCAACCCAGAGCTCATCGATATCCTCGCTTGCCCGAAGTGCAAGGGGGCCCTCAAGCTGCGCGGCGACGAATCTGCCTTCGAGTGCGGGGCATGCAAGCTGGCCTACGCGGTCGTCGACGACATTCCGAACTTCATCCTCGAAGAGGCGAAGCCGCTCAGCACCTGAAGAGGCGAAGCCGTTCGGCACCTGACGCCCCCAACCGAGGGACGAGCGGGCTACACGTTTTTTTGCGCTCCTCAGAGGGAGTCTTACACTCGAGGTATGAGCACAGATCGACGCCGAGCCCCCCAGGAGCGCCGCCAGACCGACCGCGTCCCCGCGGTGTTCGCCGTGAAGAAGGCAATCACCGGCCCCGAGGGGCGCGTCGACGGGCGCGTTCAGCTCTGCCAGGCCGAGGATATCGCGCCGGCCGGCATGACGATCAAGCGGCCTCGCGGCAGCGCCGTCCTGCCACGCACCGAAGTGGCGTTGTCGTTCGCGCTTCCTGGATCGGATGATCAGATCTCCGCCCGCGGGCTGGTGGTGAGCGACGCGAGCACCGGGAGCTTTCGGCGGACCGGCGTGCGGTTCCTCGCGCTCGCGCCCCATCACGCGCAGGCCATCGCCGGGTACTGCCGGCGCAGCAGCCGACAACCGCGCTAGCCAGGCGCGCGATAGCTCCGCGCGCGGTAGCCAGGCGGACGCCAGCTGCGCGCCAACCGAGCGCTAGCTGCCGAGGAGCGTCCGGCGTCGCAACGAGACGCGACGGACAGGCGCGTGACCGACCAGGCGGGCGGCGCCCCAACCCGAAACCAATTCCCCCTCGAGGCCGAGGCCGGGGAGGTTTTCGCGCCCGACCAGCAGCAGGTTCTTCACGCCGGTGCCGTGCGGGAGGCCGGTGACGTCGAAGGGCCCGGCCGCCGCGCGGGAATAGAGCGGCGGCGGGACGACCGCCACGGTGGTGGAGCTCGCCTTGGCGATCTTGCCGTCTGCGGCGGCGTCGTCGCCGGCCCGTTGCGCGCCGAGGCCGTCGTAGGGCGAGGCGACGATCAGGATGTTCTTTGCGAGCCCGGGCCAGAACCGCTCGAGCGTCTGGAGCAGTCGTCCGCGGAGCGCCCGTAGGTAGCTCGGCCCGGCGTCGACCAGGTGGGCCGGGACGGCGCATTCGATCCAGAGCGGGATTCGATCCGGCTCGCGCGGGCCCGGGCGACCGACGGTGACAGCGATGGCGTTGTCCTCGACGAGCGGTCGCGCCGGATCGCCGATCGCAAGCAGGCGCGACGGCGTGCCGGCCGGCACCGCCTGGGGGCCGACGAGGAGCGACAGGGCGTAGCGATAGCCGCCCACCCGCAGGGCCGCCGGTCGGGCGCGGGGTGGTACCGGCGGCGCGGACGGCCCCAGCGTCGCTCGCAGCGACGCCGACGAACCCGCCCAGAGCAGCCACTGGCAGCCGATCTTTTCGTCGCGCGGGCTCACCTGCAGGCCGACGGCACGGCCGCGGCGCATGACCACCCCGATCGGCTCGAGCCGCCGGCGCCGCTCGCCGCCAAAGGTCTCGATCCGCTGCAGCAGCAGCTCCTGCAGCGCGGCCAGCCCGCCGTCGAGCACGTGCAGCCCACGGCGCGCCAGCGCGAAGGCGCGCGCCTCGGTGACCGACCCGACGTCGCTCGGCCCGAGGGCAGTGGTGAGCGCAGCCGGAGCGGCGGCCATCGCGCGGAACGGATGGTCGGTCGCCAGCGGTCCGAGGGCGTCGTGCCCGGCGCGCGGCAGCAGCGACTCCAGCCGACCAAGCTCCCGTCGCTCCCAGAAGCCGGCCGGGGGGAGCGTCATCGCGGTCGCCAGGATCGGCTCCGGAAGCCGGCCGAGCGCGTCCAGCCGCTCGATCGCTGCGGCCAGCATCGGCGCCGTCGCGCCAAACGCGCGCGAGAGCTCCTTCTCGAAGGCGGCCCGGTCCGGCCCGAGGTCGAGGCGCTGCTTCCCGACCGCCAGGCGTACGAACGGCGTGGCGAGCGCGCGTCGCTTGATCACCGCCACGCAGTCCAGCTCCTTGAAGACGCGCGCCGTCTGCGGATCGTCGAGCGGCGGCAGCAGCGCCGGCGCTCGCGAGAGCGACGTCCCGCCCGCGTCGAACGCCGCCTGCTCGGGCTCGTCGGCGACGACCAGCACCCGGAATCCGCGCCGCGCCAGCAGCGCCGCCGCGACGAGGCCGGACGTTTCGCCCCCACAGACGATCACGTCGTAGAAGTTCGTGTCGACCATGCGGCGTGGTCTTACAGGCTTCGGAGCGGCGCATTCCCGGGCGCCGCGCCAAGGACGCGCACGCGCCGCCCCTCGACGATCACGCGCCGCTCGGCGATCGCCCGCACCACCGCGGAGAGCAGGCGGTGCTCCTCGGCCAGGATGCGAGCCCGCAACGCCTCGTCGTCGTCATCGTCCTGAAGCTGCACGGCGGCCTGGGCGATGATCGGGCCGGTGTCGACGCCCCGGTCGACGAAGTGAACCGTGCAGCCGGCGATCTTGACCGCGGCGTCGTATGCCTGCCGCACCCCGTGCACGCCCGGGAACGCCGGCAGCAGGGCAGGGTGGATGTTGATGACGCGGCCAGGGAAGGCGTCGAGCAGCTCGCCCGAGAGCACCCGCATGAACCCGGCCAGCACGACCAGATCGACCTGGTGCGCCCGCAGCGCCTCGACCAGCGCGCGATCAAAAGCGGCTCTGTCGCTGTGGTCCCGGTGGTCGACGATGAACGTCGGCAGCCCGGCCAGGCGGGCGCGCGACAGCGCCTGACAGTCCGGGACGTTGCACCCGACCACGGTCAGCCGCGCCGGGCCGAGCTCGTTTCGCGTGCTCCGGTCGATGAGCGCCTGCAGGTTGGTCCCGCTGCCGGAGACCAGGACGCCGACGTTCATTGCGTGAGGAACTCCACCGGCGCGTCCGGTGCATCGGCCGCCGCCACCTGGCCGACGGAGAAGACCTGCTCGCCCGAGCGTTCGAGCAGCGTGACCGCCTCGGCCTCGCGATCGGCGGGAACGCAGACCAGCATGCCGAGCCCCATGTTGAAGGTGCGGCGCATCTCCTCGGGCGCCACGCCGCCCCCCTGGGCGAGCAGCTGAAAGATGGGCGGGATCGGCCAGCTGCCGAGCCGCAGCTGCAGCTTGAGCCGCGCGCCGGCGGGGATCATGCGCGTCGGGTTGTCGACGAGGCCGCCGCCGGTGATGTGGGCGGCGCCGCGCAGAAGGTCGGCGTCGGCCAGCGCGCGCATCGACCGGACGTAGATGCGGGTGGGGCGCAGCAGCGCCTGTCCGAGCGGTTCGTTCAGCCCGGGCGCCTGGGCGTCGAGGTCGAGGCGCATTTCTTCAAGGAATACTTTACGAACCAGGGAGTAGCCGTTGGAATGGAAACCCGACGAGGCGAGGCCGAGCAGCTTGTCGCCGGGGCGGATCGACGTCCCGTCGACGCGACGGCTCTTCTCGACGACGCCGACGCAGAAGCCGGCCAGGTCGTACTCGCCGGCCGCGTAGAAGCCGGGCATCTCCGCCGTCTCCCCGCCGAGGAGCGCACAGCCGGCCGCCTGGCAGCCGTCGGCGATTCCGCCAATCACCCTTTCGGCGACGCCGACCTCCAGCTTCCCGGAGGCGAAGTAGTCGAGGAAGAACAGCGGCTCGCCACCGCAGACGACCAGGTCGTTGACGTTCATGGCCACCAGATCGATCCCGACGGTGTCGTGACGGCCGGTGAGAAAGGCGAGCTTCAACTTGGTCCCCACGCCATCGGTACAGGAGACCAGCAGCGGTTCCTTGTAGCGGCTGGGGATGGCGCAGAGGCCAGCAAACCCGCCCAGCCCACCCATCACCTCGGGCCGTTGGGTCCGGCGGACATGCCCCTTGATGCGCTCGACCAGCAGGTCGCCGGCGTCGATGTCGACGCCCGCGTCCCGATAGCTGAGGCGCGTGGTCACGCCGACTCGCCGTCCGCGGACGCCACAGCGCGCCGGGTCGGCCCTGCGTTGCTGATCGGGAGCGAGCCGAATCGCTCCACGAACCCCTTCAGCAGGCGGTCGAGCTCATCCTGCGGGTGCGGCGCCTCGGCGAAGCGAATCCAGCGCGCTCCCGCGCTGACCGCCCGCTCGATTTGACGCGCGCCGCGCCCGGCCACGAAACGCCGCAGCGTCTCCTCGGGATCGGAGCAGGCATAGAGAACCATCGCGCTCCGTCCCGCCCGGTAATCCATCGCGCCCTCGGCGCGGGTCTGCAAGACGCCGGCGACTTCGGGGGCCGCGGTTCTTGCATCAGAGATCTTGTGCCAGGCTCCAAAATGCACGCGCGCAGCATAACAAACCATGCGCGGTTCGCTCAGTGTATTCTCCGGTTTCGCACGATGGCCTGGTACAAAAGAGAGAACAGCGACGAGGATCTTTCGGAGGAAAAGAGAAGCGTCCCGGCTGGGCTTTTCACCAAGTGCCCGGGGTGCCGGGCCACCCTGGAGACGGCCGCGCTGGAGGGGAACGCCAGTGTCTGCCCGCAGTGCGAGCACCACTTCCCGCTCTCGTCGGCGCGCCGAATCGAGCTGGTGCTCGATCCCGGCAGCTTCGTCGAGGCGGACGGGTCGATTGAGAGCGTCGACCCGCTCGGCTTTCGCGACTCGAAGAAGTACAGCGATCGCCTGAGGTCGGCCCGCCGGACAGCCGGCGGTGCCGACTCCCTGCGCTCGGGCTCGGGGCGAATCGAGGAGATCCCGGTCGAGCTCGGTGTTTTCGTGTTCGAGTTCATGGGGGGGTCGATGGGCTCGGTCGCCGGCGAGAAGATCACCCGGGTGTTCGAGCGCGCGCTCGAGCGACGGGTGCCGGCGCTGATCTTCTCGGCGTCGGGCGGCGCGCGCATGCAGGAGGGGGTCCTCTCGCTCATGCAAATGGCCAAGACCTCGGCGGCGCTCGGGCGCCTGCGCGAGGCCGGGCTGCCGTACCTCTCGATCCTGCTCCACCCGACCACCGGCGGCGTGGCCGCGAGCTTCGCCATGCTGGGCGACGTGATCATCGCTGAGCCCAAAGCGCAGATCGGGTTCGCTGGCGCCCGGGTCATCCAGAACACCATCCGCCAGCGGCTGCCGCCCGGCTTTCAGCGCGCCGAGTTCCTGCTCGACCACGGGTTCCTCGACGCCATCGTGGCGCGGAAGGAGATGCGCGGCATGCTCGCGCGGCTCCTGCGCCTGCTCGGCACGCGCGCCCCCTCGCAGGCGTAGGCGCGGGTGTCGCCGCGCTACGCCGATCTGCTGGTACGCCTGGCGGGCGCGGCGCAGAGCCTGGGCGTCGACATGGGGCTCGGGCACGTCCGCACGGCGCTGGAGCGCCTCGGCGATCCCCAAAGACGCTTCGCCGCCGTCCAGATCGCCGGGACCAACGGCAAGGGCTCGACCGCGGCGATGACCGAGTCGATCCTCCGCGCGGCGGGCCTCCGCACCGGCCTTTACACCTCCCCCCACCTGGCGAGGTTTACCGAGCGCATTCGGGTCGCCGGACGCGAGGTCGACGGCGAGCGACTGGCTGCGCTGGACGCGCGGATCGTGGCGACTGGCGTTTCGCTCACCTACTTCGAGATCGCCACCGTGCTCGGTTTTCTCGTCTTCGCCGAGGAGGCCGTCGACGCCGCCGTGCTCGAGACCGGCCTCGGCGGACGGCTCGACGCCGTCACGGCCGCCGAGCCCCTGGCCACGGCGGTAACCTCGATCGGCATCGACCACACGACCTACCTCGGCACCACGCTCGCCGAAATCGCGCGCGAGAAGGCGGGCATCCTCAAGCCCAACGTCCCCTGTTTCCTGGGGCGACTCCCCGAAGAGGCCCACCGCGAGATCGCCCAGCGCGCCTCGGAGGTCGGGGCGCCGCTGCGCCATCTCGGCTCTGATTTCTCACCGCCGCTGGGACCGCTCGGGCTGGGCGGTCCGCACCAGCGCGACAACGCCGCGGTCGCAACCGCGCTGGCCCGGGCCGTCGCCACGCGGCTCGGCCGCCGGCTCGATGACGCCAAGGTGGCGGAGGCGCTCGCGGGCACGACCTGGCCCGGGCGGCTCGAGCGGGTGGGGACCGATCTGCTGTTCGACTGCGCGCACAACGCCGAGGGAGCCCGCGCGCTCGCCGCCGCGTTGCCGGAGATCGCCGCCGGGCGGCGGGTCGTCTTCCTCATGTCGGTCGCCGAGGACAAGGACGTCCGCGGCATCCTGGCGGCGCTGGGGCCGCTCGCCTATGCGCTCGTGGCGACCCGGGCCGACAGCCCGCGCGCGCTCACCGCCGACGCGCTCGCCACGGAAGCGGCGCGGTTCTTTCCCAGACGCGTCGCCGTTCCCGACCCGACCGCCGCGCTCGCCGAGGCGCGGCGACGGGCCGCCGGCGGTCTGGTCGTCGTTTGCGGCTCGATGTTCCTGGTCGGGCCTCTGCGGGCCGCGCTGCTCGGCGAGGCGGTCGACCCGCAGCGCACCTCGGATCCGGTTTCGCCGATCTCGCTGCCACCGTCCCGTCGGACCTGAGCGTTCGTTCCTGCTACCAGCCGGCGACGTGGAGGCCGCGCGGAACGGCCTTGCGGCGTGGCGGCGGCGGCTGGACGGCGTAGGCGGCCTTCGCGGCCGCTGCCGGCTCGGTCTCGATGGTGAAGTAGAAGAGGCGCAGGAAGTTGTGGCGGCCGATCCGCTCGTGGCCGAACAGGCCGCCGAGGACCTCCCACATGAAGTCGCCCGGCCGTTTGACGCCAGAGTCGTAGAAGGGGAAGACGTAGCGGCGGTAGGTGCCGTCGCTCTGGCCGTCGGCCGTCAATCCTTCGCTGTGATAGTAGTTCGGGAAGACCCAGGTCCCGACATGGTTGGCGCTCTGCCGGCGGACGTAGAACGGGAAAACCACCGTCGTCCGATCGGGGCCGCGCTTGAAGTCCCAGAGCAGCGGGAAGCCGACCATGGTGACGTCGGTCGGCGTGCTGTGCCGGTAGAAGAGCAGCGGCGGGATGACAGTGGTCGTGTCGTGCTCGACCTCGTTCGCGAAGCGCCCGAAGATCGGCAGCAGCAGCGTCGTGCGCGAGAGATGGTACTCGTGCACGTCGTAGTAGAGCGGCAGACCGACGTAAGCCGAGGTGGCGATGTCGCGGTAGTGCCAGAAGAGCACCAGCGTGCTGGAGAGCCCCGTCTCCGGGTTCCCGCGCGAGACATGCAGCAGCGGCGGGATCACGGTGGTCGTGGTGTCGGTCGCCTTGTTGGTGTGGCTGAAGACCAGCGGCGCCAGCATCGAGAACGAGCTCTGCACGCTGTCGGTGTGCAGGATCGGGCCCGCGTACCAGAAGGACGACGGGCCGCGCCGATGATAGCCGGCGAGCAACGTATAGAACGAGAAGTGATCCTTCCCGTGCCCCTCGTAAAACAGGGGGACGACGGCCTGTGAGGCGTCGCCGTTCTGGTCGTTGCGTGAGTACCAGGCGACCGGGAGGAGACCCCGCGTCCGTTCAGACTTGTGATGCGACCAGTAGAAGGGCCCGGCCAGCGTGGAGGCGCTGTCGGCAGCCGTGTCGGCGAAGTGCCAGAAGATCGGAAAGACGACGTCGCTCCGGCCGTCCTTCTTGACGTTCGACCAGTAGATCGGGAAGAGCGCGTTGACCGTCCCCGCGGGATCGCGGTCGTGGAAGAAGAGCAGGCAGGAGAACCAGCCACGCGTCCCGTCGGCTGAGCTGCGCTGGAACAGCAGGAGCGGAGGCACCACGGTCATCGACCGCTGGCTGTTCTTGGCGTAAAGAAATAGCGGGAACAGCCCGACGGAATGGGAGGTGGGGGTCGTGCGCTCGAAGAATGGGCCGACGACGGTCGTCTGCCGTCCGGCGAACGAGGAGTGCCAGAACAGCGGCGGCAGCGTGTCGACCCGATCGCCGTTGGTGCGCCGCATGCGGAAGTACGAGGGGACGATCCAGGTGTCGCTCTCCTTCGCGTCGGCGTAGTGGCCGTAGAGCGGGAAGATCCCCTGGCTCTTGTAGCCGGGACCCTCGACGCGGAACCAGGGGCCCACCTGCGTCAGGTGCTGGCCGTCGGCGCGGCGCAGGATGTCGGTGTAGAGAAGCGGAACGAAGCCGGCGTCGAAGTTGGCGTTCTTGAACCAGCCGTAGGGCCCGACGAAACCGCCGCTGCCGTTCTTCGTGTGCACCGAGGCGCCGAGCAAGCTGGCGAAGAGGTGGGTCTCGGCGTCGCGGTGATAGTAGAAAAGAGGGAAGAGGGTCAGGCTCGTTTCGTCGCTGCCGCCGGGCCGCGCGCCGCGCCGGTAGTAGAACAGCGGGAAGAGTCCGTCGGTCGTCTCGCCGCCCCAGTGCCGGTGCCAGTAGGGGCCGACCACAGTCGTCGCCTTGTCGGCGGCGCGGTCGGCGAAGTACCAGAAGAGCGGCAGCAGCGCGAAGTGCGATCGGTCGTGGCCGATGCGCCAGTAGAGGAGCGGGATGATGGGGCCGACGGCGACGCTGGTCCCATCGCGATCGCGCTCGACGAAGCCGAGCGGCGTGATCGTGGTGCTGGTCCCCTGGCGCAGGCTGGCGGTGTGGAAGAAGAGAGGGAACTGCACCGCGTAGCTCTCGCCGTCACGATGGCCGTAAAAGAAGAGCGGCGTCACCGCGCCGTCCGCGCCGTGGGGATCCCGGTGCGCGTAGTAGAGCGGGAACAGGACGGTCGTCGAAGACCCCTCGCTGGCGAAGTGCCAGTAGAGCGGAAAGACGACGCCGTGGCCGTGGCCGGCGTTCTGGCCGAAGTAGGCGATCGGGAAGAGCCCGGCGCTCCAGCCTCCGTTGGTGAAGTGGCGCCAGTAGACCGGACCGACGATGGTGCTCGTGTCGCGCGGGCCGGAACGATGCGCGAAGATCGGGAACAGCGCCGTCGCGGTCGCGCCGGTCGCCGCGTCCCAGAAGCGCCAGAAGAGCGGAAACAGGGTGGTCGTCGACCCTCGGGGATCGGTTCGCCGGTAGAAGAGGAGGCCGATGAGGCGGGCCATCGCGTCTTCGGTGCGATTCTCGTGGCTGATGTAAAGCGGGGTGAGCATCATTCGCTCGCCGCCCCGATCGCGGTGGGCGAATGAAAGGATCGGGAGCGCCACCCAGGTGCGGGTTCCGTCTCGGTCGTCCCGGCTGTAGCCGCCGAGCGGCGTCACCAGGTGGCTGGCGAGGCCATGCTCAGCGCGATCCCAATAGAAAAAGGGGACCAGCAGGCGGTGGGCGCGTCCCGCCTTGTCGTCGCCGCCGGTCCACCAGAGCGGGGGGAGCGCGTTGAAATACCAGGAACCGTCGCGGACGTGGACGTAGGGCACGACGACCGTCGTGTTCGAGATCGGGCCGCGAAAGCTCCAGACCAGCGGAAAGACGACCGTGGTGCCGTCATTCTTCCCCTCGAAGTCCCAGACCAGCGGGAAGAGGACGTGGTAGCTCGAGTGTGCCTTCTCGTCGCCACCCCACCAGTAGAGCCAGGCCAGCGAGCGGCTGTACTCGGGCCCCTCACGATGGGTGTACCCGAGCCAGGTGAGCAGCCGATAGCCGGTCTTGTGGCTGTTGTAATAGAAGAGCGGGAGCGCCAGCAGGCTGGCATCGTCTTCGTGTCGCCAGTAGAAATTCAGTGGCAACGCGAAGGTGAAGGCGTGGTTCGCCGTGCGGGTGGAGAAGAAGATCGGGAACCCGAGATCGGTCGAACGGGCGGGCGAGCGCCACCACCAGTAGAGGTAGGCCGCCGCGCCGAACGAGCTCGACGTCTCGGGGTTCTTGAACCGGAGTGTGCCGAGGAACGGCGCCGCCCAGCTGCCGGTGCCCGACGCATAGAAGATCGGAATGACGCCGAACGAGTGCGTATCGCCGTTGTCGCCGCTCTGGCGCCCGCTGACGATGGGGCCGTACCAGGTGATGAGGCTTCGCTTGGCCCGGTCCTCGAACCGCCAGTAGAACGGCGCGACGACCAACGTGTCGCTGCTGGGGCTCCAGTAGTGCCAGTAGAGCGGCACCACCACCCGGTAGCCCTTGGCCCCCTTTTGCGACCAGTAGAGCCCGAGGAGCTCGGTGAAGCCGCCGTCGCGGTAGTAGAGGTAGGCGACGTTCGTCCTCAGCTGGATCGGCTGGCAGACGTTGGCCTGGCAGATGTTCTCGCCCGAGCAGTCCTCGTCGCGCTGGCAGCTCTGCGGGGCCGGCGCGGCGGGTGCATCGGGTTTGGGCGCGGGCGCGGTCGCCGGCAGCGCGCCCGGATCGTTCGCCGCCGCCGCCACCTTGCGGAACGGATCGAGGTGCAGCGTCGGGCCGGGCGAGTGGCCGAACGGATCCAGCGCCCCCGCGCGCGCCGTTCCGGCAACGCAAACGAGGACGACCAGTGACGCGACGAAAACGAGAGGGCGGCGGTTCACGAAATCGGGGCGGTCCCTACTGCGGGGGGAGCATCTTCCATTCGCCGTTCTCGCGAACGAAGGCGACCTCGCCGGTATCGCTCTCGTCGCCCTTCTGGCGAAGGACCTTCAAGGTGGCGGTCTCCCCCTTGATCTTCGATTCCTTGATCTGGAACTTCGTCCCTTCGAACTCTTTCTGCATCTTCTTGATGCCTTCCTGCGCCTGACCGAGGCCCATCTGCGTGGCCAGCATCCCCTGGTACATGAGCGCGTAGCAGTCGATCGCCTTTTCGCCGGCGCCCTCGACCAGCGCCTTGCGCCAGCGCTCGAACGTCTTCTCAGGCGTCGAGAACTCCGGGCGCGGCGGCGGAAGCTGGAAGGAGATCGAGCGGATCTTCTCCTTCGGCAACTTCATCGGCTGGCCGTTGGTCTCGACGGTGTAAACGCCGTCGTAGAAGTGGATGATCTTGGCGTTCAGCTTGGTCTTGTCGACGAGCTCGATGGTCTCCGCGCGCGCGGAGGAAGCCAACACGATGGTCGTCAAAAGGCCCGCCCCCAGCACGATGGCAGTCACCACCGCGAATCGTTTGTCGTGAGTCATGGTCGTCCCCGGCAATTCGACCGCGCGGGCCTAGAGCGAGATGCCCGGCGCGGGGAACTTGCTCGTCAGCTCCAGGACCTCGGACAGCACCTTCGCCGCCGTTGCGTCGGACGGATCACTGACGACCCGATCTATCCACAACGCGATCTGCCGCATCTCCGTCTCGCCCATTCCGCGGCTGGCCACCGACGGGGAACCGAGCCGAATCCCCGATGGATCGAACGGCTTGCGCGTATCGTACGGGACGGCGTTGTAGTTCAGCTCGATGCCGGCCCGGTCGAGCGCCTTGGCGGCGATCTTGCCCGACACATTCTTGTTGGTCAGGTCGATCAGCATCAGGTGGTTGTCGGTCCCGCCCGACACGACGTGGAACCCCTTCTCCATCAGCGTCTCGGCCATCACCTTGGCGTCGGCGACCACGCGCTTGGCGTAGGTCTTGAAATCGGGCTGCGCGGCCTCTTTGAGCGCCACCGCCAGCGCCGCCGTGTTGTGCACGTGCGGCCCCCCCTGAATGCCGGGGAAGACCGCCTTGTCGATCGCCTGGGCGTACTCGGCGCGACAGAGGATCATGCCGCCGCGGGGGCCGCGCAGCGTCTTGTGCGTCGTCGTCGTGACGACGTCGGCGTGGGGGATGGGCGAGGGGTGCACGCCGCCGACGATGAGGCCGGCGATGTGCGCGATGTCGGCGCAGAACTTGGCCCCCACCTCGCGCGCGATCGAGCCCATGACCTCGAAGTCCCAGAAGCGCGAGTAGGCCGAGCCGCCGGCCCACAGCAGGGCCGGCCGCTCTCTCTTGGCGAGATCCCGGATCTCGTCGTAGTCGAGGAGGCCGGTGTCCTTGCGTATCCCGTAGGGCACCGACGTAAAGTACTTGCCGCTGATCGACACGCTCCAACCGTGGGTCAGGTGGCCACCCATCGGCAGGGCCAGCCCCATCACCTTGTCGCCCGGCTTGAGGAACGCCAGATAAACGGCCAGGTTCGCCGGCGAGCCCGAGTAGGGCTGGACGTTGGCGTGCGCGGCGCCGAACAGCGCCTTGGCGCGGTCGATGGCCAGCGTCTCCAGGGGGTCGACGAACTCCTGCCCCTCGTAGTAGCGCTTGCCGGGGTACCCCTCGCTGTACTTGTTGGTGAAGACGGAGCTCGACGCCTCGAGGACCGCCTTCGAGACGTAGTTCTCCGACGGGATCAGGCGGATCTTCGCGGCCTGGCGCCGCTCTTCGGCACGGCAGAGCTCGAAAACCTCGGGATCACTCGCGGAAAGCGCATCCATCATGGCAGCGGAAGCTAGTCTCCCCGTGGGTCGTTCGTCAATGGCTCTTGCCCGGTTCGGACTTAGATGTAGGTGAATCTGGTATTTCGACCAGAAATGCGGCATTTAAATGGTCCAGTTGCAGATGCAAAAGCTTCGCGGTGCGTTGATCGGCTACGGCTTCATCATGGAGAAGGGGCACGCGGCTGGCTATCAGCAGCGGGGCGCCGGCTCGGGTGACGTGGAGATCGTCGCCATCGCCGACATCTCGCCGACCCAGCGGGCAGTTGCCCAGGCCGCCTGGCCGCACGCCCGCCTCTATGACGACCCGCGGGCGCTGCTGGCGGCCGAGGCCGACAAGATCGACTTCGTCGACATTGCGACCCCCCCCAGCGACCACGCGAAAATCGCCCTCGAGGCGCTGTCGCTCGGGCTTCACGTCCTGTGCGAAAAGCCGCTGGCGGCGTCGATCGACGAGGCGCGATCGATGCTGCGTCAGGCGGTCAAGTCGGAGCGGGTGATCTTCCCCTGTCACAACTACAAGCACGCGCCGGTGATCAAGACGGTGCGCGGCATCCTCAAGACCGGACGTATCGGCAAGGTTCACCTGGTGACGTTGCAGACGTTCCGCAACACTCACGCCAAGGGCGTCACCGGGTGGCGCACCGACTGGCGGCGAGAGCGGCGCTTCTCGGGCGGCGGCATCGCCATGGATCACGGCAGCCACACCTTCTATCTGGCGTTCGAGTGGCTCGGGTCGTACCCGACCGGCATCACCGCGCGGGCGGAGACGCTGGGGCCGTTCGACACGGAGGACGACTTCGCTTGCAGCCTGCGTTTTCCGACCGGCACCGCCTCGGCCCACCTGTCGTGGAACGCCGGCGTTCGCAAGGTGCTCTACACGCTGCACGGCGAGCACGGCGCCATTCGCGTCGAGGACGACGACGTCGAGCTGGCGGTGCAGGAACGGGGCGTCGGCGGCGTCAGCGGCACGGGGCCCACGACTTGGACGTTCGAGCGGCAGGCGATCTCCTCCGACTGGATGGACTCGAGCCACGTCACCTGGTTCAACTCCCTGTTCGACGACTTCAAGGCGGCGATCGCCAAGGGCGAGTTCGTGGGCCGCGAGGCGGAGGAGGCGTTCCTCTGCGTGCAGCTCATCTCGACGGCGTACGCCTCGGCGCGCGACGGCAGCCGCGAGCTTCCGCTCCCCGGCCTGGCCGCGCTGGCCGGCGACGACGTGTCGGACAGGATTTCGCGCAAGGATGTGTCCATTGGCTGACCTCTATCTCTCGATCGTTCTCATCTCCCTGTTCTTTGGGCTCGCCATCGTCTATGCGGTGCGCGCGATCCTGATCGGGCGCGTCGCTCACGCGCGGACGGAGGCCGACGGCGGCAGCATCTTCGTCAACAAGGCGGCGATGGAGATGGTCTACTGGGTGATCGATCCGTTCATCTCGTTCATCGCGGCCCTGCGCATCACGCCCAACATGGTGACGATGGGATCATTGATCCCGGCGGCCGGCGCCGGCGTGGCGATCGGGTTCGGCTACTTCGGCCTCGGCGCGCTGCTGGCCATCACCGCCGCCATCGGCGACATCATCGACGGCCTCTTGGCCCGCAAGACGGGGCTCTCCTCCGACGCGGGCGAGGTGGTCGACGCTGCGGTCGACCGCTATGGCGAAATGTTCCTGTTCGGCGGGCTCGTCTACTACTACCGCGGCCACGATCAGGTGCTGTTCGTCGTGCTCCTCGCGCTGGTCGGGTCATTCATGGTCAGCTATGCGACCGCCAAGGCCGAGGCGCTGGGCGTCCCGGCCCCGCGGGGCGCCATGCGCCGGGCCGAGCGCGGCACCTATTTGATGGCCGGCTCGGCGTTCACGCCGATCGCCACCACGCTGTTCGCCAACTCACCGTCGCTCGCGCTGCGCGAGCTCCCCATCCTCCTGTCGTTGACCATCGTGGCCGTCGTGGCGAACATCTCGGTCGTGCAGCGGCTGGCCGCCATCGCCGCGATACTGCGCGCTCGTGACGTCGACAAGAAGCCACCCGCTGCGGCGACGTTCGACGACGAAGCCATGACCACTAAGCCTGACGTCCCGGTCGGGCTGGTCTAGAGCACCGCTTGACCGATCGACCGCCAGACCGCTCGGCGGAGGGCGCGCCGAAGGGGTTCTGGCAATGGATGCGCCACAACTGGGCGTCGATCATCGCTGCCGGCGTGGACTACCTGGTCATGATCTGCTGCGTCGAGCTTCTTGGGGTAGGGCCGGTCACGGCCACGCCGTTCGGTGCCGTCTCCGGCGCGGTGACCAACTTCATGCTCGGGCGGCGCTTCACTTACAAGAGGACCAACGTACCGGTTCCCGGCCAGGCCTGGCGCTATGCGCTGATCTCCGGGGCCAGCCTGGGATTGAACACAGGCGGTGAGTATCTCTTCAACCACGTGCTCAGCATCCAGTATCTATTGGCGCGCCTGATCAGCTCCGTGATCGTGAGCAACGCCTGGAACTACCCGATGCAGCGATACTTCGTATTCTCAGCGCCCGCGATCAAGAACGCTTGAGCGCATCGCCCCCCCCATGAACCAGAGCCAACCCAAGAACCAGAAGGCATCGATTGTCACCGCCGTTCCGGGACCCGAGAGCCGCGCGCTCAGGGCCCGCGAGGACGCCCACGCCGCGCCTGGCCTACAGGGCTACGCGCTGATGGCGGGGATCGTCGTCGAGGAGGGGCGGGGGAGCGCAGTCACCGACGTCGACGGGAATAGCTATCTCGACTTCATCGGCGGCATCAACGTGAACGCGCTCGGGCACAGCCACCCGACGCTGGTGAAGGCGGTGCAGGAGCAGGCGGCCAGGGTGTCGGTCGGGTCGTTCACCTCGCGCGCGCGCGTCGAGCTCAGTGAGCGGCTGGCGGCCAAGCCGCCGGCGCCAGGCGTCCACCGGCTGCAGCTCTATTCGGGCGGCGCCGAGGCGGTCGAGAGCGCGCTTCGCCTCGCCAAGTGCCACACCGGCAAGTACGAGATGGTCAGCTTCTGGGGCGGCTTCCACGGCAAGACGATGGGGGCGCTGTCGCTGATGGGGTCGACGTTCAAGGACAGGCTCGGGCCGATGGTGCCGGGCGCCCACCAGATCCCCTACGCCGACTGCTACCGCTGCCCGATCGGCCTTTCGTACCCAAGCTGCGGTGTCGCCTGCGCGGAGGTCGGCCGCAAGCAGGTCAAGACCGCCGGCGCGGGTGAGATCGCGGCCGTGATCGTCGAGCCGATGCAGGGGACGGCCGGCAACGTCATCCCGCCGAAGGAATTCCTGCCCGCGGTGCGCGCGCTGGCCGACGAGGTCGGCGCGCTGCTCATCGCCGACGAGATGATCACCGGCCTCGGGCGCACCGGAAAGCGCTGGGGGCTCGACCACACCGGCGTCAGGCCCGATGTGGTGACGATTGGCAAGGCGTTCGGCGGAGGGTTCCCGCTGTCGGGGCTGCTCACCACCGACGAGATCGCTCAGGCCAAGCCGTGGGGGAACCCCTCGGGCTCGTCGTCGAGCTACGGCGGAAACCCACTGGGAGCCGCGGCCGGCGCCGCCGCGCTCAAGATCATCGACGAGGAAGACCTGACGGAAAACTCGCGCATCGTCGGCGCCGCGCTCAAGCGCGAGCTCGAGGCGTTCGTCGATCGCTACCCGTTCGTCGGCTTCGTCGACGGCGCAGGGCTCCTCATCCGGATGGAGCTGGTCAAGGACAAGAAGACGAAAGAGCCGCTGCCGCGCCGGGTGACCGAGCGAATCTTCACCGAGGCGGTCAAGCGCGGTCTGCTCACGATGGCCTACTCGGCCAGCTTCCGGATCCAGCCGGCGCTCACCATCGACGAGGCGACGGCCCGGAACGGCGTGGCGATCCTGCGCGAGGTCTTCGACCTCGTCGAGCGCGAACGGCTCTGGCAGTGAAACGGGCGCCCGGCGCCCCCCCACCGCCGGCGCCGGCGCCGCTCAAGGGCTGGCGAGACACCACCGCGCACGTCATCTCCGTCTGGTTTGGATGCGGCCACGTGCCGCACATGCCTGGGCACTCGGGTACCATCGGAGCGATCCCGCTCTATCTGCTGGTGCGCCCGCATGGCCCCTGGGCGGTCGCCGCCGCGGCGCTGGTCGTCACGCTGGTCGGTATCTGGGCGTCGGGCATCGTCGAGCGGCGGCTCGGCTTCAAAGACCCGCAGATCATCTGCGTCGACGAGGTCGCCGGCGTTCTCGTCACCTGGATCGCCGCGCCACCGACCTGGCGCGCGCTGATCGTCGGCGGCCTGGCGTTTCGCCTGTTCGATCAGATCAAGCCCTGGCCGGCCCGCGCGGCCGAGCGCCTCGGCGGCGGCGCCGGCGTCATGCTCGACGACGTCGCGGCTGGCGTCTGGGGCGCGGTGCTGGTGCTCGCCGGCCGCGCCCTCGGCTGGCTCTAGCCAAGCTCTGGCCAGCTCTCCGATCATTCGTCACATCCTCCGGCCCGTACTCGCGTCCCGGGTGTCCGTTCACTTCCAGAATGGCGTTACCCCAGACATCCGCCGAATCAAATGGACGCGCCACGCAACCCGTGGCCACTCGCGCCGAAACCAAACATGCGCGGAATCAAGCGGGTACGAACGCGGCAGATGCGGCTGCCCCTCGCGGCGGCCAGGACCTGGGGCGGTGCTCGCAAAGGTGCCGGGCGAAAGCCGCGCGGCCGACCTTCGATGCCCCACGTCACCCGACCCAAGGTTGACCCGCGCTTTCCAGTGCAGGTCACCATCCGAGCAACGCCCGGGCTACCGTCGCTTCGCTCGCCACGCGTGTTCGGAGCACTCCGACGCGCCATCGCGCGGGCGTCGGTCGATCGCTTCCGGGTGATTCACTTCTCGATCCAGCAGGACCACGGGCACTTCATCGTCGAGGGGGATGAGGCGCGCCGTGCCCGCGGTGGCGTGCACGGGCTCGCGATTCGATTGGCGCTCGCCGTGAACCGCGTCCTGGGACGCACGGGGAAGGTCGTCGGCGATCGGTATCACGCCCGACCACTGACGACGCCGCGACAGATGCGGACGAGCATGGTCTACGTGCTGCTCAATTTCCGGAAGCACCTCCGTGCCCCCGCGTGCATCGATCCGCGGAGCTCGGGGCGGCACTTTTCGGGGTGGCAGGCCGCCGCGGTGGCTCGGATATTGGGCCCGCCACGGTCCCACCCGGCACCTGGATGGCGCGCGTCGGCTGGCAGCTCGCGGGAGGACCGTTGCGGGTCGACGAACACCCGGCGCGACCCCGCCACGGTCCAACTTGAATCGGCGGATGTTGCCAGCAGCGTGAGCACGACCGTCTCAGGGCCCCACACACGCCCGCAGCGTACACCGCCCGGGCCGCCACCGGCGTTCCCGAGGGGAGCTGGTGCACGTCCGGATCGTCAACCCGATCCGGATTCGGCCCGAAGATCTGAGGGCCTTCCTGGCGAGCTCCCCAAGCAACCGAACAACCAGCGTCGCTGATCACGCGCCCGCGATCTCGGCGCGGCAGCGGTCGATGAGCGCGCGCCACGTGGCGTTCGGCTGCCACATCAGGTGCACGAGTTCTTCGGCGCGGGCGCGCGTCCAGCCGAGGCGCAGCTCGCCGTAGACCGCGACGAAGGCGGAGGCGCGGAAGTTCGCGGCACAATGGACGAAGACCTTGCGGTTCCTCCACCCTTCCATCGCCGTGACGAACGTGCGGAAGTCCTCGACCGTGGGCGCGTCGAACTTCACGGGAATGTGGCGGTAGGTCATGCCGAGCGACGCGACGGCTCCCGCCTCGTCGGGTAGGCAGTAGTTGGGATCGAGAAGGCCGAGGTTTACGACGACGGAGTAACCCACGGCCGCGATGTCGGCGAACTGTGCTTCGGTCGGCTGTCCCGCGGTGCCGAGGCGATCGTCGATCGACTGAAAGTTCCTGATGTCGGCGAGCGCCACCGACGGAACGATAGCGTGCCCACGCCGCCAGTCCAGCTGAGCTCAGGGCCCGAGCTCGACGCGCGGCGGCCCTGGGGTCTCGTCGCCGTTGCCGTTCGCGGCCGCGGTGGCGCTGTCCCAGGGGAGCTCGGGGAGCTTAGGGCTGGAGCGCGGACGCACGATCGTCAGCACCGCAGGAAGCACGATGACGGCGGTGGTCAGGCAACAGATCTCGCCGAGGACCGCCAGGAGGCCGAAAAGAAACAGGCCGACGTTCTGAGCCACCAGCAGCGACGAGTAGCCGATCACCGTGGTCAACGAGCAGAGGCCGACCGCGCCGCCGGTCCCGCGCACGGCGGCCACCACGTCGCGTCCGCCGTCGCGCAGGTAGCGCGCCATCACATTGACCGCGTAGTCGACGCCGATGCCGAAGGTGATCGGGAAGGCGATGAAGTTGACGAAGTTGATCTTGATCCCGAGCTTCATCGTGATCGCCAGTAGCCAGAGGACGCCCCCCATCAGCGACCCGATGACGAACGGCGTCGCCAGGCTGCGCCGGAAGATGAGGATGACCGTCGCCACCACGCCGAGGAACGCCAGCAGCGACGCCAGCGGGCCGTCCCGCACCATCGACGAGATGATGTCGAAGGACAATGCCGGGCCGCCCGCCACGCGCCCGGGCCGCCCGCCGAAAGCGACCGGGGCCTCGGCGGCAGCGCGCAGCTCGCGGACGAAGGTGGCGATCGTCTCGCCGCGCCACCAGCTCTCGGACGGGTTGGGGTAGACCAACACCGCGCGCCCGACCGACCCGTCTCGTTCGCGCAGTCCGCGCGTGATGACGTCCGGCACCTCCTCGGGACGGATCGGCGCCGCGTTCGGCGGCGTCTCCTGCGGGCCAATCAGGCGGTCGAGCTTTTTTCGATCGGTGTCCGTCATGTTGGAGCGGATATTCGGCGTCATCTTCCGGCGTACGACGGCCAGCTCCGCCTGCTTCTGCGCCTCATCGGGGGGGACGACGTCGTCGTAGGTCCGGATCGAGGCGACCATCGAGGCGAGCGGCGGGTGCGACGCCTGCTCGCGCAGCCGCGCCGTCACCGCCCGCGCGTCCGCCTCCGAATCGGTCAGGATCACCGTCGGTGTCAGGTAGCGCCCCAGCAGCGTATCCATTCGCCTCCCCCAGTGCCCTTCGCCCGACTTCCAGGTGTCGCGCCGCCGCAGCCGCGAGAAGTCGAACTCCAGCTGATCGCGTCCGAAGTGCCGCACCTCCCAGACTGCCCCCAGCGTGAGCAGCAGCGCGGCGCTGGCGAAGACCCACGGGCGGGCTCCGACCGCGCGGGCGATCCCGCCGACAAGGCGCCCCGAGTGGCGACGGACGCTGGGCGCATGCCGCCCGCGGTCGAGCCAGCTCAGGAGCGGCGGCATGAGCAGCACGGTCGTCCCCCAGGCGAACGCCATCCCGAGGCCGCCGATCACCCCGAACTGCCGGAAGCCGCGGAACTGCATGGCGACCAGCGACGCGTAGGCCACGCCGGCCGCCAGCGCCGCCGACAGTGTCCCCCAGCGGGTCCCCCAGAGAGCCACCACCAGCGCCTCCTCGACCGTCTTCCCCTGGCGGCGCGTCTCGAGGTAGCGGGCGAGCTGGATGATGCCGAAGTTGATCCCGTTGCCGATGATGATCGAGCCAAGGAACGCGGTGTTCGAGTTGAGCTCGGTGATCCGGAACGGCGGCAGGCTGGCGAGCCCGAAGGCGTAAACCGCCGACAGCGCCAGCGGCAGAAAGAGCGCCGGGATGCTGCGCCTCCATCCGTAGAACAAGACGATGGCCAGCAGAACGGCGACCACGACGAGGACCGACGAGAGCGTCAGGTCCTGGACCAGCGCGGCCATCTCCTCGGCGGAGATGGCGACGTCGCCGGTCAACCCGACCTGCATGCCGGGGGCGTAGGCGCCTGTCCCGCCCAGCGCCCGCATGTCGTGTTGCACCTTGTGGATGAGGGTCCCGGCCTGCGCGGCGCTGGTCGAGAAGCCGCCGACCTCGATCAGCATCAGCGTCAGGCCGAGCTGGCGGTTGGAAAAGCGATTCCCCTCGAGGTCTCCACCGCCGAGCTGGCCGGCGTACTTGTGCTCGATGTCGGTGAAGTCGAGCGGCGGCGCCGGCTCGTCGGCGTCGAGCAGCGTGTCGGTCTTCTTGCCGTACTCCCAGTGAAGGCGGGCCTCGATCCGCTCCCGGATCGTCTTCAGATCGTCGAGCGCCATCAGGCTGCCGGCGTGCTTCTCGACGAAGGCGCGCTCCGTCGCGTAGCCGGTGCGCACGTCGCTGACTTCGCTCTTGGGGTAGCCGCGGACGCGCGCCGCGAGATCCTCCAGGAACCGCTCGCCCGCCGGGAGTCGGTCGGGGGCGCCGACGTCGACGATGACGCCCAGGTATTGCAATCCGGCCATGCGGCTCCGCAACTCCTGGATGGCCACCACGCTGGGGGCGTCGCGCGGCAGCAATTCCTCGACGTCACTGCGCAGGTGGCCGTAAAGGGAGACGGTCCGCCAGACCGCCGGAATCGCCGCGCAGAGCGCGATCGCCCAGAGCAGTGCGCCGTAACGCAGCGTCCAGGCCACGAAGCGGCGGGTACGTGGGCCGGGCGCAGGTGAGGGTGAGGGTGAATCGGGGGGCACGTTGGGGCGGCGCTCGCGGCGGACCATGATACCGAAGAGCTGGCCCAAACGCCCGAAAGCACACGCGCGGCAATCCTGCGTCGGAGCTCCCGGGCGCCGCTCAGAAGATCCAGGATCAAAAACGTCATGGTATGTTGACGGGCTCCGTGCCGTTCGTCCCCGACCGTGGAGGCTTTCTCGATCTGGCCCGTCGTGGCCGGATCGCCTTCGTCTATCGCGAGGTCCTGGCCGACACCGACACCCCGGTCTCGGCCTACGCCAAGCTGGGACGCGGGCCCTACTCGTTCCTGCTGGAGAGCGTCGTCGGCGGCGACAAATGGGCGGCCTACAGCTTCGTCGGCGTCCGTCCGCGCGCGGTCGTGCGGGCGCGCGGGGCCGAGGTCGAGGTGCTCACCTCGGTCGACGGCGAAATGCGGGTGACCGAACGGGCGCGCGCCGAGCGGCCGCTACAGTTTCTCGACGCCTACCTGGCCAAGCTGGCCCCCGCGGTGCCGCCGGGCCTCCCGCGCTTCTTCGGCGGCGCCGTCGGCTGGCTCGGCTACGACGCCATCCGCGGGTTCGAACGGATCCCCAGCACCAAGCCCGACGAGCTGGGCGTGCCGGAGATCTGCTTCGCGCTCACCGATACGGTCGTCATCTTCGACAACCTGCGCGGGACGGTGAAGGTGGTGGCGGCGGTCGACGTCAATGTGGATGGCCAGGGCGATCCGGGTCGCGCCTACGACGACGCCTGCGCGCGGATCGAGACCGTGCTGGAGAGCCTGGCCCGGCCGGCACCGCCGCTGCGGGTGTTGGAGCCGCTGCCCGCGCCGGTGCCAGAGACGCCGCGCTCGAACGTCAGCCAGGAGCAATACGAGGCGGGCGTGCGGCGCGTGCAGGAGTACATCCTGGCCGGCGACGCTTTTCAGGTCGTCTGCTCGCAACGTTTTCAGGTGCCGCGCGCGGGCGTCGACCCGTTCGACGTCTACCGCGCGCTGCGGGTGATCAACCCGTCGCCGTACATGTTCCACCTCGAATTCCCCGAGGCGATCGTCACCGGCGCCTCGCCCGAAGCGCTGGTGCGCCTCGAAGGGGCCGAGGTGGAGGTGCGGCCAATCGCCGGGACGCGCCGGCGCGGCGCCACCGTCGAAGAGGACGCCGCGCTCGAGACGGAGCTGCGCAACGATCCGAAGGAGCGCGCCGAGCACGTCATGTTGGTCGACCTCGGACGCAACGACGTCGGGCGGGTCTCCGCTCCCGGCACGGTGCGGGTGAACGAGCTGATGGCCGTCGAGCGCTACTCACACGTCATGCACCTGGTCTCGAACATTCGAGGGACGACGGCGCCCGGGATCCGCGCCGCCGACGTCGTCCGCGCCGCCTTCCCGGCCGGGACGCTGTCGGGCGCCCCCAAGATCCGCGCGATGGAGATCATCGAGGAGATCGAACCCTCGCGCCGCGGGATCTACGGCGGCGCCGTCGGTTACGTCTCGTACACCGGAAACCTGGACCTGGCGATCGCCATCCGCACGCTGGTGACCCTGGGGGAGACGATCTATGTCCAGGCGGGCGCTGGCATCGTCGCCGACAGCGTGCCGGCGCAAGAGCACCTCGAGTGCGTGAACAAGGCGCGCGCCGTGCTGAGCGCGGTCGAGGTCGCGCGGCGCGGGTCGGTCACGGCCGAGGGGCGAGGGCGTTAGATGCTGCTGGTGATCGACAACTACGACTCCTTCACCTACAACCTGGTCCAGTACCTGGGTGAGATGGGGCAGGAGGTCCGAGTCGTGCGGAACGACGAGATTCCGGCCGCGGAGATCGCGACGTTGGCGCCGTCGCACATCGTGATCTCGCCGGGCCCCTGCACGCCGAACGAGGCCGGCATCAGCCTGGAGGTCATCAAGACCTACGCCGGGAAGATTCCGATCCTGGGCGTTTGCCTCGGGCACCAGGCAATCGGGCAGGCGTTCGGCGGCAAGGTGGTGCGAGCCGCGCGCGTGATGCACGGCAAGACGTCGCCGATCTTCCACGACGGAAAGGGGCTCTTCACGGGTCTGCCGAATCCGTTCGAAGCGACGCGCTACCACTCGCTGTTGATCGAGCGCGCGAGCGTCCCTGACTCCCTGGACGTGACCGCCAAAACAGCGGAGAACGAGATCATGGCCGTCAGGCACAAGACGCTGCCGGTGGAGGGCGTTCAATTCCACCCCGAGTCGTTCCTGACGACCTCGGGCAAGGACCTTCTCCGCAACTTCATCGAGCGGCGAGGTCGGCCGTGACGGCCAAGACCGCGACGACCGGCGCGGCGCCGATGACCATCCGCGAGGCGCTCGCCCGCGTCATCGATCGCCACAACCTGACCGCCGATCAGATGGCCGAGGTGGTCGGCGAGATCATGGACGGACAGGCGACACCGGCCCAGATCGGCGGCCTGCTGGTCGCCCTGCGGATGAAGGGGGAGACGGTCGACGAGATCGTCGGCGCGGCGCGGGCGATGCGCGCCCGCATGATCGGCGTCGACTTCGAGGCCGACCGGATGGTCGACACCTGCGGCACCGGCGGCGACGGCTCGCGGTCGGTCAACGTCTCGACGATCGCGGCGTTTTTGGTGGCGGGCGCCGGCGTGGTGGTGGCCAAGCACGGCAACCGCGCGCAGTCATCGCGGTCGGGCTCGCACGACGTCATCGAGTCGCTGGGGCTCGACCCGGCCCCGAACCCCGAGACGGCGGCGCGCTGCCTGCGCGAGGCGAAGCTCGCCTTTCTATTTGCCCCGGCGCACCACGCGGCGACCCGGCACGTGGGAGCGCCCCGCAAGGAGGTCGGCGTCCGGACGATCTTCAATCTGCTCGGCCCGCTGACTAATCCTTGCGGCGCGAAGTTTCACGTCAACGGGATCTTCAGCCGCGAGCGGTGCGAGATCCTGGCCGAGGCGCACGGCGCGCTCGGGTCCAAGCGGGCCATGGTGGTGCACGGCGCCGGTGGCCTCGACGAGTTCGCGCCGTCGGGGAGCACCTTCGTCGCCGAGCTGGTGGATGGCGGCGTCCGCACCCACGAGCTGCGCCCGGCCGACTTCGGCCTCGACGAGAGCGATCCCGCCGGCCTGCGCGGCGGCGAGCCGGCCGACAACGCGCGCATCGCGCTGGAGATCTTGGGCGGCGGCGGCCCGGAGGCGGCCCGCAACGCGACCTTGATGACCGCCGGCGCCGCGCTCTACGTGGCCGGCGCGGCCACCGATCTGCGCGCCGCCACCGCGACCGCGCGGGAGGTGCTCGCCGGCGGCGGCGGGCTGGCCGTTCTGGAGACGCTGCGCCGGATTGCGCCGCGCCCCATCGCCGCGTCATGATCCTCGACGACATCCTGGCCCGCACCCGTTCCGACCTCGCCGAACGCAAGCGGCGGCGACCGATCGCCGCGCTGGAGACCGAGGCGGTGCGTCGGCCCGCAGCCCGCAGCCTGGCGCGCGCGCTGCGCCGTCCGGGCGAGGTGACCTGTATCGCCGAGTTCAAGCGCCGCTCACCGTCGGCAGGCTGGATCGCCGAGAAGGCAGCGCCCACCGAGATGGCGCGCGCCTACGCCGCCGGCGGGGCGCGCGCGATGTCGGTGCTGACGGACGCCCCTTTCTTCGGCGGCAGTCTCGACGACCTCGTCGCCGCCCGCGCGTCCTGCGAGCTGGTCATCCTGCGCAAGGACTTCATCGTCGATCGCTACCAGGTCGTGGAGGCGCGCGCCGCCGGCGCCGACGCGATCTTGCTGATTGTCAGCGCGCTCACCGACCTCGACCTCGCGGCGCTGCTGGGGGCGACGCGCGAGATGGGCCTCGAGGCGCTGGTCGAGGCGCACGACGGCGACGAGGTGGCGCGCGCCGTCGCGGCCGGCGCCGGCATCATCGGGATCAACAACCGCGACCTGCGGACCTTCACCGTCGACCGCGAGCTGGCCGCCCGGCTGCGCCCGCGGGTCCCCGACGAGCGAGTGATCGTCGCCGAGTCGGGGATCCGCGACGCCGGCGACGTCGGCCGGCTGCGCGCCGCCGGCATCGACGCCATCTTGGTCGGCGAGACGCTGATGCGCGCGCCCGATCCCGCGACGGCGCTGCGGGCGCTGCTGGCCTAACGGCGAGAGTCGGCGAGGCCGAGGTTGGAGTAGAACTCGGGATACCTATGGAGTATGTTTGTAGGTATGAGGGTCAAGACGTCGGTCACACTTCCGTCGGAGCTCTTGCGTTCTCTCGACCGGGCAGCGGGCGGGCAGGGTAACCGTTCGCGTCTCGTCGAGCAGGCCATTCGTGAGCTGCTCGAGGCGCGGGCCAGGGCTGAGCGAGACGCCAAGGAGATCGCGCTCATCAACCGTCATGCGGATCGATTGAACGAGGAGGCCGCAGACGTGCTCGACTATCAGGTCAAGCTGTGAGGCGAGGCGACCTCTACCGGGTCCGCAAGCCGACGGGCGATCCCAAGAGTCACCGCGTGTTCGTGGTCGCCAGCCGGCAAGCTCTCATTGAGTCGCGCTTCTCGACCGTCATCTGCGCGCCGGTCTATGCGCGGCGCGACGGTCTGGCCACGCAGGTGAATGTGGGCACCGAATGCGGCTTGAAGCATGATTCGGCGATCCACTGCGACGAGCTGGTAAGCCTCCCCAAGCAGATGCTCACGGACTATGTCGGATCGCTGACTTTGCCCGCGCGGCAGCTGCTGAACCACGCCCTTCAAGTTGCGCTGGAGCTCGATTGAGTCCAGACCTGGGCGGACGTTCATGAACCTGCTGGTCAAGATCTGCGGCGTCACGACAGCCAAGGACGCGGCTATGGCCGCCGAGATGGGCGCCGACGCGATCGGCGTGAACTTCTGGCCCGGGTCGAAGCGCTACGTCGATCCGGGCGACGCCGCGCCGATCCTGGCGGCTATCCCAGCCGGGATTCTCAAGGTCGGCGTGTTCGTGAACGAGTCGGTCGAGGAGGTCCGACGCAAGATCGATCTGCTCGGGCTCGATCGCGTGCAGCTCCACGGCGACGAGCCGGCCGCCGACTACGCCGAGCTCGATCCAGCTCGGCTCATTCGCGCAGTTCGGGTACGTGACGCCGCCTCGTTCGCCGCCGCCTCGGTCTGGAAGCCGGCGCTTTGGCTCTACGACGCATTCGTCGACGGCTACGGCGGTGCCGGCGTCCCCGCCCCCTGGACGCTGATCGCCCAAGACGCGCGGCGCCCGTTCTTGCTGGCGGGAGGCCTGACGCCCGACAACGTCGCGGCCGCCATCCGGGCCACCCGCCCCGACGGCGTCGACGTCGCCAGCGGCGTCGAGCGCTCCCCGGGCCTGAAAGATCCCGTCAAGGTCGCGGGGTTCATCGCCGCCGCGCGCGCTGCGATATAGTTCCGCGCGCAATGTCATCTCCACCTTCCGCCGTGCAGATTCCTGGACACTTCGGCCAATTCGGCGGCCGCTATGTCTCCGAGACCCTGATCCCCTCGCTCGATGAGCTGACGGCCGCTTGGGCCGCGGCCTCCGCCGATCCGAGCTTCTCCGAGGAGCTCAATCGCCTGCTCTCCGACTACGTCGGCCGCCCGACGCCCCTGGGGTTCGCGGCGCGCCTGTCGGCGGAGGTGTCGCGCGAGGCAAAGCGGAACGTGCGCATCTATCTCAAGCGCGAGGACCTCTGCCACACCGGCGCGCACAAGATCAACAACTGCATCGGACAGCTCCTGCTGGCGAGGCGGATGGGAAAGACCCGCATCATCGCCGAGACCGGCGCCGGCCAGCACGGCGTCGCCACCGCCACCGCCTGCGCTCTCTTCGGTCTGCCGTGCGAGGTCTACATGGGCGCGGTCGATGTCGAGCGCCAGTCGCTGAACGTCCTCCGGATGAAGCTGCTCGGCGCCCAGGTTCACGCCGTCACGGACGGGACCGCCACCCTGAAGGACGCGATGAATGAGGCGCTGCGCGACTGGGTCACCAACGTCCGCACGACCCACTACGTGATCGGCTCCGTCGCCGGCCCGCACCCTTATCCACTGCTCGTGCGCGAGCTGCAGGCGGTGATCGGCCGCGAGGCCCGCGCGCAGATCCAGGAGGTCGAAGGGAAGCTCCCCGACGCCGCCATCGCCTGTGTCGGCGGCGGCTCCAACGCGATGGGCCTCTTTCACGCCTTCGTCCCCGACAAGTCGGTCAAGCTCTTCGGCGTCGAGGCGGCGGGCGACGGGATCGACACCGCCCGGCACGCCGCCACGCTGATGCGCGGCCGCGTCGGCGTGCTACACGGCGCGCGCTCTTATGTCCTTTGCGACGACGACGGCCAGATCTCCGAGGCGCATTCGATCTCCGCCGGGCTCGACTATCCCGGCGTCGGCCCCGAGCATTCCTTCTTCAAGGAGACCGGCCGTGCCACCTACCTGGCGGTCACCGACGAGGAGGCGATCGACGGCTTCAAGCTGCTGGCCCGCACGGAGGGGATCCTCTGCGCGCTGGAGAGTGCCCACGCCATCGCTGCCCTCCCCAAGGTGGCGGCGACGCTCCCCGACGGCGCCGTCATGATCGTCAACGTCTCGGGTCGCGGCGACAAGGACATGGGGACGCTGTCGGCCCGCCTCGGGGTGACGGCGTGAGCTCGGCGCCGCGCCTGGCGGCCAGGTTCGCCCGCGCCCGCGCCGAGAAGCGCGCGGCGCTGATCGTCTATCTCACCGCCGACGATCCCGACGGCGCGACCAGCCTGCGCCTCATGCGCGCCGCCGCCGAAGCGGGGGCCGACGTCATCGAGATCGGCATCCCCTGGAGCGACCCTTCGGCCGACGGAAAGGCGATCCAGGCCGCGATGCACCGCGCTCTCGCGCGGGGCGGGGGCTTGCGGCGCGCGCTCGGGCTTTGCAGCGAGCTGCGCGCTGCCTGTCCCGACGTGGGGCTGGTGCTGTTCGGCTACGCCAACCCGATCCTGGTGATGGGCGTCGACGTCTTCGCGCTCAAAGCACGTGACGCCGGTGCCGACGGTCTCCTCTGCGTCGACTATCCGCCCGACGAGGACCGCGCGCTCCCGCTCGCGCTCGCACGCGAAGGGCTCGACTTCGTGCCGCTGCTGGCGCCCACCTCGACAGATGCCCGCATCGACATCGCGCTGGCCGCCGCCGGCAGCTTCGTCTACTACGTCTCGATGACCGGAACGACCGGCACCGCGCTCGCCGATCTCGATGGGCCGCGGGCGAAGGTGGCCGCCATCCGCGAGCGCGGGGGCGGCAAAGTTCCCGTCGCCGTCGGGTTCGGCATCCGCACGCCCCAGGCAGCGCGCGCCGTCGCCAGCTTCGCCGACGCGGTCGTCGTCGGCAGCGCCGCCGTGGAGATCGTCGATCGGGCCGCTGCCGCGAAGCGCGATCCGGTCCCCGAGATGAGCGCCTTCGTCCGATCGCTGCGGCAGGCGGTCGCCGGCACCGGGTAATTCGGCCGAAAAGCCCGAAGTTTTCCGCTTGGGGCGATTTTCTGCTTCGGTTATCGTCGCGGCCAGGAGGGGTCCCCCCATGAAACATCTGCGCACGAAGCATCTGCACGTGATCGGAACCGCCGTAGTTGCAGCCCTGGCCACCGTGGCCGGCAGCGCCGCCGCCCAGACGCCGAGCGCTGGACCACCGCCGCCGCCGCCCGCGGCGATGCCCGCCGGCAAGCCCGCCGCTGTTCCGGCAGCCGCGCCGGCCGCCGCCAAGCCGGCCGCTGCCCCGGCGCCAGCAGCCTCCAAGCCGGCCGTTGCGGTTGCGCCGGCCACCCCGCCGCCGCCCGCGCCGAAGCCGGCGGTCGAGCTCGATCAGCTGAAGATGTTCGAGGCGACCTGGAAGTGCGAAGGAAAGCAGCCGGCCGGCCCGATGGGACCGGAGCAGGACTACAAGTCCACCTTCAAGGGTAAGAAGGACGTCGAGAGCTTCTGGATCTCCTTCGAGTACAGCCAGAAGAAGTCGAAGGCCCACGCCATGCCGGTCATGGCCAAGGGCTATATCGGCTACGATCCGGCGGCCAAGAAGTACGTCTCGCTCGGCGTCGACAACATGGGCGGCTCGGTCACCGAGTCGTCGCCCGGCTGGGAGGCTGACAAGCTGACCTTCACCGGCGACGGCCAGATGGGCGGCCAGAAGATCAGCTTCCGCGAGACGTACACCAAGAAGAGCGACAAGGAGATGATCTGGTCGGGCGAGATGAAGATGGGGAAGGATTGGATCCCCGTCGGCACCGACACCTGCAAGAGGTAACTAGAGCTTCAAGACGGCGTCCGCCTTCGCGGGGGGCGCCGTCATTGACGTCCACCTCATGCCTTCGGCTCGATGGCTCCGACGCGGGTTCGGATCTCGGTCACGAGGTTCGGTCCCAGCTCGACCGCCATACGCGTGAGGATCTCGGCGCGCAGCAACACCACCTCGTGCGCCAGCGCCGCCGAGGCGACCCGGACGAGCAGCGTCGTCCCGGCCAGCCGCTCCGGTTGCGTGCGCGCGCGGAGCATCTCGCCAACGGCGCGCGTGTAGCAATCGAACACCCGGAACTCGCGCGCGCGCCCGCTGCCACCGAGGCGGGCCAGCACCTCACCCATGAGCGCGTCGCTGGTGACGGGCGCCGGCGCCTGGGGGCGCACCGGCCCGCGGGCCCGCGGGCGTCGATAGGGGCGCGAACCGAAGCGAGGCGCGTCCGCAGGCATCGCGGTCAGGATACGGGCGCCCTCTCCGAGATCGCAACGGCAAAGGCGGTGCCCAGGCGCTATCATCGCCGGATGTCGCGGGAGATCATCTCGACCGTCGGCGCCCCCCAGGCGATCGGCCCCTATTCGCAGGCGGTGATCGCGCCGGCCGGACGCCTGCTGTTTTGCTCGGGGCAGATCCCGCTCGATCCGCGCACCGGTGAGATGGTCGGCGCCGGCGACGTTCGCGCGCAAGCAGAGCGCGTGCTCGAGAACCTCGGCGCCGTGCTGGTCGCCGGCGGCGCCTCGTTCGGCGCGGTCGTCAAGACCACGATCTTCCTAGCCGACCTGCAGGACTTCGGCGCCGTGAACGAAATCTACGCCCGCTACTTCCCCGAAAACCCGCCGGCGCGGGCGACCGTTCAGGCCGCCGGCCTGCCCAAGGGCGCCCTGATCGAGATCGACGCGATCGCCGCGCTCGGCGCCTGACCGCCGGCGCCGTCGACGACGGGCGGGGCGGGGACCTCGGCCAGCGCCGCCTTCCAGTCGGCGAAACGGCCACCGGCCCGCGCGGCCCTGGCGGCGGCGCGCCCGGCGGCGAACCCGCCTTGCGCCAGCCGGTACTCGACCCAGGCCCACTTCGGTGAGGTCGGTCGCAGCGTCACACGTCCCTGCACCGCCCTGCGCAGGCGGGCCAGGCGATCGTCGAGCACGTCGATCGACTCGAACGCCGAGCCGTCGAGCGGGGTCTTTCGCTTGGCGACGAAGGGGGCGATACCCAGCACCACCTTGCGGGCGACCTTGGCCAGCTCCTGCGAGAAGCGCCCCAGCTCGTCGATGTCGGCGTCGGTCTCGCCGGGGACGCCGATCATCATGTAAAGCTTGAACTGTGACATTCCATGTTGGCGCGACAGCTCAGCGGCGCGCAGCAGGTGCCGCTCCTTGGTCTTGCGCTGGATGATGTCGCGCATCCGCTCCGACGCACCGTCGGCGGCGGTGGTGAGGGTCCGGTAGCCGCCCCGCTTGAGGAGGCCCACGATCTCGTCGTTCAGACGATCGGCGCGCAGGCTGGAGATGCCGACCTCGCGCCCGCCGTCGACGATGTGGCGCAGGATCTCCGGCAGCCCCGGGTGGTCGGTCACGGCGGCGCCCACCAGGCCCACTCGCCGCACGTCGGAGGGGATGAGCGACGCCACCTTGGCCGGGGCGACGAGGCGCATGCCGCCGTTCGTCGAGCGGCGCATCACGCAGTAGGTGCAGCCGCGGTGACAGCCGCGCTCGGGCTCGATGAGGAACATGTCCGAGAGCTCGGTGTGCGGCGTCCGGATCTGGGAGTGGGCCGGCAGGAGCGTGTCGTCGGCGGCGGCCACCGCGGGCGGCCGCTCGCCGTGCACGGGCGGGACGTAGAAGCCCGGTCGCGACGCCAGCGTCTCGAGCAGCGCCGCGCGCGACGACGACGATCGCATCGTCTCGACCAGCTCGACGATCGTCTCCTCCGCCTCGCCGAGCAGCAGCACGTCGGCGTAAGGGGCGGCGGGGACGGGGTTCGAAAACGTGAGCGGTCCTCCGATGACCACCAGCGGATGTCGGTCGGGGCGAGCGGCCCGCTCCTCGGCGTAAAGAGGGATACCGGCCATGTCGAGGCAGTCGGCCAGGCCCGCCAGCTCGAGCTCGTAGGCGAGCGAGAAGGCGACGACCGGGAAGTCGCCCACCGGCCGCATCGATTCGTAGGTCCGCAGGGGCTCACCGGATTCGCGCGCGGCGCGGGTGTCGTCGGGAAGGAAGGCGCGTTCGGCCGCCACGCCCGGCAGCGCGTTCAGCCCCCGGTAGATGGTCTGGAAGCCGAGCGACGACATCCCGATCGCATACGGGCTCGGGTAGCAGAGCGCGAACGGCAGCTCCGCCTGCTTGTCGATCGTCCCCACCTCGTCGGCGAGGCGGGAAGCGCGGAGATCACGAAACGGGACTGTCATGCGGCCGGACCGCGAATGATACGGGGAAAACTCCCGTTTCGCTCGATCCAGCTACTCGGCCGCCTCGTGCAGCGGCGCGGCGTGCCCGACCATCTGAAGACGGTAGAGGCGGGCGTAGAGGCTGGAATCACCCTTGGCCAGCAGCGCCTCGTGCGTCCCCTCCTCGGCGACGTGCCCGCGGTGGATGACCACGATGCGCGAGGCCCGCTGCACCGTCGACAGCCGGTGCGCGATGACGATCGACGTTCGCCCACGCATCAGCTCGCCGATGCCCCGTTCGATGGCCCGCTCTGTCTCGGGATCGACGCTGGCGGTCGCCTCGTCGAGGATCAGGATCTCGGGGTCGCGCGCCAGGGCACGGGCGAAGGCGATCAGCTGCCGCTCGCCCGCCGAGAAATTCGCGCCGCGCTCGATCACCTTGGCCTCGAGCCCATCGGGGCGGTTGGCGATCACCCGATCGGCGCCCACCCGCCGGGCCGCGGTCAGGATCTGCTCGTCGGTCAGCGCGTCGTCACCGAGCGCGATGTTCGCCCGCAGGGTTCCCGAGAACATGAAGACGTCCTGGCTGACGACCACGATTCGCCGCCGGAGCGCCCGCGGATCGAGGGTCCGAACGTCGGCGCCCCCGATCCTGATCGTTCCGCCCTGCAGGTCGTAGAGCCGGGGGAGCAGCTTGATGATGGTCGACTTGCCGGCGCCGGTCGCGCCGACGATGGCCAGCGTCTCACCGGAGGCGATTGCGAGCGACACGTCGTTCAGCACGGGCCGATCGGCGCGGTAGCCGAAGGTGACCTGGTCCAGCTCGATGAGCGGGCCGCCGGCGGGAGGTTCCGTCGAGGCTGAGACCAGCGGCGCATCTGGCTCCGCCGTGTCGAGCAGCGTGAAGACCCGCTCGGCCGCCGCCATCGCCTGCTGCATGACGGTGTACTTGGTCGAGAGATCCCGAATCGGGGCGAAGAATTTCCCCAGATACTCGACGAACGCGACCAGGACGCCGAAGGTCAGCGTCCCGCCGGCGATCCGGTTGCCGCCGTGCCACAGCAGCCCGGCGACGGCGATCGCGCCGACCGCCTCGACGATCGAGTAGAGCGCGGCGTCAGCGGTGATGGCGCGGGCGTTGGCACGCCGGTAGTCGACGTTGATGGCGTCGAACTCGCGGTCGATTCGCGATTCCTGGGCGAACGCCTGCACCACCTTCATCCCCGACAGGTGCTCCTGCAGGAAGGCGTTCATGCGGGCCAGCTTGGTGCGAATCTCGCGAAAAGCGTCGCGGACCCAGCGGCGGAAGAACGCTGCGATGCCGAACAGCACCGGCGCGGTCCCCATCGAGAAGAGCGCCAACTTCCAGTCGATGCCGAAGATCGCCACCAGAATGAAGACGAGGCGAATCATGTCGCCGAGCAAGCTGACCAGGCCGGAGGCGAACATCTCGTTCAGCGCCTCGATGTCGCTGGTCATCCGGGTCATCAGGCGCCCGACGGGGGTCCGATCGAAGAAGGACGCAGACAGCGAGAGCACGTGCTCATGGACGCGCATGCGCAACGTGTTCATCCCGCGCTGGCCGATGAGCTGCGTGAGGTAGATCTGCGCGAAGGAAGAGGCGTACTGGCCGAGGAGCACGCCGAGATAGGCGAAGCCGACGCGATCGAGCCCGGCCAGCCGTCCGACCGCGATGTGCTCGTCGATCGCCTTCTTCAAGAGGTACGGCTGCGCGATCTCGAACAGCGAGATCACCGGCAGCAGGGCCACCGCGACCGCGAGCTCCTTCTTGTAGGGCCAGACGTAGCCGAAGATCCGTTTGAGCAGCGTCCGGTCGAGCGCCTGACCGAGCAGCTCCTCGGAGGGCGCCCGTCGGCCCGGGGTCTTGCTCCCGGTCGGGGTGGTGGTCTTTGTGCTCACGGTGCCGCTCATGCGGCCCCCGCGACAGCCGCCAGCGCCTCGGAATCGAGCTCCGTGCGGTACAGCGAGGCGTAAAGACCGCCCGCGCCCATCAGCTCGGCGTGCGTCCCCGATTCGACCACGCGCCCCCGATCGATCACCAGGATCTTGTCGGCGTCCTTCACGGCGGCCAGCCGGTGGGCGATCAGGATCGACGTTCGCCCCGCCAGGATCGGCCGGAGGCGGGTCAGGATCTCCCGCTCCGTCTGGGCATCGACCGAGGAGAGAGAGTCGTCGAGGATCAGGATCTGCGGCTCCGCCGCGAGCGCGCGTGCCAGCGCCACCCGCTGCCGCTGGCCACCCGAAAGTGTGAGGCCGCGCTCGCCCACCAGCGTTTCGTACCCGTCGGGAAGGATCGCCAGATCGGGCGCCAGGCCGGCCGCCTCCGCCGCGCGCTTCACGCGCTCGAGATCGATCGTCCCGTCGCTGCGGGCCGCGACGCCGAACCCGATGTTCTCGGCGACCGTCGCAGAAAACAGAAAGGCATCCTGCGGCGCGTAGCCGATCTCTCCCCGCAGCGTGGCGAGCGGGATCTGCGTCAGGTCGTAACCGCCGATCTTGACGGCGCCGGGCGCCACCTCGTGCATGCGCACCAGCGCGTCGACGAGCGTGGTCTTCCCCGCGCCGGTCGGCCCGACGATCGCCAGCGTCGCGCCCGCTGGCAGCGAGAACGAGACGCCGTCGAGCAGCCGCCGCCCGTCGACCTCGACCGAAAGATCGTGGACCTCGATCGACGGAGACGCGATCGTCACCTCGACGCCGGCAGCGCCTGGCGGATCGGCGGGCGCATCGGCGGGCGCATCTGCGATTCTGGGCGCCGTCTCGAGCAGCTCGCGCACGCGCACCCAGCCAGCGATCCCCCGCTGCCAGATCCCGATGATCCAGCCGAGCGCGATGGTTGGCCAGGACAGCAGGACCAGGTAGGCGTTGAACGCCACCAGCCCGCCGACCGTCATCCGCCCCAGGATCACCTCGCGCCCCCCGGCCCACAGCACGATGAGCGTCCCGGCGCCGCCGAGGACGGCGAACAGCGGCGACAGCGTGCCGCGCGCCCGCACCAGCGCCAGCGAGCGGGTCAGATACTCGTCGTTCAGCGAGCGGAACTTCGCCTCGCGCGTCGGCTCCAGCGTGTAGTGCTTGATCACCGCGATCCCGGCCAGGTCCTCCTGGATCGACGTCGACATGACGCCCAGCTGCTCCTGGATCCCGCGGCTGGCGGTGTACATCTTGCGCGAGAAGAGCCGTGCTCCGGCCAGAAGGGCCGGGTAGGGGAGGAGCGCAAGGAGGGTCAGCCGCGGCGACAGGTGCACCAACAGCCAGACGGTCGTGGCATAGACCAGCGCGGTGTTGCAGAGGTTGAGCAGGCCGGGCCCGAACATCGCCCGCACCGAGCCGAGGTCGTTGGTCAGCCGCGACATCACGTCGCCGGTCGGGTGCCGGCGGTAGAAACCGGCATCGAGACGCAGCAGATGGCGGAAGACGTCGCCCCGCAGCCGGTACTCGATGTTCCGTCCGGCGTTGAAGATGAAGATGCGCGACCAGGTCCGGATGAGCGCCTGCGCCACCGCGAACCCGGCGATGAGGGCCGCGTTTCGGACCACCAGGGCGTGCAGACCGCCGGCCGCCCGGGGCCCCCCCCGGAGCGCGTCGATCGCCCCCTTGATCAGCCAGGGGATCGTCAGCGAAAGGGCGTTCGTGGCGCCCAGGCAGAGGCAGCCGAGCAGGATGCCGGCCAGCTCCGGCCGCAACCTCGAGCGCAAGGAAGCCCCAACGCCGGCCCCAAACGATGGCGACACGCGCGCAAGTATCCGTGATCGCGTTCGGATCTTCCCCTATCTTCGCGATTGAACCACTCAAAGCCGTGGGTCTATAGTCGAGAGTCTTTTTTCTCCCTCGCCGGGGCCCCGTCACCATGTCCACCACAGTTTCGACAGCCCTCGCCGCCTTGCAGCTCCGCCCGGACGATGCGCAGGCCCTGCAGACCCTCAAGGCCGTTCACCCAGGCAACGGCGCCGGCATCGACGCGGACGCGCTGTCGACGGCTCTCGCCGACGCCCGCCGCTGGCACCGCGAGCACGCCGACTTCGTCCTCTGTCTCGAGCTGATCGACCTGGAGCTCGGGTTCACGACCGGCGACGCCCGCCGTGCCGATCTGCTGCACGAAAAGGGGCGCCTGCTCTCCGACGAGCTGCTGCGCGACGAGGCCGGTCAGGCGGCGGTGCAGCAGGCGCTGGAGGCGGTCGCCAACCACAAGGCGTCAGCCGAGTCGCTGGCGCAGATGACGCTGGTGCGCGCCAACTGGGAGCCGATCTCGCGGCGCTACCTGCAGCAGGCCGAGCAGGCCAAGGATCCAGCGCTCGCCTCCAGCCTCCACGGCTCGGTCGCGGAATTCTATCTGAAGTACCGCCCGACGGGGCCCGAGGGTGAGACCCACCTCAGGAAGAGCCTCGAGCTCGACGCCGGCAACCGCCGCTCGGCGGCGCACCTCGAACGGATTCTGCGCGAGACCGGCCGGCGCGACGAGCTGCTCGGGCTCTACCGCCAGCGGGCCGAGCGGGCGCAGACCCGCGAAGAACGCACCGCTGCCGAGATTCTGGCCGGCGAGCTGTGCGAACAGCTCGGGCGCGGCCCCGAGGCGTTCGCCCACTTCAGGAAGGCGCTCGACGCCAACCCGTACGAACCGCGCGCGCTGCAGGCGGTCCGCGCGACGCTGACGGCGAATCAGGCCTGGACCGACCTCGCGAAGGTGCTGGAGGCGGCGGCGCGGACCAAGCGCGGCGAGCAGGACGTCGCGCTCTTGACCGAGCTGGCCCTGCTGTTCGGCAATCGGCTCAATCAGCAGGAGATCTCGGAGCCGTTCTTTCGTCGCGTGCGCAAGCTCGACCCCTCGAACCGCGAGATGGTCGAGTTCTATCGCGCCTACCACACCGCCCGGAACGAGATGCCGCAGCTGCTGGCGGTGCTGGCGCAAGCCCAGAAGACCGAGTCGGACCTCGACCGCCGGATCTCGATGGGGATCGAGATGGCGCGCGCCGCCGAGCAGCGGTCGCAGAACGCCGACAAGGCGATCGAGATCTGGAAGGGCCTCTTGCGCCTGCGGCCGCACCTGCCCGAGGCGGTGGCCTCGCTGCGCAAGCTCTACACGGCGACCGAAAAGTGGAACGCGCTGCTCGAGCTCTTGAAGGACGATCTGGACGCCGTCCCGGCCGGAGACGTCGACGAGAAGATCAATCGGCATCTGGAGATCGTGGCCGTCTACCGCGATCGATTGAACCTCGATGTGATGGTGGTGACGACCTACCTGAACATCCTGGCGCTCAAGCCGGATCACCCGGCGGCGCTGGCGGCGCTGGCAGGCCGCTACGAAGCGCAGGGGCGGTACGGCGATCTGGTCCAGATCCTGGCGCGGCAGGCCGAGGCGGCCGCCGATCCGGCGGCGCGCGTGGCGCTGCACCGGCGGATCGCCTCGCTGTGGGCCGACAAACTGGGCAAACACCAGAACGCCGTCGCCAGCTTCGAGAAGATCTTCGAGGCCGATCCGACCGACGCCGAGACCGGCGCGCGGCTCAAGGACCTCTACACCAAGGCGCGCGCCTGGCGGCCGCTGATCGAGCTTCTGCGGAAGGAGCTGCCGCACAGCGATGCGGCCGGACGCCGCGCCCGCCTCGGGGAGATGGCGCGCATCGCCGGCGAGCGGCTCAACGACACGCGCGAGGCGATCGCCCTTTACAACCAGGTGCTGGCGATCGAGGCGCGCGACGAGGCGGCGCTCGGCGGGCTGGCGACGCTGTACGAGCGCGAGCGGCGCTGGCCGGCGCTGGTGGAGATCCTGGAGCGCCAGCGGCAGAACGCCGAAGGAAACGCTCCGGTGGAGCTGGCGCTGCTCGAACGGCGCGGAACGCTGCTCTATGAGCGGATGGCCGCCTCCGAGGCCGCCATCGACGTTTTTCGGCGGATCCAGGCGCTCGATCCCAAGAACGCGCGCGCCGCCCGCGCGCTGCGCGAGATCTATGCGCAGGCGGGCGACTACACCGCGCTCGAGGCGCTCTACGCCGAGCAGGGCGCCTTCGGAGAGCTGTGCGACCAGCTGACGTCGCTGGCCGATCGAACGGCCGACATGGCGGCGCGCACGCGCCTGCTCGAACGGGTCGCGGCGCTCTCACAGGAGAAGCTGAATCAGCCCGAACGCGCGCTCAAGGCCTACGAGCGGATCCTGGCGACCGACCCGCGCAACCGCAAGGCGGCGCTGGCGCTGGTGCCGCTCTACCGGGCGGCGCAGAAGTGGCCGCGCCTCTTGGCGACCTACGAGGTGTTGCTCGGCCCGGCCTCGGCAGTCGACGGCGGGGGGATGGCCGAACGGCTCGAGCTCTTCGCCGAGGCGCGGCGAATCTCCGAGCAGCGGCTCGGCTCGAAGTCGCTCGCCTTCCAGTGGTGCGCGCGCGCCTTCGAGACGGCGGCCCAGAACCCCGACGTCCGCACCGACCTCGAACGGCTGGCCGGCGAGGCCGACGAGTGGGGCGCCCTGGCGGCGCTCTATGAGACGCGCTTTGCCGTCTCCACCGACGCCGAGGAGCGGATCTGGCTCTTGCGCCGGGTGCTGCGTATCTCCGCCACGCGGCTCTTCAAGCCCCAGGACACCCGACGCGCCGCCGAGCAGATCCTGGCGGAGATCGGCTACGACGAGGAGGCCGACGGCGCTCTCGAGACCGTGCTGACTCAGGGCAAGGCCTGGCCCGAGCTGGCCAAGCTGCTCCACGCCCGTGCCGATCGCGCGCCCGACGCCGCCGAGCGGGTGAAGCTGCTGCTTCGTATCGCGCAGCTCGAAGAGGAGCGCGTGACCGATCTCGCTGCCGCGGCGGCCACCTGGACGGCGATCCTCGACGTCGAGCCGACCAACGAGCGGGCGCGCCGCGCGCTGGTGCGCGTCTCCGAGGCGCGACAGGACTGGCACGGGGTCGTCGAGGCGCTGCGCGGTGGTCTCGCCAGCCGAAGCGCGACCGCGCGAGACGCTGCACCGGGGCCGGACGCCTCGAAGGAAGAGGCCAAGGAGCGCGAAGAGCTTCTCCTGCGCATCGGCAACCTGCAGGAGACGCGGCTCAAGGACGTCGACGCGACGTTCGCCTCCTACCGCGAGGTGGCGCAGGCGAACCCCTATTCTGCGCCGGCCATCGCCGGGCTCGAGCGGCTGGCGGCAGCCGGACATCCGGAGCGTGCGGCGATCGCGCGCATGACGCTGCCGCTCTACGAGCGGACCGAGAACGCCGCCAAGCTGGCCGACGCGAACGAGGTGCTGCTCTCCGTGGCCGACACGCTGGGCGAGCGGGTCGAACGGCTGGAGAGGCTGCGAGCGCTCTACGGCGGCTCGCTCAACGATCCGGCCAAGGCCTACCGCGCCAGCCTGGCGCTGTTCGAGATCGATCCCTCGGAGGTCGCCAATCGCGACGCGCTGCTGGGGTTCGCCACCGCCGCCGGTGTCACCGGAGAGCTGAGCGACAAGCTGCGCGCGGCGGCCGGCACGACCGAGGATCGAAACCTGCGGCGCGACCTCCTGGTGGTCGTCGCCGAGCTCGAGGAGAAGCAGCCCGGACGGGCGCCCGAGGCGGAGAAGGTCTACGCGCAGATCCTGGCCTCCGAGCAGCTCCACGCTGGCGCCTTCCGCGCGCTGGCCCGCCTCTACAAGGAGGGGCAGCGTTGGCCCGAGCTGCGCGCGCTGCTCGACGCGCGCCAGCTGGCCGCGCTCGACGCGCGGGAGCGTCTCGATCTGCTGGCGCAGATCGGCGAGCTCGACGAGGCCGCGCTCGCCGATCCGGACCACGCACTCGGCGCCTACGAGAAGATGTTGGAGCTCGACCCGTCCGATCTGCGCGCCCACCGCGCGCTGGAACGGCTCTATGCCGCGCGGGAGCGCTGGACCGATCTGGAAGCGCTGCTCGGGACGCGCGTCGGTTTCGCCTCTGAGACCGAGGTGCCGGAGCTGGAGTTCCGGCGCGCCGACCTTCGTGCCGGCCGCCTCGACAATGTCACCGGCGCGCTCGATCTGCTGGAAGGGATCGTCGAAGCTGCGCCCAATCACGAGGGCGCCCGCCGTCTGCTCGAGAAGCTGCTGGCGGTGCCGGCGCAGCGCCAGCGCGTCGCGCAGATCCTCGGGCCGGTCTACGAGGCGAGCAGCGCCTGGGCGCGCCTGGCCGCGATCCTCGAGGTTCAGCGCGAGGTGCTGGAGGGGACCGCGGCGGCGGCGCTGCTGGCGCGCGTGGCCGACCTGCAAGAGAACAAGCTGCAGGCGCGGGCGGTAGCGCTCACCACCTGGCGTCAGGTGCTGGCCGCCGACCCGGTGAACCCGGACGCGCTCACCGAGATTGAACGGCTGGCAACAACGCTGGAGCGGTTCTCCGAGCTGGTCGACGTCTATCAAGAGCTGGCGTTCCGGCGCGACGCCTCCGACATCAGCGGCCGCGCCGATCTCCTCTCACGCGCAGCGCGGCTCTACGCCGGGCGCCTCAACAACCGGCGTGCCGCCATCGACGCCTGGAAGCTGGTCCTCAACCTCGATCAGAACAACCTCTCCACGGCGGCGCCTGCCGCGGCCGCGCTGGAGGCGCTCTACGCCGAGACCAGTGACGTCGCCAACCTGGTCAAGACGCTGCAGCTGCAGGCGCGCTGGGCCGACGGCCTGGCGGCGCGGAAGAAGCTCCTGTTCCGCATCGCCGGGCTGGAGGAGAAATCACTCGGCGACACCGACGCGGCGGTCGCCACGCTGCGGTCAATCCTCGATGCCGATCCGCAGGATCCCGTCGCGATCGATGCGCTCGATCGAATCTTCGAGGCTGGCTCGAACTACCGCCAGCGGGTGGAGATCCTCCGCAAGCGGATCGGTCTTTCCGGTGACGCGACGGCGCGGCAGGAGCTCTGGCGCAGCATCGCCAGCCTGCTCGAAAAGGATGTCGGCGACGTCGACGAGGCGATCGCCGCCTGCGTCAGCATCCTCGACGAGAACCCCGAGGACGATCAGGCCCTCGAGACCCTGGCGCGCCTCTACGAGCAGCAGGGTCGCCACCGCGATCGGCTGGAGATCGTCGAGCGCCGGCTGGCGCTGCGCAAGCCGAAGGACCCCGAGCGGCCCCCGCTCCTCAAACAGATCGCCAAGCTGCTGGAGGGGCCACTCGGCGACCCGGCAGGCGCGCTCGAGCGTTGGCGCGAGGTGCTCGAACGGGCGCCGGACGACGCCGAGGCTCTGGTGGCGCTCGAACGCTTCTTGGCACCCGGCACCGACGCGGGGCTGCGGCTGGCGGCCGCGCAGGTGCTCGAGCCGATCTACGAAAAGGGCGGTCGCTACGCCGCGCTGGCGGGGATCGTCCGCATCTACGTCGAGGTCGAGTCCGACGTCCGCGCCCGCCTCGGCGAGCTGATGCGGCTGGCGGCGCTCGAGGAGACGCGGCTCGGCGACACCGAGGGGGCGCTGCAGACGACTGCGCTGGCAATCCGCGACGCCTTGACCGAGCCGGAGCTCCCGGCGCTGCTCGACGCCTACGAGCGCCTGGCGGGCCCCCGGCGCCTGGCCGAGGTCACGGCGCTCTACCGCGACATCAGCCCCGACGTTCTCGACGAGACGCTCAAGCTCCGTCTCGATCGCACGATCGCCGCCGCGGCGGCCGGGCAGGGTGATGCGGCGACCGCAGCCGACTACTACCGCCGCATCCTCGACCGCGTCCCCGACGACGACGACACGCTTGCCGCGCTCGACACGATCTATCGCGGCAACGGCGACGCGCAGGCCCTGTACGAGATCCTCCTCCGGCGCGCCGAGCTGGCGAAGGAGCCGGCTATCGAGGGCGCCCTGCGCCTCCAGATCGGCGAGCTGGCGGAGACCAAGCTCGAACGGCTCGACGACGCGATCGCCGCCTTCGAGCGGGTCATCGAAATTGCGCCCGCCGATCGCGCGGCCGCCCCGGCGCTCGATCGGCTCTACACCAAGGCCGAGCGCTGGAGCGATCTGATTCGCCTCCTCGGCGATCTCCTGCAGCGCGGGCGGCGGCCTGAGAAGGAGCTGGTCGACCTCCGTTTCCGTCTGGCGCAGATCGAGCACGATCGCCGCGGCGATCGCGAATCGGCGCTCGAGCACCTGAAGCTGGTGCTCGCCGGTACCCCCGATCACGCCGGCGCCATCGCCATGCTCGAGGCGATGCTCGAGGACATGGGGGTGCAGGGTGCGGCGGCCACGCTTCTCGAGCCCGTCTACGCGGGGCGGGGGGACTGGAAGTCACTGATCAAAATAGGCGAGATTCGCCTGCTGCAGGTCGAGGATCCGACGGAACGGCTGGCCTGGAGCAAGCGGATCGCGCGGCTTTACGAAGAGCAGCTGGAGGACTTCGACAGCGCGCTCCGCTGGTACGGAAAGGTCTTTCAGGAGGCGCCGACCGAGCGACAGGCCACCGAACCGCTCCTGCGCCTGGCCGACAAGCTCGATCGCTGGCAAGACGCGGCGAGCCTGCTCGCCAGCTATCTCAACAACGAGCTGAACGAAGAGCCGGCGGTGCTCGACATCGTGCGCCGCACCGCCGAGATCTTCGACCTGCGCCTGGGAGAGCGCCCCGAGGCGCAGAAGTACTACCGGCGTCTCTACGACGCGCGCCCCGATGACCAGGGCACGACGCACCTCTACGAAACGGCGCTCGAGCGCTGGGGGGCCTGGGCGGAGCTGCGGGAGCTCATCGACGAGCAGGCCGGCCGGGCGCCCGATCCCACGGCGCGCGTCGCGCTCCTGCGTCGCAGCGCCAAGCTGGACGAAGAGAAGCTCGACGACGCGAATCGCGCCGTCGGGACGCTGCGTGAGGCACTGGAGGTCGATCCGACCGATCGCAAGGCAGGCGCCGAGCTGGAACGGCTGCTGTCGCAGTCTGGTCGCTGGTCCGACCTGGCCGATCACCTGAACTCCAGCCTCGATCGCGAGCCGCTCGGCGCCGACAAGGACGCGGCCACGCTGCGGCTGGCGGAGATCTTGGCCAACAGAATCGGCGACACGACGAGCGCCGTCGATCGCTACGCCGAGATCCTCTCCCGGCCGGCCACCCCGCGCGACACGGCGGCGGCGGTCAGCGCCCTCGAGGGGCTGGCCAACGACGCCGACCAGCGCTACCGCGTGGCGGTGATCCTCGAGCCGGTCTACCGGCGCGGCGGTGACCTGAACAAGCTGGTCGGCGCGCTCGACGCGCAGCTCGAATCGGCCGACGACCGGGCCGAACGGGTGCGCGTCCTCGGCGAGATGGCCGAGATTCACCAGCGCCTCGGGCGACTCGATCTGGCGTTCGACTGCCGCAGCCGTGCCTGGCTGGCCGACGTGGAGTCGATGGAGGCCCTGTCGGCCATGGAGTCGCTTGGCCTCGGCGCGAAGTTGCACGCACCGCTGGTCGTGGCGCTGCAGAGAGGCGCCGTCGAAGCGGTCGATCCCGATCTGCAGGCGCAGCTCTGGGCGGAGTCGGCCAAGCTGCTCGAATTGCCGCTCGGTCGGGCCGCCGAGGCGATCGAGGCGTGGCGCGCTGCGCTGGCCGCCAGGCCTGACGAGCGGGAGATCTTCCTGGCGCTCGAGCGCCTCCTGGCTGGCGCCAGCCGCTCGAGCGAGCTCGTGGAGATCCTCGAACGCCACCTGGAGATCGCCGTCGACGGCGACGAGCGCAAGGTGATCGCCAAGCGGATCGCCGTCCTCTACGAAGACGCGCTCGACGAGTCCGAGCGAGCGGTTCGTGCCTGGGAGACCGTTCTCGAAATCGACCCGAACGAAGCGGAGGCGCTGGAGTCGCTGGCGCAGCTCCACCTCGGCGCCGGGGCCTTTCGGGAGCTGGCCGAGGTCTACGCCCGCAAGATTGAGATCACCGACCGCGCCGACGAGCGCCGCATGCTCTTCATGCAGAGCGCCCGCATCTACGAGGAGAACCTCAGCGAGCCGGATCGGGCGATCGAGCAGCTGCGTGCGCTGCTCGTCGAGACGCCGGGCGACGGCGAGGCGCTGACCGATCTCGATCGGATCCTGACCGCCGAGGGGCGACAGACGGATCTGGTCGAGGTGCTCGACGCGCGCGCCGCCGGCGTGAATGACGCCACCTCGCGCAACGAGCTGGCGTTCCGCGCGGCGCGCCTGGTCGAGACCGAGCTCGGCGACGTCGAGGGGGCGATCGGCCGCTACGCCAAGATCCTGGCCGGAGCGCCGAAACATCCCGCGGCGCGCGATGCGCTCTATGCGATTGCGCGTGGCCACGACTACCGCCTGTCCGCGGTGGCGGTCCTCGAGCCGATCGAACGGGCCGCCAAAGCCTGGGACGGCGTCATCGAGCTCTTGGAGCTGCGACTCGCCGTCGAGGACGCGGTTCCCGGTCGCCTCGACCTGCTCGCCGAGATCGCCGGGATCGAGGAGACAGAGCGGCGTGACGTGCAGATGGCGTTCGCCGCCTGGGCACGCGCACTGACCGAGGACGCCACCGTCGACGAGCCGCGCGTCGCGCTGGAGCGTCTGGCGGCGGCCCACCAGGACTGGGCGCGTCTGGCAGACGTCTACGCCGAGCGAATGGACGCCACGTTCGACGCCGGCCTGCAGCGCACACTGGCCATGCGGCTCGCCTCGCTCTACGAGAACGAGCTTCCGGATCTGAACCGCGCGGCCGACTACCTGCGCAAGGCGCAGTCGCTGCCCGGCGACGAGGAGCCGGTGCTGGCCGCGCTCGAGCGGATCCTCGGCAAGCTGGGCGAGCACGACGAGCTCGCCCAGGTGCTGGCGCGCGAAGCGGAGCTGGCCAGTGAGCCAGGCGCGCAGGCTGACTTCCTGGCGACGCTGGGGACGTTGCGGCTCGGGCCGCTCGGCGATTCTGAGGGGGCGCTCTCCGCCTTCCGAGAAGCCGTCGAGCGCGACGCCTCGCACGCAGCCTCCCATGCGGCGCTGGTGTCGCTGCTCGATCGTCCGGAGACGCAGGAGGGGGCGCTCGACGTCCTCGAACCGCTGGCGGAAGCGCGCGGCGACTACCAGGAGCTGATCGCGCTCTACGGCCGGCGGGTCGAGTTGCGGGACGATCGAAACGAGCGCGCGCACTGGCTGCGCCGGGTCGCCGACGTGGCCGCCGATCAACTGGGCCAGCCCGAGCTGGCGTTGGAGGCTCTCGGACGCGCGCTAAAAGAAGAGCCGGCCGCGGGTGGCGCGCTCGACGATCTGGAGCGGATCGCTGGCGCGGCCAAGCTGCCGGGCGCGGGGGCCCAGAAGATCGAGGAGGCGCTGGAGGGCGCCGAGCCCGACGCCGCGCTGGAGTTGGCTCTTCGCGCCGCGCGTCTCTACCAGGAGGCGGGCGATCGCAAAGCCGCCGAGCGCCTCTATCTGCGGGTCCTCGATCACGACGCCGAGAACGCCGACGCGCTCTCGGCGCTGGAGGGGCTCTACCGCGCGGGGGCGACGCCAGCCGAGCTGGCCGCGGTGCTCGAACGACGGTCGACGGGCGAGCTCGACCCCCAGGTCCGGCGGTCGAGACTGCTCGAGGCGGCGCGGCTCCATGAAGGGCAGGGGGATCTCCCCGCGGCGGTGGCGGCCTTGCAGCAGCTCCGCGCCGCCGACGATGAGGATCTCGACGCCCTCAAGGAGCTGGGACGGCTTCACGAGGCGCTCGGCCAGGCACCGGAGCTCACCGCCGTCCTCGCGGAGCGCGCGCGCCTGACCGAGGATCCACGCCAGCGGGCAGCGCTCTGGTCCCGCGTGGGCGAGCTGCGGCTCACGCTGCTCTCTGACCTCGACGGTGCGGCGGAGGCCTACCGCGAGGCGCTGGACGGCGCGCCAGACGATGTGTTGGCCCTGTCGGCGCTCGAGTCGATCGAGGATCGCCGGGGCGACTGGTCGACGCTGCAGGAGGTCTTGCTGCGCCGTCTCGGCAGCGCCAGTGGCGCCGATCAGGTGGCGGTGCTGCTGAAGCTGGCGCGCAACGCCGAGCAGAAGCTCTCCGACGTCGATCAGGCGGTCGGGTTCCTGCGCCAGCTGCTCGACGCCGATCCGGGAAATGGTTTCGGCTACCTCGAGCTCGAGCGGATCCTGCGCGCCGCCGAGCGCTGGTACGATCTCGTCGACGTGCTCGGCAAGCACGCCGACACAGAAGCGGCGGCCGGACGCAAGCCGTCGGAGCTCGCGTTGCGGGTGGCGATCGCCAACGTCTGGGAGAAAGATCTCGATTCGCCAGAGAGCGCGACCGAAGCGCTGGAGAAGGTGCTGGAGGTCGCACCCGACAACATCGCTGCGCTGCTGTCACTCGCCCGGGTCCACGAGCGGAACGAGCGCTGGGATGACGCGGGCGAGGTGCTCGAGCGCGCGGTGGCGAACGCGCACGAGCCGTCGGAGATCGCCGAGATTCACTTCCGGAACGCCACCATCCTCCGCAGCAAAGGGGCCGATCCGACCGAGATCGAGGCGGCGCTGCTGCGCGCGGTCGACGCCGACGCGGGCCACCGCCCGACACTGGAGGCGCTGGAGAGGCTCGCGCGGGACGCCAAGGACGAAGAACGGCTGGCGAGCATCCTCGACCTCCAGCTGCACACGGCGGCGGACGACGACGAGCGCGGCCGCCTGCTGCGCGAGATCGCCGGGCTCTACAGTGGTCCCCTGGCGCAGCCGGCGGCGGCGCTCCCCTATCTCGAACGGCTGGTGGCGCTCGACGCGACGGAGATCCCGGGGCGCGAGCAGCTGGCCGAGGCGTTGCTCGCGGCAGGGCGGACCGAGCAGGCCACCCGCATCATCGCCGAAGTGATCGCCGAGCTGACCAAAGCGCGACGTGGAAAAGAGACGGCGCGCTGGCAGACCCGGCTCGGCACGATCGCCGAGGCGCGCGGCGACACAGAGGGGGCGGCTGCCAGCTTCAACGCCGCCTACAAGCTCGACCCGAGCCACCCGGCGACGATCGCCGCGCTGGGGCGCCTCGCCTACAGGCGCAGCGACTTCGAGGCCGCCCGCAAGTTCTACCGCTCGCTGCTGCTGCAGAACTTCGACGACAAGACCGCCGGCGTCTCGAAGTCGGAGGTCTACCTGATGCTCGGCCGCATGCACCTGCTGGCCAACGAGCCCTCGAAGGCGCGCAACATGTTCGAGCGAGGCCTGGAGATCGATCCGAAGAACATCGATCTGAAAGCTGCGCTGGGCGGCCTCCGCTAGATCAGGTCGCCTGGCGGCTCGCGCCGTATCTCATCTGGCGCGGCATCTCCCAGCGAGTCTGGCGGGTCCTACTTGGCGCAGCGCTTTTGAGCGCGCTCGGCGGCGCGTGCCAGCAAAGGATCTCCGGCCGCCCCCAGCGATCTCAGCGCCGCGCTCCCGGCGCCGGGATCGCACAGCGTTCCGAGCGCCTCGGCCGCGTCCGCGCGAAACGGGTGGCGCCGGTCACCCGCCAGCGTGACCGCCGCGTTCACCGCCTCCGGCCCGCCGAGGTGGGCCAGCGCGCGCAGCACCGCGACGGCGACCCCCTCGAGCGCCAGATCGGCCTCTGACTCGCTCACGATCGCGCGCAGGGCCGCGGCCATCTCGGGCGCGGCACCCTGGTCGCCCGATTGAGCCAGCAGGCCCGCGGAGAGCGCCCGCAGCGACGCGTTTTCGTCGTGCTGTTTGAGCGTGTGCAGGAAGATGGTACGCGCGCGCGGGTCTCTGCATCGCGCGAGGCCAATGAGCGCCGCCCGGCGAACCTCGTCGACGTCCCGCTCGGTCGCGCGGATCATGAGATCGGTCCCGCCCGCCACGCATAGCCGCCCTAGCGCCTGCAGCTCGGCGCGCCGCACGAACGGCCAGGGCTCCTGCTTGGCGCCCGTGATGAGAGCGCCGCCCGCCGTCGCATCCCCCTGCTTCTCCAGCCCCAGCGCGGCGGTCTCGCGCACGCGGGGATCCTGATCATCGAGCGCGGCGCGCAGCAGGGGCCGGGGGTCGGCGGCGGGGCCGGCGTTCTTCAGATCGCCGAGCTCGCGCGTGGCCAGATAGCGCAGAACGGAATCGTCGGCGACTGCCTTCGGCGAGGCGAGCGCCTCCGGGTTCCCCTCGGCCCCCAGAGCCCCCAGCGCCACGACGGCGCGCGCGCGCAGCTCGAACGGACGATCGGCGCCGAGGGCACCACGCAGGGCCGCGACGGCGTCAGGGCGGCGCTCCGGCGTCCGCTTGACGGTCTCCGGCAGGATGCGCGCCAGGTCGGCGGCCCGCGCCGCCGCCTTCTCGTCATTCTTGTCGTCGTTTTTGGGCGCGGCCGCGAACGCCGCCAGCACCGCCTCGGCGTGCACCCGATGCGCGCCGCTCGTGGCCTGCACGACCGCCCCCCGCAGCCCCGGGGGGCCGCCACCGACCGCCGCCAGCAGCGCCGCCGCCGCGCCGTCGTCGTCGAACGCGGCGAGGATGCGCGCCGCCCGCGCCCGATCGTCGATCGAGGCAGCAGGCGAGGCCAGCAGCGCCGAGAGCCCGGCGACCGGCGGCACCGCGGCTCGTCCCAGCGCCGTGGCAATGAGCCGCTCCTCCTTCTCGCTGGCGCCCGTCAACGCCGCGGTCAGCGCCTCGACGACGATCGGATTCTTGGGCGCCGGCGCCAGCGACGTCAGCGCCTCGACCAGGCACTCACGCGAAGGGCCGCTCGCCGCCAGCACCGCCTGCGCCGTCGGCAGCACCGCCGGCTCGCCGAGCGCCACCACCAGCGGCAGGCGCGCCGCGCAGTCGGGCGCGCTCGCCAGATCGCTCACCAGTCGTTTCGGGCCATCGGGGCCGTCGGCGTCGGTGAAGATCGCCAGATCGGCGATCGCGGTCGTCCCGTAGTTCCTCGGCGGCGCCGCCTCGCTGCCGGGCGTGACAGCAGTGATCACCACCGTCACGCACGACGAGGTCACCGGTTTGGGCAGCGGCACCCAGTAGGCCTCGCGCCAGTGGGCGGCGTCGCCCGCTGAATCCTCCGGCAGCTCGACGTCGAAGCGCTGCCCGGGCGCCGGCCCGAGCGCGATTTGAAGCCGCTTGACGCGATTCTTCCCGCGGAACGCCTGCAGGCTGGCGCCGTCGCCCGGAAGGATCCGGAGGCCGCGAATGGGGTAGCCGGTGGCCGCCGCGCGGGCGGTCAGGAACTCGCCGCGGCCGTCGCCACCGAGCCCCTCGGCCCACGAGGTCGCCGGATTACCATCGTCGAGCTCGAGCGGCGCCGTCAGGCCGCGCGCGTCGCTGCCAGCGCCCCGGGTGGTCGACGCGGCGACGAAATGGAAGTCGGCGATGGGACGTCCAGCCGGCATCGCGGGATCACCACGGTGCCCGATCAACGTCTCGCTCCCCGGCGGCGGGAGCGACGAGACGATCGGACGAAAGCGCCCCGATACGAAGTCGTACACGCGCGGAAACAGGCGCGGAGGGATCCCGTCGCAGCGGTCGATCCCCGCGGCCGTCTGATATTCGACGACCCGATCGGGCGTCGCCTCGACCCACTGGAATGACTCGCCGTCAGCGTCGCGCGCTCCCGTCAGACCCGACCAGACGACCCGGGTGGACCGAGCTGGGCGCCCCCCGGCCACCTCGCCGATCCAGACCTCCTCGGCCGACGTGCCGCGCACGGGGACCCGCAGCTCGGCCAGGTGATGTCCCTCGACCGTGACCTCGCGGAGCACCGGCATCCCGCGCCGCAATGCCGGCGTCTTGAGCGCGACACGCGTCACGACGTCGTCGCCCTTCCGGAGCTCGAGCGCCCCGTCGGGCGCCGGGTTCAATCGCAATCCACTGACGGACGGGGCTGCCGCCGCTTGGGCCTGGGGCGCGGCGAACAGGGCCAGCACCGCCAGCGCAGAGAAAACGCGCATGTCTCGGGATAGCACGACATCTGCGTTATATAGAAGCCCCCATGAAGACCGCCCCCGGCGAAAAGGCCGGCAAAGACTCGACCACAGCCGGCGGTGCCCCCCAGGTCGCCGGTACGGTCGCTATCCTCGGCCGACCGAACGTCGGCAAATCGACGCTGCTCAACCGGATCGTCGGCGAGAAGCTCGCCATCGTCACCCCCAAGCCGCAGACGACGCGGAACCGGATCACCGGCGTCTTCAACAGCGAGCGCGGGCAGATCGTCTTCGTCGATACCCCGGGCGTCCACGGCGCCACCAAACAGCTGAACCGGTTCATGCTCGGCGAGGCGCTGGGGATCATCCCCGACATCGACGCGGCGCTGCTGATCGTCGACGCGGGGACCGATCGCCCGGGCGACGCCGAGGAGAAGATCCTGCGCGCCCTGGCCGAGGCCCGGCGCCCGGTCATCCTCGGCATCAACAAGGTCGACACGGTGAAGAACAAAGAGGCGCTCCTGCCGCGGCTCGAGCGCTGGAACCAGCAGCCGGGGCTGCGGGCGCTGGTCCCGATCTCGGCCAGCCGTGGGACCAACGTCGACCGGCTGGTCGCCGAGCTCTGGGCGCTCTTGCCAGAAGGGCCGCCGCTCTTCGACGCGGAGCATCTGACCGATCGCACGGAGCGGTTCCTGGCAGCGGAGCTCATCCGCGAGCAGTTCTTCATCGCCTTGCGCCAGGAGGTCCCCTACGCCATCGCCGTCGTCATCGACGAATGGAACGAGCGGCCGACCGACGTGGTCATCGCCGCCAGCATCGTGGTCGAGCGTGAGAGCCAGCGGGCGATCGTCCTCGGCAAGGGGGGGACGATGATCCGCGACGTCGGGACCCGCGCGCGCGTCGCCATCAGCGAGCTCCTGCAGCGTCCCGCGCACATCAAGCTGACGGTGCGCATCGAACCTGACTGGACCACCTCGCCTGTTGCGATGGCGGAGCTCGGATACCAGAAGTGAGCGACGCAGATCTTCCGCTCGTCGCGCTGGTGGGGCGTCCCAACGTCGGGAAGTCGTCGCTCTACAACCGCCTGGTCGGCGGCCGCCCGGCGCTGGTCGAGGACATCCCGGGCGTGACGCGCGATCGCCGCTACGGCCTCGCCGACTGGGGCCCGACGCATTTCCGGGTCGTCGACACCGGCGGCC
>Ga0209890_10000037_pt1 | contig 59637 bp, 49 predicted proteins | sample OrgsoiDNA2013049_FD_185799 | JGI IMG/M metagenome (GOLD analysis project Ga0209890, IMG submission 185799) | Permafrost soil microbial communities from the Arctic, to analyse light accelerated degradation of dissolved organic matter (DOM) -... | ecosystem: Environmental > Terrestrial > Soil >... | reverse complement strand
ACGCGGTTCAGTTTGCCTTCGCGTTGTTCAACCACCACCAGTATGTTTTCCGCCATAGGATTGCTCACTTCTCAGAAATTCGGTTTGTAGCTACGGCTCTCATGGTCGCGAACGACCAACAACGAACGACCGACGACCGTTCAGATTACCCGCACTTCGTTCTTCAGCTTTTCCACCAGCTTCTTCGCCACTTCCGCCGGAGGCCCTTCCAGGAATTCTGTATTCTTCGTCTTCTGCGGGAGGTACAGCTTCTCGATTTTCTGCAGATTCCCGCCCATGGCCGACTGCACCTCGGCCATCGTGACCTTGCGCATGGGTTTCATCTTGGCCTGCTTGATTCCGATCAGCGTCGCATAGCGCAGCTTGTTAATTCCCGACTGGATCGTCAGCACCGCCGGCAACGGCATGTCCACAAACTGAAAGAACCCGGCTTCCAGTTCCCGCTTCACGCGAATGCCACCATCGGTTTTTTCAATCTGCATGATGATGGTGGCGTGCGGCAATCCAAGAATCTCGGCCAGAATCACGCCCGTCTGCGCATATCCGTAATCGTCCGACTGCAAGCCGGTAAAAATCAGGTCAAACTTTTCGTCTTTGATGGCCGCCGCTATGGCTCGCGCCGTGTTGTAGGCATCAAGCCCGACAAAAGCATCGCCCTCGAGGTGGATCGCCCGGTCCGCACCCTTCGCCAGCGCCTCGCGCAACACCTGCGACGCCCGCGCCGGCCCCGCCGTGACGACCACCACCTCGCCCGTGTGCTTTTCTTTCTGCCGCAACGCCTCTTCGAGCGCGAATGCGTCCGGCTCATTCACTTCGTAGGAAACATCTTCACGGATCCACGTCCCCGCCTCATTCAGTTTCAGCGGAGCGTCTTTCTGCGGCACCTGCTTCATGCAAACCAGAATCTTCACGGTGCAACTCCCTTGCAGCGGCAACTGGCACAATCGAAACTAATTAGTATAAACGAGTGGAAGGAAGGTGGATGCGGCCATCTTTGCACGCTATCCGCGTCATGACCTCCCGCGCACCGCCGTAACCTTGACCGCGCTCCGTCCCCTTGCGATGCTGGCTTATCGTGAAGAAGTCTCAGAAGCCGCGTAAGAACCCGCGCGCCCCGCGCATCCGCGTCCCCAATAGCGAGCGCGCGCTGTTTTCCATCGACGATACCCGCTTCGTTGGCGTGCTTCAGCGCCTCTCTCTCACCGGAGGTTCCGCCGTTCTCTCCAAAGGTCCGATTCCTCACGGAACCATGGGCGACGTCGCCATGCAGACCGTCTTCGGCAAAGTCAGCGCTCAGATTGAATTCCTTCAGACCGGCGCGGACGGCGTCCCGCTCGCCCAAGCCTTCCGCTTCCTCGCCATGGAGGATGCAAGCGCCAGCCGTTTCGCCGCCGCCGCAAAACAAATGGAAGAGGAAGGTTTCAGCGACGCACTGCCAACCAAGCCATCCCCGCTTTCTTCCCCAGCCTCCGAAACGCTGGGCCTGCTCCTCCACAGTGTCCGCCGCGTCGCGGCCACGCTCGTCGCCAACCGTTCCTCCGTCAAGAACTCGTAGTTGTCTGGTTCCATTGTTTTCCGGGGATTCTCCGATATGAAAAAACCAGGGGAATGTGCCGTCACGACAGCGAGGTTGGTGAACAAATTCTGAAAAGAGCAAGCGATGCTCTACTGCAGGAACGCGACGCTCTGCACGCTCGTGATCTCAAAACGCTTTCGGCAGCGCACGTTCTTGCACATCATCATGTCGTCGCGCCGCAGCATGTAAGACTGCGCCTTGGCGAACTTCGCGCGGTCGCGATCGTCCGCCCGCGGCGGCAGACTCTTCTTCTTCATGCGCACCAGCCACTGGATCTCATACTCCGCCGACTGATGGCAATGAGGACAACTTAAATTTGCCGGCTTCTTCTCGGACTTTTCATCAAAAAATTCGCGCTCATCCATAAAGTGGGCTCTCGAAATTAGACTCTCGGATTCAGGCTAACGCGGCAAGGGCGCCGCCCTTCGCGATATCGCGAACGAACGGAACTCCACGCCAACTTCAGATTATTGCACTTTTTGCGGGTTGAATGTGCGAAGATGCGTGCATTACGACCATGCCACGCAAGCGCAAGAAAAAAATCTTCTCCGCCGCCAAGATCGTCCGCGAAATGGCCCGCGAACGCGTCGGCAGTCCGAAACCCTCCCAGCTCGTGAAGGCGAAGACGACCAAGGCGGAGAAACACAAGCCCACCTTGGGCAAGCTGCTGTCGGACGACTAACCAGCGCTAGATGCCTAATCAGTTGAAAGTAGCGGTCGCGTTAGTGCTGCCATTTGGTACCAGAATCGAGCACGTAGTCCCCGCCACCGTGGTACAGTCCGGGCTCCAACTGACGAACCCATGTCCAGCGCTCGGCGTAGCAGTGAGTACGATTGTAGTGCCGATTGTGAACTGGGAGCCGCATGCTGCGCTTGGACAGTTAATCCCCGCCGGCACACTCGTTACGACACCGGCCGCCGTAGGTCCCAACAGCGTAACCGTCACCACCGCTTGCGTAGGGCTGCCGCCCGGACAGATGGCTCGCGTAGGATCGTTAACCGTCACCGTTGCATAGGCAATAACCAGATTTCCTCCATCATTCATGCTGGCCGAGATGTCGGCGATACCGCAGACATTACCCGTCTGCGGAGATACAACCCCGCCGCTAATCTGGATCAACTGCGGAACGTCAGTCTTCCACAGCACTTGGGCAGTAATATCCCGAGTGTCCGGCGGATGTATGTAAGTCCCAACAGCGGTGAAATCGCCCTGCGCGGCGGAATCTGGAGTGGGAAAGATAAACCCCGAAGGGGCAATGGTAATTCCCACCAGTTTGCGAGCATGCCCGCAACTCGGCAGGGTCAACACCGCTCCCACCATCACCAGCGCGCCCAACGCGAGCCCAATGTAACTCCGCTTCATAACCACCACTCCTGGAGGCAAGTTTCACCCTGCCCGCTCGTCAGATTAGGGAAAGATGAAATCTAGCGGAAGAACCCTCAAAAAGCAAGAAACACAAGCGCGGGTATTTCCGCCCGCTACGGACCCTGCACGACCTGCAAAGGTTGAGGTGTCTGGAGTCTTTGGCGCAGGATGGCTTTCCGGGTGGGGATTTCAGCGATGGCATCGGCATGGATCACATAGGCGCCGTGCGGCAGCGTGTTGCCAAAGGGAATTTGAACGCTGATCGCGCCGGCTTTCAATGGAAAATGCTCGTAGCCGATTGCCGTGGCTCGCCCGTTGTCGGCGACGGCCACGATGACGACCGTGAGATCGAAGTCGTCCTTGGAACCATTGGAGACCTGGACGACGCCGTCAATCCGGTTGTCGCGGACCTTTGGAAGTTGAAGCCATTCGATCAACAGAGAAGCGGCGACCACGACCTTGAACTCCTTGTTAATCGTGTGCGCGGGATGGCCGGAATCTTCGACCTTCAAGGTAAATGTGGAAGCCCCAGGTTTGGTGGGGCGTCCAGCCAGCAGGCCTTCCGGAGTGAGCGTGATTCCTTCGGGAAGATCGCCACTGGCTACGCTCCAGACGTAGGGCGGAACGCCGCCGCTGGCATGCAGCAGCAAGTGGAATTCCACGCCTGCGTCGAGTGGGGGCAGGGCTTCGTCCACGACGGCGAGTGGAGGCGCCTGTGCGGCCAGCAGACTGCCGAAACAAATCAGGATCGCAACGAGGCGAATAAATTTGGTGAACTTCATGCCGGTTCGTTTGATTTTACGCTGGCCACGGCGTAAAAGAACTCCAATATGTCCTATCGCGTGTCGCACGTGGTGTTTGGCATCTTACTGGCTTGCCCGCTCGTATGCCTGACGAGCTCGGATGCTCTGGCCCAGGCTTCACCTTCTTCCAAGCAGAAAACGAATAACGCCGACGAGGCCGCGGTCTTCGAACGAATCTTAAATCGTGTTCACTTTGAAAACGACGGAACCGAAGTGAGCGAGACCGAGGCCGTAGTTCGGATTCAAAGCCAGGCGGGCGTCGAAGAGTTCGGCCAACTGGTTTTTGGATACTCATCGGCGACCGAGAAGTTGGAAGTCGAATATGTCCGTGTGCGCAAGCCGGATGGGCAGGTGGTGGTGACGCCGCAGTCGACGGCGCAGGATTTCGCTCCCGATGTGCTGAAAGAAGCTCCGATGTACAGCGATTACCGGCAACGGCATATTTCCGTGGCCGCGCTGCAACCCGGAGACACGCTGGAATATCGCACCGTGACGCGCGTTCTGACGCCGCTTGCCGCGGGAAACTTCTGGTACGAGTACACATTTCCAAAAGGTGTGGTGGTCAAAGAGGATCGGCTGGAAATTGACCTCCCGAAAGCGCGCGACGTGAAGCTCAAGACGCCGACGCGCAAGCCGGAGATTCAAGACACCGGCGACCGCCGCATCTACACCTGGGTGGTGAAAGACCTCCAGCCGGAACGCGACAAAGATAAAGACGAGGCGGACGAGGAAACCGGCCCCGATGTGCAGCTGACGACTTTCACCGACTGGAGACAGGTCGCGCAATGGTACGCAAAGCTGCAGGGCGAGCGCATGACGGTGGACGACAGCGTGCGGAAAAAGGCGGACGAGCTTACGAAGGGAGCGGACACACCCGCAGAAAAGGCGCGACGGCTCTACGATTTTGTGGCGCGGAATGTACGTTATGTGAGCATTTCACTCGGAATCGGGCGTTATCAGCCCCATTCGGCCTCGGACGTTTTGCAGAATGGCTATGGCGACTGCAAGGATAAACACACGTTGCTTTCCGCGCTGCTGCGGGCGGAGGGAATCCAGAGTTATCCGGTGCTGATCCACAGCACACGCAGGCTGGATGTGGATGTTCCCTCGCCGGGACAATTCGATCACGTGATTACGGTGGCGCGGCTGGGAACGGGACTGACCTGGCTCGATGCGACTCCTGAAGTGACGCCCTTTGGGCTGATTCTTTACCAGCTTCGAAATAAGCAAGCAGTAGTGGCGTCGGAGGATAGCGAGGGAGGATTGCAGCGGACGCCGGCGGATTCGCCGATCAAGACGTTCATGCACTTCGCGCTCGACGGCAAGTTCAGCGAGTTCGGCGCGCTCGATGCAACTCTTGAATTCACAGCCCAGGGAGATCGCGATTGGCCGATGCGCGCCACCTTTCGGCGATATTCGCAGGCGCAGTGGAAGGACTTTGTGAAAGTGCTCTCGGCGAGTTGGGGATTGCCGGGCGACGTCGATGACGTGCAGCTCGGCCCCATCGAGGACACGAGCAAGCCTTTTCATCTGAAGTATCACCTGCACCAGGACCGGTATTTTGTGGTGCCCTCGGCGAGCGTGAATTTTCGACCAATCCCACCGCTGGGGATGCCAGCGATTCGAGCGTCGGAGAAAAGCAAGGAGCCGCTGGACATCGGCCCCGCTGGTGAAACGGACTACCGGGTCCGTTTGCAGTTCCCCTCCAACTACACGGTGCGGACGCCGACGGCGGTGAAAATGTCGCGAGACTATGGCGACTATTCATCGACGTACTCGCTGAACAGGGGAATTCTGGAAGGCGAGCGCAAACTTGTTGTGAAGACGAACGAAGTGGCGCCGGCGCGGCGCGCGGACTACGAATCGTTCCGCAACGCAGCGCGTGGCGATGAAGACCAGTTGTTGTCGTGCACGATCCTGACGCCGTCGGGGCAAGGAACGCAGACGGCTTCGAAGATGGAAGGAACTCCGGCGGAGCTGCACAAGGCGGGACTGAAGGCGCTGCAGAGCAAGGACTATCGCGGGGCGATTGATCTGCTGAAGCGGGCAGTGGACGGAGACTCCAGCATGAAAGACGGCTGGTATGACCTGGGACTGGCCCACGCCGGTGCCAACAATCATGCGGAGGCGATCGCTGCGTTCCGCAAACAGATCGAGCTCGACCCGAATCACAAGCACGCGAATGGCGACCTGGCGATGGAGCTGCAACAAACAGGGAAGACCGACGAGGCGGTCGCGGCCTACCGGAAGCAACTGGAGACGGCTCCGTACGAGAAAACGACGCATAAGAATCTCGGCTTGTTGCTGGCGCAGCTGGGACGGGACGCCGACGCGCGCACCGAACTGGAAGCGGCGGCTGCGATTCCTCCGGACGATCCGGAAACGAAGATGGCGCTGGCGCTGGTGTACGGGCGATTGGGAGAGAAGGCGCTGTCGCAAGAGTTGATGAAGGGATTGACGGGCAGTGCGCGCGCGGATTCGGGGCAGGATATTTACGCGTCGGCGTTGAAGAACGATATTGATCCGGCGCAGACCGAGACCGACGCGCAGCAGGTTCTCTACGACATTGGAGGACAATTCGACTCGGGCGAGTTGGACCGACTGGGGCCGTCGGCGTTTTCCTCGATGCGTCTGGTGTCGTTGGCCTGGTCGCGCATGGGATGGGCAAAATTCAAGCGCGGCGAAAATCTGGCCGCGATGCAGTTTCTCCAGTCGGCGTGGCTTTTGAGCCAGTCGGGAACGGTTGCCAACCGTTTGGGGCAGGTGCTCGAGAAACAGGGGCAGCCGGAGAAGGCGCGTCATATATACGCGCTGGCCGTGGCGGCGGGCGGAAGCGACGTGGGGGATTCACGGGCGCGTCTGGCGAAGTTGGCTGGCGATCCCGGTGCGGCGGGGAAAGATGTCGCACCGGCGCCGGTGGAGTTAGTGCAGGCGCGCACGGTGAAGCTTGGGCCGATCACCAGCAAGCCAGTTTCAGCGCGGTTCAATCTTGTGTTCGACAGCTCGCCACGTCCGGAGCGCGCCGAGTTTGTCGACGGCGACGAAAGCCTGCGCTCGGCGGGCGAGCAGCTTCGCGAGAAAGATTTCCCGGTGCGATTTCCGGACGTGTCGTCCGTGAAAATCGTTCGTCGCGGGCTGTTGGGTTGCGGCGCCTCGGGCTGCAGCATTGAGTTGCTGCCCATCGAGAAGGAATCTTCTTCGGGAACACCGGCGGGTTCGAACAAGTAAGTCGGTTCCTCCGTAGAGACGCGGCTTGCCGCGTCTTTATGGTCAACCCTTGATTTCAAGTCACGTTTCTATTCGTCCGACCGCTGCCCGTCCCCCTCGACGCATCCGCATGAACTCCGATAATCTAGTGAGTCTTGTAAGGGAGGTCCTGCCCATGCGGGAGGCCGTCGAACGACTCTGGCCGGAAATTCACTGGATCAGCGATGCCAAGCTTCGGGAGCAGGTGACGCAAGCGTGGATCAAGGCGCTCGAGCGCAGCCCGCTGAAGCCCGACGACCTGAATCGGATTCCTTTTACGCTGCTGGTTCCGAATTGTCCCATCACTTTTATGGAGCACAAGCGCTGCGTAGTGCATATTGCGCGCGACAGCGCGAAAGCGATGACGGAGTTCATGGGCCGCGCGCTGCCGATCGACGTGGACGTTGTGATTGCGGGGGCGATCCTGGCCGACGTCGGCAAGTTGCTGGAGTATGAGATCGGCCCGGACGGCAAGAGCCGGCAAAGTGAGCGCGGAGAAGCATTGCGGCATCCCTTTACTGGAGTCGCGCTTGCCATGGAGTGCGGCGTGCCAGACGCGGTGTGCCACATCATCGCCGCACACGCGGCCGAAGGCGATCTGGTGAAGCGCACGACCGAAGCATTCATTGTGCATCACGCTGATTTCATGGCGTTTCTACCGTTCAAGAATCCGAAAAATGTGAAAGTAAAGTGAAGAATAAAATTCTTGAATTGTTTGTAATCCTGAGCGAAGCGAAGGACCTGCTTTTCTGGCGGACTAGATGAAAGCAGGTCCTTCGCTTCGCGAAGGATGACAATTCAATTGATTGGTTGAGGAGAAACCAGTGTCCACGGGCATGCAAGGCAACACCAAAGAGACCATCACCGCAACCATGTCCCGCTGGGCTGCGGGGCTTGAATTCAAACAGCTCTCGCAGGACGCCGTGTATCAGGCCAAGCGCTTTCTGCTCGATTCTGTGGGCTGCGCGCTCGGCGGATATCAGCAGCATGACGTGATCATCGCGCTTGAAGTGCTGAAAGAGATTGCCGGGCGCGGACCTGCGACCGTGATTGGCACGGGCCAGAAGATGGACGCTGTTTCGGCGTCGCTGGCGAATGCGCTGATGATCCGCTGTATGGATTACAACGACATCTACTGGAAGCAGGATCCATCGCACCCTTCCGACATTTTTCCCGCCGCGATGGCGTGTTGCGAGCGCGCCAAGAGCGATGGCAAGGAATTGATCGTTGGATTTGTGCTGGGCCACGAATTCGAAATGCGCTTGTGCGAGGCGGCCTTCCCGGGCATCCGCGAGCGCGGCTGGCATCACGCGACGCTGACGGCCTTTGTCTCACCGATCGTGGCAGGCCGCGCTCTGCACCTGAGTTGGGAACAGATTCAACATGCCATCGGGATTTCAGCTTCGCGGCATTGCACCATGGGCGCGGTGACCGCGGGCAAGCTGACGATGATGAAGAACACCGTCGATCCGATGGCTACGCAGAGCGGTGTTCTGGCGGCGCTGCTGGCCGAGAAGGGCTACAGCGGCCCCGAGCACGTGATCGACGGCAAGGAAGGATTGGTGCATTGCTACGGTCCGGAGTGGAAACAGAACCTGCTGACGGACGGACTCGGCGAGTCGTGGCGCATCACCCAGTGTGGGATGAAATTTTTTCCGACCGAAGCACTGACGCATGCTCCGATTTCGGCGGTGCTCGACTTGGTCAAGAGCAACGACCTGCATCCCGATCAAGTGGAGAAGATTCAGATTCGTTCCTTGGCGCGCGCGGCTGATATTCTTTCCGACCCGAGCAAATACGACCCGCACACGAAGGAGACAGCCGACCATTCGCTGCCCTACGTAATTGCGGCGGCCCTGGTGGACCGGCAAGTGACGCCGGCGCAATTCGAGATGAAGAAGATCATGGACCCGACAATCCGCGCACAGCTGAAAAAGGTGGAGGTCGTGGCGGATCCCGAGATCGAGAAAGTTTTCCCGGCGCTACAGCGGGTGATTGTGCACATCACGACCACCGACGGGCGGAAGTTCTCGAAGCAGCTCGACTATCCGAAGGGCGATCCGCGAAATCCGCTGAGCGATGCGGAGATTGAAGAAAAATTCTGCGCGTTGGCGGGTGACGTGCTCTCGCCGAAGGCGCAGGGCAAGCTGATTGACGCGATTTGGAATCTGGAGAAGTGCACGTCGGTTTCGAAGCTGATGGCGCTGATGAAGGCCGATGTGCGGAAGAAACCGAAAGCAAGTGCGGCCAAGAAAGCGAGCAGGAAGCATCGCTAGCCGAGAACCACGCAGGAACGGCCGCCCCGGACCAGACGAAGTCCGGCTGCTGGAGCGGCTGTCTTGACGACTGCAGGAGCGACTCATGGCGGATTTGAAATCGACAATTGCATCAGACCTGACGGCACGCTACAAGAAGCTCGCGGGCTGGCTTCACGAAATGGCGGCGCCGCTGAGCGAGGAGCAGTTCTGGGCCAAGCCTTTTCCCTTCGGCAACAGCTTTGGCCACCTTGTGCTGCATCTCACGGGCAATTTGAATTACTACATCGGAGCGCAGATTGCGGGAACGGGCTATGTGCGGGATCGCCCGCTGGAGTTCTCCGACGCAACGCGGCAACCCAAGGCCGAGGTGTTGAAGAAATTCGATCAAGCGATTGAGGTGGTGACCAGCGCGATCAACAGCCAGACGGCGGATGACTGGTCGAAGCAATACACGGCAGTGGGCGTCGACGCCCGTGACCGGTTCGACATCGTGCTGCAATGCGCGACACATCTTCATCACCACATGGGGCAGATGTTGTATCTAGGATTCGAGTTGAAGCGGAAAGGCTGAAGGTTGTGTGGTGGCGGAGCTATGCTCCGCAGGAACGGGGCATAGCCCCGTCACCACACGAGCAGATCTGGGACCACACCACCAGAAGAGAGTTCGATATATGGGACAGACCATTGTTGAAAAGATCGCGCAGAAACACATGACCGAAGGGCCAGAGCGGCCGCTGCGGACGGGGGATTTCCTGACGATTCGTCCGCATCGCTGCATGACCCACGACAACACTTCGGCGGTGATGAGCAAGTTCAAGGGCATCGGCGCGAAAAAGGTGAAAGATCCGCAGCAGCTCACGTTCGCACTCGACCATGACATCCAGAATCGGGATGAAGCGAACCTGAAGAAGTACCGCGCGATCGAGGCGTTTGCCAAAGAGCAGGGTGTGGATTTCTATCCTGCGGGGTCGGGCATCGGGCACCAGATCATGGTGGAGCGCGGGTACGTGGTTCCGGGTTCGTTCGTGGTCGCGTCCGATTCGCATTCCAATATGTACGGCGCGCTGGGCGCGATCGGAACGCCGATTGTCCGCACGGATGCGGCCGCGGTGTGGGCCACGGGTGAATTCTGGTGGCAGATTCCGCGGTCGATTCAGGTCGTGCTGGAAGGCAAACTGCCCGACGGCGTCACGGGCAAGGACGTCATTATCACTCTGTGCGGGCTCTATAACCACGACGAATGCCTGAATGCGGCGGTCGAGTTCACTGGTCCGGGAGTGGCGTCGCTCTCGATGGACGCCCGGTTTTCGATTTCGAATATGACGACGGAGTGGGGTCCGCTGGTGGGTTGGTTTCCAGTGGACGAGGTCACGATCCAGTATTTGCGCGGTGTGCACCAGCGCCTCAAGGCGATGGGCGTGAACACGAGTGTCGACCGGTTTTCTGAAAACGACATCGACGACTGGGAGAAAGATCCGGCGGCGCCCGATGCGGATGCAATCTATGCGGCGCGGATCACGCTCGATCTCGCGCAAGTGACGCCCCACGTGTCGGGCCCGGATACCGTGCAGGCGATGCAGTCGTTAGCTGAAATAGAGAAGAGCAAAGTTGCGATCCAGAAGGCGTATCTGATTTCGTGTGTGAATTCGCGACTGGAAGATTTGGCGGCCGCGGCTGCAGTGCTCAAGGGTCAGAAGATTGCGTCGGGTGTGAAGTTCTACTTGAGCGCAGCCAGTAAGTGGGTCCAGGAGGAAGCCGAGAAGCGGGGCATCTGGCAAACATTGCTGGATGCCGGCGCGCAGCCTCTGCCGTCGGGTTGCGGGCCGTGTATTGGCCTCGGCGTGGGATTGCTTGAGGCGGGCGAGGTTGGGATCTCGGCGACGAATCGAAACTTCAAAGGCCGCATGGGATCGCGGGATGCGAAGTGTTATCTGGCGAGCCCGGAAGTGGTGGCGTCATCGGCGGTTGCCGGTTATATTCGCGGGCCGCATGAGTTTGCGAATAGTGCGCCCCAGCGTGCCTACACTGAATTCGCCTCGGCATCGGGCGGGGCAGAGAAAGTGGAAATCCTGGAGGGCTTTCCGCAACGCGTGAAGGGGCGGCTGGTTTTCATGCCGCAGGACAACGTCAACACCGATGCGATTTACGGCAAAGACTACACCTATCGCGATGACATGACTCCGGAAATGATGGCGAAGGTGGTGATGGAGAATTACGACCCACAGTTCGGCGCGCGCACGAAGGCGTGCGACGTGATCGTCAGCCAGTTCAACTTTGGCACGGGATCGAGCCGCGAACAAGCGGTTACCTGTCTGAAGGCGAAAGGCATTCCGCTGGTGATCGCGGCGAGCTTCTCGCAGACTTATCTGCGTAATGCGTTTAACAACGGCTTTTTGTGTATCGAGGTGCCGGAATTTGTGGCGCGTGTGCGTGAGCTGTTTGCCAAGGAGACCGCGGCGAAGGAGAAGACAATCATTCCTGGGGACGACATTGATATCGATTTCACTTCGAGTACGATCAGCTGGCGCGGAGAGAAGTTTACATTCCCGGCTTTGGGCAGCGTGCCGCAGTCGCTGGTGATTGCCGGCGGAGTGGAGAATCTGGTGGCGAAGCGGCTGGGCGTAGCTTAGTGCTTTTCATCACCGAGAGCAAAGGTCACCAAGAAATCAGAACTAAGCGAGAATTGTAGTCCTGCGCGAAGCGAAGGATCTGTTGTTATCTCGGCGTCTCGGCGGTAGATACTTCAAGGAGCAATTATGGCGAAATATACAGTCATTACCATGCCGGGAGACGGCATCGGAAACCAGGTTCTGCCAGAGTCTTTGCGGGTCTTGCATGCAGTCGGCTTTGACGCCGAGTACATTCATGCCGATATCGGATGGGACTGCTGGTGCGCGCAGGGCAATGCCTTGCCTGAGCGGACGATCGAGTTACTAACCAAGCATAAGTTGGGCTTATTTGGCGCAATTACTTCGAAGCCGAACAAGGCGGCGCAGACGGAGCTTAAGCCCGAGCTTCAAGGGAAGGGTTACGTTTATTACTCGCCAATCGTGACCATGCGGCAGAAATTCAATCTCGATATCTGCATGCGGCCGTGTGTCGGGTTCACGGGCAATCCGCTGAACTACATTCGGAAGAAAGCGGACGGTGGCTACGACGAGCCGCAGATCGACACCACCGTATTCCGGCAGGGCACGGAGGGCATGTACGCAGGCGTGGAATGGACGAATCCTCCGGAGAACGTGCGCTCAGCGTTGAACAGCCATCCCCGGTTCAAAGCTTTTGCCAAAGTGCCCGGACCGGAGATCGCGGTGAGTTGCCGCATCATCACTCTCAAAGCGGCGCAGCGCATCGTGACCGCGGCGTTCGAATATGCGAAAAAGCGCGGGTTCAAGGGCGTGACGATCTGCGAGAAGCCGAATGTGGTGCGCGAGACTTCCGGCATGATGGAAGAAGTGGCAAAAGAGGTAGCGAAGAATTATCCGGGAATTGCGCTTTGGTCGACAAACATTGACGCGCAACTGATGTGGCTGAACAAAAATCCGGAGGAGTACAACGTCGTCGTCTCCTCGAATCTGTTCGGCGATATTCTTTCCGACGCGTTTGCGGGACTGGTGGGCGGGCTGGGATTCGCGGCGTCCGGCAATATCGGAGACGACGTGGCAGTATTCGAGCCGACGCACGGATCCGCGCCGAAGTATGCCGAGCTGAATCCGCCCATCGTGAATCCAATTGCGATGATTCTTTCCGCGGCGATGATGCTCGATCATGTGAGCGAAGGCGAGAAAGCGAATCGCATTCGCAAGGCGATCACGGACGTGGTGCGTGAAGGGAAAGTCCGGACGTACGATATGATGCGTTTTACGGGTGGTCCGAATGCGATCAGTCAGGGCGCGGCTTCGACGGTGCGGATGACAGACGCAATTCTGGAGAAACTGAAATAGGCCGCAGGTAGGGAACCTTCGTGTTGAGGATCTCGGGTTGAGGAAATTATGAGCAGCGCTGTCGAAACTACGTCCCCGCGTTCAGCCGAGGCAGGCCATTGGGGCAAGGAAGTTCGGTCGGACGTGCACGTTACGTTTGAGGCGCGTGACAATGGCGGGGTCGAGATCTCACTGGAATCGCGCGTTGCTCCCTACTACGGTGCCGCGATCCTGGAACAGACGCGGGACGTTCTGGGCGAACTCGGAGTGAAGCACGCGCGGGTTGCGATGCATGATGAAGGCGCGCTGCCTTTTGTTATCGCGGCTCGCATCGAGGCCGCGGCAAGGCGCGCAGGGATCGCCCTGGGCAAACGCTCGTTGCCCGAGCAGCATCCGCTACCAGCGCCGTCGCAAAAGGACCGGCTGCGTCGATCGCGTCTGTATCTGCCGGGCTCCGAACCGAAGTACTACATCAACGCCTCATTGCACGCGCCGGATGCCGTGATTCTCGATTTGGAAGATTCGGTGCATCGCGGCGAGAAAGATGCCGCTCGCATCCTGGTGCGAAATACGTTGCGGACGGTCGATTTCGGATCGTGCGAGCGCATGGTACGCATCAACCAGTTGCCGATGGGGCTCGAAGATCTGGCAGAGGTTGTGGGCGAGAGTCCAGATCTGATTCTGATTCCGAAGGTCGAGGAGCCCGAGCAGGTTCGGGAAGTGGATCGCATGATCAACGAAATCAAATCGCGCCACGGAATTATTCGGTCGATCTGGATCATGCCGATTCTGGAATCGGCGCTGGGGATCGAGAACGCATTCGCCGTCGCGACAGCGAGCGAAAACGTGGCCGCGCTGACCATTGGGCTTGAGGATTACACGGCCGATCTGGGCGTGGTGAAGACCGCGGAAGGGTGTGAGTCGCAGTATGCCCGGTCGCGCGTGGTGAATGCGGCGCGCGCCGCGGGAGTGCAGGCGATTGACTCGGTCTTCAGCGATGTCGCCGACATGGACGGCCTGCGACGATGGGGAGAAGCTTCGCGGGCTGCGGGATTCGAAGGCATGGGATGCATCCATCCCGGGCAGATTCGCGTCATCCACGAGGCGTTTCAACCGAGCGCGGTCGAGATCGAAAAATCGCGGAAAGTAGTGGCCGCGTTTGAGGAAGCGCAGAAAAAGGGACTGGCGGTGGTCAGTCTGGGTTCGAAGATGATCGATCCGCCAGTGGTGCAGCGGGCGCTGAAACTGGTGGAGCGAGCGAAAGCGATGGGAGTGATTTCGTGAGCGGGCATTCGAGCGAGCGAGTAGAACTGGCGCATAACGCGGTCGGGCGTGCGGTGCCGACGATGGTGAATGGCAAGCCGCAGATTCCGTTTCTAGGTGCGGGAAAATATCAGCCGCGCGCGCGAAAGGCGGCGCCGGCAATCTGCTCCAATAAAGATTATCCGGACAGTGGCGATAAGCGCGTGACCGATCTGGAGACGGCGCTGCGCAAATGCGGTTTGCGCGACGGGATGGTGATCTCGAACCATCATCATCTGCGCGATGGCGACAAAGTAGCGCTGATGGCGCTGGAGGCGGCGGCCAAGATCGGCGTCAAAGATCTGATGTGGTTTCCGAGCGCGTCGTTTCCTTCCCAGAAGAGTGCGATCGAACTGATGGAAAAAGGTGTAATACATCACATCGAAGGCTCGATGAACGGTCCACTGGGCGACTACTGCACGCAAGGAAAAATGCGCGGCATGGGTGTGCTGCGTTCGCATGGCGGCCGCTACCAGGCGATCCAGGATGGAGAAGTTCACGTTGACGTTGCGGTGATTGCGGCCCCGACCGCAGATTTCTTCGGCAACGCGGATGGCTCGCACGGCAAGTCGGCATGTGGCTCGCTGGGCTTTGCGCTAGCGGATTCGACCTACGCCGACCGCGTGATCGTGGTTACCGATAACCTCGTGCCATTTCCTTGCGTTCCCTGGCAGATTCAGGGCAACAACGTGGACTTTGTGGTGGAAGTGGACTCGATTGGCGATCCGGCGAAGATTGTTTCCGGCACAACGCAGATTACGCGTTCGCCGGACCGGTTGCGTGTTGCTGAACTGGTTGCGCAGTTTCTTCGGGCGGCGGGAATCATGAGGAACGGATTTTCGTTTCAGGCAGGAGCGGGTGGGATCGCGCTGGCATTCGTCGAGTATCTGAAGCAGATGATGAAAGAGGATGGCGTCAAGGCGCGCTTCGTCCGCGGGGGATCGACGAAAGTTCTGGTCGAGTTGCTGCAAGAGGGGCTGGCGGATTACATCCTAGATGGGCAGACGTTTGATCTCGAGGGCGTGAAGTCGATGGCGAACGATCCGAGGCACGTGGCCACTTCGCCGTTCACTTCCTACAACTACCACGGCAAGGGGAACTTCGCTTCGCTGGTCGATGCCGTGGTGTTGGGCGCGACGGAAGTTGACGTGAACTTCAACGGCAACGTGGTGACGCACTCCGACGGGCGCTTGCTGCACGGTATTGGTGGATGGCAGAACTGCCTGTTTGCCGGCTGCACCATCCTCGCGCTGCCTTCGTTCCGCGATCGCATTCCCGTGATCGTGGACGAGGTTACGACGATGACGGGCCCGGGCGAGATGATTGACGTGGTCGTGACCGAGCGTGGAATCGCGATCAATCCGCGGCGCACGGACCTGCTCGACGTTGTGAAGGGATCGAAGCTGCCGGTTCGTCCAATTCAGGACATCAAGGCGGAAGTCGAGAAAATCTGCGGCAAGCCGGCGCGGCCGAAGTTGGGCGATCGTCCCTGCGCGGTGGTGAAGTGGGTGGATGGCACTGTGCTCGATACCATCTGGCAAGTCGGCTAGAAGCAAAACCCACTACGGAGTCACAGAGACACGAAGGAATAACTGGGAACTTCACCGTCCCTCTGCGTCTCTGTGGTGAATATGTTCTTACCCTGCCTCCCGCGTTAGAAGCTGACCTTCAGCGCGAACTGGATCTGCCTCGGATCGCGTGCCGCGCTGACAAATCCGAACTGAGAGGTTCCGAGGGTCGTTGCGTTATTTCCACTCTGCGGGCCGGACCGCGCGAAAAGGAAGTTCGAGTGGTTTAGGACGTTGAAGAACTCCGCGCGAAACTCCAGCTTGGCTTTTTCCGTGATGCTGAAATTCTTGAACGTGGAAAAGTCCCAGGTCCGATAGCCCGGACCCTCGATCGTGTTGCGGCCCACGTTGCCGAATGAGCCCAAGGGCGGGTCGGCAAAGGCGCACGTGTTGAAGTGTGTGCCGGGTACACATGGAGTCGCATTGGGATTGCCCACTTGATCGGGCCGCTGCGAAACTCCGCCGGCGCCTCCGTCCGCGTTGGCAAAATTGCCGTTACCGTCCAAGACGGTAAAGAAGTTACCCGTCGAGAGGCTGACGATGCTCGCGACTTGCCAGCCCCCCACTACCTCGTCCAACGCGCCGCTGGCGTTACCCAATAAGCGCTTGCCATGACCCATCGGCAGTTCATAAAGGAAGCTGGTAACGAAACGCTGCCGGACGTCGAAGTCGGAGTTGCCACGTTCGCGCTCCGGGTGGCGGAAGTCCCGGAAATCGCTGTTGTTTTGAGTTGGGCCAAGGTTCGCGTTGGAAGCATTGTCAATCGAGTGCGCCCAGGTGTAGGAGGCCTGAAGCTGCAAACCATGAGTGAAGCGCTTTTCGAAATGGGCTTGCAGCGAGTTGTAGCTCGAGGATCCGCTGGAGCGGAACCAGTCGATGCCGGTGTCGAATACCGACGAGCAGCCGTTCATATCGCAGACGTGAACCGGCCGGCGCGGAGCGGTCGGGAGGCTTCCATCCGCAGTGGGTGACGCTTGGTTTCCGTTAAAGAAAGTGTAGAGCTTCGTTCCCTTGCCACCCGCATATGTGAGCTCAAACACGCTGTCTCGCGGAAGTTCCTGCTGCACCGACACGTGCCACTGCTGCATGTAAGGCGTGCGCAGGTTCTGGTCTACGGAGAAAAAGATAGGCGTGTTGGGATCAGAAAGAGAGCTCGCGGGGAAGCCACCAGCGAGGAACGGGATGCCCTGGACAGTGCAATCCGTTGCTATGTTTGGATTGGCGGATGATGCACTGCACGGCGCAATGAACGATTGCGTCACAAAATACGGAGGATTAAACCCGGGGCTGGGATTGGAGTAAGGGCCATTTTCCTGCCCGCCGTAGAAGATCCCGTAACCCACGCGCAGCACGGTTTTCGGCTGCATCTGGAAGGCGAGTCCAATACGCGGCGCAAAGTTGTTGCGGTCTGTGTTTACCAGGCTTTTGCTGCCCGTGCGGTCCACCGTTACTTGGGAGCCGATAAACGGCGTCAACTGCCCATTCTGTCCCTGGGGCACAATCAACGTGGGAGTCGTGGGCCGCGTGAGATCGAAAGTCGCAATCTGATTGTGGCGTTCGGTAACCGGCATGAACAGTTCATAGCGCACGCCGAGGTTCAGCGTAAGACGCGGACTGAACTTCCAGTCGTCCTGGGTATAGAAGGCATACGTGTTGCGGAAGTAGTCCACGTTGTGGAGGTTGTTGATCTGGCCGCCGTCGGTCAGCCCAGCCATGAAGGACGCAAACCCGCTTCCCCCGGATCCGGGAGCGGCTGGATTGTCAGTCAGGGTCGGGCTGAAGCCGAGATTGCCTCGCGGCGAATTGGGCTGGAAGATCGTGAACTCTTCCCGGCGGATCTCGGTTCCAAACTTCAGCGAGTGAGCGCCGCGCACCCAGGTCAGATTCTCTGAGAGCGTGTAGGAATTCTGCAGTTCCTTCGAAGGCAAAAAAGTCGGACTGCCGAGCGTCGCGGTTCCATCGCTGAACGTCAGTTGCGGGAGCCCCCCGATCCCTGGCGAAAATGGAACTCCCGGAAAATCCAGTTGTTTGGAGACGTCGGTGTTGGCATTGAGCTGAGCCCGCTGGGAATTGATCCGGTTGTAGCCCAGTCGGATCTCGTTGATCAGTTGCGGGCGGAAGATGTGCGTCCAGCTCGTGGCGAAACTGCGGTAGGAATTCTCCTCGTTCCCGCTGAAAAAGCCGCCGCCATCGGCGAGGCCACCGAAGGTGCCGGGAATGCTGCTGGGTTGGTCTTCATAGCTCAAGCGGAAAAAGCCGTAGTCGTTTTCGGTGTACTTGTGATCAATGCGGACATCGAAGTTGTTTCGCGTTTCACTCAAGACCGGGTTGGCAACGAAGTTCAGTCCGCTCGCGGGGTTGATCGGACCCGCCGCTGGATAGAGCGCTTGCAGGCGCAAGGCTAGCGGGTCGAGGAAGCCGCCGCCGGAAACGGTGGCCGTGGCCGGGATGACGTTTATAGGCTGACCGCTGCCGTTGTATCCAAACGGAACGCCGCACAGGCCAGTCTGGTATTGCGAAGCCACTTTGGTTAACCGTGTGTCGAAGATTTCGCCGGCATAGGTCGGAACGTTGTTGCAATCAAGCGCCGGAATCTGGGTCACTAAATCGGCCGCAGTTGTGGTCACCGGTTTGGTGTAATCAATCAGGTCTGAGAAATCGCCGTTCCGCCAATTCGCGGGCGAGGTCGGAGGAATAAACGCCGTCTGCGTCTGTGCCTGCCGGATGCGCAGGCCTTCGTAGTCCACGAAAAAGAACGTACGATTCTTGATAACGGGCCCGCCGAAGGTGAAGCCAAACTGGTTCTGGTTGTACTTGGGAACAGGGCCTACGGGATCAAAATAGTTGCGCGCGTCCAGGCTGTTGTTGCGCAGGAACTCCCACGCACTGCCGTGAATCTGGTTGGCACCCGACTTGATCGCGGCGTTAATGATGGCACCGTTCCCACGGCCGAATTCGGCGCTGTAGGCATTGGTCTGAACTTTGAATTCCTGCAGCGCCTCCACTGGAGGCTGAATAACAAAGTTTGTCTCGTTCAACAGGTCTGGCAAATTCGAATTGTTGTCCACCCCATCCAGCAGGAAATTGTTCTGCAGGGAGCGCGCTCCTCCCGCGCTGAAGCCGAATGATTTCTCATCGCGGGCGCCCGGTTCGCTCGGGGCCGTGCCCGTCGAAAGCAGAGCGAGTTGGGCGAAGTTGCGGCCATTGAGAGGGAGATTCGCCACCTGCTTGCCATCGACGACCTGGCCCAGCTCTGAAGTTTCTGTTTGCAGCAGCGGCGCGGCTCCAGTAATGACCATTACTTCCGTGGCCTGTCCGACCTGCAACGTGATGTTGACCGCAGCGCGATCCTGTACGTTGATGGCAACTGGAGAGGAAACCGCCTTCTTGAAACCGGGATGCTCGACCGTGACGATCCAGCGCCCGATGTGCAGAGGGCTCGCAACATAATCGCCGGATTCATTTGTCGTCGCCGTAAAGCTCTGCCCGCGATCGACGTCGGTCACGGTAACTTTGGCACCAGTCACGACCGCGCCGCTCGGGTCGCGCACCAGGCCGACGATCGCCCCGGTATCCTTTTGTGCGAGCAGCGGAGCCGAGAGCAGAAGCAACAAGACTGCGGTGAGCAGGCAAGAAAGAACAGAGAAATGCTGCAGGCGAGAGGTGCGAATGCGCATGACGAGGCTCCTGGACGCTAAGGTCGAAGGCACTGTGCTCGAATGTTTCGCAAGCGGCCTGGTTGGGCGGCCGAAAATTCGAATACTGGAATTGCTAGCTTTCGGTGTAATATTACGAACTATTACTTTTACTTTCGTTTGGTAGCGTTTGTCAACTGCGATATTTCGTTCCCAACCATGCAAAAAGTGGCAACGCGGGTCCGAGTCGCAGATGATAGAACATCAGGAGAGAGAGGCCCTTTCATGATTGCCCGCACGGCTCCCCGCAAATACGCGATAGTACGACTTGGTACAACGCTCGCAATAACGCTCGGCCTGTTGCTGGGGGCTTGCTCCAAGTCGCCGCTGCAGTTGCCGCGCAAGACTGCGACTGCCAAACCCGAACCCACACAGCCCTCCGCTGTCAACGTGGACGTGAAGGATGGCGGCCCCGTGGTTTTGACGACGAGCACAGCCGAGTTTCAGGTGAGGGCGGATGGCTACGTGCAGGCCTCTTTATTGAAAGATGGGAAAAAACTATCCCTGGACGAGCCCGTCGTTGGTGCTCCCGCCGACAGCGATTTTGTGCGGGTAGGCGGCAAGGACGTGCATTTCACGCTCGACTTCCAGCAGGCGCAGGTGCACGAGGCGGTCGGGAAGATGGGAGCCGGGAAGCGGATCGAGATTCCGGCGCGTCCGCTCGGGCCCTCGGGGACGGAGTTACAGCGTGTCCTGGCCCTCGAAGTCTATGACAAGTTCCCAAACATTCTGCTGAGCACCGTGGAATACAAAAACACGGGCGCGGGCGCGGTCGTGATTGAAAAAAGCGTGAACCAGCGCCGCCACTTGAGCGCTCGGCTGGGCGACCCCAAGGCGAAGCCCTGGGAGATGTGGTCGTTCCATGGCGCCAGCTACGACTGGGGAAAAGACGATGTCGTGAAGCTGATGCCCGGCTTTTCGCAACCCAACGTCATGGGTGAGATGGTCAAAGGCGGCTATGGCGGCGGGATTCCGGTGGTGGCTTTCTGGACAAGCCAGGTTGGAGAAGCCGTCGGACACGTGGAGACGATCCCGATCCCCGCATCAATTCCGGCAAAAGTTGCAGCCGATGGCCATGTTGACACCGAGATTGACTACGCCGCCGACATCACCCTGAAGCCGGGCGAGTCTTACTCCACTCCACGCAGCTTCCTCTCGGTCTTTGCGGGTGATTTCTACGAGCCGCTGCGCATCTGGTCAAGCGTGCTGCAGAAAGAGGGCTGGGAACTCCCCAAGCCCTCAAGCGAAGCCTACAACGTGAGTTGGTGCGGGTGGGGATACGAGTTCAACGTAACTCCGGCACAAATGCTGGGCACGGTGCCGAAGCTTAAGGAAATGGGCATTAAGTGGGTGACGCTCGACGATCGCTGGTTCGATACCTATGGCGACTGGAATCCGCGCCACGAGACTTTTCCGGGCGATTCGATCAAGAAGATGGCCGACGACTTCCACAAGCAAGGCATGTTGGCGCAATTGTGGTGGCTGCCAATCGGCGTGGAAGATGGCGAGGGGCGCTGGGAATCCCACAAGTACGTTGTGTCGAAAGTGGTTCAGGATCATCCCGATTGGCTGATTCTCGATAAGAACGGAAAGCACGTCCACATCACGCGTGGTCTGGCCGCGCTGTGTCCGGCGGTGCCGGAAGTGCGGGCCTATCACAAGCAGCTGACGGAAAAATTCATTCGCGACTGGGGATTCGATGGCAGTAAGCTGGACAATATCTACAGCGTTCCCGCCTGCTACAATCCGGCCCACCATCACAAGTCGCCGCAGGATTCGGTCAATGCGATGGGCGACGTCTACAAAGAGATCTTTCAGACAACACGCGCTCTGAAGCCGGAAAGCGTGACCCAGAGTTGTCCGTGCGGCACTCCGCCATCGCTGGCGTGGCTGCCGTTTATGGATCAGGCGGTGACGGCTGACCCGGTTGGCGCGGAGCAGGTGCGGCGCCGGATCAAAATGTATAAGGCTCTGCTCGGGCCCGAATCCGCAGTCTACGGCGATCACGTCGAGCTTTCTGCGATGACCAAAGTGGGCAAGGATTGGAAGGAACACGGTGACGACTTCGCTTCCACGATTGGAGCCGGAGGCGTGGTGGGAACGAAGTTCGTCTGGCCCGATCCCGGCCCGAAATTCAAAGACGTCAACCTGACCGCTGCGAAAGAATTGCGCTGGAAGAAGTGGATCGGTTTGTATAACGAGAAGATGCTTTCGAAAGGTGAGTTCAGGGACCTTTATGTGACCGGCTACGACACGCCCGAGGGATACGCGATCGCGAAAGACGGCAAAATGTATTACGCGTTTTTTGCTCCTTCGGCTTCGTCGTGGAAAGGTGAGGTCGAACTGCGCGGATTGAAACCCGGAAGGTATCGGGTGAGTGACTACAGCGAGGGCAAAGAAGTCGGGATGGTCGACGCCGCGGCCAACGGTGTGGCGAAATTGCCGGCGAGCTTCAAGGATCATCTGCTGCTGGAGGTCAGTTCGCAGCCCTAGGGGTAGGCGGCGATGGCACGTTCGCGGGCAGACAGGTATCCTGATCTGCCCGATTTTCTTTTGTGGAGGTGCGGAGTGCGCGGGCTCAAGGCCAGACGAGTTCTGATCACCGGCGGGGCGAGTGGCATAGGATCAGCCACGGCAGCGCGGTTTCTTGAAGAAGGGTCCGTGGTATGCGTGCTCGATCGCGACGCCGAGGCGCGGCGGAAGATCGAGCATCAACTGCCCGGTCTGGCGGGAGCGCTCGATGCCGATGTTTCAATTTTGAAACAAGTGCAGGCCGCCTTTGCTGAAGCGATTCGTCTCATGGGCGGCGTCGATGTGCTGGTGAATAATGCCGGCATCAGCATCCGTCATAACTTTCTCGACATCACTCCGGAGGAGTGGGACAAAGTCATTGCCGTAAACCTCACCGGAGTGTTCTACGTCGCGCAGACAGCGGCGCGGCACATGATGGAGCGCGGCAGCGGCGTGATTCTGCAAACAGCGTCGACCAACGGCGTCATGGGATATCCATTCTATGCGGACTACAACGCTACCAAGGCGGGCGTAATCGAGCTGACGAAGTCCATGGCGCTTGAGCTTGCGCCGAAAGTAAGGGTGTGCGCGGTAGCTCCGGGATACGTGTTGACGCCGATGCAACGCGCCGAGTACACGGATGAAATGCTCGCGGAGGTCAACCGGAAGATTCCTTTGCGCCGGCATGCACAGCCGGAAGAGATTGCGGCGCTCTTTGCATTCCTTGCCTCGGACGATGCGCAAAACATGACCGGCCACGTGTATACGTGTGACGGCGGAGAAACGGCGGGAGGGCTGGCCAGCCGGTAAGCCATGCAGCTTTCTGAAAGAGTCGCGCTGATCACAGGCGGGGCATCGGGCATAGGGCGTGCGACAGCACTGCTGTTCGCGCGCGAAGGAGCAGCGGTTGCCCTGGCGGATGTGAATGCGGATGCGGGCCAGCGTGTCGTTGACGAGATTACCCAATCCGGCGGCCGTGCCTTCTTTGAACCGGTCGACGTGACGCGAACCGCAGATTGCCAACGACTAGTCGAGCGCACGATTCGCGAGTTCGGCCGAATCGACATTCTGTTCAACAACGCCGGCATCATTCGGCGGGCGACGGTACTTGACCTCACAGAAGACGACTGGGACCGGGTGATGGCGGTGAACGTGAAGTCGATTTACCTGGTGTCGCGCGAAGTGATTCCACACATGCAGAAGGCGGGTGGCGGAACGATCATCAATACGGCTTCAGGATGGGGGCTGGCGGGCGGCGCGAAGGCTGCGGTTTACTGCGCTTCCAAGGGTGCCGTCGTGCTGCTGACGAAGGCGATGGCCATCGATCACGGACCGCAGAAGATTCGCGTGAATTGCATCTGCCCCGGCGACACCGATACTGGCATGTTGCGCGAGGAAGCGCGGCAACTGGGAGAGGAGCGCGGCCGCTTTCTAGTCGAATCGGCAAAGCGTCCGCTGGGCCGCGTGGGATCGCCGGAAGAAATTGCGAAGGCCGCGCTCTATCTGGCCAGCGACGCGTCTTCGTTTGTCACCGGCACGGCGCTGGTCGTCGATGGTGGAGGTCTGGCGGGATCGGTTTGATTTATGCGTCTTGAAAACAGAGTTGCGTTGATTACGGGCGGGACGTCCGGCATCGGTGAAGCTGTGGCCGAACTGTTTGTCCGCGAGGGCGCAAAGGTCACCATCGCTGGCCGCAATGAGTCCCGCGGCCACGCGGTGACGGCACGCATCCTGGAGTGCGGCGGGAAAGCAATTTTTCTGCGTACAGATGTTCGCAAGGCCGCCGAATGCCAACGGGCGGTTGACGAGACGCTGCACTCGTTCGGCCGGCTCGACATTCTGTTCAACAACGCGGGAGTCTTCTTTCCGCAGACGGCGCTCGAGTGCTCCGAAGAAGAATGGGACCTGCAGATTGACATCAACCTGAAGGGAACGTTCCTGATGTCGAAATACGCGCTCGCTCCGATGATTGCCCAGGGCGGTGGAGTGATCATCAACAACAGTTCGGGCTGGGGAATCGTCGGCGGCGACCGAGCGGTGGCGTATTGCGCCTCGAAGGGCGGAGTCGTTCTGCTCACCAAAGCGATGGCGGTTGATCACGGGCGGCAGGGCATCCGCGTAAACTGCATTTGCCCGGGCGACGTAAATACTCCGATGCTGCCGGAAGATGCGCGCCTGCGCGGTCTCGACTGGAAAACATATCTGGCGGGCTGTGAGAACCGGCCGTTGGGGCGGATTGGGACGGTCGACGAGATAGCGAAAGCCGTGCTGTTCCTGGCATCGGACGATTCGTCATTTATGACCGGAGCGGCGCTGGTGGTGGATGGCGGCGGTACGGCAGATTAGTGATCGATGGCGAACTTCAGCGACTTGCAATTTTAAAGACCACAAAAATGACAACGAAGACGAATCAGCGGCAGCGGTCGCGCGAGTGGTATCAGCGCGCGCAGGAATCGTTGATTGAAGGCGTGAACTCGCCGTCGCGCGGTGCGGCGGTGTACTCGCCGGGGCCGGTGGTGTTGGAGCGTGGCCGCGGATCGCGCGTCTGGGACCTCGACGGGAACGAGTACATCGATTTTATGATGTCGTTCGGCGCGCTGATTCAAGGTCACGCGCATCCGAAAATTGTTGAGGTAGTTTCGCAGACAATGGCCGGCGGTTCGCATTTCGCAGCCGCCACTCCGGCGGAGTCGGAAGCCGCCGAGCGCTTCCTGCGCATGGTGCCGTCGGCGGAGGCGGTGCGCTTCACCAACAGCGGCAGTGAAGCCACGATGCTCGCCTTACGCCTGGCGCGCGCGCACACTGGACGAACAAAGTTCCTTAAGTTCGAGGGTCACTATCACGGCTGGTATGACCCTTACTGTTTGAACGGAAATAGCCACCCGGCGGAGCAACTGGGGACGCGAGAAAATCCCGCTCGATTTCCGGATTCCGAGGGCATTCCGGCGTCGGTGTTTGACGATGTCGTGCTTGCGCCGTGGAACGATCTGGAAGTGTTTGAGAGTATTCTGCGACGGCACGGGCGAGAGTTGGCCGCCGTGATCACCGAGCCGATCATGGCGAACATGGGTTGTATCCTGCCGCGCGATGGATATTTGCAGAAGGTCTGCGATCTGGCGCATGAGTTCGGCGCGCTATTTATTCTGGATGAAGTTGTAACCGGATTCCGCTACGCACCTGGCGGATGCCAGCAGCATTACGGCCTGAAGCCGGACCTCAGCACGTTCGGCAAGGCTCTGGGCGCGGGGTTTTCCGTGGGTGCCGTGGCCGGGCCGCGCGCAATTCTCGACCGCATGCGCTGGGGCAGCAGCATGGTGCTGCACTACGGGACCTTCAACGGCCACCGGCTCACTATGAGCGTGATTGCGGCAAATCTGGATCTGCTCTCAGCAAGCGGTGGCGCGGTCTACAAGCAGATATACAAGGTCGGAGATGCTGCCATCGCTGGTCTGCGCGATGTGTTTCATCGAAGAAAGATCGCCGCGATCGTGCAAGGGTTTGGCCCGATGTTTCAGATTTACTTTACAGGCCGCGACGCGATCCATGATTATCGCGACTACTGCCAGTACGCCGATACGGCAAAGTACTCGCGGTTCATCCACGGGCTGCTTGATTGCGGTATCTACATGACGCCTTCGAACGGATTGCATTGGATTATTTCGACCGCACACGCCATGCAGGATGTGGAAACGCTCTTGGCAGCCGCCGACGAAGTCTGCGCGGAGATGGCATGAGCACGGTCGTCTTTCTCGGCGGAGGGCGGATCACGTCGGCGATGCTGGCGGGTCTGCGCCTGGGGAAGACGAGCCATCGACTGATTGTGCATGATCGCAATCCAGGCAAGTTGCGTGATCTGAAAGAGCGTTACGCGGTTGCCGTCGAGCCCGACCTGAATCGTGCAGTGCAGCAGGCGGACTTGCTGATCGTCGCGGTTCGCCCGAATTCGGTTCGCGAGCTTCTTCGAATGGTTGGAGAAGAGAACAGAAGATTGTTCGCGGTGAGTCTGGCCGCAGGCGTGCCGCTGCGCGTGCTGAGCAAAGTGGCCGGTCCGCAGATGCGGTGGGCTCGCGCCATGCCGAGTCCGGTGTGTCGCAGCGGGCACGGCCTCACGGCGCTGACCTTTCCCCGGACTCTGCCGCGCGTGGATCGCAAACGCGTCCGCGATTTGTTCGCCACCTTCGGCCAGGTCGTCGAAGTCCCTGAGAGCAAGTTCGACGCGTTCACCGTGACCTACTCGTGCAGCCACGGATTTCATGCGCTCGCGGCCCTGGCGCGCGCCGCACAAGAGGCGGGTCTTGATGGAAAGACGGCGCTGCTGGCGAGCGCGCACGCGTTGGCGGATGGGATCCTCTCCTGGCGCAATGGCAAGCATTCACTCGATGCGCTGCTGAAGGAGGCTGTCACTCCGGGCGGCATTGCGGAGGCGACTGCGAGCGCAATGGACGCTGCCGGATACGGTCGCGCGGTGCGGAAAGGCGTGGCCGCCGGGCTGCGGCGTGCCCGCGCGAACGCGGGCAAATGATTTTTCACGGAACCGATCACCATCCGCTTGCGTACCCGTCTAACAGAACAGACCTGTGTGGGACGTCTTCCTCGACGCCAGCAAAAAGTTTCTTCAGGAGCTCCAATGCGATTATTGATCTGTCTGCTCGCTGTTGCCATGCTGATTCCGGCCGCCGTGGCCGCTGCGAATCCACCAGCTGATCTCGAGGCGCGGCGCAAAGCGCTGAACGATCTGCTGCACGAGCGGTGGGAATATACGATGCGCACCAGCCCAATCTACGCCTCCATTCTGGGCGACAAGCGCTACAACGACAAGATCGACGACTTCTCCCAGCAAGCCATCGACGACGATCTGGTGCAGACTCGCCGCTTCCTCGAACGCTTCGAAGCGATTGCCACCGCCGGCTTTCCCGAGCAGGAGGCGCTAAACAAGCAACTCATGGTTAGGGACCTGGAGATGGGGCTGGAAGGCGCGCGCTTCAAACCGTGGGAGATGCCGGTGAACCAGCAGAGCGGAATTCACATTGACGCGCCACAACTGGTCAGCATTCTTTCGTTCGAGAATGTGAAGGACTACGAAGACTACATTACGCGGCTGAAGCTGCTTCCGCGGTTGTTTGACCAGACCATTGAGCAGATGCGCAAGGGCCTGGCCGCGGGCCTGATGCCGCCCAAGATTCTGCTGGAAAAAGTGGTGACGCAGGCGAATGGAATCGCCACAACGGCTGCCGATCAGAGCCCCTTCAGTCAGCCCTTCGCCAAATTTCCCGATGCAGTTTCCGAAGCCGATCGCAAGCGCCTGCGCGAGGCCGGCCTGGCGGCCATCCGGGGATCGGTAATTCCGGCCTACGTCAAGTTCGCGGCGTTCGTCCGGGACGAGTATGCGCCGAAAGGGAGAGCGGAGCCCGGTGCCTGGTCTCTGCCTGACGGCGACGCATGGTATGCGTTCCGCGTAAAAGAAAGCACGACCACAAACTTGTCACCCGAAGAGATCCACCAGATAGGGCTGCAGCAGGTGAAAGACATCGAAGGCCGAATGCTCGCGGTGACGACCCAACTCGGCTACCCGGACATGAAAACTTTCAAAGTCGCCGTCGATGCAAATCCAAAACTGCACGCCCAGTCGCGACAGCAAATCCTCGACTTGTACCGCAAGTACGTGGATCAGATGTACACGCAGCTGCCGCAAATGTTTGGACGGCTGCCCAAGGCGAAGCTTGAGGTGATGCCGGTCGAGGAATTCCGCGAGAAAGAAGCGTCGGACGCCTCCTACGTTGACGGCACTCCCGATGGTTCGCGGCCGGGTCACATCATGGTGAACACAGGCGACTTCGCCAAGCGCACCTTGTTGGATATCGAGACGACCGCGTATCACGAAGGTGTGCCCGGACATCACCTGCAAATTACGATCGCTCAAGAGTTGCCCGAACTGCCGCTCTTTCGCCAGCACGAATACTACACGGCCTTTACGGAAGGATGGGCGCTCTACTCGGAAAGACTGGGTAAAGAAGCCGGGTTTTTCCAGGATCCCTACAGCTACTATGGTCACCTGCAGGATGACATGCTGCGGGCAATTCGCCTGGTTGTCGACACCGGCTTCCATTCCAAGCACTGGACGCGGCAACAGGTGGTCGACTATTTTCACGACCACTCTACCATTGACGAAACCTCGGTACAGAGCGAGACCGACCGCTACATGGCGGCACCAGCGCAGGCGCTCGGCTACAAAATCGGACAGCTCGAAATTCTCAAGCTCCGCCAGTACTCGAAAGACCAACTGGGTGGCAGGTTTGACCTGCGTGCCTTCCACGATGAGGTGCTATCGGGCGGCGCGCTCCCGATGGACGTGCTGAGCGCGCGCATTCACGAATGGGTGGCGCAGCAGAAGACGCAAGCATCACGATCGCTGCTGAGCCCGAAGTCGAGCCTGAGTCAAAACTGATTGCGAGTTCATTGGCGGAGTATCATGTCCGGCTATGATGATGCCGACGCCTGAACAGGAACGCCTGCGCATTGCCGCCGTGTACTCCGCCATGAGCGACGAAGAACTGGGCCAGATCGCTGACAGCGGCGATGAATTGAGCGCGTTTGCCCAAGAAGCGCTCATGGCGGAGGCGGCGAAGCGCGGCCTTAAGATGGCGATCGCCCCGCCTCGCGGCGAAGACGTCTTCGAGTTCAACGAAACCGTCACAGTGCGTCAGTTTCGCGATCTTCCCGAAGCGCTGCTGGCGAAGGGAAGTCTGGAGTCAGCCGGGATTCAAGCCTACCTGGTGGACGACAACATGATCCGCATGGATTGGTTCATTTCCAATCTTCTCGGCGGAATCAAACTCAAGGTTCACCCCGAGGATGCGGAAGCGGCGAGCGAAATTCTGAACCAGCCCATCCCCGAAATACTGGATGTTGAAGGCGTCGGCGATGTCGAACAGCCAAAGTGCCCGCGGTGCCAGTCGCTCGATGTTGCCTATATGGAGTACAAGCAGGGGTGGACCTGCAGCGCGTGCGGCAATGAGTGGAACGAGCAAGGCGGTGCGTGACTTCTTCCGCTCGTAGAGACGGGACTTGCCGCGTCTCCCTGGACGCGGCGGGAGACAAGGCAAGCGCGTCTCTGTCGGGAAGCTATAATCGCTAGCAATGCGACAGTTTTTTCGCATGCTGCTTTTGGCTCTGGTCCTGATGACGGTGGCGCTGGTTTCGGCGCTCACGGCCATGCGGCTGGCCATCCACGGGCGCGAGGTGGCCATTCCGAAGCTGGTGGGCATGAGCCCGTTCGAGGCCGACCGCGCGGGCGCGGCTTCGGGCCTGCAAGTGGTGGTCGAGCGGCAGTTCTACAGCGCTGACATTCCCGAAGGAAAAATCATGACCCAGATGCCGCTGCCGGGAACCAGGGTGCGGCGAGGCTGGTCGATCCGCGTGGCTCAAAGCCTGGGGCCGCAGCGGGTGGCGATTCCCGATGTGACGGGAGGGAGCGAGCGGGTCGCGGAGTTGAACATACGGCGCCGCGGGCTCAGTCTGGGTTCGGTCGCGCATATCAATTTGCCGGACGCGCAATTGGACCAGGTGATATCGCAAAGCCCGCCGGCGAAGGCCAGCGGCGTGTCCGCACCAAAGATCAATCTGCTGATCAGCGACGGTCGCGAGCCGCCAATCTATCTGATGCCGAACCTTACCGGACAACCGCTCGGCAGCGCGATGCTGGCGCTGCAGGATGCCGGCCTCAAGGTTGGCAAAGTCAGCGTACTTCCCCCGGCATCGTTGCCCGGCGAGCCGCAAACCGCGCCAGTTGGGCCGTCTGCAGTCTCCGAACCCAGCGCAGCGAGCATGATCGTGACTCAGACTCCTGCGCCCGGACAGAAGATTGTGGCTGGCAGTTCGGTGAATTTCGAAGTCCGCTAGAGCGGATTCAGCGTTGTTGCACCCTACTCGTGTGGGGACGGGCGCCCTCGCCCGTCCAAGCCGAGCGCAACTCGGCAGCTGCCTGCGGTCGCAGCAACTCTGGATTCGCTATAGCATCGCATTCCGCTTGCTCAACTGCGATCCGAGTTATCTTTCGGTTGATTATTTTCGTTCAATCATCGCTGCGAAGAATCCGTCGCAGGGGTGCACGCCGGGAATTGTTCTGAGATAGGGTCCGGCGAGAAGCGACGCGATATCCTGCCAGCACATCTCGCCACACCGCTGCAGTTGCTCCAGTTCTCCTTTGAAATCAGCGACCTTGCATTCCGCCGCGCCGTACAGGGCGACTTCTATCACCGCTTCGTTTTCCTCGCGCTCCAGCGAACATGTGGAATAGACGAGCCGCCCGCCGATTGCAAGCTGGGCAAGCGCGGACCTGAGGATCGCCACCTGCCGCGTCTGAAGATCGTGCAGGTCTTCGGCTTTGAGCCGCCACTTGATCTCGGGGTTCCGAGCCAGAGTGCCGGTGCCGGAACAAGGAACGTCGGCGAGGATGCGGTCGAAGGCGCACGAGAAGGGTAAACGACGCGCGTCCGCAGCCACTACGTAGATGTTCGGCAAGCGAGTGAGGTTCTTCAGCAGGCGTGCGCGGTGAGGATGCAATTCCGTGGCAAACACTTTGGCGCGCGGGTTGCGTCGGGCAAGCATGGCAGTCTTGCTGCCGGGGGCGGCGCAACAATCGAGGAGAATTTCTCCACGACCGGTCAGCAGCGCGACCAGTTGCGAAGCCTCATCCTGGATTGTGACGCGGCCTTCCTGGTAGGCGTGCGTTCCGGTTACGTCGCCCGCAAGAACGCGTCGTGCAGCCGATAGCAGTTGACCCGGCGAGAGCTGCACGCCGGCCTCGGCGAGTTCGGCGTCAGATTGATCTTCACGAGACCGATCGTCGCGACATGGATCGTCATGAGATAGATCGCTGTGTATGTGAATGGCCGTTTCGGGCACCGTCTGATCATGGGCGCAGATCTGCCGCGTTGCCTCCAGTCCATAGTGCTCAGTCCAGCGCGCCACCAGCCACGGGGGATGAGCCGCGTTCTGAGCGAGCGTGATCGAGTCGGGCGATCTGGCGATCTCCGCGAAGATGTCTCTAGCTCCTGCCTCCGCAATTTTCCGGAGAACTGCATTCACGAACGAGGCTGCCGAACGCTTTCGCGCAGCTTTAACGAGTTCCACACTTTCGAAGATTGCCGCGCGTGCCGGAACTCGGGAGAGAAACTGCAACTGATACATGCCGAGGCGCAGTGCGTCCAGAACCTCGCGGTCGAGTCGATCGAGCTTCTGCGAAGATGCGGCGGCCAGTCGCTGATCGAGCAACGACTGCCAGCGGAGAACTCCCATCACCAGTTCGGTAGCAAGCCCGTGATCACGTGCGGAAAGCTTCGCGAGGAGAGCGGAATGGAGCAGTTCGGCGGCGTAGGAATCTTCGCGCTCGACCCGCAGAAGAATTTCGAAAGCCACTGCGCGAGCGGGAGAGACGGCCATCGCAGACTATTGTCCCAGATGGTCGCCGGATTTGGGCCGGTAGCCGTTGATGAATTCCTGCGCGGTCATGCGGCGCTTGCCCTCAAGTTGAATTTCGAAGAACTCCAGCGTTGTGTCAGCGTCTTTATCATCCTTGCCGCAGCCGACGAACAGGCGCGTTCCCTCGACTACGACTTCTCCCGGCGTCAGTTTGGCCGCATCCTGCAAAGGTTGTGCGCGGTGCACTTGCAGCGTTTTGCCCTTAAACATCGTGAACGCCCCGGGCCACGGCTGAAATCCGCGCAGGCGGTTGAACAGGTCTTTTGCTGAGCGAGCGAAGTCCATGCGGCCATCTTCTTTCTTCAGAATCGGTGCCAGCGTGGCTTGCGAATGATCCTGCGGCGTCGGGCGAACTTGTCCGTTCCCGAGTCCGTGCAGAGTCTCGACCATCAGAGCCGCCCCGATGGACGCCAGGGTCGAGCCCAGCGTCTCGGAAGTATCTTCCCGAGCAATTGGAATTTCGCGCTGCATGAGTATGTCGCCGGTATCGAGCCCTGCGTCAATGCGCATGGTTGTAACGCCTGTCACGGATTTCCCGCTCGCGATTGCCCACTGGATTGGCGCCGCGCCGCGATACTTGGGCAGCAGAGACGCATGCAGGTTCAAGTTTCCGAGCCGGGGAAGATCAATCATCCACTGCGGAATGATTCGGCCATAGCCGACGACGATGATCGCATCCGGGCCAATCGCCGCAAGCTGGTCGCGGAATTCAGCGTTATTTTTGATGGTAACGGGTTGCAGCGCGGCAATGCCCAAGCGGATTGCCGCGTTTTTCACGGGAGAAACAGCCACTTCCATGCCGCGCCCGCGAGGCCGATCGGGTTGCGTCACCACCAGCGCCACGGAATGACCAGCCTCGACCAATCTCTCTAAAGTCGGAACCGCGAAACTAGGCGTGCCACAGAAAACCAGAATCATAGATATGCGGCGCACATGCCGGGTATCAAGACCGGAAGCCGACCAGTACCAGCTAAGAGCTAAGAGCTAAGAGCTAAAAGCTAAAAGCTAAAAGCTGCCCTCCTACCACTCGCCCGCCTTCACCAATTTCTTGATCTTGCGCTTGATGAGGTCGCGCTTCAGCCCGCTGATGTGTGAGATGTAGAGCTTGCCGTTCAAGTGATCGGTTTCATGCAGGAAAGCCCGTGCCAGCAGGTCTTCTCCGGTGTGCTCGTAAAACTTACCGCTAAGATCCTGCGCGCGTACTGTGACAGTTTTGGCGCGCGTGACGTCCTCGCGAAACTCAGGAATGCTCAGGCAGCCTTCGCTGCTTCGCTGGCGGCCTTCTTTGCTGACGATAACCGGATTGATGAGCACGAGCCTGGCGCCGGCGTCTTCCTTGAAAGTCACATCCACGACGGCAATTCGTTTCGAAATGCCAATCTGGGGAGCCGCCAGGCCGACGCCGCGAGCCGCGTACATCGACTCGAACATGTCTTCGATGAGCTTCTTGAGGTCTTCGTCGAAGGTGGTCACCACGGCTGCCGGTGTTTCGAGGACGGGATCGCCAAACTTCACAATTGGGTAAATCATTTTCGGGTAACTAGTTTCGGAACTAATAGTTCTTCAGTTGTTCCAGATAGCCTTGAAAATTTCGTTTGGTTTCTCGCATCGAGTCACCGCCGAATTTCTCCAGCGCACAGCGTGCCAGCGCAAGTGCGACCATGGCCTCGGCGGCCACGCCGGCGGCCGGTACCACGCATACATCCGAGCGCTCGTAGGCCGCCTTTACGGGCTCGCGCGTCGCGAAATCCACCGACTGCAACGGACGCCGCAGCGTAGAGATCGGTTTCAGATAACCGCGAACCCGGATCTCCTGCCCGTTGGAGACGCCACCCTCCAGACCTCCGGCATTATTGCGCGTGCGCGTGAAGCCCGAAAATCCCGTATCGCTGTGATAACCGATTTCGTCATGCACGGCCGACCCCGGTGAATGCGCTGCCTGAATTCCGCTTCCAATTTCGACCGCTTTCACTGCCTGCAACGACATGACCGCTGCCGCCAAGAGCCCATCCAGCCGTTCATCCCATTGCACGTAGCTGCCGAGGCCGGGCGGAACATTGTGCGCTACCACCTCGAACACTCCACCCACCGAATCGCCCGTGCGCAGAACTTTATCGACTTCTTCCTTCATGCGCTGCTCGGCGTCGGCGTCGGCGCAAGCCAGCAGCACTTCGTTCTTATGCGAGAGTGGTTCGATTTGCTCCCATGCGATTTCCCGATCCGCAATCGAAACCGCGCCCACCGCAATCACATGGCTCAGAACTTCCACGCCCAACTCTCGCAGCAGCAGCTTGGCGAGCGCGCCAATCGCAACTCGAGCCGCCGATTCCCGGGCCGACGCGCGCTCCAGAACATAGCGCGCTTCGGTGAAATCGTACTTCAAAGCTCCGGCAAGATCGGCATGGCCCGGACGCGGCGATGCCACGCGCTTGTGCTTTTCCGGATCACCAGTCTCCACCGGCAGCGACTCTTTCCAATTCTGCCAGTCGCGATTCTCGAGCATCACCGCGATCGGCGAGCCGATCGTCTTGCCGTGATGCACTCCCGACAGAAAGTGCGCCCTGTCGGTTTCGATCTTCATGCGCCCGCCGCGTCCAAAGCCCTGCTGGCGCCGCCACAGTTCGCGGTCCACAAATGCCTGATCCACCGCCAGCCCGGCAGGCAGCCCGGAAAGGAACGCAACCAGGGCCTCGCCGTGCGACTCTCCGGAGGTGAAATATCGCAGCATGTTGAACAGGCATTGTAAATGAAGAGGGAAAAGTTCAGCTCTCTTTAGATCGTTTTGGCAACGGAGATTGCTTCGGCTAAGATTCTTGCGCTGAAGGCGTGGCCAGTGCAGGTACAATTAAGTATCACCTTGTAGCGGAAGTCGCCGGACGACCGGGGGTTCCAGATTTGTCGCGCCACTTCGTCAAAAGGACGCGAGGTCTCTCATGTTGACCACAAAAGCGGGTCCGTTTCATCCGGAAGTTGCCATGCCTATTCGCTGCGTGATTGCCGACGATCACGAAATGCTGCGCTACGGTGTTCGTCGCCTGCTGGAAGATGCTCCTGATTTTGCCGTGGTGGGCGAAGCGGGCGATGCCGCTGAGGCGCTCAAGTTGGTGCTGGAGCACCGCCCCGACCTCTTGCTGCTCGATATCAGCATGCCTGGCATGTCGTCGTTCGAAGCTGGACGACTCATCGAAGAACACTGCACCGGCACGCGCATCGTATATCTGACCATGCATGAGGATCGGGAGTATGTGCATCAAGCCCTGCGCTCGGGCGGCAGCGGATATCTCCTGAAAGATACGCCCGCGTCACTCTTGTTGACCGCGCTGCGCGAAGTGCATCGCGGCGAACGGTCATTGAGTCCGCAGATCCAGAAGAAATTGAAAGACGACGCTACGCTGCCGAACCAGGCGGTGCGGGTGCCGCTGCGCAGAGGTACCCTTACGCAGCGTGAGCGCGAAGTGATGAAGTTGCTGGCCGAGGGCAACACCGTGAAGAAATCGGCGGCCGTTCTGGGGGTGAGCGTCAAGACGGTGGAAGCGCACAAGTTCAACTTGATGCGGAAACTCGACATTCACAACAAAGCACAACTGGTCACAGTCGCCATACAGAAGAAGATTCTTGCGATGCCGGTCCCGATGTAGACATTAGTCTTGCGGACGTGTCATAAGTGCGGCGAGACTGGCCAGATCGGGGATCTCCAGGTCTGGCCTCCCCGGGGAAGTTCGAACTGCGCCAATCCCGTGACGAGCCGACTTTCGGTTCACCCACACCGTCGAGATCCCCAGCGACCGTGCTGGCACCACATCGTGATAGATGCTCTGTGCGGCGTGAAGAAGTCGATCCGGAGAAAGCGCGAGCGTGCGCAGGGCCATCTGGAAATTGTTGAGGGAAGGTTTGTAGCTTCTCGCCTGTTCCGCCGTGATCACGCCATCGAATTCCACGTTCAGTTGCTTCCGCGTCTGCGTAAATAAATCGTTGTCAATGTTCGAAATCACGACGAGCTTGTAGCGCTTCTGAAGTTTGCGCAGCGCAGGCACGGTATCTGGAAAAGGCGGCCACGCGTGGACGGATTCATGCAGGGAGCTGATTTCAGCGGAACTAGCCTCGAAATGAAGGCGATCTGCAAACGCTCTCACCACCGAGTGCAGCACAGTCCGGTAGCTTTGGTACGGGCCGCTTTCCGCCTCCGCCTCAAATTCCGCATAGAGTTCAAGAATGGCAGCGTCGGGCAAACTCTGGCCATGGTTTGCGAGCACGGCCCGCAGGACAGGCAGAATCCCGGACTCCCAATCAATCAGAGTGCCGTAACAATCAAAGCTGATGGTGGTGAAGCGTGAAAAATCCATGGGAAGCAAGTCGAACAGAAAGGTCCAAAGCTAGAAAATCGAACGTAGAGACGCAGCTTGCTGCGTCTCTACGAGATGTCTGTTGAGGCTACCTTCCCGGCCTTATTTCCAGCGGAGATTTGAGCCTGAAACTAAGAGCTGACTCGGCGGGAAGAATAATATTCTTGTTGCCAGTAAATGCCGCTCCGCCCGCACCGGCGCCACCACCGGCGAGCGCGCCAATCGCCGCGCCTTTCCCCCCACCGGCCAAGCCGCCGACGATCGCACCGAGCGCCGTGCCACCGCCTGCCAGTACGGCAGTGCGCTTGCCTTTGCCTTTCTCTGTACGTGAGATGGCCGAGGTTTCAATCCGTTGCTCGCTGCCGTTTACCGTAATTGAGGTCAGCCTGACTTCCAGTGCAGCGCCGCCCTTGAACCTGCCCAAAGGCTTCGCGTCCACAACCGTACCACGCGCCGATGCGCCTGCTGGGATGACGGTATTACCATCCACCGTGACCGCGGAGGCCAGCGTGGCAGGAAAGGACTGGCCCGTCGTGCTGATCTTCGATCCCACTGATTCCCCCAGCCTCACGGTCAGGGTTGTGCCCGCGGGCACGATCACCGGCTGTGGTTCGGGCGCCGGCGCTGGTGCGGCGGGAGAACTCATCGCATTCCCACCGGCAGTATTTGACGGCCCCGCCATGTTGCCGGCGGAGTTGGAGGCCGTATCGGCCGGTTTGCTCGAGCAGGCCGCGAGTGTAAGCAGAAGGAAAATAGAAAATACATACAACGCACGAGAACGCATGATCTTCCCCTCCAATATCAAAATTTGTTGAGGCCAAAACTTTAATTGAAGGCAGGCAACATGCGCAAACCCAACCGGCCGATTGAGCGCTCAGGCCCAGCCTCGGTTCTACGCTTTCTGTTCGCTGAACAGGTCAAGGGCTGGCACTGTGGTAGTTGGGCTCTCCGGATCTGCGGTCGTTGCGGGCTGCGCGCCCGAATCTCCCGCACTGGTTTTCGCAGCCCGCGCTTTTTCTCCGTCCATAAATTTACTGGAATCAAGCAGCGGGCGTCCGAGCGACGCGTTGTAGCTGCTCCACGGTCCTTCGAGCTCCGCCTCGCGCTCGAAGTGGGCGCGCATGGCCTCCATTTTGGAATCCAGATCGTCGAGATAGTGCAGCAGGAGCGCCTCGGGAAACATCGGCAGCTTGGGCGATCCGAAGTCGTACTGCCCGTGATGGCTGATGATCATATGCTCAAGCATGGTTTTCAGTGCCGCGGGGAAGTCGGGCAGCTTTGCGAGCTTTGCCTGTAACATTTCCAGTTCGATGATCATATGCCCGAGCAGTTGCCCCCGCGTGGTGTAGGAAAACGCGCGGTTGTAGGTCAGTTCCTGAATCTTGCCGATGTCATGCAGGAACGCTCCCGTCAACAGCAGATCGCGGTTGACCTGCGGATAGTTGCGGCACATCAGATCGCAGGAGCGGAACAGGGACACGACGTGGTCGAGCAGTCCGCCGATGTAGGCATGATGAAGGGTTTTGGCCGCGGGAGCATTGCGGTAACGCTCGGCAATCTCCGCGTCCGCCATGAACAGTTCCACCAGCGATTTCAAATGCGGATTCTGGAATGTGGACACAAACTCCGTCAGGGTTCTCCAAAGTTCGCCGATGTCCTTGGTGGTCTTGGGCAGGTAGTCGGTGAAGTCGATCTCGCTTTCTTCCATGCGCCGCAGCTTGTGAATCGTGAGCTGAAAACGATTCTTGTATTTGTTGACCAGACCCTTGATTTTGAGAAAGTCATCCTGCTCGAAGGCGAGGATGAATTCTTCTACGTTGTCCCACATTTTGGCTTCCATCTGGCCGCTGCGGTCCGCCAGGGTCAACGCCAGGTAAGGTTCGCCATTTTTCTTGGCTTTAACCTGCTTCGAGGCCACCACGAAGCTGGAAGTGATGATCTTGTTTTCCTGCTGCGAACATTCGGAGATAAAAAACTCTTTCATGAGCCTCCGCGAAATCAGCTTGCCACAAATGATTCCTGTTCTACCTAAAACACACCGAGCTTCTTCTTCTTTTTCAGATTCTTCGCGGAGGCCTCTTTGACCGTGGTTTCGACGGGCTTGGTTTGTTTGGCGCTCGCACCCGAGTCGATGTAGCCATTCTTGTAGTCAATGTAGGCTTCTTCGCGCAGCGTGGTCAGAAAGGCCCGCAGCGCCGGCTGCAGTCTCTGCATATACAACGCATCCTGTATGCGCGGCTCAACTTCCTTCATGGCGGGAATGCCCGCCATCTGATGTTCGGACGCCTGCAGGATCACGTACCCCTGCTTGGTGCGAATCACATCCGTGACCTCACCGGCCTTCAGCGCGAAGACCTTATCTTCCAGTTCTTTCGCGAGTGTGCCACGCTTGAAGTAACTGAGGTCCCCGCCGTCTTTCGCCGACGGTCCATCGGAGTTCTTTTTCGCCAAGTCCGCAAACTTCCCGCCCTTGTGAAGTTGTTCGAGCAAATCCTGTGCTTTGGCCTGGGCGGCGGCCATCGCTGCCTCGGTCTCAGCTTCCGATGGCGGCTCGGGCTTCGCGCCGGCGCTTGCAGCGGGTTTGGCCGGCGTTTTGGGGGCGATCAGAATTTCGCTCAGGCGAACCTCTTCGGGCCGTTCCATCTCCGCGCGGTGCTGCTCATAGAACTTTTTCACGTCTTCCTTGTTCATGGCCAGGTGCGAACCCACTTCCTGCCCAATCACCTTCTGCGTGATGATCTGGGTGCGCAGGTTCTGCTTGAAGTCTTCATACGAAGCTCCCTGCGCCTCGGCCGCCTTTTCCAGTTCTTCCATGGTGGCGAGGTTCATCTGCTTGCGCATTTCGTCGAGGCGCTTGATGAGTTCGGTATCGCCGGTGATGCCGAGGTCTTTACCCTTTTGCAGCAGGAGTTGCTGGTCAACCAGATCGCGCAGTACGTCGCGCTGCTTCTCGGCAAAAACGCGGTCGGCGTTGGCCGGGTCCTGCTGCTGAACTTCCTGCTTGAGCTGATCGCGACTGCGGATGTATTCCGTGCGTGTGATAATTTCGTTGTTCACCCGTGTGATGATCTCTTCGACCACGGTATCGGCCGGTGAGAGAGATGGGAGCAACAGCGCGTATCCAACCGCCAACAGCAAGGGGAGTCTGGTCTTCTTCTTCATTAAGGCTCTCTTGAAACCTGGGGTAACCCCGAGGGTGAATTTGTTTGTCTATTTTACGCCGTGAGCCGCATGGAGGCCAATTTGAGCGAGCGGGTTGGCTGACTAAGCTGCTCGTGTGAGCGTCAAGGCGGTCACGTCGTTGTGCTTCGGAGCCATGCGCATGAACTCCTGGACGCGTTGCAGGATGCTCTGGGAGAGCTCTCTGGCCGAGGTAGGTCCCGCCTGCAGGATGCTCTTGACTCCCTCCAGGCCGAATTCCGCGTTCTTAGACTCCGCCTCCACCACGCCGCGGGAGACGACCGCTAGCGAGCCACTGGGTCCGAGGCCCACGATGCGGGCATCGGTGGGGGCCAGTGAGAACAGGCCGAGGGGCAAGCCGGTCGCTGGCAATTCGACGACGCTTGCTTCGTCGCGCAGCAGGCCAGGTGTGTGGCCGGCATTCACGTAGCAAACCGTGCCCAGTTCTTCGTTATAGCAGCCGGCGAAGGCGGGGCAACTCCGTACGCCTCCCGCAGCGCGCATGATCTCGAGATTCAGACGGCGCGACAGTTCGATCATGGCCTCCGATTCGTTCAGTTCGGCGGCGGCGAACAGTTGCTCGCCCGACGCGCGGAAACAAGCCTGCGCGGCGAGCAGCACGGGGCCGCTACTTTCGCGTTTGCCGGCCACGTCGAGCAAGCCAAAAAGAAAACGGTGCGGGCTGACGCGCAGGAAATCGTGAAGATCGCCTCCCGCGCGCGATGAAAAATAGGCGACTGCCATGTCAGCGCCCTGGAGCGCGGGAGTTTCCCCGTGGACGATCTCGGGAGTTTCCTCTACCGTTGAGCCGAAACCGAGCTTTGAAAGAAGCGCCTTCATGAGGGGCGAAACTAACACAAACCTTGGGGCGGGGCAATGAGCGGGAAGTGGGGGTGAGCCGCGGGTACGCTGGTGGGCAGCAACCTGGTGTGCGAATGGGAACGCGAATTCGCGGGGTCTATAGGTAAGGTATGTTTTATCAATAAGTTACGGCGAAAATCGTGAAACGGGGCAGTCTCTCGTATCCCGCCAATTCGCGGCCCGCTTGTTGAACGATCTTCCGGGGCCATGACAGAGGGAGCTTCGCCCCGCTGGGCGAACGAAGGCGTCCGCCCCTACGCTGAAACTTGGCCCTGTGCCAACCTGGAACTGGCTTATTCGCCGTACTTTTCTTTTAGCGTGCGGGTCATTTCGTCGCGGAGCTGGCGGTAGTCAGAGTGGACCGTGGCGCGCAATGCGGCTTCGATGGAGCTGCCTTGCGAGAGGCGTTCGAGGATGCGCGTGATTTCGCTCATGCCGTAGGCGTCGCGGATGTATTCGGTGGTGGCGAGAGATTCGGCGTAGGCGGCGGTGGCTTGGGGGGCGGAGAAGCTCATGAAACTACCTTCCAGCACGTTGAAGGGAATCTCATTTCCGGCGGCGAAAAGTTGTGCCAGTTGATGCCCGTAGGAAGCGGACGACTTACCTTCTTCGATTTGTGCGATGCCTTCGTTCAACCATGTGGGGCAGCGGTTGCTTGACATCTGTGAGACGAATGAGTGCGTCAGTTCGTGCTTGAGAACGCGGGCAAGTTCTGGCGTGACGCTCTGGACGCCGCTGATCGGGATGCGCAACTTGCCATCGTTGACGGCGCCGCTCCAGGAAGGCGCCCGGGTAACGTCAAAAAATGTCTGCTGCGTGTAGAGCGTGACCGCGATGTTGTTGTGGGGCGAGTAGCCGAGATCGCGTACCAGGTCGTCGTACTCGGAATCGAGCGTGGCGAGCAGGTCGCGGCGAAACGTTTCGGAAGTGTCCTTGCCTTCGAAGTGGAGATTGAAGTGGCTGCTTTCGCGTTGCGAAAAATCGGATTCGGCGCTCGATTCGCGCTCCGCGCGAGCCAGGTACTGGCTGACGGTGGCATCGGGACGCAGGGCCAGCGATTTCCTCCAGGAGCGAATGGCATCGGGCGTATGATCGCTGGCGAATTGCACGAAGCCCAGCATGGCGACGGCGTCGGGTGAGTCGGGATCAATGCGGGCGGCGTGTTGCGCATAAGGCAGAGCTTCCGCAGCATGGCCGGTCCGCATCAGGGTGGCGGCATAGTAGATCAGCAAGGTGGAGTTATCCGGCTGGAAACGAAGCGCGGATTCGTAATAGCGTTTAGCTTGGGGAAAGTTACCGTGGTCGGATTCGTGCTTGCCGGCGAGAAAGTATGCGGTGGCAGCGAGTTCGGCATTGCCGTTTTGCGCGACACTGGCGAGTGCATCGGCATCAACCTTGCCGTTGCGGATAACTTTTTCGGCCACGTCGGCTTCGTGGTGGAACGAAGGCGCAAGCGGAGTGATGTCAGGGACACTTTCAGATGCTCCCGCATGAACGGGGGCGGCGCCGCCGGCATCGATGCGCTCGACCGAAGATTTCGGGATGGCGTAGCTGTCTTCGCCAAGGTCATACTCGACGCGGTCTCTATTCTTGCTTTCGCGGACCTGGTCGGCCCAGATGGTGCGTCCATTCTTAAGATGGATGACGTCGGCGGGCGCGGGAAGCGCCGGCAGAAGCACTAGAATGAGGACGAGGGATCGCACTCGGCTGATTCTAGCAATGGTGCGAAGGGGCGGTAAGGTGACCAAGGTGCTGGGACCGGGGCGGCGGAAAGAGCGATTTCGACGGTCCCCGGCAGTTCGCGGAAACACTGGATGTTTGCACTTGTTTTTGGGTGCCCAGCGATTCATCGCTGCGGTAACAGCATTGCTTTAAATGCGGCTTTAAGCCGCTGAGGGCATGGTCTTTGCTCACGAACAAGAAGCTAGGTCTGGTTCGGTCACGGCGGATGATTGGCTTGGCGGGCTGGCTCGTGGCCGCTGTGGCGTGGGCCCAGCCGGCGGGCCCTGCCTCCCAGTGTCCGGAAACGACGAACGGCCTTTACGCCCGGATTCGTTCGGTCGTTCTCGATCCGCATCGCGTGTACCACGTCCGGGAGGCTTCGATTGACCGGCCTAATCTCCATCTTGATTTGGACGACGGCACGCTAGCGTTTACGGAAGACATTTGCGGGCGTATCACGGGAGCGTTTTTCGAGGGTGACGGCGAGATACGGCTGCGGCCTCCGAACCGTGTAGAGCGCGGATCGATGACGCTGTTTACGGGGATGGCGATTCTGGAAGAACAGTTCACCTCGGGATACTTGCGCTTCAACGACGATACGGCGGCGATCCTGCGGCGCTCTCTTTCGCCGGCGCCAGAAGCCGCGGAATTCATCAAAGAATGGAGCGACACGAGCCGCAGTCTGGCGGAGTTTGATGCGCTGCGCTTGCTATTGGACTTCAGCCATTTTCTACCAGAGGGCGGACAAGGGCGCACGCCCCTGCGCGAGCCGGATCTTAGATTTCCTGCTCTGCTGCACGCGCATTTGCAGGGCAAAAAACTGGGTGGCTTTGAAGTGTTCTGGGATGCGGCCGGCGCCGAGCCCTTGTGGGCCGGGCAGCCGCGGCTAAAGGACGGCATCCTGTTCTTCGATATCTGGACTTCGTTTGCGTCTGGTGGGGCGGGCCTGGCAGCGACGGCTCCGCAGGCTAGCGATGCCTCGATCACGGGGTTCCGGATTCGGGCGTCGGTCGAACCTCCGACCAGGTTGCGGGCATCGGCGGAGGTAAATGTTCGAATTCGCAGCGGCGGAGAAAGGACGCTGCTGTTTGAGTTGTCCCGTCATTTGAAGATTGATGCGGTCGAAGCGGATGGGCGGCCGGTCGACTTCATCCAGAATCCGGCGATTGAAGGAACCGAACTGCAGCGCAAAGGGAATGATCTGGTGGCGCTGGTGTTTCCCGCTCCGCTCGCGCCCGCGAGGGAGTTGAAACTGCGGTTCACCTATGCGGGCGAGGTTCTGTCGGAGGCTGGGAACGGATTGCTGTATGTGGGCGAGCGCGGCACGTGGTATCCGAATTTTGGTTTGAGTCCGGCACAGTTCGAGATGGAGTTTCACTATCCGGCGAACTGGACGCTGGTGGCAACGGGAAAACAGATGTCAGGCGCGGGCGGCGGGGAGGCTCAAACAAACGAGGAAGCAACGGGGGAGAAAGTTTCGCGGTGGGCCTCAGAGCGGCCGATTCCGGTGGCGGGGTTTAACCTCGGCAAATATGTTCGGGCGCAGGCGAAGGCGGGCAACATTCGCGTGGAGGCGTACGGCACGAAGGGAGTGGAGAAATCGTTTCCGAAAGCGCCACCGGAGGTGATTGAGCGACCGGTTTTCCCCGGTCTTCCCCCACCGGGATCGAGATCGATGGGACCAATCATTGTGACTCCGCCGCCTCCGTCTCCGGCGCGCAATGTGCAGGCAGTGGCGGACAAAGCAGCGAAGGCCATCGCTAGTTTCTCGCAGTGGTTTGGCCCGTATCCATACGGTTCGCTGGCGCTGACGCAGATGCCGGGGGAGTTGAGCCAGGGGTGGCCGGGACTCGTGTTCCTGTCGAGCTTCGCGTTTTTGAGCCCGCAGGAGCAGACCGATCTGCGTCTTGATCCGGTGACGCGCGAGCTTGACAGTCAGGTTCTGGTGCATGAAACGGCGCATCAATGGTGGGGCGATCTGGTGTTGTGGAAGAGTTATCGGGATCAGTGGATCGCGGAAGGTCTGGCGAACTATGCGTCGTTGTTGATGCTGGAGCAACAGAACCCGGCTCAATTCCGCCAGGTTCTTGAAAAATACCGGCGAGATCTTCTGAGCAAGAACAAAGATGGAGAGCGGCTGCGCGACGCTGGCCCGGTGACTCTTGGGCAGCGACTGGAGTCGTCGCATTTTCCCGGGGGATACGAGGCGATCAGCTACGAAAGAGGGACCTGGCTGTTTCATATGTTGCGATCCATGTTCCGCGATTCAACCCTGCGCGATTCCGAAGCGGCATCCCATTCCCGGAAAGGGCGAACAAGCCGGCAGACGAATCCCGACGAGCCATTCTTTCTCGGGCTACGGAAAATCAGGGAACGGTATGCAGGAAAGAGAATAAGCACACAGGAACTGATACAAGTTTTCGAAGAGGATCTGCCCCGCCCACTTTGGTACGAGAAACGTCCCAAGCTGGACTGGTTTTTGGAGGGTTGGATCGAAGGGACGGCGATCCCGGAGCTGGAAACACGTGAAATTCGCATCACGGAGAAAGCTGGAGTGACCACCGTTACAGGCGTGATCGTACAAAAGGACGTACCGGACGATTTGGTGACGGCGGTTCCCGTGTATGCGACGACGGCGGGTAACACGCTGGTTTTTCTCGGCGAAGTGCTGGCGGATGGCCATGAGACTGGGTTTCGGCTAACTGCGCCAGGCGGTGCGCGCAAGATTGTGCTCGATCCGAAGCAGACGATTCTTACGACACTGAAGTAGATTCCGAACAACTAAACATGTTGGCGCGGCGCGCCCCGAATTTGCGAAGGCGGTGGGCCATGCGATTGCTGAAGAAGAGTTATAAGGAAAGTGAATCGGAGGATGGTATGACTCTTCAGAACTTCGCACACCCGAACGATCTGCCGCGGCGGCGCACGATTCTTCTGGTTGAGGACGAGCCCTTTGTGCGGGAGGCGACTTGCAGCATCTTGGAGAGCGTAGGTTTTGAAGTTCTGCCCACCGTGGATGCGCAAGATGCGATGAAGGTTTACACAGAGTGTACGCGGGGTATCGATCTGGTAATGACGGACATGGGACTTCCGGGACGGACCGGACAGCAACTGGGGACAGGATCTACGGGAACATTCGCCTGAAGTTATGGTTCTGGTGACGTCGGGATACGGGAATCCGGAATACGAGAAAGAAGCGCTCGAGTCTTGCACGTATTTTCTGGCGAAGCCGTACTCGAGGCGGACGCTGGTCGAGAAGATTGAAAAGATTCTAGGGGCAGAGCCGCTGGGGCGGGCGGCGACGCAAGCGGGCTGTGCCCGGACCGCGTGATGAGTCATAAGGGGGAGCGACGGGCGCTCGCCCGTCCAGCAACTCGGCGACCGGGCGAGGACGCCCGCCTCTCCACCAGCCACCTTTGCCGAACGCCCGGTATCTCCGGCGTTTATAATCCTCGGTTCTAACGTTCTGAAGGTCGATTTGTCTCTAAAAGTCGATTCCGAAGTTTGGTTCCTAAGGATTAAGGAGCACGAATGAAGCTTGAGGGGCGAGTCGCGCTGGTTACGGGAGCGTCGCAGGGCATCGGTCATGCCTGCGCGCTGGCGCTGGCGCGGGAGGGCGCGAGCGTCGCGGTGGTGGCGCGCAATCAGCAGAAGCTCGAAGAACTTGTTGGGCAAATTACTTCGGCGGGAGGCAAGGCCGCGGCGTTCGTCATGGACGTGGCGGAGGAAGAGCAGGTGAAGTCCGGGATTAAGTCGGCGCTTGCGCAATTCGGCAAGATCGACATCCTGGTGAATAACGCCGGCATCACGCGCGACCAGTTGGTAATGCGCATGAAGCGCGCCGACTGGGACACGGTGCTGAACACGAATCTGACGTCCGCGTATCTGTGCATCCAGCAGGTGATTGGTTCGATGCTCAAGCAGCGCTGGGGACGGATCATCAACATCACCAGCGTCTTCGGGCAGATGGGTCAGGCTGGTCAGGCAAACTACGCGGCTTCGAAAGCCGGGCTGATCGGGCTGACCATGGCCATGGCTCGGGAGGTGGCTTCGCGCAACATTACCTGCAATGCGGTGGCTCCGGGATTTATTGAGACCAGTATGACGGCTGCGCTCAGTGAGGAATTCAAGCAGAGTGCGGTAAAAAATATTCCGCTGGGACGGGTGGGTTCGCCGGAGGACGTTGCCAGCGCAGTGAAATTTTTGGCCTCCGACGATGCTTCCTATATCACGGGGCATGTGCTGAACGTAAACGGCGGGTTGCTGATGGGGTAAGTGTAGGGCGGACACTCTTGTCCGCCGCCGTTGACCTTGGTGTTGATTTTGATTTCCCGCGCCCGCCAAAAACCGCGCCCGCCAGAAACCAACGTCAAAAGCAGCGGACAGGAGTGTCCGCTCTACACGAGAAAGTAAACCTATTGCGATCCAGTCGTCAGCGGAGATTGTGAACTACCAGAATCATTCCTGGACGCAGGGTTGCGACGTCGCGGTTGTCGTGCTTCAGGGCGGTAACGGTGGTGTTGTACGAGGTTGCGATTGAAGAGAGGGTTTCTCCGCGCTTGACCCTGTGATGGAGAACTGTGCTCGCCGTTGACGTTGCGGTTTGGGTTCCGGCGCGGTGCTTGGATCGGCTTGGGCGCTTGCTGGCTAGCTGGGTTTCGCTTGGTCCCCGAGTTACGGGGAGATGGAGATACAAAATCCTTCTTCCGGCGAGGCTGCTGCCTTTGATGTGGTTCCAGCCGCGAATCATTTTGACGGAGACACCGAAATTCTCGGCGACCGACTCGACCGTATCGCCCTTGCGAATTTTGTAGCGCGTGGTTGCGTGCGCGTAGGTGCTGGTATCGGCCTGTTTGCCCGCGGCGATCGGGATGATTAGACGAGCTTCGGACGCCAGCTCATCATCGCTTAGGTCGTTCGCTTCGGCAATGGCTTTCGGCGTCGTGTGATAGGTTCGTGCGATCGAAGCCAGTGTTTCACTGCCTTGCACCTTGTGATAACGCCACCAGACGCGCTTGTCGGCTGGAATCGAAGCGACCGCAGCCTGAAATTTTTCGCTGGTTCCGGCGGGTAAGTGGAGATCGAATTCACGGTCCTTTGGAGTGGTCAGCCGGAGCAAGCTCGGGTTCAGATCGAGCAAGTCCTCCGCAGTGGCATCGACGCACTCCGCGGCTAAGCGAAGATCGATGGGATAGTTGATCTTGACCGTGTCGTAGGGAACGGGCTTTTCCTTCACCACCGAGTCCAGTCCGTATTGCGCGGGATTCTTGGCCATGATGGTAACGGCCACGATGATGGGAACGTAGTTGCGGGTTTCCTTGGGCAGCACGTTGCGGCGGTAGAGTTCCCAGAAATCAGCGTAGCCAGTGCGCTTGACCGCCTTCTGTACCGTGCCTGGTCCCGAGTTGTAAGCAGCCATCGCCAGGTACCAGTCTCCAAACTGGTTGTAGAGGTCCTTTAAGTGATGCGCTGCTGCACGGGTAGCTTTTTCGGGATCCTGGCGATCATCGACCCACCAGCTGCGTTCCAGTCCGTAGCCTTTGGCGCGGCTGCCCATGAACTGCCACATGCCTCTGGCGCCGGCTCGTGAAACGGCTAACGGATGGAATCCGGACTCGGCTTGGGCCAGATAGATCAGTTCCTGGGGAACGCCTTGTTCACGCAGGACGCGCCGGATCATGTCTTCGTAGCGGCCAGAGCGGGCCAGAGCGTGTTCGAGCGTGCTGCGCCCTCGGCTGGAGAAGTAATTGATGAAGCCCGCGACTTGGTCGGTCATTACCAGCGGCAGATCGGAACGAGTGGACTTGATTTCGGCTTCGGCTTTGGCTTTGATGTTTTCGTCGACCGCCGGAGTGAGTTCGTTGGCTTCGTCGATCGGAGCTGGTTCCGACTTCTGTTCGGCAAAGCCGTCGCCCTGTTGCAGTGCCGCTAGTTCCAGGCTGTTGACGCCGTCCAGAAGGCGGTCGAGTTCGCGCTCCAGGCGGTCGTCGGAGCGGAGATCGAATCCGCTGCCCAGGAGCTGATTGAAGGCGGAGTCGAAATTCTGCTTCGCGGCCTCCAGATGCCCGGCGCGATAGTTATCCTGCCCTGACTCGTATTCTTTTTCGACTCGGGCAATCAGGTCGCTTACGGGATCTACCTGGAGCGCCTGCGGAACCGGTCGCTCGGATTGCGGTTCGGCGGCGGGTGTGTCAGATTTCTGCTTGTGCGGATCAGGCGGGCTGCTGGCCGCGATCAGGGCTGGAGCTTGGGACTGAGGGGGCGGCATGAACGTGGCCGGCTTCTGGGCGCTCTGGCATGCGAGGGTCGCCGCCAATGGGGCCGAGAGAAGGATCGCCAGATACGGGTGAGAAGGAAATCTCATATTTTCATAAACTTACCGCAACGGCTTCCGGTACAACTGACGCCCCTGACTATTGAGATGGTACTATCGCGAAATTCGTTGGGTCAACGCTACAAAAGACCCAGCACCCCGTTACTTTCGGTACAGGCTGGGCATATTACCCCAGGGTCGCGGGCGATGGCAAACGGGGCGGAAGGCGCTGCTCCGGAGTCTTTGGAGGTTCTGGATTCATCGAAGGTGAATATGAAAGCCATACAGATCAAGCAGACAGGTGGGCCGGAAGTGATGGAACTGGTGGACTTGCCGGTTCCGCAACCCAAGTTGAACGAAGCCGTCGTCAAGATTGCGGCGGCGGGTGTCAACTTTATTGATGTCTATAACCGCGAAGGGCGCTACAAGGCGGCGGTGCCATTGGTGCTGGGACAGGAAGCGGCGGGCACGGTTTCGGCGGTTGGGGCCGACGTTCGTGACGTGGCGGTCGGCGATCGCGTGGCCTACACCATGTCGCTGGGGAGCTATGCCGAGTACGCTGCGGTGGCGGCTGACCGGCTCGTGAAGCTTCCGGCTGGAGTCGGAGAGCGCGAAGCTGCGGCGGCCATGTTGCAGGGGATGACGGCGCACTACCTGGCTTATGACACTTATCCGCTGAAGAGGGGCGAGACGGCTTTGATTCATGCGGCGGCCGGCGGAGTGGGGTTGCTGCTGGTGCAGATGGCGCACAACATTGGCGCGCGCGTGATTGCTACGGTTTCGACCGAAGAAAAGGCCCAGCTGGCGCGAGCGGCGGGAGCGGACGAAGTCATTCTTTATACGCAAGCTGATTTTGAGGCGGAGACGAAACGGCTCACCGGGGGCAAAGGCTTGGATGTGGTGTACGACTCGGTGGGCAAGACGACTTTCGACAAGGGACTGAACCTGCTGCGTCCCCGCGGCATGATGGTGCTCTATGGTGGATCGAGCGGGGCGGTCGCGCCGATTGATCCACTGGTGCTTACACAGAAAGGATCGATCTTTCTGACCCGGCCTTCGCTCGGGAACTACGTTATTACTCCGCAGGAGTTGCAGCAGCGCGCGGCGGCGGTCTTTGGCATGATTCGCGACGGCAAACTCAAGTTGCGGATCGAACACGTCTATCCGCTGGCCGAAGTGCAGCGAGCGCACCGCGATCTGGAAGGCCGGAAGACTACGGGGAAGTTGTTGCTGTTGCCGTGAGCGATTGGCGTTCCTTGATCATTGTCATCCTGACCCTGAGCGCAGCCGAAGGGGAAGGACCTGCTTCTTTTTCAACGGCCGTAAAAGCAGGTCCTTCGCTTCGCTCTAGACCGCGTGCATCTATGACAATTCTTAAATAGGGACAGCCCGTGAGATACGCCGCGCTAAGGCGCTGGCCTGAGCGAGTAGTTCTTTAGGTACGCGGGTAGCTCTGGCTCGCATCGGTCATCGGGAATCGCGGCACCAACTGTCATCTCCAGCGGAATCACTCCCGCCCAGGTCGGGAACGAGTAGTCTTCCTCGTCGTCCACGGGCGGGCCGACTCGGACCTTAGCTGAAAATTCAGTAATCGGAAGGCGTAGGACTGACGTTGCCTTCAGCTCTTTTTCATTGGGCCGCCGCGAGTCGTCCCAGCGATTCGGGAGGATGTGCTCGCTCAGCGCGCGCAGGGCGGCGAGCTTTTCTGCGGGGTCGTCGACCAGCGTTGCCGTGCCCAGAATCACCACCGAGCGGTAGTTCATGGAGTGATTGAATACGGAGCGGGCGAGCACTAGCCCATCGAGCAGGGTGACCGTGATGCAGACGGGAACGCCCTGATCAAGGTTGCGCAACATGCGACTGGCGGCGGAGCCGTGGATGTAGAGCGTGTCTTCGTCGCGGCCATAAGAAGTGGGGATGACGAAGGGCTGACCGTCGACGACGAAGCCGACGTGGCAGAGGAAAGCTTCGTCGAGGATCCGGTTGACGGCGTCGCGGTCGTAAACCGCTCGCTGTGGTTCGCGCACTACGCGCGTGCGCGCGGTTGGAGTGGGATTGCTGGGGTTCAAATCACTAGACATGAAACTGACTTCCTAAGCAGGCGCCAAGAGTGGTGACGGGGAATTTTAGCAGGTAGGGGAGAGACAGTTCTCAGTTTTCTCAGTGGCCGCGACGAACACTGAGAACTGAGAACCGGCAACTGTTATTAAAGAGTTAGGCATCTTATTCCCAACAGTTCGATTCCCACCAAACGGGGGTATTCCAGTGAAAGTCAAACTCTGCTTTCTCCTCTTGGGGATTTCGATAATGTTGGGGTGTTCACACACTTATCGGTTTTACCCCGTCCAGGGTCCGTTATCTGCTCAAACGCCATTGCCGGTTCTCGTCGCAAAGTTGACGGGTGCAATCAGTTCAGGAAACATTTCTGTCGTTCTCAGCGACGGCGAGGTATGCAAAGGGCATTGGGCGGAAGTGCCCCGAGCTAAAGTCCCCAAAGGCGCAAATACCGCTAGCGCACCGGAAGCCAACGGCATGTCGTCCGTGTGGGATACCGTTTACGGCTCTGGGTTTTATGTGTCCCAGGTCCTGGGTTCAACAAATGCTCGAGCTGTGGCTTCTGGAGACCGCGGGAAAATCCTGAATGTGGAATTGCACGCGACGCATGAGGGCGAAAAGACCTTGATCATAAAAGGCATTGCCAAAGACAATAAAGGCAACATCTATAAAGTGGTTTACTGAGGACAGCGACACGGAGTTGCTCTGGGTGATGTGGCGCCCTTGGCGGACGCCACGGTCGGATTGCGCGCGCGCTGCTACAGCAGTCCGCCGGTCTGTATCGCCAGACTGTTGAGCGCCATCTCCAGTTTCGTTATGGCCTCGCCGAGTTCTGGATGATCTCCGACCTTCTCTTGCAGGCCCTTCAGAATCTGGCGAGCACTGGCAACATGCTCTGCCGCCTGGACTGGATCTTGCTCGGGCTTGGGTTCGCTCGGTGTTGGCATGGTTGTTCGCTCCCCTGTACAACTTAATTCTATACAGGATAGGCGTTATTCCTCAGAACAAAAGAATCCTTGGTAGAGATGACCCGCGCGGCGACTACTTGCGCCGGCTTTTCCTCGATGGCTTAGGCTGCTCTTCGATCACAGCGAATTGAATCTTCTTCTCTACCGGATCGATGCGGTCGACGAGTACGCGCACTCGATTTCCCAGGCTGTAGGTCTTGCGCGAGCGTTGGCCGATGATCTGGCGGGTGTCTTCGTGGTAGGTGTAGCGGTCGTCGGTTAGCGTGTTAAGTGGGACGAGGCCTTCTACGAAGAGGTCGGTGAGTTCCACGAAGAAGCCGAACTTGGTGACGCTGATGATGAGGCCGTCAAAGTCTTCTCCGATGTGGCGCTCCATGAATTTCATCTTCTTCCATTCCATCAGACCGCGCTCGGCTTCGTCGGCGCGGCGTTCGGACTGGCTGGATTCGTCGGCGATGCTGTGGAGTTCTTCGAGTGTGATGGGTCCTCCGAGAGGTTCGAGCGCGTGCTGATGCGCGTCGTGGTCGCGGCGCTTGGACCAGGGCGACGGCGGCGGGCCCGTGTTTGGGCGCTCATCGTTACGAACGGAGTTCTGGCCGTGTGGTGACGGGGCGGAGCCTGTCCTGAGCGGAGCCGAAGGACCCCGTCCAAGCGGGGCAGAGCCCCGCTTCCACACGATGTCGAGGGATTGCGACGTCCCTACCGGTACTTCCTCATCCATCTTTTCTGCTGAGCCGTGCAGTACTTCTTTCAGGATGCGGTGCACGATCAGGTCGGGATAGCGGCGGATCGGCGAGGTGAAATGGGTGTAGGTTGTGGCGGCCAAGGCGAAGTGTCCGCGATTTTCTTCGGAGTAGCGAGCCTGTTTTAACGACCGCAGCATCAGGAAACTCAGGATTCTTTCTTCCGGCTTGCCCGCGATCTTCTCGGTGAGTTTTTGATACATGCGCGGGGTGATGTGAACTTCTTTAGGCACTTCGATTTCTCGGACGCGCTTGCCGGTGCCGCGGGCGTCGCGACGGTCGGCTTTGAGTTGTACGCGCTGAATGGGCAATGAGCCCACGCCGAGCGAGTACCCGAAGGTGGCGGCGATGATTTCGAAGTCGTACACTCGCTTGGCGTCAGGCTTCTCGTGGATGCGGTAGAGCGATGCGATGCGTTTATTTTCCAGGTAGTGTGCGACGGACTCGTTGGCCGAGAGCATGAATTCTTCGATGAGGCGGTGGGCGACATTGCGCTCCGATCTGGTGATGCTCTTCATCATGCCGAGTTCGTCGAACTCGATGACGGCTTCGGGAAGGTCGAAATCGATCGATCCTCGGCGTTTGCGCTTGCGGTTCAGAATCATCGCGAGATCGCGCATACGCTCGAAGTGATCGACTTGGGTGGCGTATTCACGGCGCGCGGAGGCGTCGCCTTCGATCACGGCATTTACGGCGGTATAAGTCATGCGGTTCGCGGAACGGATCACGCCTTCATTGATTTCATAGCCGACAATCTCGCCTTGATGGTCAATCTCCATGGTGCAGGAGAGCACCATGCGGTCGACTTGCGGGCGCAGGCTGCAAATGTCGGTCGAAAGCTCAAGCGGCAGCATGGGGACGGCGCGGTCCGGAAAATAGACGCTGGTGCCGCGCAGGCGGGCTTCCTGATCGAGCGGCGCGTTAGGGGTTACGTATTGGGCTACGTCGGCGATGTGGACTTGCAGTTCATAGTTGCCGTTTTCCAGTTGCCGGACGTGGACGGCGTCGTCGAAATCGCGCGCGGTTTCGCCATCGATGGTGACAATCGGAAGCTGGCGGTAGTCGCGGCGATGGCGCAATGCTTCGGGGGGAATATCGGATGCGATGGCTTGCGCTTCTTCCACTACTTCGGGCGGGAAACGGTGGGGAATATGAAACTTGCGAATCATAATCTCGACATCGACTCCGAAGTCGCTTTCTTCGCCGAGAATTTCGATGACGCGGCCGCGCGGCTGCTGCGTGGCGCTCGGCCAGTCGGTGATTTCTACGTCGACTACTACGCCTTCTAGATCCTGCCAGTCGGTGTGGAGCTTGGCTTCGCTGCCGATTACTCGGTCTGCCGATTTCTTCTTTTGCTGCTTCGGTGGTTCAGCGGAAGAACCCTTTACCACAGGGGACCCTTCGGCTTCGCTCAGGGCAGGCTCCGAGGTCACAGGCGACTGCGGGTTCTCCATTCCCTGCGGGATTACGATTTCCTGGTTTACTTTTTCGTCGATGGGCTTGACGTAGTTGTGGCGGGTTCCGTAGTGAAAGATGCCGACCACGGTCGGATGCGCTCGCGATAGTGAGCGGATGATGCGCCCTTCGGCGCGGCCATCGGTGCGGATGGCGGAGACTTCGACCAGCACGCGGTCGCCGTGCATGGCGGATGCGGTGGCGTGCGGCGGAATAAAAACATCGCCCGCCAGGCGAGCTTTGAGACTGTCGTCGAGCGAAGTGGCTTCGGGAATCACGAAGCCGAAGCCGTCCCGATGCATGGTCAGGCGGCCGACCAGCATGTTGCGTCCCTTGGCGGCCTGCGGAATGGCGTAGCGCTCGGAGTCGACTTGCAGGAGTTCGCCTTTGCCGACTAGTGCGTAGAGCCGGTCGGTTAGCTCACGGCGGGCTTCGCCTTTCGCGCCGAGTTCGCGCAGGAGCTGCTTATGGCTCGCCGTCTGCTTGGGCTGGCGGGCGATGTGGCGAAGGATGGCGGAGTCGCTCAACATCAGTTCTCAGTTCTTAGTCCTCAGCCTTCGATTCAGTCCTGAGAACTGAGGACCGAGAACTGGAAACTAGATTCATCTCAGCGTAGGTATTTCTCTTCCAGAATTTTCCGATGATGCAGTTCGTGTCCGGCGATAACATAGGCTAGGGCGCGTACGGTGATTTCCAGCTTATTAGCTACGCCGCGGCGGGTCCATGCGGGTTCGTCCAGATTCCGGAACAGCGAGACGGTGGCGCGGCGCACGGCGATGTAGTCCTCGATCAAGTCCGTTAGTTGGCACTGCGCGAACGGACCATTGCGGACGTAGTCGTCCTGCTCGTAGCCTTCGATGGGAGTGGCGTCGCCGCGCGCGATGCGCAGAGCCCGGTAGCTCATGATGCGCTCGGTATCGTTGACGTGGCCGAGAACTTCTTTCAGGCTCCACTTCTCGGGCGCGTAGCGGAGATCGCCGTCGGCGTCGGTGCGTCCGGAGAGAAAGAGCAGCGTCTGGCGGCGTTGTTCGTCGAACGCGGCAAGAACATCGTTGCCCTGAACGAGCGAGATATAGCGGTCGTAGTAGGGAGCGTTTTCTCCGGGCCGGGGCCGTTGGGAAGCAGTCGCGGTTGAAGTCGTCGCGCTTAGAGTCATGGATTCCTCGTCAGGGACGGCACACGGTTTGGTTGGTCCCCACGGCTCCATAGTATCGGATCGCAGTATCGCGATAGAAGAATTACCGCAGGCTGGGAAGGGCTTACACGACCGGAGGCACGGATCGGCGAGTGGTCGGACCGCGGAACCACGCGGGGAACTATGAAAATCAATAAGAAAAGGTGGATTTCCACAGGCATGGGGTTTACTCGGGAGTACAATCGCTTTGGCCCATAAAATGCGGCGACGATTCAGAATCGCTCAATAAACGAAAGGATTTCGACCACAATGTGGAAGCCTACGAATCAACCTGCGACACCTGGCCGGCCTACTGAGCCGGAGCGTCCGAGCACGTCCACGGCGCCGATGGCACCGAGCATGAACCTGAACGAACCCGCTGCCGTGCCGCGTCCGGTTGCGACTACCACCTCGGACCAAGCCACGATTGGCAAGTCGCTGGTGATCAAAGGTGAAGTGACCGGTTCCGAGTCTTTATATATTGATGGCCGGGTAGAGGGATCGATCAACCTCTCGGGCAATCGCGTCACCATCGGCCGCAATGGAGTGGTCGCGGCCAACATCAGCGCGCGGGAAATCGTGGTGCTCGGCAAGGTGCGGGGCAACCTGACCGCGAGCGACCGGGTGGACATCCGCAGCGACGGTTCGCTGACCGGCGATGTGGTGGCGGCGCGCATTTCGATTGAAGACGGCGCCTTCTTTAAGGGCGGCATCGACATCCGCAAGGGTGGGAAGACGGACGCGAAGCCGGAAGAAATTTCGAAGAGTGCTTCGGCGGCGACGCCGGAACCGGCCATTGCAGCAAGAGCGTAGAAGCGCTCTTCGTCGTTCGCTAATCGCCGAACGGATCAAGGGCGGTACACATGTCCGGGAACGGGCCTCTTTTGGGGCTCGTTTTTTTTGTCCCCTGGAAAGCGAACAGCGAACGACGAACAGCGTTCTCATGGTTCTTTGCCGGTCGCCATCGTTTCGGCGGCCCCGCCTTCGGCGACTCGTGGAAGGGCCGCCGGCTTCTTCCTGCGAAGGTCTGCTGGTAATTCCGAACGCAACAACCAGAGTCCGGCGGCAACGGCTGCGGCCCAGGTTAAGGAGCCGAGCGCGAGGGCGGAGAGATCTGCGCGTCGGCTGCCATTGAGCGCGATGGTATGCATGACTTCATAACTCAATCCGCCGGAACCGGCTCCGATCAGCGCGGCCTTCCCTAGTTCTTTCCAGTTCAATCCAGCAAACGAAACCATCCCGCGAAAATGCAGCAGCGTGGCGATCGCGATGGCGTTGGCGGCAATGCCGAGATCGGAAGCAATGGCCAGTCCGGTGATCGACAAGGTCCGAAACAACAGCGCGTATACGGGTAGCGAAGCGAGAGTGATCAGCGTGGTGGCAATCATTGGAGTCAGGGTATTGCCAGACGCGTAAAACGCCCGTGCATAAAGCGCCTGACAGGACCACAAAGCGAGCGAGAGCGAGAACCAGAAAAAGTAGAGGGCGGTTGATTCAGAATCGGCGAAGGTAAAAAACCCGCGGCGATAGACGAGATCGACAAGCGGGACGGCAACGGCCATCATCCAGCCGGTCATCAGCAGAGAAGCAGCCGTGATGCGATAGACGGACGCATTGACGGTGGCGGCGAACTCCGTGAACTTCTTTTCTTCGAACAAGCGCGAGAAAAAAGGAAGTGACGCCTGGCCGGCAGCCTGCCCGAGAATGGCGATGGGAACGGCGAACAGACGCTTGGCAAAATTGAGCCGCGCGATATCGCCGATTCCCTTCGAGGCATAGTGCCGGAGAATCCAGTCGTCGGCGGTGACCAGCGAAACCCCGAGCATCAGCGGAATGGACATCCGCACCCACTGGCGGAAAGCGGGATTCTTCAGATCGAACGAAGGCCGGTATCCGGTGCCGATTTGGCCGGCTCCGATTGCGTTGAACAGAAATGGCCCGGCAATGCTGCCGACCAGCGCGCCGAACGCAAGAGAGGCGATCCCCATCTGGCGTCCGGCGACAACTCCGCCCGCGATGATGAACACGTTGTAGATCAGCGGACCAAGCGCCGGCAACAGGAACAAACGGTGCGAAAGCAATACCGCTGAAACTACTCCGCCAACGTAGAAAAAAATCTGGGAAGGAAGAAGGATGCGCGTCAGGTGAACGCAGAGACGCGCCTGCTCGGAAGTGAAGCCGTGGAACATCCAGCCGACGAACTGAGGCGTAAAGATTTCGGCCAGGATGGTGCCGGCGACGAGCACCGTGGTCATCACGGTGATGATGATGGAGAAAGTTTTCTGCGCATCCTGCTCGCGCTTTTCCGCTAGAAACCGGGTATAGATGGAGATGAATGTAATGGAGGCAGTGCCGCCGGCGACGATGTAGTTGAGCCAGTCGGGCAGCGTGAACGCGGCCACGTAGGCGTCGGTCTGTTGTCCGGCGCCGAAAGCGTAGGCGATATAGGCCTCGCGGATGTATCCGATTACGCGCGAGAGCGTGATGGCCCCCATCAGCAGCAGCGTCGCGGAAAACGCGGTGTGCTGGTGCGATGGACGGAAGAAGCGGAGCAGACGCATCCTTCGCAGACTAACGCATTCGGGGATGTGGTGGAGAGTTATTGGGGGGATGGAATCGGGAATGGCAATCGCGGCTTCGGCAGCGAGGCCCGGAACATTCTTAGTTAGTGCCTGTTAACAACAGTTGACTCTAATACGGAGCCGCTACTCGGGCTTTTGGTCCTTGGTGATTCGTTCCAGTGATCGTAACTATTTGTAGCGGCCTCTTAATAACGCAGCATGGGCTATACTTGCGGGCACTTCGGTACAATGCTCCATCCGAGTAAGGCTTCGCTGGAGGCAATGTGTCCTGTCGAACCCGGTTTTTAGCTACTATCTGGGGGCTGTTTCACTGCTTGCTCGCATTTTCGCAGCAGGAGCCTGTGACCGCCGATCAAGTGGTCGCCAGATATCTGGAAGCAGTGGGCGCAGCCCGATTCCCGTCGATCACGACCTTCGTGGAACGGGGGGACCTCTACGGTAATTTGACGAACTTCTGGAGGGGGTCTCGTTCTCCAGTTCAATCCCAAAACAAAGAGCGTGGAACATTTGAGTTTTACTTCAAGAGTCCCAACCTCCGGTTCAGCTCGACGGTCACGGAAAAAAACGCGGTGATCGCGTTGTACGGTTGTGACGGGCAAACGGCATGGTACATCGATGCTGCTCTCAATCGCAGTGAGTTCAAGCCCAAACCCGGAAACGAATACGCTTGCGAAAGAGGGTTCGAACCGGTGCCATTGCGCTTGGGCGACCCAAAGACACGAATGCGGCTTACGAAGAAGAAAGAAGTTGACCGGCATATGACTTGGGAAGTTAAGGTAGACGATCCCAAGTCGCGATGGTCCACGACCTACGACTTCGATGCAGAGACACATCTGCTTGTTCGCTCTGCTAGGGGCGAATCGGTTGTTATCTATTCGGACTATCGTGACGTGGGCGGAATAAAGATACCTTTCATCACCATTAGAGAGTCCACAAATTCCAAGCTAGTAACCACGTTGCGGGAGGTGAAAATTAATGACCCGATCGACGACGCACGTTTTGCCGAGCTCCAGCCAAAAGCTGGGGTTGTTGCGGTAAATCCGGCGACTCCTCCCAAGCTCGATCAGGCCAAAACCCAGGACCTCTCCTCACCGAAGACATCAGCACCTTCGACGGCGGCCCCCGTCACGGCAGTGAATTTCCCGAACTTCACTGCATGCGCGATCGCAGAACTACAACTCACCGTCCCCGAACTCAGTGGCCTCAAGCCAGCTCTGGATCAAGAGGGATTGGCCACTTTACTCAGCAAAGTTGGAGCCAAAATGGTGGACATCGCGCGGAACACACCCAATCTGATTTCGCACGAGATCGTCACCGAGTCGCGCCAGGGGGCTCTCGAGGTGCGCCGCGACTATGACTACCTGATATTGACTCGCATCGAAGGAACAGACGCTGTTCTCAACGAATTCCGTGTTGATATCAAAACCGGTGTCAAGTTCCAGACCGAAGATTTAAGAAACAACTCTGCGGCCGAATCGACGCCGACTGACTCGGGACGCTCCGGCCATGAGGAGGCCGCGTCGCAATCCGGTCAGCCGCCGACATCCCAGGGTTTTGCCACATCATGGGTGTATTTTTATCCTCTCACCCAACCGCAGTCCACGTTTCGCTATCTAGGAGAACAGAAGGTAAATGGCCAGCGCACGCTGGTTCTGGCCTTTGCACAGAAGCCGCAAGCAGTGCGATCGCCCGGGCTATTCCGCTCCGACGGCAAGACGGTTGCCATGTTCTTTCAAGGCGTCGCTTGGTTCGATGCGTCTGATTTCCGGATATTACGTTTGCGGACTGACCTTCTTTCACCGCTACCCGAGGTTTCTCTACACCGATTGACGGCCGACATTCAGTTTCTACCGACACGAATCGCAGAAGTGCCTTCGTTCTTGTTCCTACCGCACGAAGTAACGGTTACGTCAGACGTGAATGGAGCGACCCTCAGAGAAGATCACAAATATTCCGACTATCGTCTCTTTCGGTCGCAATCGAAAATTCTGCTGAACCCATGATTTCTGTCTAAGCTCGGGGCCGACGACGAATCTGTAGAAATAATCAACGTGGAGCGGGTAAACCAGTAGTCCTCAACCCGACTCACATTTAGCCTTGCGGTCGTGCTGCCGTCAGTTGGCGAATCCCCGTAGCACCAACTACCTCATTCCCCGAACTGCAGTTTTCATCACCAGCAACCTGTGATCTCCGTCATTGACGTCCAGCCCTGCTTAGGGCAGCAAGAAGCCCATTATTCAGCTCTTTGAGAATCCCAGAATCGGGCGTCTGAGCCCGGCTGCCGAAATCCCCACCGTGGGCGAGGTCGAAGGGGAAGAATTTCTCGCAGAATCTCCTAAGTCCTTATTCCGCAATACTTTGGTATAAGTCCTTTGGATTCTAAAGACCAAGTCCGAAAATTCCCGCCAACTCTATGATTCTAGGAGACCGGGGGGTATGATTATCTACTTGACTTAGGAGTGGATCTTCGATATTGTTCGGAAACGGTAGACCGGATGAACCTACTTTCCATC
>Ga0209890_10000036_pt1 | contig 60874 bp, 47 predicted proteins | sample OrgsoiDNA2013049_FD_185799 | JGI IMG/M metagenome (GOLD analysis project Ga0209890, IMG submission 185799) | Permafrost soil microbial communities from the Arctic, to analyse light accelerated degradation of dissolved organic matter (DOM) -... | ecosystem: Environmental > Terrestrial > Soil >... | reverse complement strand
TCTCGTTTCACCAGAGCGACCCCAGCGGCAAGTTTCACGGGATCGAGAAGCTGGTGTTCGACATGCCCCGCAGCGACTGGACCTTCATGCACGATCGGCTGGCGCACGCCTGGCTGCGGCAGGTCGGGATCGCCGCCGGCTGCGCGGCCAACGCGCGCGTGGAGATCAACGGCAGCTACTACGGGATGTTCGTCGCCGAGGAGAACACCAACAAGCGCGTCATCGCGGAGTTCTTTCCCAACAACCCGAGTGGCGGCCTCTGGAAGGGGGGCATCCAACCGGAGACGAGCCTGACGCTGCAGGCGGCGAACCCGAGCCGCCAGGCGACCTTCGCGCAGGCGACCGACCTCGCCAGGATCACGGCGATTGTCGACCTGCCGTCGTCGGTCGTCGAATGGGCGAGCGAGGCGCTGCTCAACAACGCCGACGGGACGTACGGCGGCAATCACAACTTCTACATCTACGACCAAGGGGCGAAGGGCTTCGTCTACCTGCCGAACGATACCGACTCGACCTTCGACTGGTTGAGCCTGTTCGACCTCACGCCGTTCAACGACCATCCGATCTATTGGTGGGTCGGCCGGGCGGCGCCGGCGCCTGTTCCGACGGGCGTCTGGCTGGCGGCGATGAACGATCCGACCTGGCGGAGCAAGTACGTCGATGCGATCGCCACCCAGCTCGGCAAGTGGAACGTCCAGCAGATTCAGGGATGGATCGACACCTGGTCGCAGCAGATCGCGGCCGACGTCGCCGCCGATCCCCACACCTGGGCGTCGCCCGCGCAATTCCAGATGGCGGTGAGCACCGCGCACGACGTCGTCGCCGAGCGGGCGCAGTTTCTTCAGACCTTCGTCGACTGCGAACGGAATGGCTCGGGGGCCGACCAGGACGGTGACGGCGTCCGCTGGTGCGAAGACTGCAATGACAGCAACCGCGCCGTGCACCCCGGTGCGGCCGAGATCTGCGGCAACGGGATCGACGACAACTGCAACGGCGCCGTCGACGAAGCCTGCCACTGACGAAGCCTGCCACTGACGAAGCGTGCCACTGAAGCCTGCCACCAGCAGCGTCGGCGGCCTGGCGTACGGCAGCTCCCTCAAGTTGACCGCCCCGCTTCCGCCCCCCGCGGGGCGCCCCACCATGGAGCCAGCGCCGTGTTGCTCTTCGCGACCGTTCTTGGCACCGCTCTCTTGGCGATCGATCCGACAGCTTCGGCGCCCGTGCAGGGCACGGACGACGCCGAGGCAGCGAAGGAGCCGCAAGGGGGCGCCGGCATCAGCCCGGTGGAGCTCATTCCACGGATCGAGCTGCGCCAGGCGTTCACCAAGCTCGAGGGCGGGGTCTCGATCCATGACACCACCGCCGAGGTCGATATCCAGTTTCTGCGCCGCCTGCTTCTCCGTTACCAGGTTCCGGCGCGCCTGCTGGAGACGCCCGCCGGTCAGGTCTCGGGCATCGGGGATCTCCAGGTCAGCCTGATCGGCATCGTCGCCTCCACTGCACGGTCGGTGGGGGCCCTGATCGCCGGCGCCGTGCTGAACACCGCCTCGCAGCCGGCGCTCGGGGCGGGCAAGCAGCAGCTGGTCCTCGGCGCCGGGGCGGCGTTCAAGCCCTACCGCTGGTGGCTCGCCTTCGGCGTCGCGCAGGAGCAGTTCTCCGTCGCCGGCAACGCCGCCCGTCCCGACGTCAATCAGCTGGCCACCGACCTCGGCAGCGTTCTGTTCGGCAAGCAATACAACTGGCTCAGGTTCGATCTGACCACGACCGTCGATTTCACAGGCAGCAGCGTGGCGCGCGTCTACGGCCTCGGGGAGGTCGGGAGCCTGGTGGTCGGTCGCGTCGGCCTCTTCGCCAGGGCCGGGACGCAGCTGGTCGGGCCCCGCCTCGTCGACTACACGATGGTGGCGGGCGTGCGATATCTGTTCCGGCTCGAAGAGTCGCGGCCCAGGTGATCGGTGCCAACCGGCCGCGCCAGCCAGAGGATGTGTCGGCGGTTGGTGCCGTCGCCCGCCAGCACACGCATCGTGCGCGCGGCGAAACCAGCCTCGCGCAGGCGCGCGGTGAACTTCGCGTCGGCGAACGTCGACCAGACCGCCAGGACGCCGTCGCTGCGCAGCGCCTGGCGCGCGCTGGCCAGGCCGGCGACGGTGTAGAGCCGCCGGTTCGTGAACGTCGAGAGCGCCGTCGGACCGTTGTCGACGTCGAGCAGGATCGCGTTGAACCGAGCCGCCTCGGTCGTGGCGGCGGCTGCTCCTTCGATCACGTCGCCCACGTCCCCCTCGACGACCGACAGGCGCGGATCGTCGAGCGGCATACCGGCCAGCTGGCCGAGCAGTCCAGGGTCTCGGTTCCAGGCGATCACCTGGCCGACCGCCTCCACGACCACCACCTCGGCGTCGGAGGCGACGCGGTCGAGCGCGGCGCGGGCGGTGAATCCCATGCCGAGCCCGCCGACCAGAACCCGGGCGTTCGATCGCGCGGCGAGCCCGGCGCAGCCGTGAACCGCCAGCTTCTCTTCCGACCCGTGGCTGTTGCTGTGCATCAGCTCCTGGCCGTCGACGCGCAGGGCGAACCGTTCGCTGTGGTAATCCTCGAACCAGCAGAGCGTCAGCTCGCTGCCGTCGCTGGTGAGCGCGCGATCGAGGGTCTGCCAGGAGGGCGTAGACGTCGGCATCGGCATCGCCGCTAGTCGAGCCAGTTCTGGTCGAGCCAGTCGAGCGAGACGGGCGCCTCCCGCAACGTTCGATCGAGCGCGCGCACGATCTCGTCCGGTTGCGACGAGGGGGACGCGTAGGCGCGCGCATAGAGGATCCAGTTCGAGAGCTGATAGTGGTGCAGCAGCGGCGCGAACCGGTGGTCGGCCAGCCCCTCCAGTGCGGCGTTGGCCGCGGTCGCCGTCTGACAAGCGACGAGCGTCGTCGCCGCGTCGAACAGCAGCGCCCGAAGATCCTCGAACGCCCGCTCCGGCGCGCGCGTGACCTCCTCGAGCAGTGCCGCGAAACCGGCCTCGGGAAGGCCCGCGCTGTCGGCGCACTCCGCCATCAGCGGCAGCTGCGTGGCGAGGAAGTCCGAGTCGGCCGCGCGCGGCAAGAGGCGGCCGACCAGATAGAGATCGAACGCGCTGGCGATTGACTCAGCGAAGAAGAGCCCGGCGGCGGTGGGCGCCGCTCGCGGGCCGTCGTCGGCGCGGGCGCGCGCAATCTGCCGGGTGGCCAGCTCGTGCCAGGCGACGTGCGCGACGACGTCCGCCGGGATGTGGTCGTCGCAAAGGACGTCGGCTCCGGCTTCGACGTTCCAGTAGGTGAGGTTCAAGAACAGCGCGCGATCCCAGCTGGTTTGCTGGCCCGCCTCCGGGATCAGGAAGCGGTGCTCCGAGCCCCGCACGAACGTCTCCAGGCGCTGATAGATCGCCACCCCGGTGGCCGGGGCACGATCGTCGATGGTCAGCTCGTCGAGCGTCGCCGGGCGAAATTGCATGGTGGAGCGGGGACGACGCCAGTTTGATAGCGCCGCGGCGGAATCTATTCTTCGGGCTTGTTGGGGGCGCGACCGCGGGGGTTGCCGTGAATCGGACGCGTCGCGGCCCAGTTGGTTCGCGGCTTACGCGGTCGCGCGGCCGGAGAGCTCGAGGGACCTCTCAATTTGCGCTCGGCTTCTTCGCGTTCCGCCTGCCGGGCGACGATCGCCGCCCGCTTTTCATCACCCGTCGCCATGGCGCGGGAGACTACCACGGACCGACGCTCAGCGCCGATGTTCATGTGTCCGGCAAGGTAGGCAAGAAGCCGGCGAATCAGTGCACGAGCTCAAAGTTGGCAACAATTCGTGCTCGAGCCTTGCGCCAAAGCGCGCCAGCGTGAATAAACTGGAGACACCATGGGCTTCCGCGAGATCACCGCTCCCGTCTTCAGCGAGAGCACCGTTCACCGCGTCGAGCGGGTGCCGGAGTGGCTCGCGTCGGAGGAGGGGCCGCAATGGCGGGCGCTCTGCGGCGTCCGCATCGGCGAAACGGGGAGCGGGGGCGTGTTCGAATTCGAAGTGCCGGTGGCGCTCGATCCGGAGTCCTGGCGCCTGGCCGCCAATTGCCCCGCTTGCCTGGCCGCCACCGAGCGACGCGAGCTCGGCGCTCTCGGCTGACCGCGGGTTCGCAGGCCACGCGGCTCTGGCCGCCCGATGAGTCGTTCGCTTGCTCGGCCGAGGCCTCATGCGATATTGAGCGGCGCCGCCTCACCGCGGAGCTACCCCATGAGCGCCGATCCCGACATTCTGGCGGAGGTTCCGCTGTTCCAACTGCTCGACGCCGACGAGCGGGCGGCGCTGGCGGCGAAGGTGGAGGCGATCAGCGCGCCCGCGGGCAAGATGCTTTTCAACTACGGCGATCCGGGCGACTCGCTTTACATCGTCCGCGAGGGGGAGGTGGAGATCTTCTTCAAGAACGACACCGGCCAGCGGATCGTGTTGGAGCGGTCGGGGGCGGGCGATTTCTTCGGGGAGCTGTCGCTCATCGACGCGGGTCCGCGCACCGCCTCGGCCCTGGTGACCAAGGATCTGCAGGCGGTGTTGGTCGATCGCGAAGACATCGAGGCGCTGCTCAAGCAACACCCGGCCGCGGCGATGGATCTGCTCACCGCGACCGGTAAGCGGCTGCGTGAGGCGTCGCGCCAGCTCCGCCACGCGGCTTCGCGCGACATCAACGAAGAGGTCGAAGACACCCGCACCACGGTCATGAAGATGGCCGACTGGATCTCGGAGTTCAGCGGCAGCCTGCCGTTCCTCTTCATTCACTGCTTCTTCTTCGCGCTCTGGATCGCCCTCAATACCGGCCCGCTGGCCCGCACCATCCTCGGCGGCTGGGATCCCTTCCCCTACGGCTTCCTGACCATGTGCGTTTCGCTGGAGGCGATCATCCTCTCGGTCTTCGTGCTGCTCAGCCAGAACCGTCAGGTCGCGCGCGATCGCACCCGCAACGACATCGAGTACCAAGTCAACCTGAAGGCGGAGCTGGAGATCGCGCACTTGCACGAGAAGATCGACGAGATGAACGCCGAGCTGCTCGAGCGGCTCGAGAAGCTGGAACGGACGCACGTTCGTTAGGGGACGCCGGGCAAAGGCCGGCTCCGTTCACGCGTTCGCTGAGCGACGGCGTCGTCGCGGCTGGCGGCTTATCGGAGGTACTTCGCGAGTCCGATGTTCTGCGACTTGATCGCGGCCTCCACGAAGCCGGCGATCTCGGAGGCGCCGGCGGCGTTGGTGTGGGTCATGTCTGTGCCGAGCGCGTGGTACTGCTGCCAGGCCTTCGGTCCGATCTGGTTGTACCAGGCCGTCGTGATCGAGGTCAGATCGATGTAGGCGACGCCCTGCGCGGTGGCGACCGCCTGCATGTCGGCGGAGTGCAGGCCCGACTGGTCGGTGAGGGTCTGCCCGCTGAACGTCGCGCGTGCGGGGGGCGAGACCAGGACAGGCGTGGCCCCCTTGGCCTTGGCGTCCTTCACCATCTGCGTGATGTTGGCCTGGAAGGCGGCCGAGGTGGTGGTCTTGTCGTTGTGGCCGAACTGGATCAGCACCCAGTCGCCGGTCGTCATCAGGTTCTTCACCGTCCCCCACTCGGCTCCGCTGGCGAGGAAGCTGGCGGAGCTCTCGCCGCTGTCGGCGTAGTTGGCGACGTCGGCGGGGGGCGCGAAGTACTGGGGGATCATCTCGGCCCACCCGGCGTAGTCGGTGTCGGTCTGGTCGCAGACGGTCGAGTCGCCGGCGACGTAGACGATGACCGGCTTGGTCGCCGCGCTGACCAGCGCGTAGCCGATCGCCGAGATCTGCAGAGCGCCAGCGGTCGGCCCGGAGAAGAAGAGATCCAGCCCTGGGTAGCCGGCCGCGACATTCTCCGTCGGCTGCCCCTCTTTCGCGCGGACGTTGACCACGAACGAGGTGGTCGTCGACTGGCCGGAGCTGGTGGAGGTGAGACCGAGCAGCACGCGGTTCGCCTCGGCGTGAATCTCGGTCTCGCCTGCGGCGCTGCCGCCGAGGGTGACCGTCACCGTGTAGTTCCCCGCCTCGGAGGTCCCCTGGGACGTCGCGACGTCGGTCGTCGTGTAGGTGCTTCCGCCGAAGAGGCACTCGATGCAGCTCGGCCCCACGCCACCGCCGGGGCAGACCTTGTCGCCGTTCGCCGAGGTGGTCAGCGCCACCGACTGGCAGAGCGCGCGGTTCGCCGTCGTGGGCGTGGGGTATCCGGGGGGAATGCTGCCGGTCGAGCCAGCGGTGCCGCTGGCACCACCGGTCGCAGGCGTGCCGGCCGCGCCGCCGGTCCCGGGGTGTCCTCCGGGCGAGCCCGCGCTGCCCGCGGTGCCGGTCGTCCCTGCGGTGCCGCCGCTGCCGCTCTTGCCTGCGGCGCCCGCGCTGCCGGTCGTTCCTGCCGTGCCGCCGGCGCTGCCGGCCCTGCCGCCGCCCCCTGATGCGCCACCGGTCCCTGCTGTCCCGCCAGTCCCGCCGCCCGTGCCGCCTCCGGTGCCGCTCACGCCGCCGCTAGATCCCGTGACGCCGGCGGTCGAACCGTCTCCGCCTGAGCCGGTGGCACCTCCTCTACCAGTGCCGCCGCCCGTCGCGCCCGTCGTCCCGCCGGTCGACGCACCCGAATCGGCGTTGTCGCCTCCGCTCGTGCTGCAGGCGGCCCCACAGGCGAGGGTCGCCGCGAGAATCGCCAGGAGTGGGCCAACATGACCATGACCGCCAAACGGCCTATTCGGGGAGCTGGGCATCGTCCCAATGAAAGGGCCGGCCGCGGAGAAATTGCTACTAGCTCGTGGAACGGCGCTCGGCCGCGAGGGAGAAGATCATCAGAGGGCAAGGGGGCGACGACGCGAGCGCGAGACGCCCTTGGGGACCCCGGAAGCTCGGCTCGTTTGGATCGACGACCGTCTGTTTGCACCCGACGACCATCACGGGATCGCCACTGCGGAGGCTGAGAATTTGCCAACCGGAGTTGGTCGCACCGGAGGGGACGCCGAGATCCGCGTAGAGATGACGGAGCTCATGGCTATCGAGGGCGACGTTGGGCGTGCCGAACATGCGCCCTTCGGCCGCCAGGATGAAGATCGATCGGCCCTCTTCGTCGACGAGGTCGAAGTCGTGCAGCGATTCGAAGACGCCGGGAAAGCGGTGCTGGCAGGGGATCGCCACGCCCACCGCCGGCTCGCCGCCGATCGGTTTGGCGAGGTGCTGTCGGCCGCGCACCCAGCCGACGGCCGAGACGACGGTTTCGTTGGGCTCGTTCTCGAGGGCGGCCCAATCGTCGGCCGCGACCTCGTCTGCCTGTCGCCGGAGGAGGCTCTCCAGCCGGCCGTTCTTGGTTCGCAGGATTGAGCGCCGGATCCCGGGAGCCATCGCCGCGGCCAGACCGCCGACGATGAAGATCGAGATGCGACCCGAGAAGATCGGGGTGACGAAGGTGAAGATCGCTACGTGGACGATCTGCCGCACGACGAACGTGCTCACCAAGAACGCCGCCCACAAGAACCAGCCGAGCGCGTTGATGCGCAGCTTCTCGCTGGGCGACAACCACGCCAGAGCCGGGTCGTCGCGGAGCGGGGTCAGGCGGTGCAGCGGGCGTACCGTCTGTTCCGACCCAAACGCCCCGAACATCCCCACCGGACCATGATACCCGAACTACCCGTTTTCGTGGGGACGGAGTCCTTTGGCGAACAGACCCAGGCCGCCAGCGATGAGACCAAACATGACGATCGTTGCGAACAGGCTGGTTGGCTGAAAGTAGATGTCGAGGTTCATGAGCACGCCGACGAGGATGAGGGCCACGCCGCCGCCCGCCAGCAGCCAGCCGAGGAACGACTTGCCGTTGAACGCCAGAAACCCGACACCGGCCAACAGGGGCAGTAGCGTGACGCCGAAACTGGCCTGCGCCCCGCCGAAGAACCGCCAGAACGAGGTGTGGACCGTGACCCGGTCGAACACCATGTAGATCCCGACGCCCATCATCACCAGGCCGGCCAGGAATGCTCCGCCGCCGCCGGGCGTGCCGCCGGGCTGGAACTTCGTCTTGCCGCCGAAGCTGCTGCCGGTGTCAGGCATGCACCCAGTCTATCCCGTCGCGCGGAGAACGATCGTCTTGTGTCCGGGCGCCACGACCAGATCGACGTGCGCCTTCTCTTCGCCGGGGAGCGCCACCAGCTCCAGCGTCCAGAGCAGTGTCACCAGCCGGCCGCGGAAGCTGTAGGGTCCGTCGGGGAGCGTGAGGATGAACGGGCGGCGTTCGGCGGCTGCCGGGGTGGGCAGGGAGATCGTGTCGGCGATCTTGAAGTCGCGGCCTCCGCGGCCGTGCATCGCCCAGCTGAGGCGGAGCTCCATCCCGCGCGGCGCAGTCGGCGCCGACCAGGCAGCCACGCCGGTGACCCGCGCGCCTGGTTCGAAGTCGGTCCGTCCGTCTTCGAGCGTCAGCTCGAGGGCGATGCGTGGTGAAGGGGCGTTCACCGCAGCCTCGGGAGTACGGCGACGGGAAAGTGTCCGCGCCAGATCGGCTTGGCCTGGTGGGCGGCCTCCACGACGATCTCCCAGACGATTTCGTTCAGTGTTCCCGCGACGCTGGGGACGGTCGACAGCGGGACGATTACGGCGCCCCGGCCGTCGGCGGAGCGCGCCGTCTGCTCGGGCATCTTGCGGTCGATCGCCAGCTCGACGAAGGGGCGGGTCTCGGTGACGGTCGAGATCCCTGTGCGGGCGCTGATCCGCTGGCGGGCCACCTCGGTGGCCACCAGCGTGACGGAGACGTTGGTGACATCGAGGCTGCCGTAGTCGATCCGCCAGGAGACATCGAGCTGCTCGCCGAGCCGCAGCTCGGGCGCCGCGATCACCTGCGCCCGCGGCGTGGCCCGCCCGAACGTGCGGCGCGCCCAGGCGATGAAGCCCCGCGAGGTGGTCTGTTTGAGCGCGCGTCGGGGGGCGGGGGAGGGCGCCGCGCTCATTTCCTCAGCGACGCTCATCGGCACGATCGGAGACCGGTCGCCGGTGGGCCGTCGCGGAGAGCTCGTCGGCCGCGGAGACGGGGACGGCGCCAGTGCCGAGCGCGAGCACGAGGACGCCGACCGCCACCAGGATCGCCAGCCCGCCGACGATCGCGATGGTGCGCCGCTCGGCGAAGGTCGAAGGACGAGGCTCGATCGTCTCGAGCGGATCGAACCCCTCGCTCTGGTCGTTCAACATTGAGGCGAGCATGTCACCCGGACGCGATCGATCCGTCAAGGGGGGCTCAGCCGAAGGTGCCGCCGTCCCAGCCCCAGAGGTACCCGACGGCGTCGCTGAACTCGATGTAGATGCGATCGCGCGCGACGCCCAGGCCGGTCGCGAGGCGTTCGCAGATCTCGCCCGACAGCGTATCGGTGTCGCCGGACGTCATCTTGCCGACGTTCTTGACCTCTACGAAGGCGGCCGGCGCGGGCGTCCCCCCGAAGGTCATGCCGAGGCCTGGTTGCAGGCAGGTCATCACCCAGCGCTCGGGCTTTCCGAAGCGGGCGGCGAGCAGCTTCGACAGATCGGCGAGGAGTGCCTTCTGCGCATCGGCCGCGGGCGCCGGTACGGAGGTGAAGACCTGAATGAGCGGCATACGCCGTTCCTATCGCGGCGCCATTGCCCCTGCAACCATGGCTGCGAGGTGGGTGCACGCCCAAGGTGGAGGCCCTGTTGTCCCGCCCATTCCTGTGCTACGAGGGGCGAATGAAAACCTGGAAGAGTCTGGCAATGGCCTCCATTGCTGTGGCCGTGGTCGGATCGTTGTCGATGTCTGGTTGCAAGCGCCTGGGCGGCGGCGGCGCGACGCCGTCGAGCGAGGACGACAAGACGCTCTATACGCTGGGGATGCTGCTCGGCCGCAACCTGGGGACGTTCAACCTGACCGCCGACGAGCTCGAGCTGGTCAAGTCGGGTCTGACCGACATGGTCCTCAAGCGCGAGCACAAGGTCGACCTCGACAAGTACGGCCCCAAGGTCGACGCGCTCGCCCGCAAGCGCGGGCAGGAGCGCGTGGAGATCGAAAAGACGCACTCCAAGACCTTCTTGGAGCAGGCAGGTCGCGAGTCGGGCGCCGTCGTGACGCCGTCCGGGATGGTCTTCCGCAGCGTCACTCCGGGGACCGGCGCGATGCCGACGTCGACCGATCGCGTGAGTGTGCAGTATGAAGGGCGGCTCACCGACGGGACCGTTTTCGACAGCACCAAGAAGCGGGGCGGCGTTCCGGCGACCTTTCCGCTCAACGGCGTCATCAAGTGCTGGACCGAGGGGGTCGGGCGGATGAAGGTCGGCGAGAAGGCCGTTCTCACCTGCCCGTCGGCGATAGCCTACGGCGACAGCGGTCGTCCGCCGACGATCCCAGGCGGCGCCACGCTGATCTTCGACGTCGAGCTGGTCAGCATCGCCCCACCGAACCAGATGCCCCCCCAGATGGGCATGCCGGGCATGTCGACGCCCGGTGGCGGTCCCGCGGGCGGCCCCTCCAAGCCGGGGATGCCGATGCAGCTGCACATGGGCGGCGCGGGCGGTCCACAGAAGCTGACTTTGCCGCCGCCGTCGCAGTCTCAGAAGCCGGCCGCGCCGCCTAAGTAACGCGCCACCAGCAACGTCACGTCGTCGTCGAGCTTCTCGGCGAAGGCGTCGAGGGCGGCGAGGAGCGCGTCACGCACCGCAACCGGCGGCGACGCGCGGTTCGTCTCGACCAGCGCGGCCAGACGGTCGGTGCCGAAGCGTTCGCGGCCGTCGCGCCCCATCGCCTCGATGAGGCCATCGGTGTAGAGCACCAGCAGATCCCCGGGGGCAAGCTCGATGTTGCTCTCGACGGTCCCCGCTTCGATGTCACGCTTGGCGCCGACCCAGGGGCCTGGCGTGGGGAGCCGCTCGCAGCGACCGGTCGCCGCGCGCAGAATCAGGATCTCTTCGTGCGCGCCGGCGAAGGCGATCCGGCCGTCCTGCCGGTAGCGGAGCAGGGTCAACGTCGCATGCTCGCGCTGGCCCAGCCGCATCCGCACGTTGTCGACCAGCATCGCGTTCAGGGCCAGCAGCAGCTCGCGCGGCGAGGCGTCGGGCAGCTTGCGGCAAAGAGCGCCGATCCCGCTCTGCATCATCAGCATGACGAGGCCGGTGCCAAGCCCATGCCCGGCGACGTCGCCGATGCCCAGCCAGCAGCCCCCCTCGACTGGGATGACGTCGTAGTAGTCGCCGCCGACCTCGGTGGCCGTCCGCATGGTGGCGGCGATCTCCAGCCCGGGGACGGTCACGTCGCGCGGCAGGATCGAGGTCTGGATGCGGGTGGCGATCTCCATCTCTTTTTCCAGCCGCTCGCGCTCCGCGACCTGGCGGCGGGTCGCCTCCTCGACCAGGCGCCCGACCAGGCGCGCCCCCTCGAGCGCGCTCGAGACCTGCTCCGCCAGCGACTCGTAGACGATCCCCTCGCGCGGCCCCATCTCCATCAGGAGGCAGCCGAGCGTACGGTCGTGAAAATAGAGCGGCTCGACGATGATCGACGCGCGCCGGGCGAGCGGCTCGATCACTGCCGGCAGCAGCGCGGAGGCGGCCAGCTTGGTCCCCAGCGCCGGCTCGCTGCCGCCGGGCGCGCGCTCGATGTCGTGCGCCAGGACCACCTCCATCTGAGCTGTCGCGCTGGCCGACTCGGAGGCCCGGTCGGTGAGCGTCATCCAGGCGCCGGGGATCCCCAGCCGGGGGAGCTGCTTGCCTACGGCGGCGGTCAGTGCCGCCACCTGCTGCGTCGCCAGCAGCGCTGAGCCGCTGACGGTGAGCGCGTGGGTCAGCCTCTCGGTGTGCAGCCGGTGCTGCGCCTGGGCGCGCTCGGCGAGCTCGGCGATGAGGATGCGCGCCTCGTGCCAGAGATCCTCGGCCTGCACCCAGCGCAACGGTTCGCTGGGGAGCGCGGGGAGCAGGAGCTTGCGCAGCGCGGAGATCATCCGCTGCCAGGCCGACACGTCGTCTCCGGAAGCGACGACGGTGGTCAAGAGGCGGTTGAGCGTCGAGGCAAAGAGACCGGCCCCTGCGCCGCGCAGCTCGGCCTCGAAGGCGTCGAGCAGCTGTCGATCCCAGCCCGCGGGGAGCGCGGTGTCGGAGCCGTGCACCGCGCGCGCGATCTCCCGCTGCAGATCCTCGCCGTGCTCGGCCAACAGGCTGTCGACCGGCGTCTCGGTCATGGTGACCGGGCCAGCGCGGCCGGGGCGGACCAGGCCGGAGACGCAGCCGCACGATTCGCGCACGAGCAACTCCGTCGGTGAGCTCGCGCGCAGCTCGACCTCCCGCCCTTCGAGCTGGGCCAGGACCAGATCGAGCGCTGACTCCCCCTGCTGGTAGAGCGGCTGCCTGATGGTGGTCAACGGTGGCGTCGAGAATCGCGCCTCCTCGATGTCGTCGAATCCGATCACTGCAATGTCGGCGGGGATCTGCAGGCCGCGCTCCTCGAGAGCGCCCATCGCGCCCAGCGCCATGTAGTCGTTGCAGGCGACGAGGCCGTCGAACTGCACCCGGCGCTCGTCGACCAGGAGCTCGATGGCCGCTTCGCCGGAGCCCTTCTCGAAGTTCCCCTCGCAGATGAGCGCCGGATCGATCGGGAGACCCCGTTCGGTGAGGACGGCGCGGTAGATGGCGTAGCGGCGCTCGGCCTCGGCGTTGACGGATGGGCCGCGGATGAAGGCGATCCGTCGGCAGCCGTGGCGCATCAGCATATGGTCGAGCGCCTGCCGCATCCCCGGCTCCTCGTCGACCGTCAGGCAGGGGATGTTCGGTGGACCGAGCGCCAGGCTGGCCATCGGCAACGGCGCCAGCCGAGTGCAGAGCGCGTCGACCGCCGACGGTCCGAGCGCATTACCGAGCGCGCCTCCCAGGATGACGGCGCCGTCGATGCTGTCGGAGTCGCAGAGATCGAACACGAAGTTGCGGTGCATCCCCTCCGTCCCCGGCGCTCCGATCACGCCACCTGCGAAGACCGCCAGGTTCACCTCGCGCCGGCTGGCGGCGTCGGCCAGCCCGGCCAGCAGCGTCGTCTGGTAGGTGCCGCGCACCGAATCGAACAGCACGCCGATCACCGGCCGCCGGTCCTTCCCCTTGCCGCCGCGCGCGCGCGTCCCTTCGCCGGCAGGGGCCGCGCGCATCGATCCGGTCTGATCGCGCCAGCGCATCATCGCCGGCGCGGTGCGCGACCCCGCATCCACCATTCGTACCACGAGCTGCAGCGAGTTGAAAAAAGCCCGGCCCGAACGGCAACTGGCGCTCGGGGCGCGGAAGCGTATTCTTGCGCCATGAAGTCGCGGGACATCGAGTCGCGGGGCTTGCCGGCGCGGACAGCCGGCGCCCGAACGGCGTGAAACGTTTCGCGGTTCCACGGCCGGGCTCGCGCCGGGCGATGGTGATTGGGTGCACCACCTTGATCGCGGCGACGCTGGCGACCGGCATCATGATCGCCCAGCGCACCCGGCGCGAGATCCGCAGCGAGGAGCTGGAGATCGTGCAGGGGGTGCGCAAGGTCTGCAAGCTGTCGACGCTGGAGATGTCGCTGGCCGACTACGCCAAGAAGACGGTTCCGAAGACGATCGATCTGCCGTTCACCAAGGAGCCGACCGCCTATCTGTTCTATTCAGGGGTCGTGTCGGCCGGGTTCGACGTCTGCGACGGCGGGGCGAGGATCGACGTCATCCACTCCAAACGCGAAGTGCGGATGATCCTGCCGCCGCCGCGGATCCTCTCGGTCGATGTGCTGCGCTTCGAGATCATGAACGAAGACTCGGGGTTCCTGAACGAGATCGCGCCCGCCGATCGCAACGGCTGGTATGCCGAGGCGCGCGCGGCGCTCGAGCGGGGGGCGGTGGCTGGCGGTGCGCTCGCGCGAGCGACGAACCACGCCCGCGAGCTGTTTGCCGGGTTCGTTGGATCGCATGGCTACTCCCTGACGTTCACCGTGGCGGACGGCGAGCGATGAAACGAGTCGGTGGCGCGCTGGTGGCGGCGCTCGTGCTGGCGGCGGCCGGAGGCGAGGCTCACGCGCGGGCCAAACATACGACGGCGGCCGCCAGGTCGAGCGCCGCCGTTCCCAGCGCCGCCGCCTGCACCGACAGCGACGAGACAGCGCTCTGGTGGTCGCCGGTCGCGCCGGCGGCCGGCGCCACGATCAAGTTGCTGGCCGTCGGAGAGGAGAGCGGCGCCGGCGAGCTGTCAGCGATCGATCCCGCCGGCCAGCGGCACGCGCTCACGGTGGCGCGCCACCCGGGGCTCCCCGGCAGCCTCTCGGCCGAGCTGACCGCGCCGCATCCGGGCGCCTACCGGGTGCTCTGGACGCGCGGTGATCGGGCGCTCGCCTGCCGCACCATTCAAGTCTCGGCGCACGCGTCCAAGCCCGACACCAGCGTCGGGAAGGTGGTCTGGACGGCGACCCACGGCTGGGATCGCCGCTACGAGAACTTCTTCTCGGCCTGGATCGACGTACTGTTCGACGCGCCTCCCGACGCCTCGCTCGATTTCCGCCCGCTGCACCAGGCGCTGCGCGATCCGGCGCGCAATTTCTTGATGAACTTCCTCGGTCTGCGCGAGGACGATCCCAAGAACAAGACCGCCATCATCGCCACGCCCGACTGCGCCGACCTGCCGTATTTTCTGCGCGCCTACTTCTCCTGGAAGATGGGGCTCCCTTTTGGTTTTCGTGACTGCGACCGCGGCACCGACGCGCGTCCGCCCCGTTGCACGGGCTTCTTCAGCAACGAAGATCCCCCCACGGGAAAGGAGACGCTGGCCGCGATCCGGTCGTTCCTGCGCCTCATGGGGAACCACGTCCAGTCGGGCAGCGCGCGGACCGCGCTCGACGACGACGCGACCGACTACTATCCGGTCGCGCTCGAGAAGAAGGCGCTCCGCCCGGGGACGATCTACGCCGATCCCTACGGGCACGTGATGATGGTGGTGAAGTGGGTCGCGCAGACCCCGGCGCGCGGCGGCCTCCTGCTGGCGGTCGATGGGCAACCCGACACCTCGATCGGGCGCAAGCGCTTCTGGGAGGGGACGTTCCTGTTCGCCAACGACGTCAAGAGCGCGGGGCCGGGGTTCAAGGCCTTCCGCCCCGTGGCGCGCGGCGCCGATGGTAAATTGGCCTCCGTTCCGAATAGGGCGATCGGCGGCGCCGGCGATCCGGCCCATGCGCCGTTCTCCGACGAGCAGGCGAAGCTGACGCAGGACGCGTTCTATGCGCGCATGGGCAAGCTCATCGACCCGCAGGGGCTCGAGGCCGAGGCGGCTTACCGCGAGACGCTCGACGCGCTCGCCGAGCAGCTGACGGTGCGGGTCGGCTCGGTCGACAACGGTGAGAAGTTCCAGAAGGAAAAGGGGCCGGTGGTGATCCCGATGCCCGACGGCGCCAAGATCTTCGAGGCGACCGGCCCGTGGGAGGACTACGCGACGCCGTCGCGCGATATGCGGCTCCTCATCGCGATGAACGTGCTGCTCGGGATCCCCGATCGGATCGTCAAGCACCCCGACCTCTTCAAGCTGGGCGGCCGGAAGCCCGAAGCGGTGCGGGCCGAGATCGCCAAGCTGCACGCCAGCCTGATCCCGACCCGCGGCATCACCTACACGCGCAGCGACGGCTCGGCGCAAAAGCTGACCGTCGCCGACCTGCTGGCCCGCCGGGCCGCGCTGGAGATCGCCTACAACCCCAACGACTGCGTCGAGACCCGCTGGGGCGCAGCCGAAGCGACGCCCGAGGCGGCCCCCTGCACCCGCCACGCTCCCCCCGAGCAAAAGGCGAAGATGGCCGAGGTCCGCGTCTGGTTCCACGAGGCGCGACGCCCCAGCCGTTGAGTTTCGCCGCCCGGCCATCGTCGAGACGAAACAATTCGACGCGGGCGTCCCGCAGATCTCGACGGTCCTGGGTAGCAATCGGCACCGTCGGCGTTGTACGCTGCCGGGCCATGAAGGTGGGTATCCCGAAGGAGATCTATCCTCACGAGTCGCGCGTGGCGGCCGTGCCCGAGACGGTGCACAAGATTCGCAAGCTCGGCTTCGACGTCGTCGTCGAGGCCGGCGCCGGTGACGCAGCCACGTTCGCCGACAGCACCTACGTCGAGGCGGGCGCCACCATCGCGTCGAGCTCAGAAGCGCTCTACGCCGAGGCGGACGTCGTGCTGAAGGTGCGGCAGCCGATCGGGATCCCCGGCGGCAAGCACGAGGTCGAGCTGCTGAAGGAAGGGGCGACGCTGATCAGCTTCGTCTGGCCGGCGCAGAACAGGGAGCTGCTCGAGCGGCTCGCGGCGCGCAAGGTGACCGCGCTGGCGATGGACGCCGTCCCGCGCATCACGCGCGCGCAGCGGATGGACGCGCTGTCGGCGATGGCCAACATCGCCGGTTACCGTGCCGTCATCGAGGCGGCGTCGCACTTCGGACGCTTCTTCCCCGGTCAGGTGACGGCGGCCGGGCGGGTGAAGCCGGCGCAGGTGTTCATCGTCGGGGCGGGCGTCGCCGGGCTGGCGGCGATCGCGGCGGCCCGTGCGCTCGGCGCGCAGGTGCGCGCGTTCGACACGCGCCCCGCGGTGCGCGAGCAGGTCGAGAGCCTGGGCGCCACCTTCGTCGAGTTCAAGTTCGACGAGGCGGGCGAGGGCGTCGGCGGCTACGCCAAGGAGATGAGCGAAGCCTATCTGGCGGCCGAGCAGGCGATGATCGCGCAGCACACCAAGCAGTCGGACATCGTCATCTCGACGGCGCTGATTCCAGGCAAGCCGGCGCCGCAGCTCATCACCTCGGGTGCGGTCGTCTCCATGGAGCACGGGTCAGTTGTCGTGGATATGGCGGCGGAGCAGGGTGGAAACTGCGCGCTCACCGAGCGGGACAAGGTGGTCGAGAAATTCGGCGTCACCATCATCGGCCTCACCGACCTGCCGAGCCGGATGGCGCGCCAGTCGAGCGAGCTCTACGCGACGACGGTCTTCAACCTTCTCAAGGAGGTCGCGCCCGAGGGAAAGGTGGCGATCAAGACGGAGGACGAGGTTCAGCGCGGCGCGTTGGTCCTCAAGGACGGGGAGCTCATGTGGCCGCCGCCCAAGCCGCTCCCGGTGCGCGCGGGCGGCCCGACTGGGGCGCAGAAGACGCTCGATACCAAGACGTCGCACCCGACCCCGGTTGCCGTGAGCGGTGGCGGCGGGAAGATGCTGGGCGCGCTGGCGGCGCTGGCGCTGGGCGCCGCAGCCATCTTCGGGCCGCCCACGTTGATCCAGCACCTGACGGTCTTCCTGCTCGCCTGCGTGGTCGGCTGGCACCTCGTCTGGAGCGTCACCCCGGCGCTGCACACGCCGCTCATGAGCGTCACCAACGCCATCAGCGGCATCATCTTGATTGGCGGAATGCTGGCGCTGTTCGGCGGCGGCTCCGGGGCGCTGGCACTCGGCGGTGTCGCCATCCTCGTCGCCTCGATCAACGTGGCGGGCGGCTTCCTCGTGACGCAGCGGATGCTGCGGATGTTCCGGAAATAGGGGCAGACGGGCCACCATGGTCATCACGATTCGATCGGTCGTCTACCTCGCCGCCAGCCTGCTGTTCATCCTCAGCTTGCGCGGCCTCTCCACCCAGGAGAGCGCGCGCCACGGGAACCGGTTCGGCATCATCGGAATGGTGGTCGCCGTCGTCATGACGGCGGTGGCGCTGCTGCTGTCGGGCGACAGCGCGGCGGCCACGCCCGACACCACGGTCGTCGGCGTGCTGGCGGGCGCGCTGGGGATCGGGTGCGTGATCGGCGCGCTCCTCGCTCTGCGGGTGGCGATGACCTCGATGCCCGAGCTGGTGGCGATCCTGCACAGCTTCGTCGGGGCCGCAGCGGTCCTCGTCGGCATCGCGACCTACCTGCAGCCGGCGGGCGTCGAGGCGGCTGATCGCGCCGCGCACCTGGGAGAGATCTACGTCGGCATCCTGGTCGGCGCCGTCACCTTCAGCGGATCGGTGATCGCCTTCGGCAAGCTGCGCGGCAAGATCGGCAGCAAGCCGCTGCTGCTGCCCGGCCGGCACATCTTGAACGTCATCGCGCTCACCCTCTGCGTCGCGCTGGGGGTGATCTTCCAGCGCGCCGAGGTCGCCTGGCCCGAGCCTGGGATGAGCCTCTTCGATGCCGGGATGCCGGCGCTGCTGGCCATGACCGGCATCGCGCTCCTGCTCGGTGTGCACATGGTGATGGCGATCGGTGGCGGCGACATGCCGGTCGTCGTGTCGCTGCTCAACAGCTACTCGGGCTGGGCGGCGGCCGCCGCCGGCTTCATGCTGTCGAACGATCTGCTGATCATCACCGGCGCGCTGGTCGGCAGCTCGGGCGCGATCCTCAGCTACATCATGTGCAAGGCGATGAACCGGTCGATCCTCAACGTGATCCTGGGCGGCTTCGGCGCGGAGAGCGGCGCCAAGCCGGCCGCCGGCAGCGCGGCGCCCGCCGGCAAGGTGAACGAGACCACCGTCGACCAGGTGGCCGAGATGCTGCTGGCCTCGCGCAGCGTGATCATCGTGCCCGGCTACGGGATGGCGGTCGCGCAGGCCCAGCACCCGGTGAAGGAGATCTCGTCGCTGCTGATCGAAAAGGGGATCAAGTGCCGCTACGCGATCCACCCGGTCGCCGGGCGGCTCCCTGGGCATATGAACGTGCTACTGGCCGAGGCGTCGGTCTCCTATGACATCGTCAAGGAGATGGACGAGATCAACGAGGACTTCCCCAGCACCGACGTGGTGATGGTGATCGGCGCCAATGACATCGTGAACCCGTCGGCCGAGGACGATCCGGGGAGTCCCATCTACGGGATGCCGGTGCTGCAGGTCTGGAAGGCGGCCCGCATTGTGATGCTCAAGCGCGGGATGGCGGCCGGCTACGCGGGCGTCGACAACCCTCTCGTCTACAACGACAACACGCTGATGCTGTTCGGCGACGCAAAGCAGAGCGTCAACAAGCTGCTCAGCGCGCTGCGCGCCGACGGCTGAACGCCGATCCAGCCTTCGGGGCTTCGGGGCTTCGGGGCTTCGGGGCGTCGGATGACGAGCTGTCACCGCTGGAGACGCCCGATTTCGGCGCGGGCGCGGGCGGCAGCCGAATGTTGGGGCGCCAGGGCGAGAAAGGCGCGGAACGCCGCGACGGCATCGGGTGGCCGGCCAAGCGCCTCGTAGGCGAACGCTTGCGCGAGGCGCGCTTCGGGCTGGGCGGGATCGGCGGCGAGCGCCGCCGTCAGATCGACCTCGGCTTCCCGGGCCCGACCGAGCGCCATGAGCGCGAGGCCGCGGTTAGCACGCACGCGCGGCTCGGCGATCCCCGCGTATGTCTCGACGGCCGCCGCGGCGTCGCCGTTCTTGAGCGCCAGGTCGCCCCGGGCGATCGCGGCCGCGACGCGCGCGGCTGCATCTAGACAGGTGGGCACCTTGGCGGCGGCGGCGTAGGCGTCGCGCGCCTCTGCCTCGTCGCCAAGCTCGAGATAGACGTCCCCGAGCCGCTTCTGCCAAGCACAGTCGGGGATCGTCGAGCCGGTGGGGTGAGCCGCCAGCGCCTGCGCGGTGACCCCCGCACCGCGGGCGAACGTGAACGTCATCGGGATCTCGGCGCGCGCGATGAGCGCCGCGAAGTCCGGCAACCTGGCGGCGAAGACCAGCGCCTCGGTGTCGCGGTAGACCAGCGCCCAGCGCGCCGGATCGAACAGCGCCGCGCGCGGGTTGAGGTCGGGATAGCTGACCAGCGCCGCCGTGACCCCGAAACGGTTCAGGAATGCCTCCCATTCGGCGCGCGACAGATCGTCGCGGCGAAGCGTCGCGTGGAACGCGGCCGGATAGCTGTTGATGCGCGGGTCCTGGAAGACCTGGTGCCGGTCGCCCCAGTGCCAGGTCAAGTAGGAGCCGACCTCGAGGTCGTTGTACATCCGGCCGGCGAGGCCATTGTCGTCGACGAAGCGGATCGCCGCCGCCGGAATCAGATCGGGTTCGAGACCGATGTCGACGAAACGGTCGCCGTGATGTGCCGCGGAGATGCGCGGCATCAGCGTCAGGCCGGCCAGCGCGGCCGTGACCGCGACCGTGGTGTAGAGCGGGGCCGGCGCGCGTCCGAGCAGCCCGGCCCCGCGTCGCGCCAGGTCGGTCAGCGCGACCCCCAGGATCGGACCGCCAAGGATGGCGAGCTCGGCGACGAAGCGGATGCGCCGCGCGCCGAGGAGGCCGAGCGCCAGCGCCGGGAGCGCCCAGCGCCACCGCCGACCGGGGAGCGCCGTTGCCAGCAGGACGCCGGCTGCGACGAAGAAGAATGGCCCGTCGAGCGGCCAGCTCGCGACGCGATATTCCTGCAGAGGCCGCAGCGAGGGCATTCGCCAGTGGTTGGCGATGTAGGTCAGCGCGCCAGCGCCCGACGGCGTGGCGAAGATGAACGGGACGAGCAGGAGCGCGAGCAGCGCCGCGCGCCGCGCATCCGCGGCTCGTCGATCGATGGCGGCGCCGGCGGCGTAGAGTGCGAGCACCGCCGGGGCCAGGAAGAAGCAGGAGTTGGCGTTGGCCCAGAGGAGCGCCAGCGGAACGAGCGCGATGAGCGTCCGGGGGCGGCCGACCTCGGCGCGCTCCAGCGCCAGCAGGAGGGTGGCGAGACCGAGGAAGGTGCAGAGGTGCGGGCGCTCGACGAAGCGCGGCTCGGCCGCCCAGGCGGCCAGCGCCAGCGCCACCGCAGCCGCCGCCGGGTGCGCGCCCCGCCGGAGCGCGACGCGGAAGAGCAGCGCCCAGGTAGCGAGCACGAACGTCGTCTTCAGCAGCACCGTTCCGGCGATCCCGCCCGCGCGGCAGGAGAGCGCGAGAACGATCTGAAACAGCCAGGCCAGGTTCAGATCGCGTGCGTCGGGGGTGGTGAAGGAGAGCAGGTTGGTGCGCGGAACGGCGTGGCGCCCGAGGATGAGATCGCCGAGCCGCAGGTTGAAGAAGAGATCGGTCTCGTCCATCGGGACCAGGCAACGGCCGGCGACGAACAGCAGCAACGCGGCCAGCGCCGCGAGCTCGTGACCGCGCCTGGCGGTCACGGCGCGATCCCGTAGACGCGGGCGTCGGGCGAGGCGTAGCGAAGGTGAAACTGCGTCGGGTGCGCGTCGGCCCAGGCGCGTTCGACGGGGAAGCCGTCTCCGTCGGCGGCGACGTTGCGGGCGACGATATCGTCGAGCGCGGCGACGAACAGCACCTCCGCACGCGCCGCGCGCAGGTTGCGCCACCAGACCTCGAAGCTGGCGCCGTCGCGGTAGGGGGCCGACTCGGGGGTGGCGGCGCGACCGGGCGGCAGCAATCGCCGCCCGAAGTCGTGGAGCTGGTCGCCGGGGGCTCCGCCAACGTTCACGTAGGTGACCTGGTTCGCGAGATCGCGGCCCGCCAGCGGAAAGCCAAGGTTCGTGCCGGTGTAGGCGACGCGCTCGCCGTTCACGTTGCCGCGAAACCAGGCCCAGGCGTCGTCGAGCCCCGTGCCGACCGTGTAGTGGGGATCGCGCGCGCGGTAGCGTTCGAGCCCAATCGTGAGCGTCATGGCGGCGGCGGCCAGGCCGGCGAGACCGACGGGCAGAATCGAACGGAGCGGCCGCCGCGCCTGCGCCGGAAGATGGCGCCATCCGACGGCCATGGCGGCGCCCAGCGCGCCGACCGGAACGATCAGCCATCGTTCGGGCGTCGAATATTCGAGGAGGCCGGCGAGCACGACCCCGAGGCGCCAGTCGAGCGGCGCCGAAAGGGGCCCGGTCGCCCGACCGCCCGACCGCCCGATGGCCACCGCCGCCACGCCGAAGGCCGGGAACAGGAATCGGCTCTCCTGATAGGGAATCCAGAGCCAGAAGATCGCGACCAGCGCGAGCAAGAGTCCGGCTTCCGGCAGCAGGCGCCGCCAGACGAGGACCACCGCCGCGGCGAGCACGAATCCGAGTCCCGCTGCGCCGATCATGTCGGCGAGCGCGCCGAGGTGTCCGATCGGCAGGTGATAGATCCAGGCGCGCATCGCGGCGCGATCGGTGAGGCCGGGAAGACCGAGCGTTGCCAGGGGGTAGAAAGGATTCCCGGTCACCAGCATGTTGCGCAGGTACCAGAACCCGCCGGTCGCGAAGACGACGACGGCCGCGGCCGCCAGTGTGGGAGTCAGTGGGCGCGGGCGCCCCGATTTGCTCGAGAACGCGACGGCGAGGGCGAACGGCAGAGCGAACGGGAGGCCGACGTACTTCGTCCCCACGGCGAGGCCGAGCGCGGCAGCGGCGGTCATGAGGTCGCCCGCGCAGGCCCGGCGCGCGGCCCGAAAACTGAACGGCAGCGAGGCCAACAGAAGCGCGGCGAGTCCAAGGTCAGTCATGGCTGTCCGCGCCTGTTGCCAGATCTCGGGGATCAGCAGGAAGACGAGTGCCGTTGCGAGCGCCGCCGTTCGTCGGCCGCCCGCCTCGCGCACGGCAGCCACGATCGCCAGCGCGGCCAGCGCGGCGAATGCAACCTGGCCTGTGCCGGCGAGGTAGTCGGAGTGAAGCGGCGCCATCAAGAACGCGAACCAGAGCTCGAGGTTCGAGGGGGCGTAGGCCGACGACGGATCGCCGAAGACGGCGGGGACGATCTCCAGCCGGCGGTCGGCGATCCAGGTCGCCGGCACATGCAGGTGGTAGGAAAGTGTGTCGTAGAGGAAGGTGGTCTTGCCAAACCCTGCGCAGGCGCGCAGGAGGACGACGGCGGTCAGCGCGAAGACGCAGGCGACGTCGAGGACTGTCAGCGGCTCGCCTTCACGCCCTCCGTCCGCAGGCCGGAGCGCGCTCCGGCGCGTTCCGATCGCCAGAGCGAGCGCGACCGCGGCGAGCCCAGAGAGCGTGCTCCGCGCGTCGAGCCGGCCGCACACGCCGAGCGTCGCTTCTGTGACCACCAGGATCGCGAACGCCCAGAGCATCACGCGGACCGCCCGGGTGGCGCGCGACTCGTCCGGCGATCCGGTGGCGCGTGCGAGGCAGGCGCCGGCGGCGGCCAGCAGGCCGAGCGAAACGGCGAGGACGATCACGTCGGCCCCACGGGCGGCGGGATCGGGCCAGTTGCCGCGCGCGCAGCGACGGCTACGGCGACGATCAGCGCGGCGCCCGCCAGCGCCGGCCAGCCTGCGAACGGCGCCGGCAGCGCGACGGCGCTCCAGGTGAGGGCAACGAAGACGGTCAGACAGCGCGACAGGCGCCCTTCGTCGACGAGCACGGCGATCCTCGGTGCGAGTGGCAACGCCAGCACCAGGCCCATCACCCATCCAGCCGGCGAGGTGACGACGCAGGCCACGGCCGCCGCCCAGAACAGCATCGCATCGACATCGGGTGCGCGCCGTCGTCGCGCGAGCGCCGTGAGCCCGCCGATCGCCAACAGGAACGGGAGGCGCGCACTGGCCGGCGACGGTGCGTCGGGTGCCAGCAGGCGCGGCAGGCTGGCCGCGGAAGGGGCGTCACCGATGGCCGTCTGGTAGCGTCGGCCGTCGAGGTGGGTGGTTCCTTCGTCTTCGGCGGCGAAGCGAGACGTCGGCAACAGCATCTCTTCGGTTCCCCCTTCGCCATAAAGCGCGGCGCGCGGAAGCACCTCCCGCGCGTACTCGGCGACGCGAGCGGGTCCGTCGACGATGGCGGTCAACCCGAGCAGCGCCGCGCACGCGCCGAGGGCCGCGAGCACGACCGGCCTTCTGCCGCCGGCCCAGACCACTGGAAGGAGGCCGGCGAGCGCCGGTTTGAAGGCGACGCCGGCCGCCAGCGCCGTGCCCGCGAGCCAGGGGCGCTCCCGTTCACGCCAGGCGATCGTCAGCAGGAGCAGGATCAGCAGATCGATCTGGCCGCGCTCGAGGTGGCGATAGAATGGGAAGAAGAGCGCGCTGGCCAGGAAGAAGGCCGCGCGACCGCGCCAGGCTTCCGGTCTCCCACGGTCGGAAACGAGCAGCCCAGCCCCGATCCAGGCGCCGAGCATCGCCGCGGTGAAGAGGCCCTTCGCTGCCAGATATGGCAACGAAGCCAGCGGCCGAAACAGATCGGCGACCAGCGGTGGATAGAGGAACCTGCTGTGGCGGAAGAGGGCGACGCCGTCCCAGAGCGTCGGGGCGTTGGCCGACCCGACATGATTGACGTACGGATCCAGGCCCAGCCGACGGGCCGTCGCCGCGATCCAGTAGGCCGCGAAGTCCTGTTGCAGCGAATGCAGGGTGAACCAGGCGCCGGCCGCGAGCGCCGCCGCGACCGCCGCCGCGACTGCCGCGACTGCCGCGACTGCCGCAGGCGGGCGCTTCACTGGGCCCTCAGCGGGTGCGGCCGAACGCGCCCAGCGCCGCTTGATCGTTGTGTTCGAAGGCCGCCTCGGCGTCGAGGTTGGTGAGGTCGCGCCCGAGCGTGGCGACCGCCAGCGTCTGTCCCCCACGCCGGTAGGCGAGGGTGGCATCCCGTTTCGCCAGATCGCCCGCGATGTCGATCCGGTCCCAGCTCTCGGCGTGGCCGACATAGTTGATCGTCACGTCGAACTGCGCGCTCCAGAAGAACGGCGGCGAGGCGAACGGAAGGTCGCGCCCCAGGATGTTCAGCGCCGCCAGGCGCCCCATCCGCTGTGCGACGGCCCAGTGCTCTATGCGCACCGACTCGCCGGTCGGCGCGTAGGGGAAGCGGGCGATGTCGCCGGCGGCGAACACACCGGCCGCGCTGGTTCGCAGCCGATCGTCGACCACCACGCCGCGGTCGATGGTGAGGCCAGCCGCTTGGGCCAGGTCGATCGCCGGTTTGACGCCCACTCCCAGCACCACCAGATCGGCGCTGATCCGTTCGCCGTTCGCCAGCACCACGGCGTTGGCCTCGATGCGCGCCGCCGTCTGACCGAGGTGGAAGCGGACGCCGTGCTCCTCGTGCACGCTGCGCAGGAGGCTGCCCAGCTCGGGGCCCAGCGACTTTGCGAACGGGATCTGCTCGGGCGCGACGACCTCGACCGTCAGATCGCGCGCCCGCAGCGACGCCGCCACCTCCATGCCGATGAAGCTGGCGCCGATCACGACGGCGCGCTTGGCCCGGCTGGCGCCCGCGATGATGGCACGGCTGTCGGCGAGCGTGCGGAGCGTGTGGACGTGCGGCAGCTCCGCGCCCGGCAGCGACGGGCGGATCGGCTCGGCTCCGGTCGCCAGCAGGAGCGCGTCCCAGGCGACCTCTCGGCCATCCTCCAGCGACAGCTTCTTGGTGGCGGGATCGATCGCCGCCACGCGGGACCGGAGCGACAACGCGATCTTCTGTTCGCCGAAAAAAGAGGGGGGACGCAGCGGCATCCACTCTTCGGGCGCGGTGCCGGCCAGGTAGTCCTTCGACAGGTTGGGGCGATCGACCGGCGGGGCCTCGTCGGCGCCGAAGAGGAGGATCTCCCCGTCGTACCCTTCGCGGCGCAGCGTCTCGGCCGCTGACTCGCCGGCCGCCCCGGCGCCGACGATGGCGATGGTCCGCAGCGACGATTCACGCCGCAAGCTGAGCGGAGCACCGCGCCGGCCGCCGACCCGGATTCTTCCATCGGAGCGCTCGACGTCGTAGCAGGGCAGGGGATTCAGGGCCGGCGCGCGCAGCACGGCGCCCGTGCGGAGATCGAAGCAGGCGTGGTGCCAGGGGCAGCGGATCGTCCCGTCGACCACGCGCCCCTCTGCCAGTGGGCCGCCGTAGTGCGTGCAGGTCGCGCCCACGGCGAAGATCTCCTCGCCGTTCCGGATCAGCAGCACAGATTCGCCGTTCGCCTGCCCGAGCAGCGGCCCCTCGGCCGGAACGTCGCTCTCCGAGATGCCGGCTGCGAGATCTGGACCCGAGAGCTTGGTTTCTCCACCCATGGACGTTTGATAGGTAGATTTGCAGGGACGGGCCGAGGTGACAAGACCCCCCGTCTTTTGGGTCTACCTACTGGCGGAGCGTTCGACGGCCGCTGGCCGTGGCCGGCTCGCGCCGTTGGCTTGCGCTCTCGGCCGGTTGCCGCGGCGCCGGCGTGGGCGCTGGGCGCTCCTCGCGCTCGCCCCGCGCCGACAATTCAGCCTCGGCTTGCAACCAGTCGTCGGTCTCGTGCCCCGACGAGGATCCTCGTTGAAGGAAAAGCTCGTATGCCCGCCGCGCAATCTCGTCTTGGCCCGGTCGCTGTTCGCTGCCAGCTCGATTGGACTTCGCCATTGGTTATTCCTCCAGGCGCGAAGCTAAGCACCTGGTGTTTCTCCGCAAGAGCGACCGAGCCGGTCGAGGGACTACCAAGTCCGACGGGCTTGTGTAATATGCGCCCATGCTGCCCCGCCGAAAGAGGTCCCACGGGCCCCGGGTAGGAGTTGGACTGGCGCTCCTGGCCTCCCTCCTGTTGATCTCCGTTGGAACGCCCTGGTCGGCTCGTGCGGCCGAGGACAACGAGGCGCCGAAGGCGGCGGTCCCCGACGCACCTCAAGTCGAGGACACCGACAAACCCAAGGACAAGTCGCTGTTGGCGCCGACGCCAGCCGACGCCGCCAAGAAGAGCCAGGCGAGTGACGAGGCCTTCTACCAAAAGTGGCAGTTCTGGGCGGTCACGGGCGGCATCGCGGTCGGCCTGGTGGCCGCCATCTGGGGGAGCATCACGCTCTACCACTCGCTGAACGGCGGCGACGTACGCCCATGCAACCCGACCTTCCTCGGTTGCTACGGACAGGGGGAATAAGAATCCATGAAGTTCTTCGATCGATTCTCGAAGGGATTCCCGCTGGCGGCCGTCGTGCTGGGCGCGGCCCTCTTCGGCGGGTGCAACACCTACCACTACTTCGACGTCGACGTGAAGTTCATGAGTCCGTTCACCTCGACCCAGGCCAGCGTGATGAAGCTCTGCCTGGTGGAGGTGACAGGCGCGGCCTCCGACACGCTGTCGTTGTCCTGTCCGCCGGACAATTATCCCGACATGGGCACCTTCGAGTACGCGACCTTCGCGGATTCGGGACCGATCACGTTCACGTTCAAGGCCTTCTACGATACGCCGCAGTCGTCCAGCAACCAGTGCACCTCGGGCGTCACGGCGCTGACAGCGGGCGATCAGATCACGCAGACGGGCACGATCACGTTGACCGACTTCAACGCGACGAACTGCCCTCTGAGCGTCACCCCGTAACGCCCGAACGTCGACGGGCTTCCCCGGCGACGCTGGCCGCGGCCGGGCCGCTCAGTCCAGCGCGTCGTCGATCTGGACGCCGTCGCCGAGCTCGGACATCAGGTACTGCCGGAGCCGCTTCTTGAGCCGCTCCTCGATCTGACGGACGCGCTCGCGCGTCACGCCGAAGCGTTCGGCGATCTGGACCAGCGTCGCCGGCTCGTCGTTCAGCAGGCGGTCGCGGAAGATCTCCAGGTCGCGGTCGCGCAGCGTCGCGCCGAACTCGTGCAGCTTGTCGCGCAGGATTGAGCCGAACTCGCCCGCCTCGACCTGCAGATCGGGGCGCGACGACGGGGCGGCCCGCACGAAGTCGCCCTGCGTCCGGTCCCCCTGCTCGTCCGAGCGCATCGGCGCGTCGAGCGACGTCTCGGAGGCATTGAGCCGGCGCTCCATCTCGATCACCTCTTGCTCGGTGACGTCGAGGGCCGCCGCCAGGTGCTTGGCCTCCACCTCGAAGCCCTGCTTCTCCAGCTTCTCGCGCTCCTTGCGCAGATTGAAGAAGAGCTTTCGCTGCGCCTGGGTGGTCCCCACCTTCACCAGCCGCCAGTTGGCCAGGATGAACTTCAGAATGTACGCCCGGATCCACCAGGAGGCGTAGGACGACAGCTTCACGCCACGGTAGGGATCGTACTTTTGCACCGCGTGGATGAGGCCGATGTTCCCCTCCTGAATCAGGTCGAGGATATTGCGGTGCGCGCGCCGGTACTCCTGCGCGATCTTCACCACCAGCCGCAGGTTGGCGGTGATGAGGCGTGCCGCCAGGCGCTGCTCGGTCGTCTTCGAGAACTGAACCGCGACCTCATGCTCCTCCTCGCGGGTCATGAGCGGGTAGCGCCGCAGCTCGTGCAGGTAGGCCCCGATGGTCGAGTAGTCGCTCGGGGTCGTCTCGAGGCGCGCTGCGGCCGTGGAAGCGGGCGCGGCGCCGCTGTCGTGTTCCGGGCCGGCATCCATTGGAAGCCCGGCCACGTCTGGCGCAGCGGCACTGGCCCCGACTTCGATCTCGGCATCCGAGGATTCGGACTCCGAGTCCTCGGCCTCGACCGACTTGAGGTGCCGGGCCTTGGTGTCCTCAGAGCCCTCTTCCGTGCCCTCTTCCTGGCCTTCGAGAGGTTGTGAATCCTGCGATTCCGTCGGCTCGGACTGACGGCGGTTGCGGGTTGCTGCGGTGCGCTTCGACGATGAGGTTGCGATGCTGAGCATGCGGCACATCATCGCAAGCCTCGTGCCACAACCCCGAACCGCTATGCCAAGAATTATCGGCAGTTAGAGGCCGCCTCAACCGCCCCTGTTACGATCCGGTAGCGTTCGCTTCCAGCCCCTCACTCATTACGTAACCACTTCCACCCACGGCGTCCAGCCCCCTAGGAGAGATCACGGACTATCGTCGTAATGCTCGGTACGTCCGAAGATGTCGTCGTGGTAGCGAATAAAGTAGTAGAGCGACACGGCGCCGAAGAGGGCGGCGGCACCGAACGAGATGTCGGCCGCGAGCGCGAAGTGGCGCTTCTGCTCGAGATCGTCGGCCGCCGCCTCTCGGGTCGACCCGTTCGGCTGAAGCTGCGACAGCTCGCCGAGGAATCCCCCGGCGGCCAGGGCGGCCCCCGCAGCGATCGCCGAGCCGTAGGCGGCGTAGGGGGGCCAGGTGCGTCGCCGCGGCAGGTTCTCGGAGCTGAGGCGGATCTGGAGCTCCTGCCCCGGTAGGACCTCGACCCGCGAGGCCCAGGGGAAGCGCCCGTCTGCCTCCACCCGGACCGCGTGTTTGCCCGCCAGTAGGGTGCCGGAGATGAGCGGGGTGACGCCGAGATAGGCATTGTCGATCGAAACGCGCGCGCCGTCAGGCTGGGTGGCGATCTGAATCTTCCCCGGCTCGACGTGAGGTCGGAACAGCTCACCCGAGGCCTCCTGGACCGCCCGGATGAGATCCTCGACGCCCCCTTCGACCAGACGAAAGACCCGGCTCTCGACTTTGCCCTCCTCGACGTTGTCGAGGTTCAGGTTGAACAGGAACTGCTTGCCGCGCGTGCCGACGCTCCCCGCGACGATCCGCCGCACCCCGAGCGAGACGCCCGCGCGGCCGAGACAGGAGATGTCGTCGAGGCAGCTCTGGGCCCGCTTTTCGTTTTCGACGCCGAGCCGCGCGCGAAACTCCTCCTTGCCGGCGATCTCGAAGCCGCCGTGCTGCGCGACGTAGGCGATCAGGACCTCGGTGAGGTTATCGGCCAGCTCGGCCTCCTTTTCGGATGACCCGAGCACCAGCACCGCGATCTTCTCACCGGCGCGCGCCGGCTGGGCGAGCACCGACAAGCCGAGCGCCGCCAGCAGCGAGGCGAGCGCGATCCGGCGCACCGGTCTCATGGTGTCGGCTCCGCGCAGGTTCCGACCGTGCCGCCGTCGGGCTTCTGGCAGCTCTTGGACTGGCACTGGCCATCCTTGAGGCAGGCCTTCCCCCCGGCCTGGAGAGGAGCGCAGAGGCCGGACGGGGCGCAGAACGACTGCCCGGCGCTCCAGCGATCGGCGTTGCAGTCGTCGTCGATCTGGCATAGCGCCGTGCAGATGGTCGTCGATGCGTCGCTGGGATCGACCTGCCGGCATTTCAGATCGCCCACGCAGTTGGCGTTGCTGCGGCAAGGGAGCCCGAAGGACCCCGGGAAGCAAGCAGCGGTCTGAACCGGGGCCGACGTCGTGTCTGCGACGGTGAGGAAGGGGAGACAGGTCTGGCCGATGCCAGCGCGCGGCGCGCAGTCGGGCGTTGTCTGTCCGGCGGCCACCGTCACCGTACATGGGCGCAGGCAGGTCCCGAGATCCGTCGACTTCTCGGGCGGCGCCTGAAAGACGCAGATGGTGTTCTCGTCGCGCGTGCAGTCGGTCGACGTGCGGCAGGAATTGCCGCGGTATGAATACGGGCTCTCGCAGTAGCGTTGTCCGTCGCTGCGCGTGATGCAGGCAAAGGTCCCCTGGTTGCTGTCGAAGGTGGCGCAGTCGGCGTCGCTGTTGCACTTGAGCGTGCAGAGCTTGAGTCCGTTGGCCTGATCGGGATCTCCGTCGGAGAGGCACTTTCCGACCAGGCAGTTGATGTCGGTCTCGCAGATGAAACCGAGCAGCCCGGGGATGCAGATCGCCGGGTTGGCTGGTCCCGAGATCCTCTGGAAGCAGACCGAATTCGGCGGGCAATTTTGGGACGAGTCACAGTTGGGGACGCAGATGTCGGGCGGATGCGCCGCGGCCGGAACCAGCAACGGGAGACACGATTGCCCCGGCGAGCAGGACGAGGCGCCGCTCTGGCAGTTCTTCTGCAGGCAATAGAGGTGGTCGGCCTCGAGCGTGGTGTTCTTCGAATAGAGCTGGGTAAGGAAGGTGGCCGCGCAGGTGGAGCGGACGGGATCCTTGCAGTCCTTGTCCGCCGTGCAGGGGATCATCGTGGTGCAGATCCCCTCTTCAGCGGTGACGTCGGTGCGCAGGCAGCCGAGATCGCTCTGCCCGCAAACCGCCGCCGGGTTCATCCCCGAAGGGTCGCAGAATTTGAGCTCGGCCTTGCCCTCCACGCAGACATTCCCGTTGGGGAGCGTCATCGGCCCATCGTCGCAGTCGGGGGCACAGAAATCGGTGCCGTCGAGCTGGCTGGCCGGGTAGCAGACCATCGGTTTGCCGTTCGGGTCGCTGCCGCATCCGGGATCCTTGGCCGACGGGTCGCAGGCGAAGATGCGATTGTCGAAGGCTGCCTGGTCGACCTTGCAGCCGGCCAAGAACGCGATCCCCAAGAGCCCCGCGCGAGCCAGTGAGCGGCGCGGGATCACTTGATCATGCTCTTGACGAACGGGGCGTCGGGGGCGTTGGGGGCCAGCTCCAGATACTTCTTGTAGTTGTCGTTGGCTTGCGGGGCGCGGCCGGCCCGCATGTAGCACTTGCCGAGGAACTTGTAGACGGCGGCAAGCCGAGGGCTCATGCGCTTGGCCTCTTCCCCGTGGCTGCAGGCGTCCGCCACCTCGCCCTGGCCGAGCAGCTTGTCGGCCTCCGCCAGCACTTCGACGGCGCCGCGCGGTGGAGGCGCGGGCGAGGGGGGCGGCGCAACCACCGGCGCCGCGGGCGCGACCGCTGCCGCTGGCGCTGCGGCCAAGACGATCGATTTCGCCGAGGAGCTGGCGGCGGTGTGGTGGTGCTTGCCATGCTCGCGCCCCGCGGCCTCTTGCGCGGCGACGGGCGGGGAGGGGGGCGTGGCGGCGACGGCCGGCGGCGCAGGCTCGGCCGCTGATGGCGCAGGCTCGGAATTGGGCGCCGCCGCCGCCGCCGCCGTGGCGGCGGCCGCCATCGAGGGCAACGGTGTGGCGCGCGCGGCTTCGATCGCCGCGACGTTGGCCTGTTCGACCTGCTGCATCTGCCTGCGGGCGTGGATCGTGTAGATCGACGCGGCGATCGAGACCGCCGCCAGCGCCACCAGCCCCGTCACGAGGATCGGCGTTTGCGCCTTCGGTCGTCCCGTCAGGTTGGTCGTGGTGCCGAATCGTTGCGACGGCGACTGCGCCGGAATCGTTCCGGTGTCGACCTGCATCGTCAGATCGTGCCCCGAGATGTCGCGCACCGTCGGCTGCGCGGCGCGGGCGCTGGGCAACACCGGCGTGGCCGGCCCGCTGGTCGCGCCGAGGACACCTTCCAGCACCTCGCGGAAGGCGAGCGCCGTCGGGTAGCGCATTTCGCGCTCCTTCTCGAGGCCGCGCAGCACGACGTCGTCGATGATCTTGGGGAGCCGCAGATCCGGCCGCCGCTTGCTGGGCGGGATGGGCGCCTCGACCAGGTGGCGGCTGACGATCGCCATCGGCGAGTCGGCGCGGAACGGGATGTCGCCGGTGACCATCTGGTAGAGGATCACCGCGGCGGCGTAGAGATCGGCGCGGCCATCGAGCTGCTCGGCGCGGGCCTGCTCGGGCGCCATGTACTCCGGCGTGCCGCAGACGAGCCCCTGGATGGTCAGCATCGCCGCCCGATCCTCGCTTTCGCTGAGCATCGCCTTGGCGATCCCGAAGTCGCACACCTTGACGAAGTCCTTCTCGTCCCGCCGCTGAATGAGCATGATGTTGCTCGGCTTGAGATCACGGTGGATGACCCGCTGCGCGTGCGCTTCCTCGAGAGCTGACAGGACCTGCGACAGGATCCGCACCACGCGCGGCAGCGGCAGCGGGAAGTCGTCGCGAATGACCTGGGCCAGATCGCGCCCGGTGAGGAGCTCCATCGCGATATAGAGGGTCCCGTCGCGATCCTGCCCGGAGTCGATGATCTGGATCGAGTTCGGGTGATTCAGCAGCGAAGCGCTCTTCGCCTCGCGCTTGAACCGGCCGACCAGCTTCTCATCGCCCATGAGATGCGGGTGCAGGACCTTGATGGCGACCTGCTTGCCGAGCGAGAGCTGCTCGGCCTTGTAGACGTTGCCCATCGCTCCGCTGCCGATGAGCCCGTCGATCCGGAAGTTCCCCGCTATGACCCGGCCCGGCAACGGGTCGAGTCGCGGGGGTGCCGGGTCCTGATCCTCTTGCGGGCTCATTGGCGGAGGTATGACCGCGCGATGATAACCCAGCTTCCTGGTTTGTGAACAGACGCGCCCAGGCCGAGCGAGCCGCCCCCCGTAAAACTGATCCGGTCTAGTCGCCCAGGCAGATGCCGAGATCTCGCGCCGTCTGGACGGTGTCGGAGTCGAGCGGCACCGTCTTCATGACCGCGATCGCCTCTTCCATCTTCACAGGCACCATGTGCGGCGGCTGATACGCCACGATGTTGCCAAACTTCCCCTGTTCGACCATGCGAACCGCGGCGGCGCCAAACCGGAGCGCCAGCAGTCGATCGCGGTGGGTGGGGCTCCCGCCGCGCTGGAGGTGTCCAAGCACCAGCGAGCGCGACTCGAAGCCGGTCTTTTCCCCCAGGTAGTGGCCGATCTTCTCGGCCAGGCCGCCGAGGCGCACCTCGCGCCCGAGCTCCGTCCCGATGGTGCTGAGCTCGCCCCCCTTGGGGATGGCGCCTTCGGCCACGACGACGATGCAGTAGCGCCGCCCCGAGGCGTAGCGCTTCTTGATCCGGTCGATGACGCGCTCCATGTCGTACGGGATCTCGGGGAGCAGGATGACGTGCGCGTTGCCGGCGACGCCGGCGTGCATGGCGATCCAGCCGGCGTAACGCCCCATCACCTCGACGACCATGATCCGCTCGTGCGACTCGGCGGTGCTGTGCAGGCGGTCGATCGCCTCGGTCGCCACCGTCACGGCGGTGTCGAACCCGAAGGTCGCCTGGGTGCAGGAGAGATCGTTGTCGATGGTCTTGGGGACGCCGACGATCGGCATTCCTTTGGCGATGAAGCGGGTGGCGATCCGGAACGCGCCGTCGCCGCCGATGGCGATTAAGGCGTCGGCGCCGATCTCCCGGTAGCGGCGCATGATCTCATCCGAGACGTCGATCGTCGTCTTCTTGCCGTCACGCTCGGTGATGAACTCGAACGGGTGCCCTTTGTTGACCGTCCCGAGGATCGTGCCGCCCAGGTGGGCGATGCCGCGCACCCGGTCGCGCGTCAGCTCGATGAGGCCGTCTTGGGGTGCTTCCAGCAATCCGTGGTAGCCGCGGCGAATGCCGGTGACCTTCCAGCCCCGGCGGAGCGCCGACAGGGTGACGGCCCTTATGACGGCGTTGAGCCCCGGGGCGTCGCCTCCCCCGGTATTCACGAGAATATGCATGTTCCTAGAGGCCATATCCCGGCTGGCGCCGGATGGCAACTGGGATGCGATCCGGGGGGCTGGGTCGCCCGCGGGCGATCTAGGTCGTTCTGCTGTCGCGGATGCTGGCGCGGAGCGTCTCCAGCTCGGTGGCCAGCTCGACGGCGGCCGTCACGGCCGATGTGGTCTTGTCTTCGAGGTGCCGCTGCACCCGGTTTTGGACCCGCAGCTGGCGGAGCTGCCAGTCGAGCCGGGCCTGGGAGTCGTCGGAGAGCGCCAACTCGGGGCGCTCGTAGAACGGGTTGTCGCAAGTCTCTCCGCGCACGATCGCGATGGGGTGGGTGCGCAGGACGTCCTGAACGCGGTTCGGAGGGACCACCGTCCGGGGGTAGCGGCAGAGACCGACAAAGGGGAGGCGGGCGAAGTTCTCGTTGATCTGCGCCTCGTACCAGACGATTTCGCGCCAGAGCGCGTCCGACGGGACGTTCATCAGCTCACCGGTCGCGCAGAGCCCCGTGAACCCGTCGGCCAGGGCCTCTTTGATGTAGCGGTCGATGCGGGTGAGCACCGCGTTCGGGTCGAAGACGCCGTTCGTCAGATACTCGTCTTCCTGGGTGCTGAAGATGAGGGCGCCCCGGGATTCAGCGCGAAGGGAGCAGATCCCCTCCTCTTCCAGAAGGAGCCCCAGCTGCTCGTATTCGGCGCGGGTCCCTACGAACAGGCAGCGATTGCCGTGCGCCAGCCCTTCATGGATGAAGGAGAGGACGGCGGCCTCCTTCTCCGACTCGCTCTCGAACGGAAGGCAAATATGTCGGCCGCGATGGGCGCTGTCGTTTGCTGCGTGTTCCGTGGGGATCATGTGTCTAAGAGGTTCTTCGCCAGCAGTCTACACGTTCACGCAAAATGCTGTGCAATTTTGTGGCCGCGTCATGGCCGGCCAGGTTCGAGAATCGCCACCGGAAGCATGGAGAAGATACGCCCGAGCGGCAACTCGGTTTTGCGCCCGGCGTCTGCGGCGACCTCTGCCTCACTGATGACCTCGCGGTAGGGCCAGTGGGCAAGCTCAGCCGGTAGGAGCAGGCGCGTCTCGTCCCAGACGGCCGCGCCGCCGGGGTCTGGTGTCGCCAGGACGAGCGGGGCGAAGAACCGACCGGTGACGGTGATGACGGCGCGTCCGTCGCTGGCGACGCGGGCGAAGGCGACGACGTGGCGCGCGCGCGGACCCTCGGCAACAACCGGCAAATAGGTGCCGCGCTCGTAGAGGTCGCGATGGCGACGTCGGTGCGCGAGGGCGCGCATCATCACCAGCAGTTTCAGCGTGCCGTCGGCCGGACGCGCGCGGGCTGCGGCGATGCGGGCCTGCAGAGCCTCCCCTCCCAGTGCGGCGAGCTCCGCGAGACGCGCCCGGCGCTGGGCGTAGTCGACGGGGCGGCGGTTGTCCGGATCGACCAGCGCGAAGTCCCACAGCTCGGTCCCCTGATAGAGATCCGGGACGCCGGGCGCCGTGATCTTCAGGACGACCTGCGCGAGCGAGTTGTAGATCCCCGGGATCGCCACCCGCGGCAGGAACCGCCGCAGATCGGCGAGGAAGGGGTTGCCGGTGGCGTTGCGGTCGAGGAGCTGCAGCAGAAACTGCCTGCAGGCCTTCTCGTAAGGCTCGTTGACGTTGATCCAGCTGGTGTGGACCTTGGCTTCGCGGAGCGCCTTGAGCAAATAGTCGCTCACCCGAACCTCGAGCGCGCGGTGCTCCTCCTCGGACAGCTCGCGGTCGAGCGCCTCGAGCGGCCATACACCGAGCAGCGTCTGGTAGAGGAGGTACTCCTCGTTGGTGCCGGGGACCCGCACCTCGTCGACGACCGCCTTGGCGCGCCGGTTCATCCGCTGCCAGCGCTTGACCGCCTCCATCCACTCGCGCGGCAGCTCGGAGAGGACGTCGAGGCGGGCCCGCATGTCCTCGCCCCGCTTGGTGTCGTGCGTGGCGGTGGCAGAGAGGGCGTGCGGCCACTCTTCACGACGCCGCGCGCAGAAGACATGAAAGCGATCGATCTCGGTTGGCCCGGTGGTGGGCCGGCCACCGACCTCGTTCAGGGAGGCGAGCGGGTAGTAGCGGTAAAACACGGTGTCCTCCAGCCCTTTGGCCATCACCGGGCCGGTGAGCTGCTGGAGGCGCATCACGAACTCGCGTCGTTCGCCGTGGTCCCCTTCGGAGAGCCCTTCGGGATCGCGCAAGAGGAGAAGGTCGCAGAGAAAGTCGAAGATCGACTCGCTGGTCGAGCGGTTGCGTCGCTTGGCCTCGCGAACGGCGCGCAGGACGTTCAGACGGTCGCCGTCGCCGATGGTCACCGTGTCGGCCTGCACGTAGGTGCGGTAGACCGGAAAGCAGGCGATCACCTCGCCGAGCGCCAGGTGCAGGCTGCTGGCCGTGAAGTCACGCGACCAGCGGTGTTGCTCGGAGATCCGATCGAGCCGGCGCGCCAGCACGTGCAGCTCGCTCGACATCGCCGTCCGCAGGATGAGCTTCTTGGACCGGTAGAGAAGATCATCGAACGAACCGCTCCCCTCGCGCAGCCGGCGGTAGCCGCGCTCGATGAGGCGCAAGCCGGTCGCGTCGACAAACAGTCCGTTGAGTACGTTGAGGAGCTCATAGCCCGTCGTCCCCTGAACCGGCCATGCCGGCGGCAGCTCCTCGGCGCCGGTGAGGATCTTCTCCACCACGACGTAGATGTGTCGGGCGTCGGCCGGCGTGGGCGCCACCGGCTCGCCGTCGCGGGGGCGCTGCAGCTCCTCGAGATAGCGACGCGGATCGAAGAGGCCATCGACGTGATCGATCCGCAGGCCGGTGACCTTCCCTTCGCGCACGAGCTGGAAGGCCTTCTCGTGAACGGCCTCCAGCACCTTGGGCTCCTCGATCCGGATGGCGGCCAGGTCATTGATGTCGAAGAAGCGACGGTAGTTGATCTCCTCGGCCGCGACGCCCCAGTAGGAGAGACGATAGGCCTGCTCAGCCAGCAGCGCCTCGAGCGCGTCGAAGCTGCGCGGCTTGCCATGCTCGCCGTTGATGGCGGCGAGGCTCCGCTCGAGCGCGTCGCGGACCGCGGCGCTCCCCGCCACCAGCGCGTCGAGCCGCCGCTTGACGATCTCCTTTTCGCGCTGCCGCTCGCGGATCTTCTCGGGGTCGGTCTCCCAGCGGGTGGGGAGGTTCTTGGTGGCGGTGACGACGCTCTCCATCTCGAGCACGTCGGGGTGATCGTCGGGGTGCGTGCGGCGGAGATCCGTCACCATGGGCTCGAGGAGCGGCAGGATGGTGCGCGGCCCGATCGGGAACGACGAGGCGCCGTAGTGGGCCTGGAAGGCGCCGCCCGAATAGCCGATCGAGATTTCGCTCCCTTCGAGCACACGGCCGTACTGTCGCCCCAAGACCGGCAGGAGAATCTTCTCGTCCAGCTCGGCCTTCGGCGGGTGCCAATCGATGTCGAAGAACGACGAATAGGGGGAGCTGCGGCCGTTCTCGAGCACGTCGTTCCACCAGTGGTTGGCGTCGCTGGCGATGCACATGTGGTTGGGGACCACGTCCATGAGGAGGCCCATCCCGCGCGCGCGGAGGGCCTCGCTTAGCGCGTCGAGGTCACTCTCGGTCCCGAGCTCGGGGTTGAGGCGGCCGTGATCGACGACGTCGTATCCGTGCATGCTCCCCGACCTCGCCATCAGGAAGGGCGAGGCGTAAATGTCGGTCACCCCCAGCGCGTCGAGGTAATCGACCAGCGCGGTGGCCTGGCGAAAGTTAAAGTCTTTGTTGAACTGCAGGCGGTAGGTGCAGACAGGGATTCGAGACGCCATCGTGATCGTCGTCCCAACGTAGTCGCACGGGCCGCGAACGCAAGCGGGACGCGCTTCGACGTCGCGACCTCAGAAGGAGGGCGCCATCGGCTGGTCGGCCGGTGGTCTGGCCCGCGGCGCGGTCGGCTGACCGGGGAGGCCGTTGGTCCGCGGCGCCGGCGGGGCTGGAGTGACGGCGGGGCCGGGTCCGGGCTCGGGCTCGGGCGGCGGAACGAGATCGCGCGAGGGCGAGTCCTCGGTCGGCGCCGGCGGCGGGATGCTGAACTGGTTTTGCAGCGGGTCGGGCGGTGGCGCGGCGCTGGGCGGCGGGGCGCGCGCCGGCTGCACGAACGGGTTGAATTGGTCGTCGACCGGCGATGGCAGCGCGGGCCTGGCGGGGAGATAGACGCTCCCCGGGCGGTTGACCACTCGCGGTTCGGTCGACAGGTGGTGGTGATGGGAATGTCCCGCCGGCGCTGCGCGCGTCTCGGCGGTGGCCGACTCGGCTGCCGACTTGGTTGCCGACTTGGCTAGGCTGGGGCGCTCGGGCGGCGCAGGATCCGCCGCCGCGGGAGCCGAGGTAGAAGGGTCTTCGATGGGCGGCGCTGCGGCTGCCGGCGCGGGCGGCGGCGCTGCGGTCGTCGGCGCGGGCGGTGGGCTTTGGGCCGGCACCGGACGGGCGAGCCCGAGCTCGCGTCGCGCGCCGGAGATGAGGTGGCGGTAGATGCCGGTGACGACCAAGATTCCGACGACCGCCAGCAGCGCCAGGCCAGCGAGCGCCAGCCGATGGTGCGTGACCGGCAGCTGGTCGCGGAGGTACGGCTCGTCCCAGGCCGCGCTGCGAGGCAACGACCCGTGCGGAATGGTCGCGCCTTCGTCGACGTCGACGTTGGCGTCGAGATCGAGCGCGGGGCGCGAGCGTCTGTTCGGCGGGGTCGCCGCAAGGATCGGAGCCGGCGCGGGGGTCCGGATGGGCGGGACGGAATCCTCGGTCTCGCTCGGCTCAGTCGCAGCGCGGTCGGCCGCGACCGCCGCCGGCGCGCGCGCGGGGCGCAACGGCGGCGGCGGGGGTGCGGCGATCAACGTCGCGCCCAGATTGACGGTTCCGCGCTCGGAGCTCTCGTGCGAGAGGGTCTGCTCCGATGCCGCCTCGAAGGCGCGCGCCATCTCCACCATGCCGCTGAAGCGCTGGGCGGGATCCTTGGCCAACGCGCGATCGAGAACCGCCTGCAGCGCGCGCGTGTCCCACCAGGCGGGCAGGGTGCGGGCCAGGCGCGGCGCCTCCTCGTGCACCACTTGATAGAGAAGGGACGCGATGTCGTCGCCCTGGAAAGGCTCGAAGCCGGTCAACATCCGGTAGGTGATCGCGCCGAGCGCGAACTGATCGCTGCGCCCGTCGATCTCGTCGCTGGCGCCGCGCGCCTGCTCGGGCGACATATATGCCGGCGAGCCGATCATGTCGGTCGGCGACGACAGCAGCGTCCCCGCCGAGCGGATCTTGGAGATGCCGAAGTCGAGAACCTTCACCAGCTCGTCGAGCTGGCCGTCGATCGCCACCAGGAAGATATTGGCCGGTTTGAGGTCGCGGTGGACGATGCCGTGCGAATGCGCGGTCGCCAGCGCCGAGGCGACCGCGTCGACCACCCTGACCGCCGCCGGGAGCGGCATCGGCCCCGACTGGGTGAGCCGCGCCTCGAGGTCGCGCCCTTCGAGGTGCTCCATCACGAAGTACGGGCGCCCCTCGGGGGTGGTGTTGAAGTCGTAAATCTGAACGACGTTCGGGTGGCGCAGCTCGGACATCACCTCCGCTTCACGACAAAACCGGGCGAAGGCCTCGCGGTTGCCGAGCAGCTCGGGGCGGAGGATCTTGACGGCGTAGCGGCCCGGCAGGCGTGCGTGCGTCGCCTCGAACACCTCGCCCATCCCGCCGAGGCTGATTCGTTGCCCGAGCAGGTACGTGTTGCCCAGCAGGAGCCCCCCCGCCCCAAAACTCTTGGGACCTTGGGGACTTTGGGGATTCGGGGGACCCTGGTGGCTCTGCTGGCCCCCTTGGCCCCGTTGCGAAAGCGAGCTCACTCCGGGAAGCTAAGGCTGCCCCGGCGGCCCAGGAAGGATGTTTCAGGCTTGGGCTCAGCCGAAGACGATGACCGGCTTGACGTCGGCCGGCCCGCGGACCAGCGCCTCTGGCCAGCGCTCGAGCGGAACGCGGCGCGAGATGAGCTGCTCCAGCCAGCCCCGGTCGGCCTGCGCCAGCGCGGCGACGGCGGCCCGGTAGTGGCGCAGGTTGGCGTTCACCGCCCCGAACACGACGTTGTTCTCCAGCACCATCTGCTTGTTGAGCGCGGTGAGGTTGATGGGGATCGCCCGCGCGCCCGACGACACGCCGGTGAGGCAGACGATCCCGTCGGGACCGACGTTCTCCATCACGTCGAACACCAGCTCGCCGACGCCGGTGCACTCGAGCACGATGTCGGCCTGCGGGATGTCGGTTACCCGTCCCGTGTGGTAGCTGGCGCCGAGGGCGGCCACCAGAGCCGGCTTCGGGCCGTCGGTCACGCGATCGAGCACATGCACCTCGAGACCTCGCTGCCGGCCGAGCAGCGCCGCCAAGAGGCCGATCGGTCCGGCGCCCGTGACCAGCACGCGCGAAGGGCTCCAGCTGGCGCGCGCGCCGATCCGCTCGATCTGCTCCCAGGCCTTGGCCAGGATGGTCGTCGGCTCGACCAGCACCGCGAGATCGCCGAGCGTCGCCGGGACCGGCACGGCGAACGCGGTCTCGAGGCGGTAGTGCTCGGAGGCGAAGCCGTCCCGGCCGGTGATGCCGCGCTCCGTGAACCTTCCGTTCTTGCACATGTCCCATTCGCCGGCCGCGCAGCTGGCGCAGGGGACGGGGTCGGGGCGGCGGACGACGCCGACCACCAGATCGCCGGGGGAGAAGGCGCTGCCGGGCGGCGCGGTCCGCACGCGGCCGACGTTTTCGTGGCCGATGACCAGCCGTTCACGGCCGGGCGGGGCCTGGCCGTAGGCGCCGCTCAGGATCTCGAGGTCGGTGCCGCAGACGCCGATGGCGAGCGCGTCGACCAGCAGCGTGTCGGGCGCGTCGGGGGCCTCGGGGATCTCTTCGAGGCGGGCGCTGCCGGCGGTTCCGGGCAACGTGGTGATGGCGCGCATCGCTACAGGGTCTTTTACAACTTTCGGAGGGCCTTGCGCTCGCCATCCGCAGATCGCTAAATAACGCCATGCAGATCGTGGGAGTACGTTCACTTCGTCTCGTCGGTGGCGCGCTCGTGTTGGCGTCGGTTGTGGGGGTGGCCGGTTGCCGGCGCCTCGCAGAGCGGTTGAACGAACATGAGACGGTACCGACGGCGCCAGGCGCGGCAAACGAGCCGTCGTCCGAGTCGCTCAAGCACCCCGAGCCCTCCGCGCCCTCCGCGCCTCCCGCCCTGCAGCCGGGCGGCGCGGTCACACCCAAGACCGAGGCGCCCAGCGAGGCGCGCGTCCTGTCGTCGGCCTTCTCGGCGGTGGCGCGCGCGCTGCGTCCGTCGGTGGTGCGCATCGACGTCGAGATCACGCCCACGCGCGGCGGCCAAAACGGCGGCGGGGGCGACGAGGACGAGGACAGCCGGATGGCGCCGTTCCTCCGTCGCTTCTTCGGCCCCGGGATGCAGCAGCCGTCGCCCGGGCCCCAGAGGGGGACCGGCTCGGGCGTGGTGATGGACGCGCGCGGCGACATCGTGACCAACCGCCACGTCGTCTCGAACGCCACCAACGTGAAGGTCACCTTCAGCGACGGGCGCGAGTTCACCGCCAAGACGCTGGGGATGGATTCGGAAACGGACGTCGCCGTCATCCGGCTCGACGCGCCGCCGCGCGATCTGGTGGCGGCTCGCCTCGGCGACGATGACAAGCTGGAGGTCGGCGAGTGGGTGCTGGCGGTCGGCAGCCCGCTCGGCCTCGATCAGACGGTCACCGCCGGCATCATCAGCGGGAAGGGGAAGGTGGGGCGGCACGTGCAGATGTCGGGCGGTCGAGTCCGCCACTACATCCAGACCGACGCCAAGATCAACCCCGGCAACTCGGGCGGGCCGCTGGTGAACCTGTCATCCGAGGTGGTGGGCATCAACACGCTCATCAACACCGGCCCCGGTGGCGCTTACGGCTTCGCGATCCCGATCAACCAGGTGCGGCGGGTTGCCGAGTCGCTGCTGAAAGAGGGGCGGGTGCGCTACGCCTACCTCGGTGTGCTGGTCGGCGATCTCAGCGAGATGGACCCCGTCGCGGCCAAGGCAGCCCCCAGCGGCACGAGCGCCTTCGTCAGCGAGGTGACGCCCGGTGGTCCGGCGGCCAGGGGGGGCCTCCACCCGGGGGACTTCATCACCGACATCGACGGCAAGAAGATGGACGGCGCCGGAGACGTGATCGACTACGTCTCGACGCGCGGGATCGGCGCGCATGTGGCGGTTGGTCTGTGGCGCGAGGGCAAGCGGCAGACCGTCGACGTCGCGCTCGGCGAACTGCCGTCGCAGGACGGGCGCGGCGCCGGGCCGTCGCCGAAGGTAGGCCTCGCGCTGCAGACGCTGACGCCGCAGCTGGCCGAGTCGCTGGGGCTCGATGCGCGCACGCGCGGCGCGGTGGTGGCGGAGGTCGCGCCGGGCGGGCAGGCGGCGGCCGCCGGCGTGCGCGAAGGGGACGTGATTCTGGAGATCGACCGCCAGCGGGTGGCGACGTCCGATGAGGCGGTCGCCATGCTGGGCGCTCCGCGCAAGGGGGGCCACCTGGTGCGTCTCGCCACCGCGGGCGGGCTCCGCTACATCACCCTCGGCGGTCCATGAACGGCGCGGCGGCGCTGGCCGGGATCGCGGCGCTGCTGCCGTTCAGCCACCCACCGTCGCCAATGGCGACGGATGGGCCATTGGTGGCCGAAAAGTTTTCGTCGCCGGCTGCGGCGGTGATGGCGTTCCTCGGCGACGCCTCGGGCGTGGTCGCCTTCGGTGAGCTGCACCAGACGACGAAGACAGCTGGCGTGCGCTCATCGCTGGCGCGGTTCACCGACGAGATTCTGCCGGCGATCGCGCCCCGCGTTGCGCACCTGATCGTCGAGACCTGGGTCTCGCGGGGCAATTGCGGCGAGACCGAGAAGCAGGTGACCAGGGACGTCGCCCGCACCACGGAACGGCCGGCCGAGACGGAGAACGAGATCGTGCGGCTCCTGCGTCGCGCGAAGGAGCTGGGGATCGCGCCCCACGTGCTCGACGTCGACTGCCACGAATACCAGTCGCTGGTCATCAGCAGCGGCGGCGTCGACTACGACCGGCTGCTGACGCTGACCGGCCAGCACCTCGGCCGCGCGATCCAGCAGGCGCTGGCGCTTCCGCGGCCCGCCGATCGCCCGCTGGTCATCGTCTACGGTGGGGCGCTCCACAACGATCTCGACCCGGGATCGGACCTCGCCAGGTACAGCTTCGGTCCCGCGATCGACGCGCTCACGCACGGCGACTACCGCGAGATCGATCTCTACGTCCCGGAGCTGATCGCCACGCTCCCCGCGCTGCGGGCCGAGCGCTGGTACGCCGCCTGGCGACCGACGCGTGCGAAGCCGGCGACGACGCTGGTCCGCCGGCAGCCGCGCTCGGCGGTCGTGGTGTTCGGGACGACGCGCTAGGGCCGACCGGTTAGCGGTAGACGATCTTCGCGATGGTCAGCTCGCGGAGGCCAGCGTGCCAGCGGGCGGTGACGGTCTCCCCCTTGGCTTTGCCGAGCAGCGAGCGTCCGACCGGTGACTTCCAGGAGATGTCGCCCGCGGCGCCGTCGCTCTCGTCGACGCCGACGATCCGGTAGGTCGCCTTCGCGCCCTCTTCGTCCTCGACGGTGACGGTGGCGCCGAAGAAGACGCGGTCGAGGCGCGGCTGCGTGGCCGGGTCGACGATCTGCACGTCGTCGAGCCGCTTGGAGAGGAACCGCAGCCGCTTGTCGATCTCGCGCAGCTGCTTCTTGCGATAGATGTACTCGGCGTTCTCCGAACGATCTCCCTCCGCGGCGGCGTCCCCCAGCGCGCCGACCACCTCTGGCCGCTTCTTGCTGCGCAGGAAGGTCAGCTCGTCCGCGAGGCGTTTGAAGCCAACCGGCGTGATGTAGTTGATCTCGGTCGGCACCGGCTTTTTTTTGATGACCACGGGGGCAGCGTAGCGCGGACCTGCCCGGAGCGTGCAACGTCCCTCACGGCCAATCCGGTCCCGGGCATGGACGAGCTGGGAAGAAACGCACGAAGAACGCGCCGTCGCGTCACGCGCGGGAAACCGAACCGGCGATACCGTGGTATACGGTTTCCCTCGATGGCTTCGAGAAAGATCGCCGTTTTGACCAGCGGTGGGGACGCGCCCGGGATGAACGCCGCCATCCGCGCGGTCGTCCGCACCGGGATCGCCAAGGGCTGGGAAGTGTTCGGTGTCCGCAACGGATACGCGGGGCTCTGCGACGGGCTTATGGACGTGCTCGGTGCGCGCGACGTCGGCAACATCCTGCAGCGCGGCGGCACCTTCCTGGGGAGCGCGCGGCTGCCGGAGTTCAAAGACGAGGCGGTGCGCGCGCGGGGGCTCGCGCAGCTCAACGCACGGGGGATCGACGGCCTGGTGGTGATCGGTGGCAACGGAACCCAGACGGGGGCGTTGGCGCTCTCCAGGTCGGGGCTCCCGGTGGTCGGCGTCGCGTCGACCATCGACAACGATCTCGCCGGGTCCGAGATGACCATCGGCGTCGATACGGCGCTGAACATCGCGCTCGAGGCGATCGACCGGCTGCGGGTGACCGCCTCGTCGCACAAGCGCGCGTTCCTGGTCGAGGTGATGGGGCGCAACTGCGGCTACCTGGCGCTGATGGCCGGCATCGCCGGCGGGGCCGATTCGGTGGTCATTCCTGAGGCGGACGTGGAGCCCGAGCTCATCGCCCAGAATCTGCAGGCGGCCTGGGAGCGCGGCAAGCAGCACGCGATGGTGGTGGTGGCCGAGGGGGCCAAGCACAACGCGGTCAAGCTGGCGCAGCACTTCGAGCGCGAAAAGGGGCGGCTCGGATTCGACCTGCGCGTGACCACGCTGGGCCACGTTCAGCGCGGCGGCGAGCCGGGGGCGTTCGATCGCCTGCTGGCGACGCGGCTGTCGGCGGCGGCGACCGACTGTCTGGATCGCGGCGAGCACGGCTGCCTGGTGGGGCTCATTCGGGGCGAGGTGCGCACCACGCCGCTCGCCGACGTGGTCGGCGCCGGCAAGGTGATCGATCTCAAGCTGCTCCAGCTCCAGAAGGTGCTCGCCCAGTGATCGCGTGAGGGTCCTAGACCGTCTGAGTGAGCGCCAGATGGCGCTGCTCGTGATCCTCTTCGGCCTCCTTCTCTACATTCCCTTCGCCGGCAGCTACGGGCTCTGGGACCCCTGGGAGACCCACTACTCGGAGGTCGCCCGCCAGATGACCCACCGGGGCGACTACATCAGCCTCTGGTGGCCCGGCTCGCCGCGCGACGCCGACGTCTTCTGGTCGAAGCCGGTGCTGTCGTTCTGGATGATGAGCCTGGCCATGCACGTCGCCGGCATCGGACTGCCGGGACATCCGGCCGGCGAGATGGCGCTCGGGCACCGCGCCGAATGGGCGGCGCGCGTTCCGTTTTGCCTGACCGGGGTGCTCGGGATCTACGCGGTCTATCTGGTCACCTCGCGCTTCGTGTCGCGGCGCGCCGGCGTTCTCGCGGCGATCGTCGTGGCCACCGCGCCGATGTACAGCCTGGTTGCGCGCCAGGCGATGACCGACATGGCCTTCGTCGGCCCGATGACGATGGCGCTGGCTCTCGCTGCTTTTGCGCTGTTTGACGAATCGGACGAGCAGCTGCCGCGCCGCGGGCGGGGTTGGCGCAGCTGGCCCGACAGCGGGCTCTTCTACGGAACGGTGGCGCTCTTCGCGCTGACGGTGCTCCCGCAGCTGATCGTCAATTCGATCCAGCTGAAGGTCGAGATCCCCTGGGGTGGGCGGGTGTTCGTCCTCTACGGGGTAGTGGCGATGATTCCGTACTACCTGGGGTTCGTCGCGTTTCTTTTCCTCGCGGCGCGCACGCGCAGCCGGGCGCCGCTCTATCTCTATTTGGCGGCCATCCTCTGCGCGCTGGCGGTGCTGGCCAAGGGGCTGGCGGGGTTGGGATTGCCGCTCATCATCCTGCTCGCCTACCTCGCCTTCACGGGGAGCTGGCATCGATTGCGGCGCCCGGGGATGCTGTTCGCCCTGGTCGTCGCGGTGATCGCCTGCGCGGTGGTGGCTGTCCCCTGGCACCACGCGATGATCATCCGCCACGGCATGCCGTTCTGGGACGAGCTGTTCGGCGACAACCACTGGCGCCGGATGGTCATCGGCCGGCACGGCGATCGCGGCACCTTCGAGTACTTTCTACGCGAGCTCGGCTACGGAATGTGGCCCTGGGTCGTGCTGGCGCCTGCCGCGCTCGGGTGGGCGGTGCTGCGCCGGCCGGCGACCGCATCGGTGTCGGGGACCGACCTCGCCGCCGAGTCACGTAAGCAGCAGCTGATCTGGCTGGGTGCCATCTGGTTCGTCTCGTCGTACGCCCTCGTCTCGCTGTCGATGACCAAGTTCCATCACTACGTGCTGCCGGCGATCCCCGGGCTGGCCATCGTCGTCGGCGGCTTTCTCGACGAGCTGATCGCGCGCAAGGCCTGGCGGACCGGGGCGGCGGCGCTGGTGGTGGGACTCCCGCTGCTGTTGCTGACCACGCTCGATCTGACGGTCAGCAAGAACGCCGCGGAACGGTTCCTCTGGCTCTTCTCTTACGACTACGTTCAGAGCCCGGCGGGACGCCCCTGGCCGCCGTCGCTCGAGTTTTCGACGGCGCTGCTCGTCTTCGGGGTCGTCTTCGCGGTCGCAACGGCGCTGCTCGTCTGGCCGCGCGCGCAGCGGGTCACTCTGTGGCTGCTCCCGGCGTCGGCCGTCGCGTTCACGTTCTACCTGCTCGATGACTTCATGCCCAAGGTGGCGCCGTTCTGGTCGCAGAAGGGACCGATCGCCACCTACTACGAACGCCGCCGCTCGGCCGACGAACGCCTCTGCGCCTATATGCTCTACTGGCGTGGCGAGACGTTCTACACCTCGAATGAGATCTACGAAGGGCCGACGGAGGAACGCACCGTGTTCGATCAGGAAGGGGCTGACGATCACCTGAAGGAGTGGATCGCGCACCATCGCGGCCGGCGCGCGTTCTTCATCTTCGAGCACTACCAGCAGTCCCGGGTCAGTCAGGATCTCCCCCCCGAGGCGCGGCCGTCGTTCCAGATCGTCGACGATACCAACAACAAGTTCAGCCTGGCCCAAGCGGATTTGTGACCCGAGGGGCCCCGTCGATGTCGGAGAGCGCGAAGGCACGACGGGCGCGGTTCTTGGAGCTGGGGGGCGTCGTCTCAACGGAGGGGGAGGGGGCAGCGCTGCTCGACGCCATCTGCGACAGCGGCGAGTTTCTCCCGGAGCTGCTGCTGGCCGATGTTCGAGGGCTGGGCGCGCTGGCCGGCGATCAATACCTGCGGCGCCCGAAGCCGGCCGAGGCCATCGCGGAGGAGGTCCGGACGGCGACGGCGGGGGCGCGCGATTTCCCAGACCTCCAGCGGCGGCTGCGGCTAGTGCGCCGCGCCGAGATCCTGCGCCTCGGCGCGCGCGAGCTCGGCTGGGGGACGACCGAGGAGGTGGCGCGCGAGCTATCGGCGTTCGCCGACGTCTGCCTCGACGTGGCGGTGGCCTTCTGCGACGCCGCGTTGACCCGCGAGCTCGGTCCGGCGCGCGCCGACAGTGGCGCCCCCACCAGCTTCGTGGTCATGGCGATGGGGAAGCTCGGCGGGCAGGAGCTGAACTTCTCGTCCGACATCGACGTCTGTTACTTCTATTCGACCGACGCGGGGGCCGCGGGCGCGACGGGCGAGCTGACGTTGCACCATTACTACGCCGAGCTCTCGCACCGGGTGACCGCCGCGATCGAGGAGCCGACCGCCGACGGGATGATCTTCCGGGTCGATCTGCGGCTACGGCCCGAAGGGCGGAGCGGCCCGGTCTGCAACGCGCTGCCGGCCGCGGAGCGCTACTACGAGACGTTCGGACGCACCTGGGAGCGGCAGGCCTGGCTGCGCGCCCGCCCGGCGGCCGGCGACCGCGCGCTGGGTGACGACCTGCTCGCCGCGCTCGATCCGTTCATCTACCCGCGCAGCGTCGAGCCCCGGATGGTCGAGGAGGTGAGGGGGCTCCGCGCTCTGTTCCGCGATCCGGCCGACGCTTCGGGAACGCTCGGTGACACGGGCTTCGACGTCAAGCTCGGCTCGGGCGGAATCCGCGACGTGGAGATGGTGGTACAGGCGCTGCAGCTGCTGCACGCCGGCAAGCGGGCCGATCTCCGCGAGCGCAACACGCCGCGCGCCCTTCCGCGGTTGATGGTGGCCGGACTCCTTGGCGATAGGGAGGCGCAGACGCTGCTGGGCGCCTACCGGTTTTGGCGGCGGCTCGAGCACCGGGTCCAGGTCGCGACCGGCGCGCAGCGCCACAGGCTGCCGGCGACGGACGAGGCACGGGCCGCCTTCGCGCGTGGCCTGGGGTTCGCCGATCTGGCCGCCTTCGACGCCGAGGTCGCCGCGACGAGGGCGGCCGTCGAGGCGATCGCCGCCACCCTGGGTGAGCCGCCGGCCGAGGCGCACCTGGCGGCGGCGCGGTTGCTCGATCCGCTGCGCGACCGCGACGAGCTACAGCGGCGGATCGCAACTGCCGGGTTCCGCGACGTCGAGACGGCGGCCGATACGCTGGAGCTGGTCGGGGCGCGCATGCCGGTGGCGTTCCTCGAGGAGGCGATCGCCTCGCCCGATCCAGACCGCGCGCTGGTGCATTTTCGGGACCTGGCGCTGCGGGGATCGGTCGGCCTCATGGCGCTCTTGCGCGATCACCCGCGGCTCGTACGCATGTTGGGGACGCTGTTTGGGACCAGCGATCGGTTGGCGGAGCTGTTGGTGCGCCACCCGGAGATGTGGGAGCCGTTCCTCGACGGGCTGGGCGAGCGGGTGCGCTCGCTCGGGGAGCTTTCCGGACGGCTGGCTGCGCGGCTCGCCGAAGAGACCGACACAGGCGAGCAAGAGCAAGAGCAAGAGCAAGAGCAAGAGCAAGAAAAGGAGGACGAGGAGACGGTCTTGCGCGCCATCCGGTCGTTCCAGGCGGAGGAGATCCTGCGCATCGGCCTGCACGACGTCGCCGGGAACCTGGGCGCGCTGGAGGTCGGCGCGCAGCTCAGCGATCTCGCGGAGGCGTGTCTCTCGGCCGGGATCGCGGCGACGCTGCCGGCCCTCGAGGCGCGCCTCGGGAAGCCGCGGACGGCGCTCACAGTGCTCGGCCTCGGGAGCCTGGGCGCGCGCGAGATGCGCTACGGATCCGATCTGGATCTGGTCTTTCTCTACGGTGCAGGCGGCGAGAGCGATTCTGGCGTCGATCACCGGGAGTGGTTCGCGCGCGCGTCGCAACGGTTCATCGCCGCGATGGAGGCGATGCTTGAGGAGGGGCGCCTCTATCAGGTCGACACCCGCCTCCGCCCCTCAGGCGAGCAGGGGCTGCTGGTGACCTCCTGGGCGGCGTTCGAGCGCTACCACCGCGAAGAGGCGGCCGCCTGGGAGCGGGTCGCGCTCTTGCGTGCGCGGATTGTCTGGACCGACGAACCAGCGGTGGTGCGTGACGAGCGTGCGCGGGCGCTGACGTCGTTGGCGTTCGATCTGCCGGTCGACGACGAGAGGTTTCGGGCCGATCTCCGCCGCGTCCGGGGGAGGGTGGAGCGCGAGCGCGGGAAGGTGCCCGAGGGCTCCCGCCACCTCCAGTTCGATCCGGGCGGGATCATGGACGTCGAGCTGCTGGTGGCCCTCGGCCAGCTGCGCCACGCCGCCGACCCGGAGATCCGCACCACGTCGACGGCGGCCGTGCTCGAGCGGCTGGTGGCGCTCGGGTGGCCATCCGTGCTGCGCGACGACTACGCCGTTCTCCGCCGAACGGCGTTGCGGCTGCGGCTCTTGTTGGATCGTCCGCAGGCGGTCGTTTCGCCGCGCGACCTGCCGGCGCTGGCCCGCAGCTTGGGGACGACCCCGACGCTGCTGGCCGCCGAGCTCGACGAGCGGATGGCGCGCGTCCGGGCCGTGTTCGCGAAATACTTCTGACTAGTCTTCGACTTCGGCCTCGGAGGAGGCGATCCCGTGCAGGCGGAGCTTCTCCCAGAGGTTCTTGCGCGAGATGCCGAGGATCTCGGCGGCCTTCATCTTCTTACCGTTGGACTGGGCGAGCGCCCGCATCAGGTACTCGTGCTCGAACTCCTTGAGCGCCGCGCTCAAAGAGCGGAGCGAGCCGGCGGGAGTGCTGACGGCTCCGTCCAGCGCGCCGGTGATGCCGCCGGGGAGGTGCTCGACCTCGATCTCGCCGCCGCCCGCCAGCACGACCGCGTGCTCGATGGCGTGGGCAAACTCCCGCACATTGCCCGGGAAGTGATACTGCGACAGCACCGCCCAGGCGCGCGGCGAGATCGTCGACGGCGGCTTGCCGGGCTGGGTGAACTTGTTCAGAAAATATTGCAGCAGGAGCGGCAGATCCCCGCGCCGCTCGCGCAGCGGCGGGATCTCGATGTCGAGCACGTTGAGTCGGTAGTAGAGATCCTCCCGGAACCGCCCCTCCTTGATCCTTTCGCGCAGGTTGCGGTGGGTGGCCGAGATGATTCGCACGTCGACCCGCGTCGATTCGTTGGTGCCGAGCGGCTCGACCGTCCCCTCCTGCAGGACGCGCAGCAACTTGGCCTGCGCCGGCAGCGGCACCTCGGCGATCTCGTCCAGCAGCAGCGTTCCTCCGTCTGCCGCCTTGAAGCGTCCGTCGCGCCGCTTGACCGCGCCGGTGAAGGCGCCCCGCTCGTGGCCGAACAGCTCGGCCTCCAGCAGCGTTTCGGGGAAGGCGGCGCAGTTGACCGCGATGAAGGCCTTGTTCCGCCGCGAGCTCCGATCGTGCAGCGTGCGCGCCACCAGCTCCTTGCCGGTGCCGCTCTCGCCCGTGATCAGCACCGGCGCGTCGCTCTGGGCGATGGTCTCGATCCGATCGGAGAGGCGCAGCATCGGCGGGCTGCGCCCGATGATCGCGCCCGGCCCCGGCCCCGCTCCGTTCGACTTGCGCTGCGACAGCTCGGCGCGCGCCTGCTCCAGTTCTCGCTTGAGCGCCCGCTGGGTGGCGATCCTCTGCAGCTGCAGAATGATCTCATCGAGGTCAAACGGCTTGGTGAGGTAGTCGTAGGCGCCCTCCTTGAGCGCGGCGACCGCGTCGTTGATGGCGGCGTGTGCGGTGATCAGGATGACGTCGGTCCCCGGCGACTCCTGGCGCACCCGGCGGAACAGCGTCAACCCGTCGACCTTGGGGAGCCGGATGTCGCAGATCATGACGTCGAAGACGTTCGAAGAGATCTGGGTCAGCCCCTCGGCGCCGTTGGCGGCCAGGCTGACGCGATGGCCGGCGTCGCGGAGTGCGTCGCCCACCAACACCCGAAAATCGGGTTCGTCATCTACCAACAGGATGTCGAGCATTTCGCTTCGAGACTCTACAGCGGATTAACTGGAGCTGTCCGGGGTCTCCGTCAAGGCGGCGACTGCCGGAATGTAGCTGGCCTTTTGTCGACGGGCGACGTGCGCGCCCCCGCGTCGGAGCGGGGCGGTGCGGCGAGCACGCGGTCGCGCCCGGCGGCCTTGGCCGCGTAGAGCGCCGCGTCGGCCGCGGCGTGCAGCGACAGGAAGGTGGGGAGCGTGATGTCGTCGAGGTCGGCCACGCCGATCGAGACCGTCACTTCGGGCGGCGGCATGGTTTTCTCTTTCTCGTTCGCCGCCGCGCCGAGACGGCGGACCGTCGCGCAAATCCGATGGGCGAGCGCCAACGCCTCGCCGGCGCTGGTGTTCACGGCGAGGACCAGGAACTCGTCGCCCCCGGTCCGCGCGGCGAGATCGGTGGCGCGACAGCTCCGCCGCAGGCTCTCGGCCACCAGCTGCAGCGCGCGATCGCCCTGGGAGTGCCCGCGCCGATCATTGATCTCCTTGAGGCGATCGAGATCGATCAGCAGGAGGGCCAGGGGTGTTCCGTAGCGGGCGCTGCGATTCAGCTCGTCGCCGAAGGCGGCCAGCAGGCGGCGGCGGTTGGCCAGACCGGTCAGCGGATCGGTGACCGACAGCTCCTCCAGGCGATCCTCCTTGCGCCCGACGATCCACCCGAGGACGGTGGTGAGCGCCACCGTCGCCACCAGCAGGTAGCCGTAGACCAGCGGCTGCCGGCGGAGCTCGTCCGTGACGCGCCAGGGGATCGCCGCGCGGTGTCCGACCCAGCCAACCCACGCTTGCAACGCCAGGAGCCCCAGCACCAGCCCCACCGACAGCAGGACGCCGATCGCCGGGTAGACCAGCCGCCGGGGGCGGCGCGCGCGGTTAGGCATGGCGGCCGTCGCCGCTCGCCTGCGGCTGCGCGGCGGGGGCGAGCGCGCGATCGAGCGCGCGCAGAAGCTCATCGGCGGTTCCGTCCCCCTTGCGCACGACGCTGGCGACCGCAGGGCCGAGGACGGCCCGCTCGCTCCGGGTGATGTAGAGGGCCGACAGCACGACGAACGGCAGCAGGGCCAGCCGCTCGTCGGAGCGGGCCGCACGCAGCACCTCGAGGCCGCTCATCCCCGGCATCACCAGGTCCAGCACCACGGCGTCGAACTGTCCGTCACGCAGCAGGGACAGCCCCTCGCTGCCGGACGACGCTGCCGTGACGGCGTAGCCGACCTCCTCCAGTCGGGTGGTGACGTGCAGCCGCTCTGCGGCGTCGTCGTCTACCAGCAGGAGCCTGGCTCCTGCCGCATGCCGGAGGCGCGCCATGTCGGGAGGGACGCGCGCGCCGACCTCGGCCAGGGGGACCGACAGCTCCAAGCTCAGCCCTTCGTCGCTGCCGGTGCGGACCTCGATCGGAAGCCCGATGCGTCGGGCCAGGCGCGCGGCGATGGCGATTGGCAGCGGCGCGGAGCCCTCGTCGCTGTCGTCCCCATCCTGATAGGCGAAGGCGAGGGTATGGCGGGCCGATTCCGAGAGGCCGTCGTGGGTATTCCGCACGCGGACGATGGCCTTCCCCGGGGTGTCGTCGACAGCGATCTCGACGTAGCCGTGCTCGGTGGTCGACAGGAGGTACTCGACCATGCGCTCGAGCAGGTGGCGGAGGCGCTTCTCGTCGGCGGAGGCCGGCAGCGACTCGCGCCGCAGGCTCACCTGGACGGGGATCCCCTTCTCGTGGCCGACGGCCTCGTGGCTCTCGGCGACCTGCCGGACCAGCGCCGACAGATCGACGGTGTCGACGTCGACGTCGCTCCGGCCCGACTCGAGGGCCGCGAGATCCAAGATGTCATCGACCAGCCCCAGCACCGACTGACCGCTGCGGCGGATCACCTCGACGTACTGGCGCTGCTTCATCGACAGCGGTCCGGCGTCCCCCTCGACGAGCAGCTGGCAGAGCGTGACCAGCGAGCCGAGCGGACTGCGGAGATCGTGGCTCATCCGCAGGAGAAGCAGATCTTGCGACAGGTCGGAGCCGTTGCCGTCTTGCGCGCCGCCGTTGTGGCCGCCTGGTGGGTGGGCCACGCCGTGGCTCGGCGGGGCGTCGTCGCCCTGGTGGTCATTGTCGTGCGAGGTGGCCGCGCGCTTGACCAGCACCAGCACGATGACGGCGGTCCCGGGAAGCAGCGCGGCGATCCAGATTGCGGCGAGAGCGGATGCTGACATGAAGCAAGGGTCGCGCGACTGGCGAGCCTCCCCCTGGTTGTGCGCACGACAAGCGGCTCCGTCAACCGGCGCCACCGTGGGGAATACCCGTCAGTGAAAGTCGTGTGACACGTCGATCGCGGCGGAGCGCCCGCCCAGCGGCTCGAAACCGTCGGCCTTGATCGACACGACGCCGTCCTGTTTTTGGACCACCCCTTCGATCACCAGCGCGCTCACCCCGAGGATGATCTGCCGGTGCTGCTCGAAGCGGTCGGGAGTGACGATGGCGTTGGCGAAGCCGGTCTCGTCCTCGACGGTGATGAAGACGAACCCCTTGGCGGTCCCCGGCCGCTGACGGACGATCACCACGCCGGCCACCCGCGCCCGCCGTCCCCCCGGCACCGTCCCGAGATCGGCGGCGCGCGTGACCCCCTGGCGGTCGAGGGCTGCGCGCGCGAAGGCGACCGGGTGCGGGCCGATCGTCAGGTTCGTGCCGGCGTAGTCGGCGGCCAGCTCTTCCTCGGCCGACATCTCGGGCAACGGCGACTCAGTGTATCCGCCAGATTGGGTTGTTGCGGAAAAGATTGGGCCGGAGCGCCCGAGCGCCTCGACCTGCCAGAGCGCGGCCCGCCGCTCACCTCCCAGCTCGGCCAGAGCCCCGATCTCCGCCAGGCGAGAGAGCGCGCCAGCGTCACCCTCGGCGCCGCTGCGATTGGCGAAGTCAGCCAGCGACGCGAAGGGCGCCACGCGCCGTGCCACCTCGATCTTCCGGCCGAGCTCCTCGTGAAGGCCGCTCACCGAGCGCAGGCCGAGCCGCACCGCGCGCCCGCCGTCCTCCAGATCGGCGAGCCACCCGGAACAGGTCACGTCGATCGCGCGGACGACCACGCCGTGCCGGACGGCGTCGCTGACCAGCGTCGACGGATGATAAAAACCGAGCGGCCAGTTGTTGAGCAGCGCGCAGAGGAACGCCGCCGGATGATGGGCCTTCAGGTAGGCCGAGGCGTAGGCGATGAGCGCGAACGACGCCGCGTGCGACTCGGGGAACCCGTAGAGCGCGAACGATTTGATCCCCTGGACGATCTCCTCCTGCGCCGCGCCGGTGATCTCGTTCTTGGTCATTCCGGCGCGCAGGTCCTTCTCGATGGCGTTCATCCGTTCGTGCGAGCGCTTGAAGCCCATCGCCCGCCGCAGCTCGTCGGCCTGACCGCCGGTGAAACCCGCCGCCACCATCGCCATCCGGATGAGCTGCTCTTGAAACAGAGGAATCCCCAGCGTCCGTTTCAAGATCGGCTCCAGCGACGGGTGCGGGTAGGTGACGCGCGCGCGGCCGTTGCGCCGCTCGAGGTAGGGGTTCAGCATTTTCCCGACGATGGGGCCGGGGCGGATGATTGCCACCTCGACGACCAGATCGTAGAAGCGCTCCGGCTTCATGCGCGGCAGGGTCGCCATCTGGGCGCGCGACTCGACCTGGAACACCCCGACGGTGTCGGCGGCGCGCAGCATGGCGTAGACCTTTGGATCGTCGGGCGGCAGCTTGGCGCAGTCGAGCGGGATCCCCTCGTGGCGCGCGACGAGCGGAAAGGCTTCGGCCAGCACCGCCATCATGCCGAGACCGAGCAGGTCGACCTTGACGAGGCCGAGATCGGCGCAGTCGTCCTTGTCCCACTGGACGACGACGCGCTTGTCCATGGCGGCCGGCTCCAGCGGCACCACCTCGTCGAGGAAACCGCCCGAGAGCACCATTCCGCCCGAGTGCTGCCCGAGGTGGCGCGGCAGATTGAGAAGCGCGGTGGCCGCCCGCGCGGCGAGCCGCGTCCGCCGTTCGCGCGGGGAGAACCCCGCCATCTCGAAGTAGTCCGTGAGCGGACGATCCTCTGCGGCGATCCAGCCGGGAAGGAGCTTGGAGATGCGGCCGAGCTGCTCCTCGGAGAACCCCAGTGCGCGTCCCGCGTCGCGCACCGCCATCCGCGGGCGGTAGGTGATCACGTTGGCGGTCATGGCGGCGCCGCGCCGCCCGTACTTGGCGTAGACGTGCTGGATCATCTGCTCCCGCGCCTCGCCCGACGGCAGATCGAGATCGATGTCGGGCATGCGATCGGCCATGTTGCCGGCGTTCTGCACCCGTTCCTCCGACAGGAAGCGCTCGAACAGCAGCTCCATTTTCACCGGATCGACGGCGGTGATGCCGAGGACGTAGCAGGCCGCCGAGTTTGCTGCCGAGCCGCGCCCCTGGACCATGATGTTCTTCTGACGGGCGACCTCCACGATGTCCCAGACCAACAGGAAGTAGCCGGCCAGGCCGAGCCGTCCGATGATCCCCAGCTCGCGCGCGAGCTGCGCGCGCACCTTCGGACGCAGCGGATCGTCGGTGGCGTAGCGCCGGCCGACGCCGGCCTGGCAGAGCTTCTCCAGATAGCTCTGCTCCGTCTCGCCGGCCGGCACGTCGTACCTGGGGAAGACGTAGCCGAGATCGGCGAGCGAAAACTGGCAGCGTTCGGCGATCGCGCGCGTGGCCAGGATGGCTGCGGGGCGGTCGGCGAACAGCGCGACCATCTCGCGCGGCGACTTGAGCCAGCGCTCGCCATTCGGTAGCAGTCGCCGGCCGATCTCGTCGACGGTGCGCTTTTCACGCGCGCAGGTGAGGACATCGTGGACGAGGCGCCCCTTCGGTGTCGCGTAGCGGACGTCGTTGGTCGCCACCAGCCCCACGCCCGTCGCCGCCGCCTGCGCCGCGACCGCGCGTTCATTCCAGTCCTCGCGCGCGTCGAGGTGGCGCTGCACCTCCAGGTAGACGTTCGCCCGCCCGAACGCCGCGCAAAGCGCCGGAAGATCCGCGCGCGGCACCGCACCGCCGAGCGCGATCAACCCCGCCGCGTGCTCGGCGAGGAGCGCGGCCGCCGCGCGCGGCGGATCGGCCTTGCGGAGCCCCTCGCGCGCGCGGGTCAGCAGCCGGCAGAGGTTCCGGTAGCCGGTCGCGTTCTCCACCAGCAGGAGCAGCGGGGGTCCGTCCGCCAGCGTGACATCGGCGCCGACCAGCGGGCGAATCCCCGCGCGCCGCGCCGCCGCGGCGAACCGGGGCGCGCCGTAGACGCCGTCGCGGTCGACGAGCGCCAGCGTGTCCATCTCGGCCGCCGCCGCCGCTTCGGCCAGATCCTCCGGCAGCGACGCGCCATCGAGAAAACTGAACGCCGATCGGCAGCGCAGCTCGACGTACTCAGTGGCCGCGGGCATGCCCGGTTAATCTGAACGGATGTTCAGTCTTGGGCAAGGCCCGCCGACTTCCCGACTTGCGATGTTGGGCCGTCTTGAACGACCGCCCGGCCTACTTGAGGTCGATCTCGTCGACGTAGATCGTTCCGGTGTAACCGGAGGTGGAGAAGGCTTCGATCGCCAGCTTGTTCGCGGCGTTGGCGCCGGCGACGGTCGCCAGCGAGGCGGAGGCCGTCGTGAAGTTCGAGGTCACGGTGTTGATGCTGAGAGCGACAGGCGAACCGCTGGTCGTGTCGAGGATGATCTTGAACCTCAAATCTTCTCCGCAGGCGACGGGGCTGGCCGACACGTGGACGGTGAGGGTCTTGCTGCTCAGGTTTGCGGCGCCGCCGTCGACGCCGAGGGGAATGTCGACCTCGCCTTTGGTGGTGGCTCCGCTGGTGCCGCTGAAGGTGGCGGCGATGGCCAGCGAGCCGGCGCCGCAATAGGTGTGGGGCGTCGTCCCTTGCGAGACGGCGGTGAAGGCCTGGCTCCCCGCGAGCAGGGTCGCCCCCGCCAGGTTGCCGGTCCCTTCGAAGTTGAACATCGCGCCGCAGGTGGTGGTGGAGTGATCGACCAGGGCGTCGGTCACCAGGCTGCAGCTCGCGTCGACGTTCGAACCGCCGCTGCCGCCGCCCTTGCCGGTCGAGCCGCTGCTGCCGCCGCTGCTGCCGCCTTTACCACCGGTGGAGCTGCCACCGCTGCCGCCGAGCGCCGCGATGCCGCCGCTGCCGCCGCTGCCGGTCTCTTCAATCGGGGCGATCATCCCGCGGTTGGCGCAACCGACCAGGCAGGAACCAGCGAGGGCGCTCGTGACGACGAGACGCACGATGAGTAGGCGCATCAAAGGAATGCAGAAATCATAGTCGAAACCTCTCAGTCGTAATAGCCATCCAGATAGAAACGGCCGGAGCGCCCGTCGCGGTGCAGCCGATAGACGGCGCCGTCGGAGGCGTGGACGTCCCAGTAGTCGCGCGCCCAGCTTCCCCCCTCCGCCGCGTCCCGCCACCATTCGCCCGACAGGCGGTATGGCCCGGCGGCGACCAAGATGCGGGCCGTCGTCTCGGCGCCGCGCAGCGCGGTAGGCCCGTCGCGGTCCATCAGCACCTCGATCTCTTCGGGCGGTCGCCGGTGGCGGAGACAGAGACCCGGCTCCTCGACTGGCTGAGCCGTCGCCGTCGCGCTGCCCGAAGATCCTCTCGAAGATCCACTCGTCGTGGGATACGCCGTCACCGCGATCGCCTCCGCGCGCCAGCTGTCGATCCCCGCCGGCGTGCCGACGTTCTCCGGACCGACCAGCGCCGCGAGCCGCGCCAGCGTGGCGGCCAGCCGGTTGGGGGCCGGCCCCGACGGCCGCAGGATGTCGAGCTGGATGGCGCGCACCCGCGCGGGGAGCGCGATGAGGTGCACGCCGACCACCGCGGCCTCGGGCGGCCGGCGCGCCAGATCCAGCCGGGCAAGCTCGACCAGGATCTTCGCCTCGCGCGTCGGCGCCGCGACGGGGACCTCGCGGACGTCGAGGCCGCGCGGCTCGAGCGTGAGGCGCAGCGTCAGCCCGGCGCAGGCCAGGCTCCGTCCCGCGAGGCGCTCGAGCGCGCGATCGCAAAGCCCGCGCAGCACGAAGGCGAGCGGCTCCAACTCGTAGACGGGGTAGTCGAGCTCGACCGCCTCTTCCAGCGCGTCGGGCGGCAGCTGTGGCAGGAACGGCTCGTCGTCCTCGCCGCGCGCAAGTCGCGCCACCGTCGCGCCGGCCGGGCCGAGGCGCAGCGCGACCGCGTTCGTCGGCAGCGCCGCCACCGCGCCGGCGGTGCGCGTCCCCCAGCGACGGAACGCCGCGCAGAGCTCGGCGTCGTCGGTGAAGAAGGTGACGGGGAGCGGTGCCAGGAACGCCCGCGCTCCGGCGCGCTCCGCCGGCACCACCGCCAGGTCCTGCGCGCGTGTCGCCACCCGCGCGCTCCCCTTGGTCGAGGCGATCGCCACGCGCGCTCCGAACCCGAGCCGCGCGGCGTGCGCCTGCACCGCCTGCGCGATCGCCTGGTCTCCTTGCGGGTAGAGCCGAGAGAGATCGTCGGCGGCAAAATAGATCCGCTCGCCGTCGCGTTCCACGCGCGGCGCGAAGGCGTAGCCGACGTCGGCGAGCGCCGCCGCGCCCGCCTCGGCGTCGGCCGCCGTCGCGGTGAAGAGCCGAAGGCCGGGGCAGGTCGCCGAGGCCTGCGCGGCGGTCATGCCGGGACGCACGCCGGCGCCGCGCGCCTGGCTGCAGAGCTCGCTGACCCGGGGTCTGGTTTTCCCGGCGGTCGTCAGCAACGCGGAGGGCGACTCCCGTGCCTCGGGAGATCGCCGCAGCGCCGCCTGCAACGCTAGCTGCGGGACGTAAACGCAAGCGAGACGCATGGCAGCTGTTCCCCGTCCGTCGACGACCGAGCCGGCGACGACGATTGCGACGACTGCGTCCGGCCATTTCGCAGGCGATGCGCGCGGACGTCGAGGCGAGCGAAGAGCGGTCGCCCTTCGGTGTCGAAGGCCGGCGCGCCGCCGAGATCGACGGCCGCCGCCGCGAAGGCCCCCAGTCGCCGCGCGCCGCTCGCGACCAGCACGGTGGTCCCCTGCGCGCGCGCCGCGTGGCGCAGCCGAACCCAGGCGGCGTCGGGGATCCGCAGCCGCGCGTCGCACAGATCGAGCGCGACCGTTCCGAACCCGCCGGCCGCCACCACCAGATCGGCGGCCTTGAGCGCCTGCGCGGCGCCGCAGCGGATCCAGAGCAGCGGGGGACCATTCGACATCGTGGTCGACATGGCCGCGCGCGCGTCGAGCGTCCCCCCCACGTCGACGAGCGCCGTCGATTCACCGGTGGAGATCGCCGCTGCCAGCGCCGCCCGCACCACGGCCGTGCGCCCGGACGAGCGCCGCCCGGAGATCTCGCTCAGCGCCGCGCGCGGCCAGCCGCCGCCGAGCAGCGCGTCGAGCGCGGCAATCCCGGTCGCGCGCCGCCCGCGTTCCTCGCTGAGCCGTTCGAGCGAGACCAGATGCGCGGAGATCTCCGCGGCGATCTCCGGATCGCGAACCAGCTCGAGAGCGCGAACCGACACCCTCTCAAGGTGGACCTGAACATAGGTTCAGTCAACGAAGAAGAGGACAAAGAAGAGAGTGAAGTAGCCTTTCGGGATGGAAACCGCCGCCATCGAGGCCCTCGCCGCTAGGCAAGAGATCGTCGACGTCATCACCGAGCTGTTCGTAGCCACCGACCAGCGCGACTGGGGGGCGGTGAAGCGCTGCTTCGCCGACCAGGTGCTGGAAGACCGCCTCCGGCCGGAACACGCGACGTTTCGTTTCGACCTCAAGTTCATCGACGGCAACGCGAATCTAGAGAGCGACGGGTAGGTGATCTTCCCTCCTCCGATCCGCACCGAGCCCCCCAACACCCACTCGGGCAACGCCTTCGCTCACTACAGCATGAGCGTGCGGATCCCGAAGATCCTGGAGGAGGTCAGCGCGCGCAACCCCGACTATCCGCAGTCGGTGCACGATTCCATCGCTCGCCTGCGTGACGACATCCGCGCCGGCCGTCCCTTGCCGCCGCTCGGGTTTCCGTCGCCCGACGCCGGCGAGTGGCAGGCGGCGCTGGACGAGCGCGCAGGCGAGACCTGGTTGGCGACCGACTGGTTCTTCGCCGAAAACTACGTCTACCGCTGCCTGATGATGGCCGTCCGTCACTGGGAAAACGGTCGCGATCCGTTCGCGCCTGCCAAGCACGAAGAGCTGGCCGGCGCGGCTCTGTGGGACAGTCTCCAGCGCGCGCTGGGCGCGGCCGTCGCTTCTAACCCGGAGCGGATCGCGGCGCTGTTGGTCGGCGCGCTCTGGGGAAACCGGGTCGACCTCAGCTACGCGGTCGGCGTGGCGTTCGGGGCCGCTGGCGATAGTGCCGACCTCGTGTGCGACGACAGCGCGCGTGCCGCCGAGCAACTGTTGCGCCCCCGCGGTGATGTCCACATCGTGACGGACAACATGGGCAGCGAGTTGTCGATGGACCTGGCCCTGGCCGATGCTTTGATCGCCCGGGCCGGCGCCCGTGTCAGCCTGCACGTCAAGATGCATCCGACCTTCGTCAGTGATGCCGTCGCCGCCGACGTCTGGTCGCTGCTCGCGGCCTTCTCGGCGCGCGGCGGCGGC
>Ga0209890_10000035_pt1 | contig 61559 bp, 50 predicted proteins | sample OrgsoiDNA2013049_FD_185799 | JGI IMG/M metagenome (GOLD analysis project Ga0209890, IMG submission 185799) | Permafrost soil microbial communities from the Arctic, to analyse light accelerated degradation of dissolved organic matter (DOM) -... | ecosystem: Environmental > Terrestrial > Soil >... | reverse complement strand
GCCGTCAGTACGCCTCCCGCCACCTACGACGCCATCGTGAAGCGCTCAAAGCCCGCCACACAATCTGTTGGGGTGCGCTGAGTGAAAGGGATACCCACTAGGACTTATATCAAAGTATTCTGGAATAAGGACTTACGAGATCCTTCGACTTCGCTCAGGATTTCGGCAGCGGGCTCCCGCCTTCGCTCACGCCCGCTAAACGCCTCAACTTAGGTTGTCAAAGAACGCTGAAAATGGGTTTGGGGCAGACTTCGAGGTCCGTCTTGGTTGACGGACGCACCTCGAAACTGCCCCAATCAGACGACTATTGTCGCATTGGGCGGGTTGGAAGTCTGTGATGGATGGCCCAGACGTTTGTGATGAAAGATCAGAAGTCAGAGTGCAGGAGTGAAATCCAGAAAAAGCGGGAACCACAGGGGACAGAGAGGACCACCGGGGAAAAGCACTCAGGGAATAACGGAGTTTCACTAAGGGCTTTTACCGAATGCCGAGGGCATGGCGATAGGCGGTTACGTTCTTGTTGTGCTCTTCGAGGTTGCGGGCGAAGCGGTGGTGGCCATTGCCATCGCTGACGAAGTAAAGGAATTTTGTGCTGTCCGGACGCAGGGCTGCTTCCAGAGCGCCTTTCCCTGGATTCGCGATTGGACCCGGCGGCAGCCCCGGGAAACGATACGTGTTGTAGGGCGAGTTTACCGCCAGGTCGGCGTGATGGAGGCTTCCCTGATACGTGCCCATCAGTTGCTCGGCGTAGATCACGCTCGGATCGGCGTCGAGCGCCACTCGTTGGGCTAGGCGGTTGTAGTACACGCTGGCCACGCGCGGGCGTTCTTCGGGTGCCGCAGTCTCTTTTTCCACGATCGAGGCCATGGTCACAAGCTTGTGTACGTCCGAGTTCAGACCTATCTGTTGCGCCACCTGCCGGAACTGATGGACCATCGTGGATGCCATTTCTTCCAGGCTCTGGGTGCGCGTGAACTGGTAAGTGTTGGGGAAAAGATACCCCTCGAGCGACTTGGCCTCGGGGGCGAGATCAGAGATGAGCTGGGTCTGGGTCTCGGCAATATGCAGAAAATCGGCTGCCGACCCGAGCCCCGCGTCTTCCATCGCCTTGGCGATGTCGAACATCGTGTAGCCCTCGGGGATGGTGACCATGTGGAAGTAGATATCGCCGCGCGCAATCCGGCCGTAAATCTGGGGAAGCGTTGCCTCTCGGTCGAAAAGATACTCGCCCGCTTTCAAGGACGGCTTGGGATGCACCTGGTGCCAGAGCCGGAAAACGAGTTCGCTGCGGATCACTCCGGCCTTCTTCAACTCCGCCGCAATCCTCCGTGTTGAGTACCCGGAATGCAGCAGTAAAGAAGTATTGGCTGGAGGCGTCATCGGAACATAGATCTGCCAAGCCACCCCGCCGGCGGCGGCGAGAACGACAATTAAGAACAGTCTGAGCAGGGCGCGCAAGGTTCCAGTGTAGAGGGCTTTTCAGATTGCCACAAAGTGGCCAGAGTACAGGGCCGTGTGGAAGCGGAGCTCCGCCCCGCTGGGACGGGGCGTAGCCCCGTCCCCACACAAGAAAGGCTCTTTCGGTGCTCTTTGCGTCTCGGTGGCGAAATGCTTTCTACTCGCCCAGCCAGTCCGCATAAGGTTTCATCGACTCAACGTGGTCAAACACAATCTTGATCGCGCCGGTGATCGGAATTGCGAGCACCAGTCCGATTGCGCCCCAGACCGCTCCCCAGAACAGCAACGCGATCGTGACTGCCAGAGGATTGATCTTCAGGCGGCTCCCCAGCAGCTTCGGATAGAGAACATTCAGGGCGAAAAGATGCAGTCCGACCACGCAAAGCACCACCACCACCAGGTCTCCGGGTTCGAGCTGCCCGATGCCGACCAGGATGGGCGGAATCATTGCCAGCACAATTCCGAGGTACGGAACCAGGCTTAGAAAGCCGCTGAGAAAGCCGACGAAATAGAAGAACGGAACGTGCAGCAATCCAAAAAGTGCCACGCTCACACCTGAAATCAGCAGGCCGATCAGCAGGTTCCCGACAATGAAACTCTGCAACATTTTCCCGATCAAGCCCAAGGTCACGAAGGCCGTATTCCGGTGATGCAAAGGAAACAGCATCACGGTGGCTGAGCGCGCGTGGCTCTGCCATGTCAGCAGAAAGTAGGCGAGGAACGGGACGAACGACGCCGCCAGCAGGATGTCTGTGAAAGTGCCGGCTCCGTGAGTAAGCACCTCGGACCAGCTCTGCACCTGACGCACCTGCACGACGTTAGAGGACTCGGGCTCGCCGACCGCCTCGCCGGTCTTCGCTAGCCGTTCCGCGTCCTTCTGGAAGGGTTGCAGCATGGAGCGGATCTTCTGCGAATACTTAGGGAGGTTGTCGGCGAAAATGATGGCTTGGTTGTACGACGCAACCGTGACGCCGTAGAGCAGCGCCAGCAGCATGACCACGCTGATCAGCGCCGCCAGGGCTCTCGGAAGACGCAAATATTCCAGCGCCTGCACCACCGGGGAGAGCGTAAAGCTCAGCAGAATTGCAAAGAAAAGCACCGCCAGCACCGATTCGCCGTAATACGCGAACATAACGACCAGGGCCATGCCCAGCAGCGTCTGCGACCAGTGATGCCCGCTTCGTGTTTCCGTGGTTTCCATACTGGGTGGTTGCTAACCTCCGCTGCCAACTGGCCAACAATTCTGCCTTAGTGCCGCAGGAATTGCACCACCGGAATTATGTGGTTGATCGAGAAAGGGCTGAAACAACAGGGGACGCAGGGTTTCACAGGGGAACCCTGGATCGGAGCCTTGTGATTCTGGAACCGGGGGCATCTACAATTAGTAGATGCACGCACCAGGGACGCCCGGCCACGGCCGCATTATGGGCCTCGATGTCGGCTCGAAACGAATCGGAGTGGCGGTCTCCGATCCGCTGGGCATCACCGCGCAGGGGTTGGATACGATCCAGCGTCAGAACAAGCGGCGCGATCTGGAGGCGCTGGGACAAGTGCTGGCTAGATACGACGTGCGGGAGATTGTGGTCGGGTTGCCCCTCCGGTTAAGCGGGGCGGAAGGAACGCAATCGGAAAAGATGCGGCGCTTTGCCGACGATCTGCACGCGCACTTTGGTTTAACCGTCCATCTGTGGGATGAGCGTTGGACCTCGACCGAAGCCAACCGCCTGCTGCGCGAAACCGATCTTTCGATCAAGAAGCGGGGGCAAGCGGTCGATCGGATGGCCGCAATCCTGATTCTTCAATCCTGGATGGAAGCGCGCGCGGCGCGCTGAGCGGTTACGAGGCGAGTTCGGAAATTTCCGGGAAGCGCAGATTGCACTTGGTCAGAGCCTTGGTGAGCGACTGTTCAATCAGACTCTCTTCGCAGTTTCGCGAGATGGCGATTTCGCTGACCAGCAAATAGCGTGCGCGCTCCAGCATCTTTTTTTCGCGGAAGGAAAGCGCCTTGCCTTGCCCGAGGATGAGCAGGCTCTTCAGCACCGCAGCCACGTCCGTGAGCGACCCCGTGCGCATGCGATCGGAATTCTCTTTAAACCGGTCTTTCCAGTCGGCCGCGTTGATGCACTCGCCCGAGGAGAGGTAATCCACGATCTTCTCCACTTCGCCGTTGCGCACCACGGGACGCATCCCGACGCTGCCGACGTTGGCGAATGGCACCATCACCTTCAAACTGCTGGCCGCGATTTTCAACAGGTAGAATTTCTCGACCGTGGCACCCATTGTCCGGCTGCTGATTTGTTCGATAATCCCGACGCCGTGATTGGGGTATACGACCTTATCGCCGATGTGGAAAACGCCGTTTCCGTTCATGGAGGGGCCCTCGCCCGAGGGAAGAGAACTTCTTTCAGTCTAGCCGACTGCCGATACTAAGGCAATGAAGAAGCGGCGCGGGCGGCGCGGGGCAACGAACGCGGCGATAATATTTCTCTTGGCGTCCGCCAAATACAGGCTAAGTCATTTCGGTTTAGTAGGTTGGGATGGGGCGGGTGTCAATTCGAACCGGAGGGCCACTTACCAATGGCTGAGGGTTATAATGCCCAAAGCGATGACGGAAGAGATCAAGAAGAAACTTCGGGACGAACTGAATACGCTCGAGCACGAGTTGGCGTTCGATATCCCCAGAGAGCTCAAGAAGGCCGTCGCCTTGGGGGACCTCAGCGAGAACGCCGAGTATCACACGGCCAAGCAGCGCCAGGAGTACCTGAAGGCGCGCGTGCGTCAACTCGGTCAGCGGCTCGCCGACCTGTCCCTGGTCAACATGAACAATATCCCCAAGGATAAAGTTGGTCTTGGCTCGACGGTGACGATTTTCGACGGCACCAAGAATGAAGAAATGGAATACCAGTTAGTGGCCAGCGAACAGTCGGACGTGGCCGCCGGCAAAATCTCAACCACCTCGCCGATTGGGCGCGCCCTGCTGAACAAGAAAGTTGGCGACACCGCCACGGTCGTCACCCCCGGCGGAAGCCGCGAAATGGAAGTACTGAAGCTCTCCACCATGCACGATCTCGCTGAAGCCAAGCTGGCGGCGGACCCGGAACGGGAATCGGAATGAACCGCAAGGTTATCATCGGCACGGTTGCGAGGGGCACTGCATGAAGGGGAGCTACCTGAGTTGGACCAGCGGATTCGGACGCGCCTGCGGCGTTCTGCTCGACGCCATCGTGCGCCTGCTTGCGTTGTCCCGCATTAATCCGAACGTCCTGACCCTGATGGGTTTGGTGGTCAACACCTACGCCGCGTTTTTATTTGGATACGCCAACGGCGACAACCAGCGCCGCATGTTTTTTTACGCCGGCCTCGTCATCATCGGATCGGGATTCTTCGACCTGGTGGACGGCCGCGTCGCCCGCCTATCGAACCAGGTCACCCGATTCGGAGGTTTTTTCGATTCCATCGTTGACCGTTACAGCGATGCATCGCTGTTCTTGGGATTGCTGGTTTTTTACGGTCGTGGCAACCGATTCTTCTACGTCGTGCTGGCCGCGCTGGCCATGATCAGCGCGATCATGGTGAGCTACGCCCGCGCTCGCGCTGAGTCGCTCATCGGCACCTGTCGCGTCGGTTTCATGGAACGCCCCGAGCGTCTGGTGCTGCTGATCATCGGCGCCCTGTTCAACGTCATGGCCCCGGCGCTCTGGGTGATTGCTGTGCTGTCCACCATCACAGTAATCCACCGCATCATTTACACATGGCAGCGGACGAGGGAGATGGATGCGCCGGCCAGGGCGGCCTGAAAGATGGAGCGACGGGCGTCACCCGCTCGTCCCGCCGCAAATTGCCTCCCAATCGCTTATCGAATCTCAGACTTTTCGAGTGCTAGACTAATCCCCGCAACTTTAACTTTCTGCGGAGTCTGCGAGTGTCGACAAATCCCGTTCTAGTCGTACACGGCGGTGCCTGGGCTATTCCCGACGACATGGTCGAGGCGCACCTCAACGGTGTGCGCAATGCGGCTGCTGCCGGATGGCGCGCGCTTGAAAAAGGCGGGTCGGCTCTTGATGCCGTTGAAGAAGCCGTGGTCGTTCTCGAAGACGACGAAACCTTCGACGCCGGGCGCGGCAGTTTTCTGAACCGCGACGGCAAGGTGCAACTCGACGCTTTCATCATGGACGGCTCCACCTTGCGCGGTGGCGGCGTTGGTTGCGTGGAGCGTCTGCGGAACCCGGTTCGCGCCGCGCGGAAAATTCTTAGCGACAGCCCTCACGTCTATTTTGTGGGCGAAGGCGCTGAACGTTTCGCCGCCGAGCACGGCATCGCACTTTGCCGCAACGAAGATCTCGTTATCCCCAGGGAAATCGAGCGCCTCCGCGAATATCAAGCGCAGGGCTCAAACCACGGCAATGATCTGTTCGCGCCCACCATTTCGCACGACACCGTCGGAGCCGTTGCGCTCGACCGCGATGGGAACATCGCGGCTTCGACGTCAACTGGCGGCACGCTCAATAAAGCTCCCGGCCGACTCGGCGACTCTTCGCTGATCGGCTGCGGCTGCTATGCCGATAATCTCAGCGCAGCAGCTTCCACTACCGGGTGGGGAGAGCCCATTATGAAATTAGTGCTGGCGAAGTGGGCGGCGGATCGCGTCGAATCCGGCAGCCTGCCCGAGTGGGTCGCGAAGGAAGCGATGAACTATCTGAAGCAGCGCCTCAACGGCCACGGTGGAATCATTCTGCTGGATGCTCAGGGCCGCTTCGGAATAGCCCACAACACTCCGCGCATGGCGTGGGCGTTCCACACAGTGCAGAAACAGGAAGCGGGGGTTCAACGCCCATCCTAAGTGGGAGAATCCAGGAGCCTCAATGGAAACCGTCCAATGGCGCGACTATCTTGGTAACGCGATCTAGAAGACGAACTCCTTCCGGGTCCCCTCAGTCCTCAACAAGACCTGTGCGCAACTTTTCATAAATCCATAACTCTGCCTTAACATCCTTCGTTTATTTATTCGGAGTTCCCACCTCTCGTTCTCAACGCAGTTCGACCGTCTTGGGTTTGGAGTTCTCAACCGAAACGATCCTGGAGGATCACCGCATGAAGATCAAGAATTTCCTTCGTACAGCTGGCTTCGCGGCCATTCTCGCCGTGACCAGCTACGCGTCCGCTCAAGTAGTTCTACCGACGGGTGCAACCATTACACCGAGCGCAGCCCCTGGGTCGGTGTTTCAACCTTTGACGGTTGCTTTGCCGGATTATCCCAACTTTGAGCCGGACAGTGCCGAGACGACGGCAGTGAGTCCGGATGGCAAGACTATGCTGATTCTGACCAGCGGTTTCAACCTGCACCTGGATTCGAACGGCAGCTATCAGCCGCAGGATTCCAGCGAGTTCGTGTTCGTCTATGATATTTCCTCGGCCAAAGTGCCGGTCGAGAAGCAAGTTATACTGGTGCCAGATGCCTTCGGCGGTTTGGTCTGGAGCCCGGATGGCACCAAATTCTATGTGGCCGGCGGCGTAGACGACAATGTTCACACCTACGCCCAGAGCAACAGTCAGTGGGCGGAAGTCGGTGCGCCGATCTCCCTTGGCCACAAGGGCGATTTGATGAACCAGGAAACTTTCGTCGGGCCGACCGCTGCTGGCATTGGAATTACCGCCGACGGCAGCACGGTGATCGTAGCTAACTACGAGACCGACTCCATCACCGCCGTTGATGTCGTCCATGGAACTGTGCTCAAGGAGTACGACTTGCGTCCGGGCAGAATCAATTTGGCGCAATCCGGCGTCCCGGGCGGCGAATTTCCCTTCGGCGTCGCGGTGGCGGGCAACAACACAGTATACGTTTCCAGTACCCGTGACCGCGAAATCGATGTCGTGAACCTCAATGCCGGCGTGCTCACCTTGACGAACCGCATCGCGGTCAAGGGCAATCCGACGAAGATGATTCTGAATAAGGCCCAGAGCCAGCTCTACGTAGCTGTAGCCAACGCTGATGCTCTGGTGATCGTCAATACCAGTTCCGATACCGTGGTAAGCCAAGTCAATGCCAGCGCTCCGGCGGGCATTTTGGGCAAAGGAAAAGCCGTACCGAAGGGGAGCAATCCGAACAGCGTCGCCCTCTCGCCAGACGAGAAAACCGCGTATCTGACGAATGGTGGCACCAACGATGTGGCTGTCATCAGCCTGGCGGGTAAGCAGCCGGTCGTCACCGGATTGATTCCGACTGGCTGGCAGCCCAACTCGGTCAGCATCAGCCCCGATGCCTCAACTCTTTACGTCGTGAACGGCAAGAGCCTCAACGGGCCGAATCCGTTGAACTGCCGGTACATCAACAACAATCCCGGCGGCGGCTACGGATCGGCCTGCGCCAGCATCCAGGCCCAGAACGGTGGGGGCAACGCGTATGCCTGGCAGAACATGAATGCCAGTCTTCTCACCTTACCCGTGCCCACTGCGACCGATCTGTCGCAGTTGACCGGCCTGGTGGCGCAGAACAACGGCTTCAACCTACAGCTGACCCAGCAAGACATCTCGACGATGCTCTTCCTGAAACAGCACATCCAGCACGTGATCTACATCGTCAAAGAAAACCGTACCTATGACCAGGTACTGGGCGACTTGACGAACGGAGCCAATGGCGATTCGACGCTGACGCAGTTCCCGGCGCCCATTACGCCGAACTTCCACAACCTCGCTACCAACTTCGTAACTTTCGACAACTTCTACGACAGCGGTATCGTTAGCATGGACGGCTGGCAATGGTCTACCGCCGCTCGCGCTCTCGACCTCAACGAGAAAAGCGTCGTCGTCAACTACGGCAAGGGCGGCGCCAACTACGACAGCGAAGGCACGGCACGCAACATCAACGTCGCGCTGACGGGCATCGCCGCTCGCAAGGCGTGGCAGCCTCTCTATCCGAACGATCCCGACCTGTTGCCCGGCAATCGCAACGAAGTGGGCGCTGACAGTGAAGATGGCAAAGAAGGTCTGGGCTACATTTGGGATGCGGCCATTGCCGGCCACCTCTCCTATCGCAACTACGGATTCTTTGTCGATCTCGGATCGTCCGGAGGAATCGATCCCAACCTCACCGATCCTTGCTCCGCCAAACCCCCAATTCGGGTTGCCTTCCCGGCACATCCAGCGCTGCTCAAGACTACGGACCCCTGTTTCCGCAGCTTTGACCAGGCTTTTCCGGATTTCTTCCGCTACAAAGAGTGGGCGCGGGAATTCAACAACTATGTGAAGCACAACAATTTCCCAACTTTCGAAACGGTCCGCTTCAATCATGACCATTTCGGTAGCTTCGGCAGCGCCTCTTTCGGTGTGAACACGCCTGAACTGCAAATCGCCGATGACGACTATGCGGTGGGCTTGCTGGTCGACAAGATCGCCCACAGTCCCTATGCCAACAACACCCTCATTTTCGTGATTGAAGACGACCCGCAGGATGGCGCCGACCATGTCAGCGGCAACCGCAGCCTCGGCTACGTCATCGGTCCCTATGTGAAGCACAACGCGGTAGTTTCTACTCACTACGCAACTGTCAATATGCTTCGGACGATCGAAGAAGTCCTGGGCGTGTCCAAATTGAGCGTGCATGACTCAGGCGTGCCGCCAATGACGGATGCTTTCGACACCAATCAAGCGACCTGGACCTATTCCGCGGTTCCAGCGCAGATCCTCTACACCACCACGCTCCCGATTCTGAACAAGTATGTTCAGAACAATGCTGCTCTGCCGCACCCAACGCACGACGCGGCCTGGTGGGAAGCAACAACCAAGGGCTTCGACTTCAGCCAGGAAGACCGGATCGACTCCGATAAATTCAACCGGATCATCTGGGAAGGCCTGATGGGAGGCATGCCCTATCCGACCGCTCGCTTGAAGGCTGGAACGACTCAGCCGGAGACGAAGGAAGTCAGCCATACCGTTTCGGAATAGGCATAGACCGAGGTGCCGCAAGCCTCCCGGCTGTCCGCTGACTAACGTGGACGGCCGGGAGTCTCTTCAAATTCACAGTATGTTTAAGTTCGCCCGGTAGATTTGTTGAGTGAGGTTCCTGCTCACTGCAAAGGGATTCGAGCAATGAAAAAGTCTGGTTACATCCTGGTTCTCCTCTGTGCTGCGCTTTTGGTTGAATCTCATGCCCAGAGTGTGGTGACGACCGGAGCCGTGCGGGGCGTGGCCTGGGATAGTTCTGGGGCTTCCGTTTCGGGCGCCACCGTTATTCTTTTGGCGGGCAACACGGGCCAGTCGTCGACGCGGAAAACCAACGACGTTGGGATCTTCGTGTTTCCCGCTCAGCCCGTGGGGAGCTACAGCCTTGAAGTGATGGCGGCCGGATTCCGCAAGGAACTGGTGGAAAGTGTCTATGTGCAGGTCGGACAGCCGACGACCGTGAACGTCCACCTTCAGCCGGGAGCGGGCAGCGAGTCGATTACGGTGAGCGGCGAGTCCCCGCTTTTGCGAACGGAAGACTCCAATCAAAGTTCCGTGGTCAGCCGCGAACTTCTCGATGGCCTCCCTCTAAATGGCCGCCGCTTCCTTGATTTCGCTTTGCTTGTTCCGAATGCCAGCGCCGACGGCCAGAGCGGCCTGGTCAGTTTTGCCGGAGAGCAGGGCGGGGAGGACACCGGCTACGCCAACGCCAACGGCGCGAATTCATTCAGTGTGGATGGCGCCAGCGCCGCCAGTAACTATTTTGGCAACGCGCGCGGCGGCGAGAAAGTCCCGTATGTCTTTGGCGAGAATGCCATCGAGGAGTTCCAGGTTGCCCTGACCCCGTATCGAGCGGATTACGGCGGAGCGGCCACTGGCTTTGTGAACGTGGTAACGCGCTCTGGCAGTGACGCTATTCACGGCGGCGGTTTCTACTTCAACCGCAATTCCGGAACGGGCGCGAATGACGCCATCGACAAGGCCAATGGCTTTGCTCGCCCGGTAAACATCCTGCAGCAGTTCGGCGGAAGCATCGGAGGTCCGATCGTTTCGCACCGCGCTTGGTACTTTGTCGACTACGAGCAGCAGCGCCAGAAGAATCCCATCACCGCGATCAACTCTGGTTTCACGGACATCGACCAGACAAGTTTCGGGCTCCCCGCCGACGTGCAGCTTCCCACGCCCAACTCCTCATTTCCAGTTCCCAGCAGTCTGATGGCAGCGGACTCATCGAATCCGGTTTATCTGCAGGACGTGGCGAACGCGCTGAACGCCATCCAGTCGAATCTCGGCATTCAGTCGCGGTTCCGCAATGACTGGGCGTTATTTTCCAAGATCGACTACCGCGATTCGAAAGACGACCGTTTCTACCTCAGCCTGAACTGGAATCGCTTCGATTCTTCTAACGGTTTTATTCTCGGCCCGCAGACCGCCCTTTTCGGCAAGAGCACGCTGGCCAACGCGTTTGTGCGCGATTACCATGCCAGCGCGGGCTGGAGTCACGCATATGGCAGCAATTTGCTGAACGAATTGCACGCCAGCTTCTCTCGCGACGACCAGTATTCCACTCCCACCGGAATGGTCAATCCGGCACTTCCTACGGTTCTGCTGACCTCGTCGGGCCACGAATCGGGAGCGGGCTCGAACCTGCAACTCGGTAACGCCGGTTTTGCCGGCGGACGCACCAACGAAGCAATATGGCAGATTTCCGACCATGTGAGCTATCTGCGAGGCAAGCACACCTTTAAGCTGGGAGCCGAGTTCACGCGCACGCACCTGACGGACCTTGCTTTTGGGGGCTTCGACCCCGACGCGCAAGCGCAGAACGGTACGTTCCGCGGCACCTATAGTTTCTCAAGCCTGACAAACTTTGCCTTGGGGATCTACGCCAACTTCTTCCAGAGCACGGGCCAGCCCAAGTTTTCTTTCAACGTCCCGTTTCTTGGATTTTATTTTCACGACACCTACCAGGTTCGTCCACGTCTCACGCTCGATTTAGGAGTGCGCGAAGATTTCCAGATTTATCCGCAGCCCAGCGCGAATCCGGCGTTTTCTATGACCGGCCAATTCCCCAACCAATACCGGCGCGTCGCGCCGCGCTTTGGATTCGCCTGGCAGCCGCTGGAAAAGACTGTGGTCCGCGGTGGATTTGGAATGTTCTACGAAAATTTCAACGGCTTGAATTACCGTAATTCAGTGGTCTCCAACGGACTGCTGTCGCAGCAGGCCTCGGTATTGCTTCAATATGATCTCAACTCGGCCCCCAACCAGCAGCCAGCAACCTTTCCCAATCAAATCTCGGATGCTTCGCTATTCTCGGCGTCCGACATCTCCCTGGTGGACCCGCATTTCCGTTTCCCTTACATACTGCAGGGGAGTTTGCAGATCGAGCGCGAGATTCTGCCCGATACCGTCGTGACCATCGGATCCACCTGGACGCACGGGGTGCATCTGATCGCCTCCAGCGCCTACGATCTGAATTTGAACCCGCCCACAGGCGCCACAACCTATACCCTCTGCTCGGCCCGAACAACGGACGTGAGCCAGTGTGCTGGCGGTAAGTCGGTAGTGCTTCCAACTCTCGACTCCGGCATTCTGAAAAACAATGAGGGGCGACTTACCTCAGCGTTTGAGCAAATCAACGCCCTAATCTCCCCCGGTATCAACAATTACAATTCGTTCTTCATACAGGCACAAAGGCGGTTCCGCCATGGATTGGCTTTTCAGACTGCCTATACGTTTTCCAAGAACATGATGTCGCGAGGCGTGGATTTCAATAACCAATTTGACTTCAGCAACACCCACGCGCCGTACTTGCTCGATCAACGCCATCGCTTGTCCATCGCCGGGGTCTACGAACCAAGATTGGGAGCCCATTGGCACGATGGGATTTTCCGAGCAGCGCTGTCGGATTGGACTATCAGCACGGTAATGCAATTCGCCTCCGGCCGCCCCTATGCGGCGTTGATCGACGCCTCGTGCGTCAGTGATCAACTTGACCCCAGCACAGGTGGCTGTCCCGACGGGGTGGCTCAAACCGCGATCAACAACTCCGCCGCCCTGCAGGGCACCGCCAACTCCGCACTGGGAATCAACGCCGGCAGCCCGAGCCCCTTTACCGGCTTGAATTCTTTCTACGGCCCTTGGACCGAGCAGATCGATCTTGGATTGACGCGGAGGTTCAAAATAACGGAACGCCATGCCGTCACCTTGCAGGCGCAGGTTTTCAACGTGATGAATCACGCAAACTACTACGTGCAGAACGGCACGGGAGCGGCACCCATCCAATACAGCCCACTCGGGAGTCACTGCGGCGACGGAGCGAGCACAAATCAGCATTGCTATCTCGTCCCCAGTTCAAGCTTTGGGGAACTCCAGACCATCAACGCACTAAACGGCCCACGCGTGATGCAGTTCGCGCTCAAGTGGACATTCTGAGAATGCGGTTAGGTCTTAGACGAAACCTAGCGCGCGCCCTCGGCGGAAGATAATGTTTTCGTTGGGTTCCCCGATAGCCGCGAATCGGTGACACGGTAGTTGTCGTAGTCGATGGTCAGCGTGGCGCGCCCGCCGAGCCGGATGTAGCTTACGGACTCGTTCCGACGGGGCAGCCAGAAATCTTGCACTTTGATGTACTGGTGACGAATTTCGCTCTTCTTCGTCCAGAACGAAGGATTCTGGGCGGGCTCGGCGTCAATTCGGGCCACGGCGAAGTCGGTTCCGTCGACCCATACTTTGCCGCGATAGAGATACTTGCTTCTCGTTTTTGGGTGGACCTCGAGTACGAATTGGCTGCCCTGGTCTGAGGACTCGAAGCCGATCAGCGCGATGTCGTAGTTGTCGCGGTTCAGAAGCGTACGGGCGCGCATTTCGGGATCGGCAGCTTCCTTTTCGCTCTCCAACAAGCGTTTGAACACGCGGTCGATGATCAGTTTCGATCCAGTTTGTGAGATGACCTTAAAACTCTTGGTCGAAGGACTGTCGTAGGTGGCTTCCACGGTCATTTCGGCCTCGCGATCGCCGGGGAATCCTCTATAGGCAAGGCGATAAACGCGGGTGGATTCGTAGTGGCGGAGAGCCTGTGCCCGCTCACCATCTTTGCGGATGAGATTGTTCACAACCTGGTCGACCGAAAGTGGCGCCGTAGTGATGGAAGGAGGGAGCGAGCCAGCATCAATGCTGTCCCCGAACGCGCCCGCCAGCATGACCGCCAGCATAAGCAAAAGTTTGGTCGAATTCTGGATCGAACTCAAGATTGCGCCCATGGTCATCCGTCGAAAAGCCTAGCTTACCACCATCGCTGGGCGTCCCGGAGAGTTGGAAGGCCAGACCGGTGAGCGTCTGCGAGGTCGAGATTTCGGCGCCGGATTTCGGCGCGGAGCGTGCAAATTCCTCTGGATACCATGGAGATTTGACCCACTTTCAAAAGGCGGGCTGCGGGGGTCCTCGGAATCTTTTCAATTACTTGCACAAAAATGATGAACGGGCACATAATTGCTATCGCTCAGGCGCAACATTAGGAGTCCTCCCCCAAATGTGGATTCGTGAAAGTGACAGTAGTATTCAGTTGAACTGGATTGCGATCTTCTCCTATGCGGCGTCGCTGGCTGTTAGCGTGGTGATATGGAGAGGTGTATTCCGGGCCGTTGGATACCTAGTAAGGTAAGACGCAAAGCGAAGCGGCAAGAAGCTACGAGCAGTGCGGCACCGGCGCTGAGTCCGGAAGCCGCTGACGCTAGGCTCCGCGAAACAACCGGTACAGTTTCACCGGTCATAGTGTAGCAGCGAGAACACGTCGTACTTCGCCAGTCTCTCGCGACCTCTCAAGAAGTCCAGTTCGACCACAAACGCCAGCCCTGCAATCTGTGCGCCGAGGCGACTGGCCAAGTCCGCAGTCGCGACGGCCGTTCCGCCGGTGGCGAGCAGATCGTCCACGATCAGAATGCGCTGGCCTTTCCTGATGGCATCTTTGTGGACTTCGAGGGTGTTGCTCCCGTATTCGAGTTCATAGCTGATCTTGACGGTTTCGGCAGGCAGCTTTCCCGGCTTGCGGACAGGAACGAATCCGGCATTCAACCGGTAGGCGAGCGCCGGCCCAAAAATAAATCCGCGGGCCTCCATGCCGAGAACCAGGTCAATCTCCTTGCCGATGTAGTTTTCCGAGAGCGCGTCAATCAGCCGCGCAAAGCCGACTCGATCCTTGAGCAGCGTGGTGATGTCGTAAAACAGGATCCCTTTTTTCGGGAAGTCGGGCACTTCCCGGATCAGCTTCTTCAGCCCGTCGCAATCTACTGGCTTGGTCGACAAATTAAGCTCCTCGAACCTGAAATGAACTGAGTCCGGCAACCGCCTCGGCCTCGGATTCTGCTACGCCATCCACGCGCGCCGCTCGCGGCCCTTCCTGCAAGCGTGACCGTAATCCAACCAACTGGTCGCGCGTTCCCATGGCCAGCACTTCGACGCTGCCATCGTGATTGTTGCGCACCCATCCAGCAATTTGCAGGATGTGTGCCTCCCGCTCGACAAACCAGCGGAATCCGACGCCCTGGACACGCCCGCGAATGAGAAAGCGGCGAGCGAGGACGGCAGTTCGTTCAGTGGAATCCATGTGGAGGTATTTGTGATTTCTAATTTGCAAATTTGCAATTGGAAAACCGGACACCTGGACAGCTTCAATCGCCAATCACAAATTGCCAATTACTGCGCCCGCGACAGATATGTCCCATCTGCCGTGTCCACCTTGATTTTCTCGCCTTCGTTGATGAACGGCGGCACCTGCACGATGAGTCCGGTTTCGGTTTTCGCCGGCTTGGTCACACTTGATGCGGTGGCGCTCTTCAGACCGGGCTCGACTTCCACCACGGTCAACACAACGGTCTGCGGCAACTCGATGCCCACAGCCTTGCCATCGAAAAACTCCACCTTGATCTGGAGGTTCGATGTCAGGTAATCGACCGCGTCGCCGAGCGTGTCGCGGGTCAGGTGGGTCTGCTCGTAGTTTTCCGTGTCCATGAAGTAGTAGCTGTCGCCATCGGCATACAGAAACTCCATGTTGACCTCATCCACGTTGACCTTCTCAATGGGGTCGGGAGAGCGGAAGCGGTGCTCGAACATGCCGCCGGTACGCAGGTTGCGCAGCTTCGCCTGAATAAAGGCGCGAAGGTTGCCCGGAGTACGGTGCTCGACGCTGAACACGGAATGCAAATCATTGTTGTGCTTGATGATCATGCCGGGACGGAGTTGGGTCGCTGGAATCGACATTGGTGGTTTACATCTCCTTCACTCTGCTAGGAATTCTGGGCAGCGGGGCAGGTCCGGGGTCCACAGCGGGCCCGCTCTTGGCCTGCTGTGGTGGAGGTCGCCGGGGCTTCCGCCGCACTTGGAATGAACAGTTCATTTTACACAGGCGGAGAGGGTTGTGGGAACCGGGCTGCGCTTCCACCGGGCTGCGCTTCCATGTCCAGCCACATGTACAGACATTTTCCGTGGTGGGGGACCTGCCTTACGGTTGTGGGACTAGAATAGAGATTGATCAGGAGGTTTATATGCGCATTGGAAAATACGAGAGTTCTGACGGTACGACCGGGACAGCAGTCACTTTTCTGCTGATCGGACTTGGTGTCGGCGCCGCCCTCGGTCTGTTGCTGGCTCCGAAGACTGGGCGGCAACTGCGGAAAGACCTGCGGCGTTCCTACGATGACGCCCTGGAAACCGCCTCCGACTGGACCGACGAAGCCAAAGAGCGCTTGGATGACGTGGTCGAAAAAGGCGGCGACTTCGCCGACGAACTGCGGTCCAAGGCCAAGCCCCTGAGCGATTTGCTGCGCCGTTCGTAATTGCTGTGTTGGGCGTTAGTCGCTAGGAAAGACGTGGTCTTACGGTTCGACCTGAGTTTCGTCCTCGAGCCTGCGCTTTTTCTTGTGCACATTGCGGATGACAATGCCCACCGAGAATCGGACGTTGTCCTGCTTCTTCTTGGCGAAAGACGGAAACTGGGAGGCGGTCTGCAAGTAATCGGCCTTGAACCGCAAGGCAAAACGCTGATTGATTTTGAAGTCGGCGCCGCCGCCAGCCACTAGCGCGCGCCCAGTGCCGACTTCGGTCTCGGTAACTCCTGCGGTCGCCTTACCGCGGGTGCCCTGATGTCCGTACAGGAGCTCCCCGAAGGGTGTCCAACGTTCATACTTGCGACGGGAAAATTGCGCGCCGAAAAGAATGTTGTACTCTCGCGTCGCCACATTGAACGTGGGAGGCGCCGGGCAGAAATCCCCGCACTTGGGAAATGGCTCCGGCACGGCTGACGGGATCTTCGAGGTTCCGAAGTATTGGCCGCCTTCCACTATGAACCCCAGCCAACTGGTCGCGTTCAGACCGAGAGAAGCGTCCCAGCCAGGCAACCCCGCCCAGTGTCCGGCGTTGAAAAGGCCAGCCTCGGCATACGAACCGCCGGCAAAGAATTCGACGCGCGGATACTGCTGCAGAGGCGGCGCGGGCTTGGCGGTTGGAGCTGGAATATCAGCTAGGTCGGGGGCTGGAGTCTGGGCGGGAGCTTGAGCCGGAGTCTGAGATGGAGCTGGAGTGGGAGCTTGCGCCCATGACAACACACACAGCGCGGCCACGCCGGCCAAAACTCCCAGGTATTTCCTCACGATTCCTCCTAAAGGGGCGTCTGATTTCTCGTAGAGACGCGGCTTGCCGCGTCTCTACAGGGAAAAGAACTTCGGCATTGCTAAAGCAATGCCCTGGATACGAAACCCGGCTACTGCGTACGGGGTACTGGTTTTCCGAAAACTGTATTGTAGTGAAGCTGGATGTCCCCGCATGTTCCCTGCTCGGGCGAATAGACCACGCAGGTATCAAAGGGCCGCGAGTAGACGTGCAGCGTCACTGCGCGCTGGTTCGCTTCCCGCGGATTCACCACCCGGTGCACCGGCTCCCGCGGATCGACGGCGCAGGGATTGGCCGCCGTCAACTCCACCGTATTAGATGCCGCCAACTGGCACTTGCCGGCCTCGATATCCTGAAATCCGACGTGAAAATTTTCGACCAGCAACTTTCCCACCGGCGCCGCCATCCAGCAATTCTGGTCGCGATGATTATGCACCGAACTGCCCTGCCCAATCTCCCAGCAGATAGCGATCAATTCGTAGAGGTCCGTTTTGTCGATCAGGTTGCGCGTGTAGTGCTGCCGGTCCCAGCTCAAATAGGGCGCGAGACTAGCTTCTTCGACGGGCATTTGCGCCAGCAAGGAACGGATGTCTTCCGTTTTATCGAAAGCCTCTGCCGTAAAGGCGTGAAGTTCCCTGACCAGTTCGTCAATGGAGACGCGCAGCGGTACGGTCAGGTCACTCATAGATGGGTTCGACAAACTATTGAGTATACCGTGTGCGGAGGCGCGTTTATGTTCGCAGCCCAAGCGGACGGGTCCGGATGCGAAAAAATCAAAGGCAAGGTCAAAAGCAGCGGACAAGAGTGTCCGCTCCACACACACACTCGATACAATGAAAGGAATCCATGGAAATTAGACTGATGGAAACCGAAGTCCGCGTGCTGGGGTCGCTGATCGAAAAGGACATCACCACGCCGGAGTACTATCCGCTGTCGCTGAACGCGCTGGTGAATGCTTGTAACCAGAAGACGAATCGCGATCCGGTGATGCAGTTGGACGAGGACGCAGTGCGCGACGCGCTGGATGGCTTGCAGCAGCAACGCATGGCCGGACCCGCGCGCGGTGCCGACAGCCGCGTGACCAAATACGAGCAGCGGTTGCAGGAGGTGTTTAACTTTACGCGTCCGGAGATTGCAGTGCTCTGCGTGCTGCTGCTGCGCGGTCCGCAGACGCCGGGCGAATTGCGCGGACGCGCCGAGCGCCTGCACCGCTTCGAAGCGCTGGAGGATGTGCAATCAGCGTTGCAGAAATTGATGCAGCGCGAGCCGCCACTGGCGAAGGTGCTGCCGCGGCAGCCGGGAACGAAAGAATATCGATACGCACATCTGCTCGCCGGGGATGTGGTGGAGGCGGAGGCACCGGCGCAAGCCGGCGCGTCTGTTGAGCGCAATCCGGCGGAAGCGGAACGTATCGCGCGGTTGGAAGAGGAAGTGGCTGAGTTGCGGCGAGAGGTCTCGGAAGTAAAGGATCAGTTGGAGAGATTCAGGAAACAGTTTGAGTGAAATATCACCGCCGAGGCGCCGGCAGCGCGGAGGAACCCCAACTCAAGAATTTCGTCTTATTTTTTCTTCTTTTCTCGGCGACCTCCTCGTCCAAGCGGCGAAAAATCGCTACAGCACGCGTTCCTGCGCGTAACCCGCTGCGCCTAAAGCTGAGATGATTTCGGCAATATGGTCTGGGCCCCGAGTTTCCATCGTGATTTCAATCGCAGTCTCGCCCAGGCCGACGCCATGGTAGGCGCGGTCGTAGTCCGTCTCGACGATGTTGGCGCGATGCTCGGCCAGAATTGATGTGAGGCGGTTGAGCGCGCCGGGATAGTCGGGCAGGTGGACGCGCAGGCGCACCAGGCGTCCGTCTTTGACCAGGCCGCGCTCTATGATGCGTGACAGCAGCGTGACGTCGATGTTTCCGCCGCACACCAGCACCGCAACCTTCTTCCCGACCAGTGACAGCTTGCGGTTGACGAGCGCTGCGAGTGCTGCTGCCCCCGCGCCTTCGGCCAGAGTTTTTTCGCGCTCCAGCAGCAGAAGAATGGCGTTGGCGATTTCTTCTTCTTCGACGGTCACGATGTCGTCCACATACTTCTGAACCAGCGGCAGCGTGCGGTCGCCGGCCCGCCGGACAGCGATCCCATCGGCGATGGTGGAGGCAGCTTTGAGGGTCACGGGTTTGCCTTCGGCCACCGCGACTTTCATGGATGGCAGGCGCGAGGGCTGCACTCCGAAAACTTGAATTTTTGGATTCGACTCCTTCAGGGCGCAGGCGATGCCGCCAATCAGGCCTCCACCGCCGATCGGCACGACGACGGCCTCGAGGTCAGGATGCTGCTCGATGAGTTCCAGGCCGATCGTGCCTTGCCCCGCGATGACCGCGTCGTCATCGAAGGCATGCACGAAGGTGAGGTGCTCGGCCTGACTGCGGCGGACCGACTCTTCGTAAGCTTCGTCATAGTTGGCGCCGTGCAGAACCACATCGGCGCCGTAGCCGCGCGTCGCCGAAACCTTGATGAGAGGCGTGGTCAGGGGCATGCAGATCTGGGCGCGGATGCCGAGCTTGCCAGCGTGGTAGGCAACACCTTGTGCGTGATTTCCGGCAGAGGCAGCGATCACGCCTTGGGCGCGTTCTTCGGTGCTTAGCGAGAGCAACTTGTTCAGGGCGCCGCGCTCTTTGAAAGAGCCGGTCCGCTGCAGGTTGTCGAGTTTCAGATAGACGTGGTTGGCGGTGGACTCCGAAAACGTTTCGGAGCGCGCGCAGGGCGAAAGATAGATGGAGCCGCGAATGCGGCGCAAGGCCGACTGGATGTCGTTTAGAGTGATCATTTTCTGACTGCGGTTGCAAATGCAAAGGATGGCAACATCTTACCTGAACCAAAACGAAGCGTAGGTAGAGACGCGTCTTGCCGCGTCTCCGCGGTCGGGCGACGGAGATGGGCAAGCCCCGTTTCTACAGGCGCCAGACAAACGAAGGGAGTAAGGGTAATCGGTCCAAGTACAACTTCCGTAATGGCCCTTTTGGACAGGGGCTAAGCCCTTTCGAAACCTATGCAACCGTGAGAAAGCCCGTCAGAATGGGGTTTTAGAGGAATTTATCCCCTGGGACTCATGCCTATTTCGCCTGGTACCGTTCTCGCGCCCGTTCCTGTCCATCGAAAGAACGCTGCGCGCGTCGCGCTGTTTGACTTGCCTGAGGCGTCGGCGCAGCTGATCACGGAGTGTTTTCGTCAGTCTGGAATCGAAACCGTTTCGATTGCGCGCGAACACGTGGATCGGCTGCGACACGAAAAATTCGAGGCCTGCGTTTTGCCCTTGGGAGAAGCGGCCGGCAGCATCATCGAGTTGGCGCGAGGATCGGCTTCCAACAGCCGGATCATCATTTACGGGTTGGGCGGGACCGCGCAGGATGCTATGCGTTATTCGAAGCTATGCCTCAACGCGGTGTTTCACGAACCGTTGGAGCGGTCGGCGGCGATGAAACTGGTGCGCTCGACTCGAATGTTGGTGCTGCACGAATTCCGCCGCTACGTGCGCATTCCGGTGATGACGGAGGTCGGGATTGTCATGACTGACGGTGGCCGCGTAACCGCCACCAGCCAGGAGATCAGTTCAGGGGGAATGTCGCTCAAGGGCAATCACGGGCCCGAACTGGGATGTCTGGTGGAGGTGTCGTTCTCCCTGTTGACGCTGCCGCGCGTCTGGGTACGCGGGCAGGTCACGTGGAAGAAACCCAACAAGAGCTTCGGAATTCGCTTTGACTCGACCGACGAGCGCCGGCAACGGCTGAAAGAGTGGATCGTGGCCTATCTGGAAGCGTAGGCAAGACGCTCTCAGCTTTCAGTTAAACCTATCTGACCCGGCTACAATATCGGCGTGAGTTCTTCTTCCGACGCTGTTGAGCCTGAGCGGCCGTCCGTTTTGGATGCGCGCCGATTCTCGCTGCGACAAAGAATTCTTTTGTGGCTCATCAGCTGGGCGAGCTATCTGGCGATCGCGCTGATCGGTCCTACTCTCCGCTATTCGATATCGTGGGAAGAGCCGCCTTCGCCGCCGGACGCCACGTACGAAAAACCGGTCATCTACGCGTTCTGGCACCGCGCGGTGTTCGCGGGCGCTTGGTTGTGGAGAAAGGCCGGAGCCGCGGTGATGGTGAGCCGCAGCTTTGACGGGGAATACATCGCGCGCACGATTGAAAAACTTGGCTTCGTCGCGGTGCGAGGATCGAGCAGTCGGGGCGGCTCAACGGCCCTGCTCGGCTTGAGAAGCCAGCTGGAACAGGGCATTCCGGTGGTGTTTACGATCGACGGTCCCCGCGGCCCGAAATATGTGGCTAAACCGGGACCGGTGCTGCTGTCGCGTGCCAGTGCGCTGCCGATGGCGGCGTTCTACGTGGCACTCGGTGATGCCTGGGTGCTCAACACATGGGATGCGCTGATGATCCCGAAACCATTTTCGAAGGCCCTGGTGCGCTTCAGCGCCAAGGTAAGAGTTCCTGCAGGCGCCGACGACGCGCAAATGGTTGAGTTCCACCGGCAATTGCAGGCTGCGCTCGAACGCGTCACCCGGTTCGCGGAGGAACACGTTGCTCGGGTGGGATCAGCGGAGTTTCCCATCATCAAAAGCTAGCGGCCCGTGGTCTAAGCGAGATTCGTATCAGGGCATGCCTTCAAGCGCTGGATTTCGAAATCCAAGTTTTACCACGGGCTACTGGCGTTTGACTTTGCATTGGGGTGCCCAGTAGATTTGCAGGGCTGCGGTTTTTGCTCTTTCTCAATATTAGGTTCGCGCATGATCGTAGGCCAGCGTCACGCTGGCGCTATGGGAAGCGGGTGCAAATCCCGCGCTGCCGCGCAACTGTAAGCGAGGAAATCGCAACCGGTCACTGGGGAAACCTGAAAAGGACAACCTGGGAAGGCCGGTTGTAGTAGCCGGATGCCAGAGCGAAGGCTCACATCCTGACTCGCGAAGCCAGGAAACCGGCGTGAACCGTCCCACAACCCTTTCGCGTGATAAAGGAGACGTGCATGCGTTTTTCCCGGATTTTCGCCATTGTCTTTTTTCTGTTAGCCATCGCTTCGGCTGAAATCAAAATCAAAGTCGTCGATCCTCAAGACGCCGTAGTCGCTGGCGCCCAGGTGCAATTGCTGAAGCTGGGTAAGCCGGTTCCCGCAGCCTTGCAGAGCACATCCGCCGAAGGTCTCGTGATTTTTCGCGGGGAGGCATCAAGTTCCTGGCGTGTCCAGGTCTTGGCTCCCGGCTTCGCGGCAGAGACGGTGTATCTTTCCACCACTGCTGAAGTGATCACGATCAAGCTTCGAGTCGCGACGGCTGCGGAAACCGTGGTCGTGACCGCGACCCGCACTCCGGTGCCAAGCCAGGCCGCGGGGGCCGATGTTGCAACTCTTGGCAGCGGACAGTTGGAGCTAATGCAGTCGGTGGCCGCCAACGACGCGATGCGTTTCCTGCCGGGCGCGGTGGTGAATACTGCAGGCCAACGCGGCGGACTGTCCTCACTCTTTGTCCGCGGCGGGGAGTCCCGCTACAACAAAGTAATCGTTGATGGAGTTGCCATCAATGAACCGGGGGGAACTTTCGACTTTGGCACCCTGCCCCTGGCGCAAGCGGATCGCTTGGAGTTCGTGCGGGGGGCGCAGAGCACTTTGTACGGCTCCGATGCGATGACCAGCGTGGTCCAGGTGTGGACGCGCACCGGAAGCACTGCGGTCCCTGAACTGCGCTTTGGCGCTGATGGGGGAAATTTCGGGACAGCCAGCGGTTACGCATCTCTGGCCGGCGCCCACAAGCCTTTCGACTATAATTTTTTCGGCGATCAATACAATACCAGCGGGCAGGACATAAACAATGCTTACTCGGATTCGCTGGCAGGCGCGAATGTCGGGGTGGCGCTTACCAACCAGGTTGCGCTACGCGTGCGGGTCCGTCACTCCAACAGCCATACGGGTCTGCCAGGGGAGTGGAAATTCAACGGTGATCCGCTTCAACCTCCCGACCCTGCCGAATGGTCGCAGCTGAATAGTGTTCTTGGAGGGGCGGAACTCACATTCGATGCGCCCTCAGGCTGGCAACACCGCCTCACCGGCTTCGACTACCTCTATCGTTACACCGACCTAAACCTGAACGGCGATCCCGCTCGAGTGTTTGATTTTCCGTTTCACGAAAGCGATCACATCAATCGGGCCGGTTTTGAATACCAGGGCGATTACTCCGAGCGCACCTGGGCGCACTCCACCTTCGGCTATCGCCTCGAAAAGGAAAACGGATTCGTCGGAAGCTTCGGCGCACAGACTCCGGGCCAGCGTTTGAATCAGGACCTTTATGGTCAGGAGTTGCTTACATGGGGGAGGCTGTCTCTAATTAGCGGCGCACGATTTGCGCACAACAGCGCCTTTGGCAACGTCGGCGTGCCGCGGGTGGCCGCAACCTTTCTTGCGTTGCGCGGAGGAGAGATATTCTCCGGGACGCGCCTGCGCTTTTCCTATGCCAACGGATTCAAAGAGCCGCGACTGGAGGAGACTTTTGCGGGACCACCTTATTCAATCCCTAATCATGGTCTAAAGCCCGAGCGCACCCGCAACTTTGAAGCGGGGATCCAGCAGGATTGGTTGGGCGGCAAGTACGCCCTTACCGCAACCTACTTTCATAACGTGTTCTATGACCGCATCGACTACTCCATCGTCGATCCGGTGAAATTTATTGGCCAGTATGTGAATGTGAACAAGTCCTTCGCGCAAGGTGCCGAGCTCGAGTTCCAGGCGAAGGTCTGGTCGAGGTTGTCTTTGAATACCGCATACACCTACACCTCAACTCAAATACTCGAAGCTCCGCTGTGTAAGCCAGAAAATTTCTGCGATCCCCTGCTCGCTGCCGGACGACCGCTATTGCGCCGTCCCAAGCATTCGGCAACAACACTCCTCAGCTATCTCCGGAGGCGCTGGGGAGCGAACGTGAGTGGAAGCTTTGTGGGTAGACGTCCGGATTCGGATTTCCTCGGATTTCTGGTTGGCGGTCAGCCAATCAGGCACGCTGCGGGCTACGCGCGCGTCGATTTGGGCGGGTGGTATGCGGTCAATTCGCGAATTACGGCATACGCCAATGTCGAGAACGCGCTCAACGATCACTACAACGAAGTGGTGGGATATCCGGCGCTGACGGCAAATTTTCGCGCGGGCGTGAGGTTTCGGATCGGAGGCGAGTAAGTTTACCGGCGGCTGCCGGCTGTTTGTTTCGACTCGTCGTCGGATTCAAGATCATCGGACTGAAGATCGTCCGTCGCAACCGGCCTCCGGGGTGGGGCCGGGCTCGCTCCGCCGTTATAGCGGTGACGTACTGCGTGAAGTTTCTCCACTTCTTTTTCACCGAGCGGTTGCTCGTTGCCGAGCAGGTGCGTGACCAGCGCGATCTTCGCGAAGTGCTCTACCGTCTCCATTTTCATGTAGGCACTCTCGAGCGACGACCCAAACGTCACGACCCCGTGATTCGCCATCAAAATGGCATCATGGTGCGGGACCAGGGGCTCGAGAGCATCCGTCAGTTCGGGCGTGCCCGGGGTGCCATAGCGCGCCAGCGGGATCGAGCCCAGGCCGACGACCACCTCGCACACCAGCGGACGATTCAGATCGTAACCGGAAGCGGCAAACCCGGTGGCGGTCGGCGGATGCGCGTGGACAATGCCGTGCACGTCGGGCCGCAGGCGATAAATCAGCAGGTGCATGCCGATTTCGCTCGAAACTCTGCGCTTACCGGCGAGGCGCTTTCCGTCCATGTCCACAATCACCATGTCGGAAACACGCATCCTGCCCTTGCTTATGCAGGTGGGAGTCACCAGCAGGCGTCTTTCGTCGAGGCGGACGGACAGGTTCCCATCGGTGGCTGCAACAAAGCCGTTTTCGTGCAGCATGCGGCCGAACTGCACAATCGCAAGACGATTCTGTCGGTCGCTGGCCATGGAAATCCCCGCGCCGTCATGGTACAGCACGCCTCGTAGACCTTACAACCACTAGAAGTTCAAAATATGTAGAAAGTGGGTGCCGGATTCCCGGCAGATACGCCGGCGGCTTCGGAGCCTGCGCCCCAAACTCTATAATCTCTTCAATGCTTGTCTCGGACTTCCAATATGATCTGCCGCCCGAACGCATTGCCCAGGAGCCATTGGCGGACCGCGCCGGATCGCGCCTTCTGCACTTGAACCGGCTGGGCGTCGATCGGCCTGAGAGTTGGCAGGATCGCAGCTTTCGCGAGTTCCCCGACTTGCTGCGGTCCGACGACCTGCTGGTCGTGAACAATACACGGGTGTTCCCAGCCCGCCTCTACGGCCACCGGAGCGGAGAGGGGGCCCAGCCACTGAGCCCGCAGAATCCGGCGGCACGAGAGTTTCTCCATGGGCGGATCGAAGTTCTGCTGACGCGCCATGTGGCGGACGATCCAAATGAGTGGGAGTGCCTGGTGCGGCCCGGGCGGAAAATTGGGATTGGGGAAAAACTCTACTTTGCAGGTCCACAAGGCGACCCACCCGCACTCGAAGCCTTGGTCACGGAGCGCGGCAGTTTCGGGGAGCGGCGCATCCGCTTCGCCCCGGTCAACGATTTCTTCGCCCGCGTCGAGCGCATCGGGCACGTGCCGCTTCCGCCCTACATTCACCGCGAGGACGATGGCAACGACCAAGCGGCGGATCGCGAGCGCTATCAGACTATCTACGCTCAGACGCGGGGATCGGTGGCGGCGCCTACGGCCGGTTTGCACTTCACCACTGAAATACTGGACCGCATTCGTGGACGCGGGATCGAAATTGCCGAGATCACGTTGCACGTCGGGCTGGGCACGTTTCAGCCCGTACGCGTAGAAGAAGTGGAAGATCACAAGCTGCATCGGGAGTGGTACGAGATCTCAGTGGAGGCGGCGCGGGCCATCAACTTGGCGAAAGCCGAGGGGCGGCGCGTGGTGGCCGTGGGCACAACCACGGTCCGCACGCTCGAGTACGCTGCGGGACAAGCCGGCGGAAATCGCGTAGAAGCCGGGCGCGGCGAGGCGGAAGCGTTTATCTATCCTGGCTATTGCTTGCGCGTCGTAGACGCGTTGCTGACGAACTTTCACCTGCCGCAATCGACCCTGCTGATGCTGGTGTGCGCGCTCGGCGGCAAGGAGTTGGTGATGGGCGCTTACCGGCACGCGGTCGAGGCGGGGTATCGGTTCTACTCCTATGGAGATTGCATGTTCGTGGAGTAAGTGGTCGACGGTGTATGGGTGGTTCGTAGCAGGGCATCGCTTTAGCGATGCCGCGTAACTTCCTCGCCATGTAACCGCCTTCAGGTGCTGAGGTACGCACCAATCGAAATATGGGTAAACTTGTTCCACGTTGATCCGGATACGCATCCATTGCCGCCTCGCTGCGATTGCAGTCGTTGCTCTGGCCCTAACCTGCGCAGCGCAAAACAAGACTGCGCTGGTCACCAAGCCGACTGCCAAACCCGCCTCGCCCAACAATGAAGACGCACAGCTTTACCGCAACACCACTTTCGGATTCCGTTATCAGATTCCCTACGGCTGGGTGGCCCGCACCAAGCAGATGCAAGAGGGAAATGAGGCAGGCAAAGCAGAAGTCTTGCTCGCGGTTTTCGAGCGTCCTCCCGAGGCCACGGGAGACACCATCAACTCCGCCGTCGTGATCGCATACGAACACGCAGCGTCCTATCCCGGACTCAAGAAGGCCGAAGACTACCTCGGCCCGCTCACCGAACTAGCGACTGCCAAAGGCTTCAAGCCCGAAGGCGAACCGTATGCGCTGGAAGTTGAGTCGCGGCAACTGCTGCGTGCCGATTTCATCAAGACGCTCAGCGATAAACTCGCCATGCGCCAGTGCACCCTAGTCCTGCTCGCGAAGGGTCAAATCGTCTCGTTCACGTTCATCGCCGGCGCCGAAGATGAACTCGACGATCTGATGGACGGGCTCCATTTCGGCGCGGCAAAATCCACCAGCCACTAGCAGATCGCGAACGGGATATCGGATTCCCGTAGAGACGCGGCTTGCCGCGTCTCCGCAGCCAGGGACGGTGCAAGCCTAGGGCTCCGACCCACGTCCCTAAGACCAACAAAACCCGCGGTTTATGCTCTCGATTCCAGCCTCAAAACGACTCTCTTTTGTGTTAAAATAAACCAAGCTCAGGTGATAGCTAAATAGCAGAAAATTCAATAAGTTGAGCTCACCCGAGCACTCCCGGAATCGTCCCTCCAGTCAGGCGTCCGATCCGGCTTTCTCCACGGAGCAGAATGGCCACCAAAGAATTGCAAGCCGAACTCCTTGACGCGAAAAACAAAAATGCCAAGGCGCCCAACGGAGATTACACTGCCGACTCCATCAAAGTTCTCGGCGGCATGGAAGCGGTGCGCAAACGTCCCGCCATGTACATCGGCTCGACTGGCGAACTTGGTCTGCATCACCTGGTCTACGAAGTCGTGGATAACTCGGTCGACGAAGCGCTAGCCGGCCACGCCGACAAGATCGAAGTCACCATCCATCTCGATAACTCCATCACCGTAGTCGACAACGGACGCGGCATTCCCGTCGACAACATGGACATCGACGGCGAAAAAATCTCGGCCGCGCAGGTCGTGATGACCACGCTGCACGCGGGCGGCAAGTTCGACAGCAACTCCTACAAAGTTTCCGGCGGATTGCACGGCGTAGGAGTGAGCTGCGTAAACGCGCTCAGCGAAGAACTCGATCTCGAAATCTGGCGCAACGGTTTTACCTGGGAGCAGAGCTACTCGAAGGGCGAACCCACCAGCAAACTGAAGAAAGCCGGCGCCAGCAAGAAGCGCGGGACCCGCGTGCACTTCCTGCCCGACAGATCTATTTTTACCGCCACCGAATACAACTTCGATACGCTCTCGCAGCGCCTGCGCGAACTTGCCTTCCTCAACAAGGGCCTGCTGATCACGCTCACCGACGACCGCCAGACCGATTCGAAGAGCGGCGAAGCCAAACACACCGATTTCAAGTACCTCGGCGGCATAGCCGAGTTCATCAAGCACCTGAACCGCGGCAAGTCCGTTCTGCACGACAAGCCCATCTACATGGAAGCCGAGCGCGACGGCGTGGCCATGGAAATCGGACTCCAGTACAACGACGCCTACTCCGAATCCGTTTTCAGTTTTGCCAATAACATCAACACTGTCGATGGCGGCACGCATCTCTCCGGCTTCCGCACCTCGCTGACCCGCACCATCAACTCGGCGGGCCAGCAGATGGGCCTGTTCAAAGACGTGAAAGAAAACCTTACCGGAGACGACGTCCGCGAGGGATTGGTTGCCGTCATCAGCGTCAAGCTGTCACAGCCGCAGTTCGAAGGTCAGACCAAGGGCAAGCTGAATTCTGACATAGCGGGCATAGTGCAGGCCGTAGTCAATGAAAAACTCGGAGCATTTTTCGAGCAAAACACCGCCGTAGCTCGCAAGATCATCAACAAAGCCATCGACGCCGCCCGTGCGAGAGAAGCCGCCCGCAAAGCCCGTGACCTGACCCGCCGCAAAGGCGCTCTCGACGGCGGAGGACTTCCCGGCAAACTAGCCGACTGCTCCGAGCGCGATCCCAACCGCTGCGAGCTTTTTCTGGTAGAAGGAGAATCCGCAGGCGGCACTGCCAAACAAGGCCGCGACCGCCGCTTTCAGGCCATCCTCCCGCTCAAGGGAAAAATTCTCAATGTCGAAAAAGCGCGCTACGACAAGATGCTGGCCCACGAAGAAATTCGCGCCATGATCACCGCGCTAGGCACAGGCATCTCGAAAGAAGACTTCGATCCAACCAAAGTGCGCTACGGCAAAATCATTCTCATGACCGATGCCGACGTAGACGGCTCGCACATCCGCACCCTGCTGCTAACGTTCTTCTTCCGCCACATGCAGGAACTAATCAAGCGCAACAACGTTTATATAGCGCAGCCCCCGCTTTTCGGCATCAAGAAGGGTAAGTCGCACCAGTACATCAAGAACGAACACGAATTCGTCAAGGTCATGGTGAAGCGCGCCTCCGAAGGCCTCATCATTCGCTACGGAGAAGGTGCCGCCAAGTTAGAAGGCGCGGCCCTCACCAAGTTCATCACCGTTCTGAACGAGTACCTGGAATTCCTCGGCAAATTAAACAAGCGACTGCGCGCCGAGGACATCACCGCACTGCTGCCGAAACTCGACCTGGCCAAGCGCGTCGATTTTGAAGGCGACAAGAAGACGCCGCCGAAGAAAGTCGAGAAGCTCGAAAAAGAACTCAAGCGCCGGCAGAAGGATCTAGCTCTGAAGAGCGTAGAAACCCGCTTCGACGAAGAACATAATCTGTGGGAAGTGCTCTTCGTGAACTCGCAGGGCGCCGAGCATGTCATCAGCTGGGAACTGGCCTCGACTCCGGAATGCCGCCAGCTAATCGCCAAGTTCAAACAGATCGAGCAGTATCTCGATCCGCCCTTCGTGGTCGAAAGCGTGGTGAGACCCGCAAAGACAAAGGTCAGTGCCGAAGACAAGAACGAGGACGAAAGCGAGAACGATAACAACGAAGACGAAAACCTGAGCGCTGCCGAGAAAGAAGAAGCCGAGAAGGCCCAGAAGAAAATGGGCAAGCCTCCAGCGCGCCGCGCGAAAGAGCCAGAGATCGTCGAGAAAAATACCGCCCGCGAACTCTTCGATTACGTTCTAAACGAGGGTCGCAAAGAGTACATAGTCCAGCGCTACAAGGGCCTCGGAGAAATGACCGCCGAGCAACTCTGGGAAACGACCATGGATCCGGAGCGCCGCACCCTTCTGCAAGTCAGGCTCGAAGACATAGCCGAGTGCGAAACCATCTTCACCACGCTAATGGGCGAAGACGTAGAAGCTCGCAGAAAATTCATCGAAGACAACGCCCTGGACGTGAAGAACCTGGATATCTAGTTTGTGTAGGGCGGATACTCCTGTCCGCCGCTCTTGATTGTGATCGTGTGGGGACGGGCGCCCTCGCCCGTCCAAGCCGCGCGAGCTCGGCAGTTACGCCAACGGACAGCGAAACGCATGCGGGAAATTGATGAGAGGTTTTCATCCCAGAACCGGACGTGAATCGGTGCGGTACACTCCAGCTTGCAAAAAAAGATGCGGCGATGAATATCGACGAACTGTCCAAGATGACCGAGAGCGAACTGTACGCTAAAGCAAACGATCAGGACAGCCGCGCCCGCTAGGGTTTCAGCCCGTTGCACCGTGGCAAACTTCTAGACCTCCCTGCGCTGCGCTCCATGCCAAATCGTGCTGATAACAACAAGCTGACCCTGCACGCGATACAAGACGATGTAAGGAGTGCTCCCAATCACCAGCTCCCGAATCCCAGGCTCGGCTCCGACGCGGCCCAGATGAGGATGATTACGTAGAGCTTCGACCATGGCGACAATCCGCATGGCGAGCCGTTCCGCTGCCTCCGGTTTGTCCCGAGCCACGTAAGCGCGAATTTCCCGCAGGCGGGTTCGCGTCAAAGCAGACCAGACAATCTCTACTGGCACAGCGCCTCGTCATCGTGTTCTTTGCCGCAGGCGCACTTCGGAACCGGCAACTCGCGATCGGTTCCCCAGGACAACAGCCATGTCTTCATGTCTTCGTTCTTGATGTAGTGTCCCGATTTGACCTGGCGATCCGCCTGACGAACCTCGGCCAGCATCCTCTCCTGATCGGAGACGTAAACTTCCACCGCATCGGCGATCAGAAAATTTGAACTGCGCCCCGACGCCTTCGCCAGCTTCGCCAGCCGCTTCTTAGTTTCCGGCTTCAGTCGAATGCTAAGGGTTGCGCTCCGTGTGTTTGCCATGAACACACTCTAGCACGACACCAATCGAAAAGAATGGCCCGCGCCACACGATGTTTGCTGGTTACCCCGAGTTACTTTCTTCCCCCTCAGGTCTGAACCTACAACGCAAGTTCCACCCCCATCCCCGTTCTCTCTACAAGAAGCGGTGGCTTCCCCCAGCCATCGCTACAACGACCACAGGAAAAGGGGACATGCACAAACTTCTCGCCGCGCTATTAAGTCTGAGCCTTACGTTTTTAGCCGCCGCGCAGGACACCGCGCCGTCACTCACGATTTACAACCAGAATTTCTTCGTCGCCCGTGATCACTTAACGTTCGACTTGAAAACAGGCACCAACCGCGTCGAGTTCGCGGGAGTCACCGCGCACCTCGAGCCCGACTCGGTCATCCTGCGCGACCTCACCGGACGTCCGTTGCAGATTCTCGAGCAGAGTTATCGCGCCGATCCCATCTCCCAGGAGATGCTGCTCTCGTTTTACGAGGGCAAGACGATTGATTTTCAGGTACAGCGCGGCGACAAGTTCTTGACTTTCCAGGGCAAGATCATCCGCAGCGGCTATGCCTCGGGCGTTACCTATGTCAACGGATACCCTCAGGGTGCAGCGCCGCAGCCCATCGTTGAGGTCAATGGTGTTCTGCAATTCGGATTGCCGGGGCAACCGTTGTTTCCCGCCCTCAGCGATGATTCTGTCCTCAAGCCGACGCTGACCTGGCAACTCGCCACCACCCAAGCCGGCCGCTCCGAAGCGGAAATTTCCTACGTCTCCGGTGGTATGACCTGGCAGTCCGATTACAACCTCGTGGTCTCCGACGGCGCGAAGAATTCCGGCATGAACTCGCTCGATCTTGTCGGATGGATCACTATGCAGAACCACAGTGGCAAGATGTTTGAGAACGCGCGCATCCGGCTGATGGCGGGAGACGTGAGCAAACTGCAAGGCCCGGTCAGTCGAAATGCCTATCGTCTCGAGGCCAAGGCGATGGACATGGCCGCCCCCGCGCCCGTTGTCAGCGAGAAGTCGTTCGACGAATTTCATCTTTACACGCTCGAACACCCAGCGACTCTGCACGACAATGAAACCAAGCAGGTCGAATTCGTGCGCGCGACCGGTATCCAGTCGCAACGGCTCTACATCTACGATGGCGCGCAGGTCGAGCAGTACGCTTACTATTCTCCCGAGCAGATCCGCAACGAGCCCGGATATGGCACGGCTTCAAATCCAAAGGTCTGGGTGATGCAGGAGCTGAAAAACTCCGAAGCTAACCATCTTGGCATGGCGCTGCCCAAGGGACGCCTGCGCTTCTATCGCCGCGACACCGATGGCAGCTTGCAGTTCATTGGCGAGAACACCATCGACCATACGCCTAAAGACGAAATGATCCGCGTCTACACTGGCAACGCGTTTGACATCGTCGGCGAGCGCAAGCGCACCAACTTTCACGTCGAGAGCAATCAGCACTGGATGGACGAGACTTTCGAGATCCGCGTCCGCAACCACAAGAAAGAAGCCGCGAACGTGCGCGTCGTCGAGCATCTCTATCGCTGGAACAACTGGAAGCTCACCGACCAATCTCACCAATCAAAGAAGCGCGACGCGCAGACGGTTGAATTTCCGGTCGAAGTCGCGGCCAACGGAGAGCAGGTGGTGAGTTACACGGTGCACTATTCGTGGTGATGTGAATTCACCGTTGATCCCACTCATCGCAAGTGCGCGATGAGTGGGGCATCCGCAGCTGACTGGGAACGCGCATGGACTCCGTACTTCACCTCCGGATACACACGGTCAAACACGATCCACAGCGCCCCGATCACAACGAATACCAGGTAGCTTCCCTCCGGACCAACCGAGCCGCCCGTCAGCCAATCGGGACCTTGCAAACTGGAGTTGATCAGGTGTCCGGGCAGAAGCGTCCCGCTGTCGGGAACGGAGTACAGATAGCTCTCGCCCCAATCCCACGCCATGTGAAAGCCGACAGCCCACCACAAATCGCCCGTCCGGCGCAGCGTCAGACATAGAAAGAAGCCAATCAATCCCGCCGCGACTAGCCCCGTTTTCGCTTCGCCCGGATTGTTGCCGTGGATGTAACCAAACGCAAACGACAGAAGCGCCGCCGCTGGCCAAAAGTTCATTCCCTGCGAGAGCACCCATTGCGAGTAGCCGCGCAGCAGGAAGTCTTCAAAGAATCCCGTCACCAGAAAAAGCACAGCGTAATATGCGGCGAATTTCCAGATGCGCGCACCGTGCAAGGCCAGCGAGCCAAACTCAAAAGCGCCCGTCGCGCGCAGCGCCAGCATCAGGACGCTCAGCGACCCGATCCCCCACAGAGTCCCCATCCAGAAATTTCGTCCAAAAGCGCGCCGCGTCGGCAAGCCGAAGTCGCCGAAGGGCCGGTCCTCAATGCGGGCCATGACAAAACCTGGTAGGATCGCGCCCAGCATCATGCCGGCTTCGATCATCATGCGCCACCAGAGGACGCCCACATACGGCCGTAACGACACGGCCAGCCAGCCTTCGATCTGGAAAATACTCCAGCCCATTACCAGGTAAATCAACCAGCGCGTGTGCGGGTAAATTCCCTCCGGACTGAGAAAAACATCGAGCAGTGGAGACTCGCGGCGAGCGCTAATCGTTGGCAGCGACGACGGGAGAGACGTCACTAAAGAGGCTGGCTCAGACAGCTTTGCGCCCTCCGCCAACACTGACGGTTCCGGCTCCGTGGAAGAAGGTAACAACGGTTTGTTATCCATCATCGTCCCGGACATGGTAAAACACTCGGTCCTCTTTAGTTACGCAAATGTTGCGGCGAATTCTTCATTCCGACACTTTCCGCGCTCCGCAATTTGCCGCGGCCGCGTTGCTGCTTGTCTATCTTTTGCAGTGCGTCTGGCTGGTACGCGTGCAAACGTTGCATGCCTCGGTCTCGGACTCCGACCAGGCTCTGCGCATCTACCAAGGCCTTGCACAATGGAAGGGTGGGGCTATCGCGGGAACCCCTGACTGGCTGCGCTCGGAAGCCGCCACTGGCGTGCCTTCTGCGGGCCGGTCTGGCCATCTCCGCGTGCGAGACGGTTACGATCAGGATCGCTCGCCCCTCTACTACCTCGTTGCCGCCGCGCCGCTTCTTGTTCACCCCGGTTCGTGGTTGCCAGAATCACTCCAGCCGGTGCTGGCCGCGACTCCGTACTTATTCTTCGGTGTCATGCTCGGAGCCTCGCTCTGGTATGTCGCGCGCCGTCTCTACGGCAACGCCGGCGGATACATCTCGCTCGCGCTCTACTGCTTTTCGCCGACCATGATCGTGAACGTGGCCGGGGCGCAGAGTCTTGGTGAAATGGGCGCGGTGTGGGGAGCGTTCGGAACCGTCTTCACCGCCATCGCCGTGGCGCACACGCTCTACGCTCCACGCGAAGTTGTGCTATGGAACTGGCGACGCATTCTGCTTTTGGGGTTGTCTCTAGCATTGGCGGCGGGTAACCAGTTTTCTTTGGGGCCGCTGGCGCTGGTGATTTTGCCGCTCATGCTCTGGGTGGCGCCAGTCCGGCTAACCGCCGTGATCGTTATCTGGACTACCGCAATCGGAGCCGCCGTGGTGCTGTTGTTTGCCGCTTACTTTTTCGAACCTGCATTGTTTTGGCAAGGAATGTTACACGCGCGCTGGATGAACTTCGAACCCGCAGGTTTTCGTATGTCCGTTTCCTACCGCGGCGTTTTGCAGACGATCTTCGCTGGCTGCCCGCCATTGATGATCGCCCTGCCCGTGACGTTGATCGCATACTTCGGATGGAAACGCACCCGCTATTTCGGCAACACCGCGCCCCTCCTGATCGCAGTGCTGTTGCTTATCCTGGCCCTCGGCGCTCCGAATTTTCCGGGGCAAGGATTCCATCTGACCATGCTCGTGTTTCTCTTTGTCTTCGTCGCCGGAGTGTTCGCCGATCTGCTGGAGACTCAACGAAACCTGCTGGTAACGGCTGGCCTCTGCGGATTGTTGAGCGCGTCCGCGGTCTGGAACCTGCTGCAGTTGTGGCGCGTCTGATTTCCGTAGAGACGTGGCCAAGCCCAGTCTCTACAGATTCCGCAGGTTAGAATAATTGCTTACAACATTTGCAAGAATCGACATTAGCAACGATCAGCGTTAGCAAGGACCAACCATGAGCGCCCCAACCCAGACTCCAACAACGAAGACCATCTACGTAACCCGCACCGGCCTCCCACTTAGTTTCAAGCTGGAATGGCCCTTCCGCCACGCTACGTCCGGCGCCGACTTTGACGTCTTGCATGCCGTGATCACGCTGGAAAATTCTGAAGGCATGCGCGCGCTCGTGGCCGTAAATCTTTCCGCCACGCTGCGGGAGGTGTTGCCTTCGCTCGAGCCGAAAGACACGGAAGCTCCCATCGTCAATGCTCTGCGCAAAGAGGTCGACCACAAGCAGACGGAGTTCGTGAAATCTGGCAAGCTGGTGCCGCTGCCTCTCTCCAGCCGTCACTATAGCTTCAAACTTAAGCAGTGGGTTTTCGGCAAGGCCACCGACGAAGAAATCGTCCGCATGATCGAGCGCAAAGTGTACTGGCAGACGTGTTTGGTCGGTGGAGATGTGTGGCTGGGCGACCCAACCGAGGCCCTCTACCTCGATACCACAACCGATCACATCGCCGAGATCGCCGCCGGACTAACTCAGAGGGGACTGTTCACCATGGCTCGGCGCCATGCCACCGCCCTTCCCGCGCTGATGGATCAGAAAAATCGCTTCGAATTAGAGATGGCTGCGGCGCTTCGGCAACTGGAAGAAAAACACGCCTTCGAGCGCGGGTAGGTTGTGTAGCGGACACTCCTGTCCGCCGCCTTTGCTTTTGGGGGTGATCTTGATTTTGGGGTTGATCTCGAACGTCGTTCGATCGCGATTCCACAATTCTTAGAAGCAACGTCAAAGGCAGCGGACAAGAGTGTCCGCTCCACACTAAAGAACAGGACTTACCACACACGGCAGGCGTTCTCCCTCACCATCGGCTGGCCTGGCTTGCAGTGGAACGCGGCGCGAAATTCCTTCATGTTCGCGACTACGCCATTCGCCCGATACTTTTCCGGCGAGTGCGGGTCGACCGTCGCCCGCAATCGCATGTTCTCCTCTCGCTCATTGGTGCACCAACTCTGCCCATAGGCAACGAAGAAGCGCTGCTCCGGCGTCAGTCCGTCGAGCGGATCGAGTTTCCGATCTTTCGTGTCTTCCTTCCACGCCAGATACGCCAGCAGCGTCCCGCCCAGATCCGCCAGATCTTCGCCGTTCGTCAGCTTGCCGTTGATCTTGATGTCGTCGACGATCGTGTATCCGGAATATTGGTCAACCACGCACCGGGCGCGCTGTTCAAATTCCTTGCGGTCGGCGACCGTCCACCAGTTGCGCAAATTACCCTGGGCGTCGAACTGGCTACCCTCGTCGTCAAACGCATGGGTCAGTTCGTGGCCCATTGTGGCGCCGGTGTCGCCGTAATTAGGCGCAGCGTCCGACAGCGCGCTGAAAAGCGGCGGCTGTAGCACTCCTGCGGGGAAATTGATATCGTTTTTCTGCGGATCGTAATAGGCGTTAACGGTGGGCGGAGTCATTCCCCATTCCTTGCGATCCACCGGCTTGCCGATTTTCGCCAGCCAACGGCGAAACTCGAACCATGACCCCCGTTCCGAGTTTCCGATTTCGTCTCCGCGGACGATCTCCAGCGCGCTGTAGTTTCGCCACATGTCGGGATAACCGATCTTGTTCGTGATCGTGCGCAACTTGGTTAACGCCTGCTCTTTCGTCGCCGCCCCCATCCACGGTAGCGCTTGGACCTCGCTTTGCATCGCTGCTTCGACCTCTTTCACGATTGTCAGCGCGGCCAGCTTCGCCTCCGGACTGAAGTACTTCGCCACATACACCTGGCCGAGCGCTTCTCCCAAGTCGCTATCCACGTCATTGGTGCAGCGCTTCCAGCGAGGCGGCAGCTCCTGTTGCCCGCGCAGAGTCTTGCCGAAGAAACTAAAATTCTCTTTGACAAATGCAGCGGACAGTCCGTTGGCAGCGTCGTGCGCAGCGTGCCACCGCAGATAACTTTTCCAGTCCGGCAAACTTTCTTTTTCGATCTCCTCATTCAGTACGTGGAAATAATCGGGCGTAACAACATTCAGTGATGCGAGCGATCCGACGCCGGTTTTCGTGAAGTAGGTGCTCCAGCTAAAAGCCGGTGTCAACTTTTGCAGTTCGTCCACGCTCATCTTGTGATAGAGCTTGGGCGGATCGCGTCTTTCGACACGCGTCATATGGCCTTTGGCGAGCGCTGTCTCGATGCGCATCACCATGGCTGCTTTCGCGGCGGCGTCGGCGGGCTGGTCTCCGAGCAGTTCAAACATCCTTGCGACATGCGCCACGTAAGCTTTGCGCAGTTCTTCGGACTTGGGATCGTCCTTCAAGTAGTAATCCCGATCCGGCAGGCCGAGTCCGCCCTGATCGGCTTCGGCGATGACCTGACTTGAGTCCTTGAAATCCTGATTCGAGCGGAACGTGAACAGAGTGCCTCCGCCATAGAGCGAAGGCGGAAACTGCGAGGCCGCGGCATATTCCGCCAGCCCCTGCTTCGACTTCAGACCCGCGATGCGCTCGAGTTCCGGCAACAGAGGCTTGGCTCCGAGCTTCTCAATGGCCGCCTCATCCATGCAAGTGGCGTAGTAATCTCCGATCTTTTGTGTCACCGCATCCCGCGCGCCGCTTGCTTTCGCCGCTTCTTCCAGAATGTTTCTTAGCTGCGCGCGGTTGTCGTCCTCGAGCTTGCCGTACGTGCCCCAACTCGCCTGGTCCGGAGGAATTGGATTCTTCTTGACCCACCCGCCGCAAGAGTACGTGTAGAAATCCACGCACGGGTCGATATTTTTATCCATTGCGGAAACATCGAGCACCGGCTCGGCGGAAGAGTGCTGGGCACAAGCGGGTACGGCGGCAGCGAGCGCCGCCAGAATAAGAGCGGAGATTCTCCAGGTCATAAGAGTCCAAAGGTGCGAAGTGCTCTCTGAGATTATCGCTTCATTCAAAACTTATCCAGCGTGACCGACCCGTCACTGGTGCGCACGGACAATCGGTTTCCGCCGCCATTCATCTTGCCATGTACTTCGTGACGCCCGACGTTGCCTTCGACGACGATGGGAATGTTGGTCGTGATACTACCGTCGCTCGAACGCAGCTCAACGTCCGCTGCCAAATCTCCGGGAATTCTAAGCGTCACGCTGCCATCCGAGCTGCGGACGTCCCAAGCCTCGCGCACTCGCGATCCGGGCCGTGCTTCGACCTCAACCCGGCCATCGCTCGTATGCAATTCGAGAACATCGAATCGCCCCGACACGCGGGCCGAACCGTCGCTGGTATGGAGGCGCAGAACGCCATCGATATCCTCGAGGTCAAGCCGGCCGTCGCCGGTCGTAAAATCCACCTCGCCTTCCAGACCTTTTGCCGAGACATCGCCGTCGCCACTTTGGACGTTGACTTTCGCGCTGCGGGGCATGTGGATTTCCAGTTCCGTCCGGCGCGTTTCGATTCCAATTGAGAAATGCACCCGGTGCGGCGGGCGCAACTCAATCTCGACCGAGTTGCCCTGCTGATGTTCCACGATTCCCAGACCACCGCTGCCGATGTGCAAGCCGCTTGTGGTGACGCGCGCCTCAATCTTGTTTTGATCCCAGACTTCGATGCGAATGTTGGCATCGTGCGCATGGACGCGTAAGTCGGGCTTGCCGGTCAGATCGTAAGTCTTTGACCAATCGTCGGCGTGGGCGAAGGCTGTGAAAGCGGTGAAAGCGAGCACGGCGGCGAACAAAGGCAGGCAGGTTTTGCGCATGGTGGTGGTCTCCGGGACCTGGACACACGTCGGTTCCAGGTAGTCAGACGTGAGTACGGAGCTTTGGTTAGGGAAGTTCCAGAAAAAAATTGGCAGGTGGAGTCGCGGACACTCTTGTCCGCGAATCTTGTGGAACCCTGCCCGGCTCCAGCGAACAGCAGCAGGACGGCCGCGGTGGCGGCGAACGCTCGCCGCCAATTTCCAGTGGAACGATTCTGGCGACGTGGCCCCGGGAGACCTCCGCGCGCTGAGCGATCTTCTGAACAAACAGTGCCAGGGCGGTCGGGCTTCCGGCCGCCTTCCAACGCTATTACTTCAATCGGGTAGGCCGGGTTGTGCGGGCGCAGGATCAAGTGACCGTCCGCGGTTTCGACATACTTGATCGTGCAGGTCCCATCTTTACGCACGGCATACATGTTACTTTTGCCCTTGCGGTGAGGAGTCAGTGAATTATGGTGGCGGTCGAGCAGCAGGATCGCGCCGGGCATGGTGCGGGGATACATGCTCATTCCTCCCTGTGCATCCACCTTGATGATCACAAAGCGTTCCCGTTCGTCGCGGCTGCCTTCCATCCCTTGCTTCAAGCGCTTCAGGGAACTCTTCTTGAATTTCAGCATCTCCTTGACATGCATGCTCATAATCACCGCTTCAGAGGCTGCGCTTTGCGAGTCGACGACCACCACGTTGTCGAATTCATCGTCGCTTGGAGGGAGGCTCGAGGCGCGCTTGTTGACTTCGGCGGTATCTTCCTCAACCGCATGCGCGGACTCAAGCTGGAAGGTATGGATAAGGTTCTGAACGTGCAGCATCTCACGGTGCTGGATCTTATCGCTAGAGGGGGGTCGAAACTTGTCAAGAGGGTAATAATTACAATTTCGACGTAAGTGACTCAAAGGAAGGCGGAATAAATATCGAAAATTTGGCGGTACACCCTCCTCCAATTTGATATCCTAAACTTAAGAGTCGAAAAAAGTGGAAACTCTGAAGGGCGCGACGCAAATCGCGCCCTTTTTCTATTTGGGCGGGGAGATAACGAAGGCGACGGGAAAGGTGACGTAGAATCAGAATAATCGTAAAACGCAGGTTGAGGATTGCGGGGGGAAGGCGAACGGAACGCAGCATGGACATCACCTGGGTCACGGAACGGGTTGCGCTGGGAGGAGGGATCTGGAATGCGCGCAACATGCGAGACCTGGCGCAATCCGGTGTGACTCACGTGGTCAACATGCAGGTCGAGTTCGATGACCGGCCGCTCGCGGAGCCGCTCGGGGTCCGTGTGTTGTGGAATCCGACCGACGACGATTTTTTGCTGAAACCCCCCGAACTGCTGAAGCGCGGCGTTGATTTCGCGCTGGCGGCGCTGGACGACCCGGAAGCGAAGGTTTATGTTCATTGCGCCGCGGGGGTACACAGGGCTCCGATGATGACGCTGGCGGTATTGTGCGCGATGGAATGGGAAATGGAAGCGGCCATGGTGTTGATCGAAACGCGAAGACCCGTGGTTGACTTCGCAGACGTGTATGTCGAGAGCGTGCGGCGATTTCTGGAGTCGCGAGTTGAGAGCGAACCGCGGAGTTCAAACTAACGATCGAAATTGAGTGAGGGGAATATGCAAAAAAAGGCGCCGCTCAGCTGAGCGACTTTCTTATTGGCTCGAATTGAGGCCGCATACGCTCACGAGGAGAGAACAAGAGATGCCCAGATCTTTCGTATTGAAAAAGTGCGGCTAGCCTGGGATAGGCGGGGGCACGCGGAACCGGCAGCCTGAAACCGTGTTGCGGGGCGAACACGACGCTGGCGAAGGGCTATGACGTGTTCAACATTCTAAGTCAGGGCGTGGTACCCAGCTACCAGGGTCTGAGTTATCAGCAGATGCGGAATCGGGTAAGTCAGGATGTATTCAAGAACGCGCTTTGGGGGAGGCCGATTGGGTACTTCTGGCATGTGAACGAGTTGCGACCGGATGAAGTGGCGCTGAAGTCTACGGCGAACGGGGCGGGTGGACTTTTTTACGAAGAGTGGCAGCGAGCGGAAGAAACGGGATATACGCGCCACTTTTTTCCTTGGTGGTTTGACGCAGCCTATGCCATTGAGCCGCCCGCGAATTTTGCGCCTTTGACGGAAGAAGAAGCGGAACTGGCGGCGGTTAACGGGCTGAAACCGGAACAGATCGCATGGCGGCGGAAGCAATGGGCGTCACTGCGCGGACTTGCGGTGCAGGAATATGCGGAGGACCCGGTGTCGTGTTTCCGCGCGTCCGGGGAATGCGTTTTTGACGTGGAAGCGGTGGAGCAAGCGCTGCAAGGATCGGGCGAACCGTTGGAGACGCGGGACAACCAGCGGCTGATGATCTGGCTGCCGGCGCAGCCGGGGCGCGAATATGTGATCGGAGTCGATCCGGCGGGGGGCGGGGTCGAGGGCGATTATTCATGTGCGGAGGTGATTGATCGTGAGTTGGGGACGCAGTGCGCGGAGTTGCATGGACATTGCCCCCCGCGGGAACTGGCGCAGAAGCTCGTGAAACTTGGGAAGGAATACAACACCACGCTGCTGGCGGTGGAGAGGAACAATCATGGGTACGGTGTGCTGGCGTGCCTTCGGACGCTCGAGTATCCACTGGTGTTCGCGCAGCAGGGGCAAGATAGGGTGGTTGACGTCGGCGGTGAGTCGTCCGGCGATGATTGAAAAGAATGATTTTCGCCGGGCGATTTATGACCGGATAGTAATTGCGGCGATCACGTTTGCGATCACGTTTGCGACGGGCGCGATCATTGCCTGGTACAAGCGTCCGGGGTGAAGCGAGAGCATGCCGGGGAGACGGCTGGGTATTGCCGGCCGCTTGGTTGAAAAGCCGCAGTAGGTTTGGACGGGGCGGAGCCCCGTCCCCACACGAGATTACAGCAAACTTGACTCCGGGCTAGCCGACTTCTTCGCCCCAGTTTTCAAGAGTCTTCTTGACGATGACCATGAACTGGTCGGCCAAAGCGCCGTCGATGATGCGATGGTCGTAACCGAGCGTGAGGTGAACGACGGAACGGATGGCGATGGAATCCGCGCCGTCTTTGTCGGTGATCACCATGGGCTGTTTGGTGATACCGCCGACGCCCATGATGGCGACGTTCGGCTGGTTGATGATGGGCAAGCCGAAGACAGCGCCAAACTGGCCGGGGTTGGTAATGGTGAAAGTCGCACCTTCGATGTCAGGCGGCATGAGCTTCTTCGTACGGGCGCGCTCTCCGAGGTCAGTGATGCCGCGCTGCAGTCCGAGGAAGTTGAGTTCGTCGGCGTTCTTGAGAACGGGGACGATGAGTCCCCAGTCGAGCGCGACGGCGATGCCAGCGTTGACGTGCTTGTGGTAGCGGACGCTGTCGCCTTCCAGCGAGCCGTTGACGATGGGATATTGCTGTAGGGCGATGATGGCGGCGCGCACGAAGAAGGGCATGAAGGTAAGGCGCGCGCCGTGGCGCTGCTCAAATCCGCTCTTGAGCTTGTTCCGCAAATTGACGATGCGCGTCATGTCCACCTCGAACATGCAGTGGACGTGAGCGCTGGTGCGGCGCGATTCGATCATGCGCTGCGCGATGATCTTGCGCATCTGGGACATGGGCACCAGGTCGCCTGGAATGACAGCCGGCGTGGGCGCTGAGGCTTGCCGTGGTGCAGGGGCCGCAACTGGAGCAGCCGTGCGTTGCTCAACGAAATCGAGAACGTCCTGCTTAGTGACGCGGCCGCCGGTGCCGGTGCCACTCACTTTTGCGAGATCCACATTGTGCTCGCGGGCGAGCTTGCGGACAAGTGGGGAAGAGCGGACGTCGGAGTCTTCTTCGTCTTCGGGGACGCTGGCGGCTGGTGCGGGAGGCGCAGCGGGGGCATCTTTCTCCGCGGGTGCCGGAGCGGCAGGTGAAGGAGCGGCGGCCTTGGCGGACGCGGAAGCGCCGCTGGCGTCGCCAATCACACCGACGACGGTGTTGACCTGAACGGTATTGCCTTCGGAGACCTTGATTTCCTGAAGGATTCCGGTGGCGGGCGCGGGGATTTCGGCGTCGACCTTGTCGGTGGAAATCTCGAACAGGGGTTCGTCGCGCTGGACCTTGTCACCGGGCTTCTTGAGCCACTTGGTGATGGTTCCTTCGAATATGGATTCGCCCATCTGGGGCATGACTACATCAGTCGGCATAGTTCCCTTTCCAAGAAACCCTGCGCAAACGGCGGGGGAAGAGCAAACCAACATTATAGCGAAGGCGGGAGTGACTCTGGGCGAAGAGCGCACGGGTCTGCGCGGGGTCTTGGGTTGAGCAAGAACCTCGCTCCGGCATAACGATGGAAGCGATTTCCTGTGGAGTAAACAACCGATGAAGAAGTCTTTGGCGATTGCATGGCTCTGCCTTCTGTGTTTCCCCGTTTTCGGCCAGGCGACGTACTCGGGGATGATGGCGCACCAGGGGACCCTGAGTTACGAGGTGTCCTCCGGTGGGCCGCTGACATACGCTGCACGAACCGATAACTGTGAAACGGGATCGGAATCGGGTTGTATCTCGGGAACGAATGTCGGGCAACAGGGCGCAACCCTGAGTTACCTGGGGAGACCGGAGGACACACTACCGTCGCTGGGTGGCCTGTCGGGCGCCGGCGACGGTTCAGCGCATTGTGTCAGTGACCGGGACTTCGGAGCCGTGATCTGTCGTCTGACCGATTACACGCACTTCAATTCCGCTGGGCTGTCGTTTAACTTAGGATCCAGTGGCGGGCAACATCGCTTTTCGGCCGATTCTCCCCCATCTTGTTTGCTCGCCGGTAGTGGAGGGGGAGCCACGGTTCTGATTGGATTAAGTTACAGTGGCTCGGGACCGAGCACAGCCGTTACATCCACGTTGACAGCGCTGTATGGTTCCCAATTGCCGGCAGCGGGCTACGTCTTCTCCATGCAGGCCGCGAATGTATTGTGGGAGTTAGTGCAAGGACAATTACGGAAATTACATGTTCGGATTTCATGACGATGAGGAAATTGGTCATCGCATGTTAGCCGACTTCTTCTCGATCTTTTTCTCGACTTTGGCCCAGGTATCTTTCAGCGCTACGGTGCGGTTGAACACTAGATGTCCGGGCTTGGAATCCGGGTCCACACAAAAATACCCGAGGCGTTCGAACTGATAGCGGCCTTCGATCGGGGCGTTTGCCAGCGATGGCTCCAATTTGGCCTGCGCAATTACCTCTAGCGAATTCGGATTCAAGTTTGCAGTAAACTCCTGGCCCTCTTCAACCTGGTTCGGGTCTTCCTTGGTGAAGAGCGTGTCGTAGATGCGCACTTCGGCGTCGAGCGTATGCGCGGCTGAGACCCAGTGGATGGTTGATTTTACTTTGCGGCCATCCGGAGCATTGCCGCCGCGCGTGGCTGGGTCGTAGGTACAGTGCACCTCAACCACTTCTCCCTTATCGTTCTTCACCGCACTCTTCGCGGTAATGAAATATCCGTAACGCAGCCGCACTTCACGGCCGGGCGAGAGGCGGTAATACTGCTTGGGCGGGTCTTCGCGGAAATCGTCCTGCTCTATGTAGAGAACTTTGGAGAATGGTACCTTGCGCTTCCCGGCGCTTTCGTCCTCGGGATTATTGACCGCGTCGACTTCGTCCACGTGACCTTCCGGGTAGTTATCGATCACGATTTTCAAAGGACGCAGCACGGCCATCACGCGAGGCGCGCGCTTGTTCAGGTCTTCGCGGACGAAGTGTTCGAGCATGGCGAGTTCGAGCGTGCCGTTCGTTTTTGAAACGCCGATGGCTCCGCAGAAATTGCGGATCGCTTCCGGCGTGTAGCCGCGGCGCCGGATGCCGGAGAGCGTGGGCATTCGCGGATCGTCCCAACCGGTGACGCGTTTTTCCTGCACCAGCGTGAGCAGCTTGCGTTTGCTGAGGAGCGTGTAGGTCAGGCTGAGGCGGTCAAACTCCATTTGCTGGGATGGGAAAATGCCGAGTTGCTGGATGAACCAGTTATACAGCGGGCGATGGTCTTCAAATTCGAGCGTGCAGACGGAGTGAGTCACCTGTTCGATGGAATCGGACTGGCCGTGCGCGTAGTCGTACATGGGATAGATGCACCACTTGCCACCGGTGCGGTGATGCTCCGCGTGCAGGATGCGGTACATGACGGGATCGCGCATGTTCAGGTTCGGCGAGGCCATATCGACCTTGGCGCGCAGCACGCGCGATCCGTCGGGAAACTCGCCTTTGCGCATGCGCTCAAAGATGTCGAGGTTTTCTTCCTTCGGGCGATTGCGATGCGGACTGTCTTTACCGGGCTCGGTGAGCGTGCCGCGATGCTTGCGAATTTCTTCCGCGCTTAGATCGTCAACGTACGCTTTGCCATCGTTAATGAGCTTGACCGCCCACTCATAAAGCTGATCGAAATAGTCGGAAGCATAGTAGAGGCCGTCCCAGTCGAAGCCGAGCCAGCGGACGTCCTTCATGATCGAGTCCACGAACTCCTGCTCTTCTTTCTCCGGATTGGTATCGTCGAAACGCAGGTTGGTCTTGCCGCCGAACTCGTCGGCTAATCCAAAGTTGAGGCAGATGGACTTGGCGTGGCCGATGTGCAGGTAGCCGTTGGGCTCGGGTGGGAATCGAGTCTGGATGACGGCGTCGCCGTACTTCTTGGTCTTGAGGTCTTCGATGACCTGGTCGCGGATGAAGTTCGAGGGGCGAGACTCGGAAGATGAATTCGCGCCAGCGTCGTTAGAGTTAGATGAAGATAAATGCGCAGGGCTCATGCTCTTGGTATTTTATATGGGAAGAGTGGATTCGCGGTTGCTGGCGGCTTCTCGCGCAGTAATGCGGGCCCTCACCAACGGCGAATCCATCTACGTGATAATCTGCGTCGAGGGAACCTAACCCGGTCGGCGATCACCGTCGGCGGGCTTCAATCTTTTTTCAACATGGCAAATTGCGTTCAATGCGGTCGTCAGCTTCCAGCCCTCACCTTCGGCAAGAAGCTTTGTCAGTGGTGCGTGCAGCATGAAGCGGCACAACGTGGCGAGGATTCCCCCATCCAGCGAGTCGAACCGGCGCCCTGGAAGCGGCAGCAGTCCAGTTCGATGGTGGTCACTCAGGCTATTTTCGGGATTAATGTTGCGGTGTTCGTCGCCATGACACTGGCCGGCGTTTCCCTCACCGCGCCAACAACGGCCCAGCTGTGGCATTGGGGAGCAAATTACGGCCCCTACACAATTGGCGGCCAGTGGTGGCGGTTGTTGAGCTGTGTTTTCGTGCACATCGGCATCATCCACATCGGGTTCAATATGTGGTGTCTGTGGGGGCTGGGCCGAATCGCCGAGGCGATTTATGACCATTGGACGTTTGGCGCGATTTACCTGATCACCGGTGTGTCGGCGAGTTTAGCCAGCCTCGCCTGGAATCCTGGGGGCACGAGCGCGGGAGCTTCCGGAGCAATCTTTGGAATTGCCGGAGCGCTGATCGCATCGTTTTACCTGGGCGAATTCTCTCTGCCGAAAGCGGCGGTGTCGGGCTTGCTGCGAAGTGTGCTGATGTTTGCCGGTTACAACCTGGTGTTTGGAGCGATGTCGGGTCGTACCGACAACGCCGCTCACGTTGGAGGGCTGGTATCGGGACTGATTTTCGGCGCGCTCATCGCGAAGGTCGCTCCACAGCGCGATGACGCGGTTCGGCGGGTGGGCGTGCTTTTCGCTGGGATCGTTCTAGTCTGTGGCGGCGCGGTATGGCTGCATCATTCGAATGCATACGTACTGCATGCGGCAACCGGACAGAGACTGCTCACCGAAAATAAGACGGAGCAGGCCATTGCCGAGTTGCAGACTGCGGTCCACCAACGACCAGGGTATGTGCCGGCGCACTACGCGCTGGCGCGCGCCTATTGGATCAAGGGCGACTTTGGGAGCGCAGAAGGTGAATTGAAGCGTGTTATTGCGCTCAAACCGAAGGACGAAGGCGCATACTACTACCTGGGCATGACTTACCTGGAACAGAAGCGTCCTCAACCGGCGCGGGAAATGTTTACGCAACTGCTCAGGGTGAATCCGAATAGCGCCGAGGCTCATTTTGGGTTGGGCGCAGTTTTATCGACCGAGCAGAAATATCCCGAGGCCATCGAGGAATACAAACTGACGGCGAAGCTCGACCCGGACTACGAGGGCGTTTATCAGGAGATCGGGCTGTTACAGGCTCGACTCAAGCTCTATGACGATGCCATCGCATCCTTGTTAAAGCAGCAGAAGAGCGGGGACAATACCGAAAATGAAAACGCCCTGGCCAGCGTCTATGAAGCGAAAGGCATGCATCGCGAAGCTGAGGAAGCCAGCCAGCGCGCGAAGCAGCTTCAGGACCAGCATTAGCAACTGTCTGAAATCACCTAGATGTCCTTCTATTTTGCCGAGACCCGCAACGAAATGCGGCGGTTCTTCGCGCGGCCTTCTACTGGGTTTTCTGAATAGCTTGCCAAATTCTTGTGAGAGTGGTTTCTCGCCCCAGTACTTCGAGCGTCCCGAATAGTGGGGGAGCGTTCTTGCGGCCACAGACGGCTACTCGGATGGGCTGAAACATTTGACCGGCCTTCACCCCGATTTCCTGAGCAGCGGCGCGGAGGGTTTGATCCAGCGGGTCATGTTTGAATTCCGTTTGCGCCAAGACTTCCCGCGCGCGGGTCAACACTTTGAGCGCCATGGCCGCGTCGCCTTTCTGCGGGATCAGTTCGGCCGCGTCGTAGGGCGGGAGCTCATCCACAAAGAAAAAGTCGGCGGCGGTCAGGACGTCGCGCAGGAGCTTGATGCGCTCGCGAATGAGCGGCGTAATCGCCTGCATTTTCTCTAGCGCAATTGAAAATCCGGCGGCTTGAACTACGGGAAGCAGGCGGGCGCTGAGTTCGTCGATCGAAAGCCCGCGGATGTGCTCGGCGTTCAGCCAGAGAGCTTTGGGGTCGAAGGTTTCGTCCGGTGTCACGGCGGGCTCTTTGAAATTCACCACGGCGTTGGCGCGATTGATGCCTTCGAGAGAGAAGGCAGCGGTGAGATCCTGGCGAGTCATATTCTCGCGATTATCTTTTGGCGACCAGCCCAGCAGGCATAGGAAATTGATGAAGGCTTCTGGAAGGAATCCGGCGTCGCGGTAGGTGGTGACGCTCACAACGGGACCGTGCCGGCGCTTGGAGAGCTTCGATCCATCGGGGGCGACGAGCAGCGGAAGATGCGCGAACTGCGGTGGCTGGGCGCCAGCCCCTTCGAAGATGAGAACGTGCTTGTAGGTGTTCGAGAGATGGTCCTGGCCGCGGATGACGTGGCTGATGCGGAGGTCGATGTCGTCGGCACAGGAGGCGAGGTGGTAGGTGGGCATGCCGTCGGAACGGAGGAGCGCAAAGTCTTCGACGTCGTCGGCGGATTTCATTTGCTCGCCGTAGACCGCGTCATTGAAACGGACTGGTTCGCCAATGCCGCGCGGAACCCGGAAGCGTAGGGCGAAGGACTCTCTGGTGGCGGCTCGGCGGTCGCTCTCGGCACGGGGAAGTTCGCGCATGCCAGGATTAAAGAGCCAAGTTTGATTGGCGCCGGATCTTTCGCTGTCGCCGGTGTGGGCGGGCGTGAAGTCGCGGTAGGCCAGACCCTTCTGAAAAATGGCGTCGGCGATCTGGTGATGCAGGGCCAGGCGTTCGGATTGCTTGTATTCCTCGTCCCAACCAAGATCGAGCCAGCGCAGACCTTCGAAGATGGAGTTGACGGAGGCGTCGGTGTTGCGCTCGACGTCGGTGTCATCGAGTCGCAGGACCATGGTTCCTCCGTTGCGACGGGCGTAGAGCCAGTTGAAGATGAAAGTGCGAGCACTGCCGACGTGCAGAAAACCTGTAGGAGACGGCGCGAATCGAACGCGAAGCATAACTTCTGAGTATAGCGAGATTGCGGTTTTGCCTCTAGCAGCCCCAGGGAAGACGAGGGAAGACGAGGGCTTACCCCGTCTCTCGCCGCGGGAGACGCGGCAAGCGGCGGCTCCACGGAAATCAAATACAGGTTACCAGCGGGTTACGAAGGTAACTCTCCGCGGTAAAATCGCACTAGCGGCATCGTATCCTATAAGACGATACTCTTGGAAACGCCGTGCCCAGGGCGGAACCTGCCGGAAGACACCTGTTGTTTCGATCTGTCTGGTATGACAGGATTAGGCCTACCAGAGTTCCATCCGGGCCACAATTTACGAGTTGACGAGGAATATTGACCCATGCATAGCGTCGCCACAGGTCTGGTGCTGATTCCTGGGGCCGTGGCGCTGCTGGTGCTTCTCGTCTTCACCTACCTGTACGAGCAGAACCGTCACAGCTATTTTCGCGCGTGGCAACTGGCGTGGGCGGCATACACGCTGCACTACGCACTGAAGGCAGTCGAATATTTTTATGTCCCTACCGCGGTACTGTTTTTTATAAGCTCGCTGTTGCTGGTGGGCATGGCGATTTGCATCTTCGTCTCGACGCGATTGATGAAGGAACCGTTCCAGCTGAAGTGGTATGACGTTGCCCTGACGGTGACCGGCGTTCTGCTGGCCTATGTGAGCTTGCGGGCACAAATGGCAAGCGGAGTGTTCACCGAGAAAGCACCTAAGGTACCGATCTACTTGCAGCTCGAAGTGGGGCTGGCGGCGATGCTGCTCTATTGCTCGTTCCATTTTTATCGTTACGCTTTTCGCAGAAACTCCGTGGCTTTCCGGACGCTCGCGTTTTCGCTGGCGCTGTGGGCAGCACTGATGGGCGCAGGGCAGATGCATCAACCTTTTCTCGATATTGTTGGGCAGCTGGGAGGCTTCCTCGGCCCGATTCCGCAAATGCTGCTGGCCATCGCGATGGTGATGGTGCTCTTTGAAAACGAGCGCAATGCAGTGCAGGAAAACGCCTTGGCGTTCTCGACCCTGGGCATCGATCCGCGCCGACTGTTCTCGGCATCAGACCTTGTCCCCAGCTTGCAGACTTTTGTGGACAGATTAGTGGCGCCCTTGCCTAAGCGCCGCGCCGTCTTTTTTGTTTCCCAGCAATGGCGCGGCACCTTGCCCTCGGTACAGAAAGGCTTCTCTGCAGAGTTCCTGGAAAAGCTGCAAAGAACTCAAGCCGGAGACTACATCGCCGAGCTTGCCTACCGCCGTGGCGGAGTGGTCACCTTCCGGAATCTCGCCGAACTGGAAGAGCCACTGCCGGCGCTTTCGGGAGGAAAGTTCGAGGCCTGCAAGCAGACTCTACTGTCCGAGGGTATCAGCGACCTGATGGCGGTAAGCCTGCAAACGCGGGAGCACAACTTTGGCGTCCTTCTGTTTCCGCACGCGGAAAAGCGTATGTTCGGCTCTTCGAATTTACGCTTGCTGATCGGTCTGGCGCTGCAGATCGCGCTCACCCTGGAAAACTATGTCGTAATGCACGAAGCACAGCGCCGTACCAAGGAATACGAATTGCTCACCGAGATCGGCCAGGCCATCAGTTCTCACCTTAACCAGGACGAGGTGCTGCGCACGGTCCAGGTGGAGCTGGGCCAGATTTTCGACACCAGCACTTTCTACATCGCGTTTCAGGAAGAAGATGAGATTCACTTCGAGTTGGAGATCGAAGGCGGCATTACTCTCCCCCGGCGCTCGCGCAAGGTCAGCAATGGATTGACCGAGTACATCCTGCGGACGGGGGAGCCGCTGCTGATCGAATCCGATCTTGAGCAGATGCGGTCGAAACTGGGAGTCGATTTCGTGCCACCGCGCCCGGCCCGGTCATTCTGCGCCGTTCCGATTTTTCTCGGTGGCAAACCCGCGGGCGTAATGGCGGCGATGAGTACGGAGCGGGAAGCGCAGTTCCTGGCCAGGGATCTCGAAGTCATGCAAACCGCAGCCGGTCAATTGGGTGTAGCGGTTGAGAATGCGCGTCTGTTCACCGAGGAGCAGCGTCGCGCCCGCCATCTCTCGTTTCTGAACAACATTTCCAAGATGGCGATCTCGAGCGAAGATGCCGAGCAGATGATGGCCGACATCGTGCGGGAGATCCAGAAGAACTTCCATTACGATCACATTGGCATCGGAATCATGGACTACACCACCAAGGACATCGAAATCAAAGCCGAAGCGGGAACAACATCGCAAACGCTGGGCCGCCGGATCGCGGTGGGCAGCGGAGTTCTGGGAAAGGTTGCGCGTACCGGAGTGAGCGCACTGGTGCAAAACGCCGGCCCGGGACAGCTCGCCGGTGTGCTGCCGGAATCGCGCGCGGTCCTGTGCCTGCCCATCAGTTACGGCGAGTCGCTGCTCGGCGTGCTCAACGTGGAGAGCCGCGATGAAAATGCGTTCGCACCCCAGGATGTTCTGATCCTTAACACGCTGGCCGATCTTCTGGCGACGGCGTTGCACAACTCCTTCGTCTTCCGGAAGCTGCAGCAGCAATCGATCACCGATGGTTTGACCGGCATCAAGACGAGACGCTTCTTCTGGGAAGCGCTGAGTTCCGAGTGGAAACGCGCGTCCCGTTCGGGCCGGCCGTTCTCGGTGGTGCTGGTCGACCTGGATAAATTCAAGGAAGTCAACGATTCGCTCGGCCATCTGGAAGGGGATCTGGTCCTCGCTCGCGTGGGCCGCCTGCTCGAACAGAAGTGCCGCCAGTCGAACGTGGTTGCCCGCTACGGCGGAGACGAATTCATCATCCTAATGCCTGAAACCGGCATCGAGCAGGCGCAGGTGCTGGCAGAAAGATTGCGGCTGTGGCTGGCCACCGATCCGATGATCGAAGAGCACCACATCACCGGCAGTTTCGGCGTCGCCAGTTTCCCCGTTCACGGATTTTCCATGGAGGACCTGATTCGCGTGGCGGACGCCGGCATGTACGTGGCCAAGCACGCTGGCGGTAACCAGGTTTCCACGTCCGATGCCTTCGGCGAAGGTTCCGCGGTGCAGCAGCAGCTTGTCTCCGGTTATATCGAAGGCTTCTTGCAGCGCGAGCACAATGGCCCAGAGCACCTGGAAGAACTGGTCACCACGCTCCGCAAACTATGCGGACATGAGGATGACGCGGGTCAGAAGGCGATGAAGGAGGCCATCGAAGCCTTGTCGCGCGCCGCCGAGTTCAGGGAGCACAACGCTGGGGGACATGGCGAGCAATGCGGGCATTATGCGGCCATCATCGCGCGCGGTCTCAACCTCTCTGCGCAGGAAGTGGAAGAACTTACCTTCGCGGGGCGCGTGCATGACGTCGGCAAGCTGTTCATCCCCGATCGCATCCTGAACAACCCGGGCGCACTTACGGAAGCCGAATTCTCGGTGATCAAGACCCACCCGCAGGTAGGGGCGGAGGTGCTGCGGGCCATTCCTGAGATCGAGCGCGTGGCCCAGGCCATCGAATCGCATCATGAAGCCTTCGACGGCAGCGGCTATCCGTTGGGACTGAAGGGCGAGACAATACCGCTCTATGGCCGCATCGTCGCCGTCGCCGACGCCTACGTGAACATGACGAGCGATCGCTCCTTCGCTCCTCCCAAAACCGACGAGCAAGCGATGGCGGAACTGGCAAAGCTGAGCGGCACCCGCTTCGATGGCATGATCATCCGCTTACTCGCCCGCCTGCTCAAGCTGGAAAGAGCCTCCAGTCTGGGCGGGGCAACCTAGTTCAGGGTCAGTACCAGCGTCGCGTCTTTGGGCAGATAACTCTTACGGCGAAACCAGTCTTCCATCGCGTCCCGGAGTTGATCGAGCGGGACATTTGTTCCAATTTCCAGGCGCCCGTCGGCCACCGGCAGCGTGTCGTCAAAGACCGATGCGTTCGTGAAGTTACGCATGCTGAAATTGTCGAGCCATTTCAAGGGACAAGGTTGCAGCTGCCCTTCATGCTGGTATTCCACGCGGATTTTCCGGGCAAACATTTCTTAGATTTAACCACAGAGACTCGTTCACGCCGAGACGTGGAGGCCGCCGAGAAACCCCTTTTTACTGGTTTCAAATTTCTCGGCACTCTTCGCGTCTCTGCGGTAACAGCAGTTGATCTACTTCTTCGCCTTCCAAAGCCGGTCTTCCAGGTCGGCGATTTCCCGGTTCAAGCCTTCGGGAAGATGGCGGCCGAACCTGGCAAAGTGCTCCCGGATGGATGGTATTTCGGCATGCCAGCCCTCCAAGTCGACGCTGAGCAATTTGGCGATATCTGCGGGAGGAAGGTCGAGTCCCTTGGTATCGAGGTCCGCGACCTCGGGAAGCCTGCCAATCGGCGTATCGACAGCGTGCACTTTGCCATCGCAGCGCTCGAAGATCCATTTCAGCACACGGCTGTTTTCGCCGTATCCGGGCCAGAGGAACTTACCGTTGTCGCCGGTGCGAAACCAGTTCACGTAATAGATCTTGGGCAGCTTGGCATATGGCCTGGCGCCGATCTTGAGAAAGTGGGCGAAGTAATCGCCCATGTTGTAGCCGCAGAAGGGGAGCATGGCCATCGGGTCACGACGAAGTTCGCCGACTTTGCCGGCGGCTGCCGCGGTGGTTTCGCTGCTGACGGTCGCACCGAGAAACGTTCCATGCTGCCAATTGAAGGACTCGGTCACCAGCGGAACAATGCCAGCCCGGCGGCCACCGAAAAGGATGGCGTCGATCGGGACACCTTTAGGGTCCTCCCATTCCGGCGCAATTACCGGGCACTGGCTTGCCGGAACCGTGAAGCGGGCATTGGGATGCGCTGCCTTGCGAGCAGAAGCCGCTGACCACGGGCGCCGCAACCAGTCGATCAATTCGGCGGGCTTTTCGGCGGTCATCTGCTCCCACCAGATGTCGCCGTCGGGAGTCATTGCGCAGTTGGTGAAAATGGAATTCCTGGTGGCGGTGAGCATGGCGTTCGGGTTCGATTTCATGCTCGTTCCGGGAGCCACGCCAAAGAACCCGCTCTCTGGGTTGATGGCGTAGAGGCGGCCATCGTCGCCAAACTTCATCCACGCGATGTCGTCGCCAACGGCTTCGACTTTCCACCCCGGTATGGTCGGGATCAGCATCGCAAGGTTCGTCTTGCCGCAAGCTGAGGGGAACGCGCCGGTGAAGAACTTGACCCGGCCGGAGGGGTCGGTGATCTTCAGGATCAACATGTGCTCGGCCATCCAGCCTTCGTCACGGGCTTGCACCGAAGCAATGCGCAGCGCGTGACACTTCTTGCCGAGCAGTGCGTTGCCACCGTAGCCGGAACCGTAGGACCAGATTTCGCGCGTCTCCGGGAAATGGCAAATGTATTTTTCCTGCGCGTTGTTAGGCCAGGTCGAATCCGCCTCGTTCGCAGCCAGCGGAGCGCCGATCGAGTGCAGGCCGCGCACAAATGCACCTTCACTTCCCAGAACCTCAAGCACCCGAGTCCCGACGCGCGCCATGATGTGCATGCTCGCCACAACATAAGGTGAGTCGGTGATCTCAACGCCAATATTCGCAATCGACGAGCCAATGGGGCCCATGCTGTACGGGATGATGTACATGACGCGGCCCGACATCGCACCCGCGAACAGCCCTAGCAACTTCTGCCTCATCTTCGCTGGATCTTCCCAGTTGTTGGTGGGGCCAGCTTCTTCACGGGTCCGCGAACAGATGAAGGTACGGTCTTCGACACGAGCCACGTCGCCCGGACTCGACCGCACGAGGATGCTGTTCGCCCGCTTCTCGTCGGCCAGCCAGATGGCGGTGCCCGTCAGTACCATCAGCCGGAGCATGGACTGATATTCCTCGTGCGAACCGTCGCACCAATGCACTCGCTCCGGCTTGCAGAGTTGGGCTACTTCTTCCATCCATGCGGTCAGCCGCTTATGCTTCGTTTCAATCTTCTTTTCGGCCATAGTTTCCATATCGGAGATTGGGCTGGACATAAAGAACGTTCTCCCAGGGAGCGCAAACTGCGCGATCCCCGACCGCGCCATGAAAATCACATTCGCGGGCAGAAAGGCGAGGCTGCGCTCACAGAGTCTGCCCGTGTCGCCAGGGCAAACCAAGTATTTTCGCTCATTTCAAGGGTTCTTTCCACAACGTATCCCATAAATCACGTTCGGGAAGGCACGCCTCTGTGCGGCAGAGTGCCGTCTAAAGTGTAAAGTATGTCCACGGCTGGACAAAGTTCCCCGAAATCAAAAGCCCCTTTTGGGGTGGCCGGAGGAGGGAGCTGCGATTATGCATCGTCGCGACTTTAATCTCGGTATTCTGAAAATATCCGCCGCGGTCTTCGTGGCCCCACGCCTGTTCACTCAACCACTTGACTCGCCAGGCACTACCCCATCCATCGCTGCGCTCTACAAGAACGCCATCGTCATCGATTCCCTTTGCGGCCCGCTCGTCGATATGGACGCGCCACTGACCGCAGACATCCTTGCATCGGTGCGACAATCCGGCATCACCGCGATCAACTTCACCATCTCGGACCCTACCTTCGAGGCCACGGTCGGCAATATCGCTGTCGTCGAAGCCCTCGTCGAGAAGCATCCCGATGCGTTCCTCATCGTGCGCCAGCATTCCGACATCGCCCGCGCCAAGCGCGAAAACAAGATCGGGATCATGCAGGGCTTCCAGTACACGGCGTTTTTGGAGGAAAATCCCGAGCGCATCGAAATGTTCCGCCAACTGGGCGTGCGCATCATGCAGCTCACCTACAACAATCGCAGCCTATTCGGTGATGGATGTCTCGAGCCTGGCAACGCCGGACTCAGCAAGGCAGGCGTCGCCGCCGTCAAGAAAATGAACGACCTCGGAGTCGCCGTCGACCTCAGCCACAGCGGGTACCGCACCACCGTCGAAGGAATCGCCGAATCGAAGAAGCCGGTGCTGATCTCGCATTCCGGATGCGCCGCCGTCTATCCTCATCCCCGTAGCAAGCCCGACGAAATTCTTAAGGCGCTCGCGGATCGTGGCGGCTATTTCGGCGTTTATCTCATGCCGTACGTCGTCGCGTCGCCCACCGTCCCCACCCGCGAACATGTGCTCGATCACATCTCGCACGCCATCAACGTATGCGGCGCCGATCACGTGGGCGTTGGATCCGATGGCTCGATCCAAAGAACGGTCCTGACCGTCGAACAGAAAGCCGCCTTTGATAAGGACATAGCGCGCCGCAAGAAACTCGGCATCGGCGCTCCCGGTGAAGATCGCTATCCCTACGTGCCCGACCTCAACGGCCCCGATCACATGGAGGTCATTGCCAACGAACTCGCCAAACGCGGCCAGCCCTCGTCGGTGATCGAAAGAGTCCTCGGAGCGAACTTTCACCGAGTGATCGGCGAAATCTGGGGCGCGACTTAGCGGGATTCGGAATAGTCCGCCAACTTCGCAGTCCAAAAAAATCAGCGATGCAGTCCCGATGCTCCAGAGATTACTTTTTTTCCATTTTCGCCGGTTTGGCCGCGTGACCTTTCAGTTCGACCACGATCAAATCAAACCCGGTGTCGCCGATGTTTTCTGGCAAGTGGGTCTGCTTCGGGGTATATACCGCATCGCCTGCCTTAGCGTTAAGGTCCTGCGTCTTCCCATCCGGAAAGCTGAACCGCCCTTTGGAGTCGTTGAGAAAGACCGCAACGGCGTCGGGATGGCTGTGCATAACCGACTTCTCGTGCGCGCCGTAGTGCACTTTCAGAATCCGCACCTGGTCATTTTCGCTCACTACCGTGTAATGCTTGGGATCGACCTTGACCGCGTCTTGGGCCGAGAGAATGGGGACGAGACAGAGGGACAACAACACACCATGAAGCGCCAGTAACAATCGCATCGTTTCTCCTTAAGGTACGTGTGGGATTTATTGAAAAAGCACCCAACGCTACTCCAGCGGTCTGACTGATGTCAATCAGGCTTTCAGTTTGACCACCCAGCACGAATCGGCTATCCGGAACGGCCATTTATGCTGCAAGCAGCGCCGCGATCATTCGCCGTCGGCATCTCGTCCCGGCCGCGTATCTTTGATGTTTTCTATGTGACCACCGTCACTGCAAGCGGCGCGTCCTTGGGTAAATTCTTAGGTATGAACGCACCCATGAAGAACGATCGCGTAGCGTGGCTGCATGGTCCTTCTGCGATTTGCTCAGCCCTTCCAGCAGAAATTAAGAACCCGTCGCGGCTGATCCTCCTGGGAGCGCCGGGTGTGGGCAAAGGCACTCAAGCCGAACTCCTGACTGCACGTCTGGGCGCTTGCCATCTCTCGACCGGAGACGTCTTTCGAGCTGCCGGGAAGCGGCGCGACTGCGATCAATCTCCGGCAATGAAGGCAGCGCTGGAGTACATGCGTCGCGGCGAACTGGTGCCCGACTCCACCGTGTGGGAGATGGTGCGCGAGCGGCGCGCCTGCCTCCTCAATTGCGGCGGCTTCATCCTCGACGGATTTCCGCGCACGCTCGGCCAAGCGGAAGCACTGAAAGCGCTGATGGAGAAAGAAAAGCTTTCGCTCAGCGCCGTGGTGAACTACGAACTGCCGGTGGACGAGATCGTCCAGCGCCTGAGCGGCCGCCGCACCTGCGAACAATGTAAGTCCGTGTTCCACATCAAAGAACGTCCGCCCAAGGTCGAGGCCGTGTGCGATCACTGCGGCGGACGCCTCTTTCAGCGTGAAGATGACCGCCCCGAGGCCATTACCGTACGCTTGGACGCATACGAACGAAGCACCGCCCCCCTCCTCCAGTTCTACAAAGGTCTCGGCCTGCTGCTGCCGATTGTTGCCAAGGGATCGCCTGACCAGATCTTGACGTGGACGATGGAGAAGTTGGAGGCTGGAAACCGTCCGTTAATCCCGCGCGGGAATTGAGATTTATCTGAGTTCTCCAACAACTCAGGCCCCGTGCCGATACTTCTTAAATTATCACTTCCGAATTACCATTCAGGCGATGACTTCCCGCCTCGGACGATGGCTGCGCGACCCGCTTTTTCTCTTGTGTCTAACCGCGGGGCTGCTCGCTTTCGTGGTGCAATCCGGCGAGTTGGGGACGGCCGATACCATGCATCGGCTTCAAACCACGCATTGGCTCTGGACCGCGGAGCCGCAGGTTTTCCCCAACGAATATCCCGAGTTTGGCCTGCACGGCCGAGGAGGTCGTCTTTATAGCTGGTATGGCATCGGCCAGTCGCTGCTCATGCTGCCCGCCGATCTATTGGGGACGTGGATGGAGCACTGGCCTCTTTTTTCGGATTACGGCGACGATCCTGCCGTGCGCAGCATTGTAGTCAGCTACGGCAGCGCCATTGTCGTGAACATTCTCACCGCGCTGATCGCATTCCGCTTGCTCGGTCAGCTGCGCTTTGGCAGGAAAGAGTCAGTGGCGGGCGTGCTGGCGCTGATGTTTTGCACCACCCATCTTCACTACACGCAGAACATGATGGAGAACAACTACATCATGTTACTGACGCTGACTGGCTTTTCATTTCAGTACAAGTGGCTGCGCGCGGACAGCCGGCGGGCGCTTTTCATCGGATCCTGCGCGCTCGGGCTCAATCTGCTTACCCGTCTCACCACCGGCTTGGATATGATCGCGGCAGGAATCTTTATCTTACTGACGCTGTGGTTCGAAGGAGCACGCGGCCGCGGGTTGTGGCGGCGTCTCATCGCGTACTGCAAAGTCGCCGCACCTGTTTACCTTTTCTTTCTCGTGCTCGATCGCGCCTACCAGTTTTACCGCTTCGGATCCTTCACCAATACATACGTCGCGATATTCGCCCGGGAATACCGCCAGAGGGACCCTGCGCTACCGGCAAACTTTCCCTGGAGCACGCCCTTTCACGCCGGCTTTCTCGGCCCGCTATTCCAGCCCGAGAAATCTATTTTTCTCTTTGATCCTCTTTTCGTACTGGCAATTTTCCTCATGGCTTGGCTGTGGAAGCGCATGACTCCAGAGGTACGCGCGTATGGGGCGACCTCTCTTCTCCTGCTGCTGGCCTATATCAGCTTTTACGCAAGATACACCTACTGGGCCGGCGACTTCGCCTGGGGCGACCGCTATGTTTCCACCACTGTCGAACTGGTAACGCTCGTTGCTGTGCCGCTGCTTATGCGCTATCGGGAGCATTTGGGAAGAGCGATCTGGAGCGCCGGATGCGCGCTGATTGCAGTCAGCCTGATGATTCAGTTAGCGTCGTTGGCCTTCTGGTTGCCGCTCGAAATTTACCAGATGGAAACGCTCGGACATCCCACGTTTGTGATTGCTCTGCGTTTCAAGAACATCCTCGCCTTCGCCTTGGGCAGAATGGAAGCCTGGGGCTTAAACAACGACACCATGACCCAGGACCCGTGGGATTATGTTCACATCACGACGTGGAATTTTCTGCCGTTTCTGCTGCGCCGCGTCGGGGCAGCGCCGGGATGGGTGGTGAATTCGGCGCTTGCGATATGGCTGGCCGGGATCGCAGCACTGGGATCGGTATTGCTCCGGTTGCGAAGCAGCTTGCGAACGGTCGCCTGAGGAGCGATCGCCGCGCCGCGATTGTTGCGGCCAGGCTTCTTACACCAACTATCCGGAATGCCCGTTTATGCGATAGTTTCTAGTTAGTCAGGGCTTTAGCCCAAGAGGGATCATCGGTCGTGAATTCTGGTTCCAGAAAAACACCCCTGCATTCCAGCGCCGAAGCGCAGCGTCGTTATGCGTATTTCAGCGAACGCTGCGGCGAGATGGTCTCCACCATCCGCGAGCTGGTTGAAATCGAATCTCCCAGCGACAACAAAGCTTCCGTGGACCGCCTTGCGGAGGCCGTCGCGCAGAAATTTGCCCAGCTCAGCGGCAAAGTGCGGATCCACCAAGCGAAAGACTTTGGCAATCATTTGCAAGTAGATTTCCCCGGCAAGTCCACCGCGAAGCCGGTACTGCTGCTCGGCCATTACGACACTGTCTATCCGCTGGGCACGCTTGCCGCTATGCCGTGTCGCGCCGTTGGCAATACGCTGACCGGACCCGGCGTCCTCGATATGAAGGCCGGCATTGCCCTGATGCTACATGCGCTCGCCGCCTTGCAATATTGGCATGGAGAGTGGCATGGCGGGATGCCGCGCCCGGTGACGGTGCTCCTCGTTTCCGACGAGGAAGTGGGCAGCGACTCGTCGCGTGCCATCACCGAGTCGCTGGCGAAAAGAGCTGCGGCCGTGCTCGTGCTCGAGCCTTCCTACGGACCCAAGGGCGCCGTGAAAACTGCGCGCAAAGGAGTTGGCGAATACCTCGTCAAAGTCACCGGCAAGGCTTCTCATGCTGGCCTCGACTTCCAGAAAGGCGTGAACGCGATTCTTGAGCTGGCGCGGCAGATCGAAAAAATCTCCAGCTTTACCGATCGGAAGAAGGGCTTGACGGTAAACGTCGGGATTGTGAGCGGAGGATCGCGAACCAACGTGGTTCCGGCAGAAGCCGCGGCCCAGGTCGATGTTCGCATCGCGCGCATAAAAGATGCTGCCGGAATCGACAAGAAGATGCGCGGCCTGTGCCCCTTCAATCGCAGGTGCAAAATCGAGATCACCGGAGGCATCAATCGTCCGCCCATGGAACGTACCGCCGGAGTGGCGGCGCTGTACTCGCAGGCCGTTGCCATCGCGCGCGAGCTGGGATGGAAGCTCAGCGAAGCCGCGGTGGGCGGCGGTTCCGACGGCAATTTCACCGCGGGTCTGGGAATCCCAACCCTCGACGGTCTTGGCGGCGTAGGCGATGGAGCGCATGCCACGCACGAGCACATCCTGATCTCGGAGTTGCCACGCCGCGCCGCCCTCATCGCCGGCCTCATCGAGGCCGTTTAGTCAAAGGCGTGTCCCAAGTCAGCCGTCTCTGCCTCCCGCGAGACGGTACCTTTGACCTGAAGGTCCAACTAACCTAGAATTCAGTTGGGGTCCTTAAAGTGATGCTGCGCCGTGCCGGGCGCCGGGCAACCCCGCTGGAGGTTCTTATGCCGGGAAAACTGGGATTGCCTGAGATTCTGCTGATACTTGCCGTTGCGCTCCTCATTTTCGGACCAAGCAAGCTCGCCAGCCTCGGCAAGGGCTTAGGCGAAGGCATCAAGAATTTCAAGTCCGCCGTAAAAGAAGGCGAAGAAGGCGACGAAAAGAAACCGCAGTAGCTCGTGTGGCGCGGACACTCGTGTCCGCGAACGGCTGACGTAATCACGATCCGCGCTACTGCCGCAGCATGCGCCAAACCAGCGCGACTGGCAGTCCCACCACATTGCTGTAATCCCCTTCGATGCGAGGAATCCAGCGGGACGCGATGCCTTGAATCGCGTAAGCTCCCGCTTTGTCCATGGGCTCGCCGCTGGCGACGTAGTCGGCGATATCCTGGTCCGTGAGTTCGCTCATGGTGACGAGTGTCGTTTCACTGGCGACTGACGGCTGGCCGTCGGCCACCAAGCACACTCCAGTAATCACCTGGTGCTCGCGTCCGGAAAGCAGGCGCAACATGCGCGTGGCGTCAGTGGCATCGGAGGGCTTGCCAAGAAGCTCGCCATCGATCACTACCACAGTATCGGCGCCCAGCACGATGTCGCCCGGACGCTGACGTGCAATCGCCAGCGCCTTCTCGCGCGCCAGGCGCTCGGCACAGGCTCTCGCCGATTCTTCTGGCAGCGGGTCTTCGGGAATATGCGCTGGCTGTACTTCGAACGGGATGCCAGCATTGCGCAGTAACTCCTGACGACGCGGCGAGGCAGAGGCAAGCACGAGCATGAGCACATTGTACGAGGCTTTGCAGGCGCTCGGATGGCGGGCAACGATTGCCAACCTATAGGTACGCTCGGACCTTCTGGCCACGAGAATGAGGCTTCGCCGCTTTAATCTCCTTAGCAAACCCAACACTAACCGCAGCATCTAAGTTTGGACATTTCCGAGGTGAATATGG
>Ga0209890_10000034_pt1 | contig 61790 bp, 59 predicted proteins | sample OrgsoiDNA2013049_FD_185799 | JGI IMG/M metagenome (GOLD analysis project Ga0209890, IMG submission 185799) | Permafrost soil microbial communities from the Arctic, to analyse light accelerated degradation of dissolved organic matter (DOM) -... | ecosystem: Environmental > Terrestrial > Soil >... | reverse complement strand
CTGGGCGTTTCCCGCTGGCGCACCACGCTCTCGATTACGTTGCGCACGGCCACCTCCGGAGTCATCACCGGCGTCATGTTGGCCTTCGCCCGCGTTGCCGGAGAAACCGCGCCGCTGTTGTTCACCGCATTTGGAAACCAATACTGGAATTGGAGTACGGAGCAGCCGACTGCGGCGCTGTCGCTCCAGATCTTTACCTACGCCATCTCGCCGTTCGACGAATGGCACAAACAGGCATGGGCGGGGGCGCTGGTTTTGATTGTTCTCATCGTCAGCGCAGTGGCCGCGGTTCGCATCGCTGTAAAGCACGGAACGTTGGCAGGAGCTTAAAGGAGCTATGGGCGTCGGAATTACAGTCGAGCACCTGAATGCCTTTTACGCCAAGACTCAGGCATTGTTCGACGTCAACATCACGGTGAAAGCCAACCACGCGACCGCGCTGATCGGTCCTTCAGGCTGCGGGAAATCCACGTTCATTCGTTGCCTGAACCGCATGCACGAAACCATTCCCGAGGCGCGGGTCGAGGGCAGTGTACACATCGGTGACCTCAGTGTTTATAACGGAACCTCGGCTACCCAACTGCGCCGCCGCGTCGGCATGGTGTTTCAGAAACCGAATCCGTTCCCGACCATGTCGATTTACGACAACGTGGCTGCCGGGCTCAAGCTGAACGGCTTTCGCAACCACAAACAACTGGATGAGGTCGTCCAGAAGTCTCTGCACGCCTCCGCTTTGTGGGACGAAGTGAAAGACTCGCTCCATAAGAAGTCCGGCGCCAGCCTATCCGGCGGCCAGCAGCAACGTCTGTGCATCGCCCGTGCGCTCGCCGTCCAACCCGAAGTTTTGCTTATGGATGAACCGTGCTCGGCGCTAGACCCGATCTCCACCGGCAAGATTGAAGAGCTGATTTTTCAATTAAAAGAGCAATACACAATCGTGATTGTGACGCATAATATGCAACAGGCGGCCCGCGTGGCGGAGTTCACGGGGTTTTTCCTGCTGGGCAAGATGATCGAGTTCGATAAGACGGAAAAGATATTCACCAATCCTTCCGACAAACGGACGGAAGACTACGTCACAGGCAGGTTCGGATAATGCGCACGCGCTTTCAGCAGCAGATGGAGGACCTCCGGGAGAAACTGCTCCGTATGGGCGGTCTCGCGGAACTGGCGGTGGATCGCGCCTGCCAGGCGTATACCGAACGAGATCTCACCCGCTGCCAGTTGGTCCTCGAAAACGAGAGCCTCATCAACGCCGCCGAGCGCGAGATCGATGAAATGGCCTTCGACGTCCTCGCCACGCAACAACCGGCGGCCACGGATCTGCGTTTTATTCTCGCAGTGACCAAGATCAACGCCGACCTCGAGCGCGTGGGTGATCAGGCCGTGAACATCGCCGAACGCGTCATGGACTTGATTGAATTGCCCGCCGTCGAATTGCCGGTCGATATCGCCCGCATGGCTACCGCCGTCAGCGCTATGGTGCGGCGCGCCCTGGAGTCGTTCGTGGAAGGCAAAGCCGAACTTGCTCAAGCCGTGCTGGAAATGGATCACGTCGTTGACCGGATGCGAGACGAAGCTTTTGTTATGCTCGTCCGGAAGATGAACGAAGAGCCGCAAGTTACTCAACAGGCTCTAGATGCGCTCTTGGTGGCACGCAATCTCGAACGTGTTGCGGACCACGCTACCAACATTTCCGAGGACGTCATTTTCTGGGTGCTGGGAGCCGATGTCCGTCATCATGCGCAGGCGGCGTCCGCCGCTCGACGCCCGGAAAGACGCGAACAATAAATAGCTAATGGAGCGACGGGCGTCTCGCCCGTCCACCGGTTCGGCTGCCGGGGGGGACGCCCAGCGCTCCACCGACAAATTCCCGCCTGCGATACACTGTTCGGGCCCATGAGCCAAAGAATCCGCGTGTTTGCCACTTGCGACATTGGAGACGCCGTCAACATTCTTCGCCAACGGGGATACGAACTGGAAGTCTATCCCCAGCCCGAAGCTCCGCCGAAAAGCCTGATCATCGAAAAGGTGAAGTCCGGCGTGGATGGCCTGATCACCACTTTGCGCGATTCGATCGACGCCGAGGTTTTCGCTGCCGGAGCAGGCACACTCAAAGTAGTCTCACAGATCGCCGTCGGATTTGACAACATCAACCGTGCCGATGCCAACCAGTACAAAGTCCCGTTTACACATACCGCCGACGTACTGACCGAAGCGACCGCGGAGTTTGCCTTCTTCCTGATGGGAGCGCTCGCCCGCAAACTCTGGTCCGCCGAACATCTGACGCGCGAAAATCGCTGGAGCTATTGGCATCCCTACCTTCCATTTCTGGGCGACGAAGTCACCGGAAAGACGGTAGCCATCATTGGCACCGGGCGCATCGGCCTCGCCTTGATCAAGAAGTGCACGGGATTTGACATGAACATCCTGTGCTTTGATTCCGCCTATGAGAACCACGATTACATCCAAGCCATCCAGGACATGAAGGATATGCGTTTCCAGCGCGGGATCAGCCGCGAGCAGACCTCAATCCGTTACACCACATTGCACGAAGCATTAAGTGGCGCGGATTTCATCAGCCTGCACGTTCCCCTGCTGCGCGAGGGTGAGAGCGCCACGCCGACCTATCACCTGGTCAACGAAACCACACTGCGCATGATGAAGCCCACCGCCATGATCGTCAACACGTCACGTGGTCCGGTGGTGGATGAAACAGCCCTGGCCCGCGCCTTGCGCGAAAACTGGATCGCCGGCGCCGCTCTGGATGTTTACGAGCAAGAGCCTCTGCCCGCTGACTCGCCACTGCGCGATCCCGCCATCGCCGACCGGTGCCGCCTTCTGCCCCACTTCGCCAGCGCCGCCCGCATTACCCGCTTGTCTTGGGATCCCGACAAAGGCATGGCCGGCCGTTGCGTGCAGGGACTGATTGACGTGCTGGAAGGGAACTACGGCGGCGATGTCAGCAAGATGCCGTATGTGGTGAATAAGGAAGCTTTCGCGAAGTAGATCTGGAGATGTGGGGCACGAGCGCCCTCGCTCGTCCAAGCTCGGCAGTTACCCGTGGTCACAACAACTCTGGATTACTTTGGCTGCCGAGGGCGGGCTCCGGCCTCGCATCACAAACTCCGCCGCGGCCTTTGCGGCGCGTTCGCAACTTCACAAAAACTTTCTCACTCTTGCAGTTTCGCCTATCCAGACAGCGCTTTATGCATTTATTCTGATCGTTCTGTTTTGCCAATTTGATCGTCCCCGTGGCCTGCGCGCATGAAATTTCTGAAAAGTTGGAAAGTCCGCATCCTGCTGTTCTTCGCCGTCGTAGGGCCGGGCTTCATCACCGCGAATGTCGATAACGATGCGGGCGGCATCCTCACCTATTCGCAATCCGGTGCGCACTTCGGCTACACCCTCTTGTGGACGATGATCCCGATTACGATCGCCCTGATCGTAGTGCAGGAGATGTGCGCCCGCATGGGAGCGGTTACGGGCAAGGGCCTGAGCGACCTGATCCGGGAAGAATTCGGCCTGCGGATTACGTTCCTCATGATGCTCGGTATTCTGATTACAAACTTCGGCAACGTCATCACCGAATTTATCGGCATTGCGGGAAGCATGGAGCTGTTCGGAGTATCCAAGTACATCTCGGTGCCAATCTGTGGCGTGATCGTCTGGCTGATCGCAGTCAAAGGGCAGTACAAGAGTGTTGAAAAAGTATTTCTGGTCGCTTCTTTCTTCTACATCACTTACATATTTGCCGGAGTGCTGGCCAAACCCGTGTGGATTGAGGCGCTGCGGGCCACGGTGAAGCCTCCGCAGCTCGGGGCCTTCAAGCGCGACTACCTCTACATGGTGATCGGCGTTGTGGGAACCACGATCGCGCCCTGGATGCAGTTTTATTTACAGTCATCCGTCGTCGAAAAAGGAGTCACGCGGCGCCAGTACAAAACCTCGAGACTCGACGTGATCGTGGGCTGCATATTCACCGACGTGGTCGCCTGGTTCATCATCGTGGCCTGTGCGGCAACGCTCTATGTGCATGGTGTTCGTGACATACGTGACGCCGCCGACGCCGCCCAGTCGCTCCGTCCCCTGGCGGGCGACTACGCGTACATATTGTTTGCGCTCGGACTGTTCAATGCGTCGCTGTTTGCGGCTTCGATTCTGCCGCTTTCGACGGCCTACACGGTTTGTGAAGGCCTCGGTCTCGAATCGGGTGTAGGGCGCAAATTTTCCGAAGCGCCCGCTTTTTACTGGCTCTATACGGCGCTCATCGTCGCCGGGGGAGCCGTGATCCTGATACCAGGGCTTCCGCTGGTAAAGATCGCTGTATTTTCGCAAGTGGTCAACGGCGCGGTGTTGCCCTTCGTACTGATTTTCATGTTGCTGCTTATCAACAAAAAAGAACTGATGGGCGAATACGTGAATAAGCCCACGTTCAACATCATCGCCTGGGCAACCACCGCGATCATGATCGGATTAACCGCGCTGTATGTGTACGGACAAGTGCGTGGTGGGACGGGATAGAGCGGACTGAGCCAGTGGACTGCCAAGCACGGTGCGCGTGATAACAAATTGTCATCCCGAGCAAGCGAAGGCCCTATGTATTTTGCCGCACGATGCATAGTCAGCTCGCTTCGCTCAAGATGACAAACTGAACTCAGGTTGCCACGTCACTTGAGATCTCACAGGATTTTTCCCGCCGCCAGATCCTTCACCAGCCCCAGGTCGGCTTCCAGAAAATCCAGTCCGAGCAGTTCCTGCCGCGTCACCCACCGGATTTCGCGAAAGATTCGGTTCTCGATTTCACCCTGGTAATCGCGCACTTCGAAGAACCGCAGTTCCACGGACCCTCCGCCTGGGTATCGATGGACGATGCGGGAGACCTCCGTGCCGATCTCTGCCACGATTCCCAGTTCTTCCTCCAGTTCCCGGCGCATCGCATCGCGAGGCTGTTCGCCTTCTTCAATCTTGCCTCCGGGAAATTCCCATTTGAGCGGCATAGGTTGGTGCCGCGTCCTCTGGCAGGCGAGGATGAGGTCATCTTTCAGGATCAAAGCGGCGACGACTCTTTTCATGATGTTTAGAAGTGCGGGACTAGGTGCCGTTGGTCTACTCGTTCTCCAGTCGCTTGCCCACGAGTTGAGCGCAATATTCAATCAGTTCGCGGTCTTCGACGCTGAATGCTGCCGGGAAGTGACTGTCAATATCGAGCTCGCCCGCTACTTGGCCGAGCACAACGACTGGAACCACGATCTCCGACTTGGTTTCGAGCGAGCAGGCAAGATAGCGTGGATCATTCTTCACGTCATCCACAACCACCGTCTTCCCCGACGATGCAGCCGCGCCGCAGATACCTTCATTCAGAGGAATGCGAGTGTGCGGAGTCATGGCTCCACGGTAGTGTCCCAGGACCAGCACGGGAGGATTGGCTCCCGGTTCCAGCATGTAGAAGCCCACCCAGTTGTACTTCAACATCTGTTGGTTCAGTAGAACCGTGATGTCTTCCATCAGTTGACCCGCCGTGTGCGCATCGGAACTCAAGCGGTCCACTTCCTGGCGGACTGTGTCGGTCTTGTGAAATTTGAACGTGGTGGCCATGATGGTAATCCTAAACTAAGCTGCCGCAGTTCAGTCTTCCTGTAGAGACGCGGTTTGCCGCGTCTGGACGGGGCAAGCCCGTCTCTACAAGGGACTTTGCGTCCGGGGAAAGGAAATCGTGCCCCGGCGCATTACAATCGCCCTGTGTATTCTGCAGCAGTGCTGGACCATTTTCAGAACCCCCGAAACGCCGGCGAAGTTGAAACTCCGGATGCCATCGCGCAATTGGAAAACCCAGCTTGCGGAGATATTCTGGAACTCACACTCAAATTGGAAGGCAAGCGCATCGCCAAGATCCGTTTTCGTGCTAAGGGCTGCGTCCCGGCGATGGCCTGCGGGTCGGCGATTACAGAGTTGGCGGAAGGCAAGACCGTCGAGGAGGCGCGACAGATCAGCAGGGAAGATCTGCTGCAAAGAGTCGGCGGCGTGCCCGAGGCCTCCGGCCACGCCTGCCACCTGGCGATGGACACGCTCGCCGCGCTCTTGCGGAAGCTCTGAGGAGGGGGAGTAGTAGTAAATACGGGTTAATATCTTCAGAGTAAACAGGCAGAGAATAATGGAATCGGATCATGCTACCGGCCAGCGTGGTTCGTGTCCGGCTGATATACCGTCCAGTCGTTCGCGAGCGCGATCTGTTCCAGATTCGGATTTGGGTTGATGGCGAACGGGTGTTTGGACATGGCAAGCATCTCGCGGTCCCAGATCGCGTTGCCAAACGCACAATCGGGCGCCGCCTTGAGCACAGATCGAATCGCCTCCGACTTGCCGGGGCCGCTGGGAATTCGAATGAGCCGGCCCGTGATGGTGCCATTCTCGACCGCTACTTCGGCGGACAGGATGCGATTTTGCGGGATTCCGAAACTGCGCATGCCGGAGCGGATGATCCACTGGTTGGAAGAGGAAACGGCCCAGACGTCGCATCCGGACGCGCGCATGCGCTGCACTAATTCGCGCATCTCCGGGAAAATATTGGGAGCAATTCCTTGGGCAAAGTAGGTGTCAGCCGACTGCTGTACGACTTCTTCGCGCAGTCCGCGATGCATGGTGACCATTTCTCCGCACATGACCTCTTCGGCTACCTGGCCCGCTTTGTAATCGGCGTAGCGGGAACTGGCCCACTCGGCAACTTCTTTCGACACCAGGCCTTGTTCGAGTTCCCAGGAGAAAAATCCTTCGCCGGCATCTCCTGACCAGAGCGTGCCGTCGCAGTCGAACGTGGCGATGCCGGGCTTGAAGCTGAGTACACTTTCGATGAATTCGGTTTGCAGGGATGTGAGACTTGTCATGAAGTGTTGGGCCTTGGCGGGAATTAACTCGATGGCAGAAGCTGTGGCGGCAAATCCAAAGTCGCATACTGCTCCGGAGTGTCCACGTTGACCGCGACTAGCGGGTCGTCTACCGGAATGTACTCGATCTCACTCTTGTGCGCGTGCTCAACCTCGCGCGCGCTCGATGTTTCCGGAGCGCGCAGAAACGCTTCCATCATCTCGCGGCCTACCAGAATTGGATGGCCGTGGTTTCCCTGGAATTCGGGGATCACCGCCCACTTCCTTTGGGTGGTGGCCTGTTCGAACGCCGCTTCGAGGGTCTCAAGCGTTGCCATCTGGACCGGTGGACGGTCAACGAGGGTGACCATCGCGGCATCACGGCCTCGGCTCAGAACCTCGTGCAGGCCGACTTGCAACGAGCTAAACTGTCCGCGCGCCGGAACGGGGTTCACTACCAGCGATGCGCCATTGGCATACACAATGGGAGCCAAGGCGACTTCATTGTTGCCGGCTACGACCAGCACAACATCGACGTGCGAAAAGAAGAGGCGTATGGCAGCGGAGAGGAACGTGTCTCCCACAGCCGATGGAGGCCACGGCAGCAGCGCTTTGTCGCGTCCCATGCGTGAGGATTCACCCGCCGCTAGAATTACTCCGCAAAAAGCCGTGGTCCGCCCCATAAGGGCACGATAACAAACTGGGGTGACTCTGCCAAGGACACGGGTCACGGAGGATAGGTTAAAGAGCGGTCCCCGGCGGCTATAGCCGTGAGTCAATTTGTAGGCGCTGCGGCTTGGCTGAAGCCGCGCCCCTTCAAAAACAAGGGTTTCGAATCTGCTTCAGCTGAAGGTTGGCAGTTTGATCAGGTCGTCGTGTGGGACTTGTTCGACTGGGTGTCCAGCCTTGCGCCAGGCGCGGAGGCCCCCGGCTATGACGAACACTTTGAATCCGAGTCCCTGTAATTGGTGCGCCACCCGGGCGCTTGTGGCTTCGCGCTGTCAAGTACAGTAGAGATAAATTTCTCGATCCTTGGGCAGGTGCTTGACTTCTTCGAGAAGGTTGTTGGGTTCAATGCGGATTGATCCGGCAATGCGTTCGGAGTCGGCATCGTAGTAGCCGTGGCTGCGGACATCGGCGATGAGCATGTTCTGTGCCGCATCGGAGGCGAATCTATGGGCGAGTTCCTCCGCCGGGATGCGCGGAATCACGTCGAGCAGACGGTACTTGCGGTACACCCAGATGCGATAGATGGCGTAGGCGACGAGTCCGGTGCCGAAGATGACCTCGGCGGCAAAACCGGCGGAGCGTAGTCCGCGCGTGATGGCGCGCAGCGCGTCGCTGAAGAGATATCCCGCGACGGAGTATGCGCCCACGTAGAAAATCGCGCCGAGGGCATCGTAGAGTAGAAAATCGCTTGGGCGCATTTTCATGCTTCCGGCTAGTGGCGGAGACATGGTATTGATGCCCGGGATGAACTTGGCGAACAGCAGCGTCTGCTTGCCGCGGCGGTAAAAATATTCCGCCGATCGCAGAATGCAGGTTTCCGGATTCGCCGAAAGGCGGCAGAGAAGGCCGAGCAACGCCCATCCGCTGACTCGACCCATGAAATAGAGAAGGACATCGCCGCTGACCATCGCCAGTACGCCAATGCCTAATACGAGATAGAGATGCAGATCTCCGTAAGCGGCGACTGCGCCGGCGGTCAGAATGGCGAGCGCGGCAGGGAGGGGAAGGCCGACTGCCTCCGCGAAGCAGACTACCGCTAAGAGCAGGTAGCCATGGTGCGAAAGCGATGAGAGCAAGCTGGTCATGGTGGATGCGGGCTGGATCAGTATAACAACCCATTTTCGATGCTATGGCGATTGACTTCGGTGCAAGAACAGCTGTTAGAGTGGTACGACTTCCGGTGCTATACATTCAGGAGGAGCCTTGTCATCCGAGAGCCGTCGCACTATCAATCTTCCGAATCGTCGCGCAGGCCTTCCTTTCAGCGACGCTGTACTGGTGGGAGATACTCTCTACATCTCCGGACGAATTGGCCTTGACCCGGCAACTGGCGAGGCGCCCGCGAGTATCGATGCCGAACTCGATCTCTTATTCCAAGGATTCCAAGCTGTGCTCCGCGAAGCTGGCATGACCATGGACGACCTGGTATGGGTGCAGGTCTTTTCGCCGGATGTTTCTTTGTGGCAACGGTTCAATACTGCCTACGTGAAACTTTTCTCGCGAGAGTTTCCCGCTCGCGCATTTCTGGGATCGGGCACGCTTTTGTTTCAGGGGCGTTTTGAGATGCTGGGGATTGCGGTGAAGAGCCAGGCACCGTGATTGTCATCCTGAGCGACGCGCAGGATATGCTTTTTTGTCGCTGCAAAAGACAGCAGGTCCTTCGCTTCGCTCAGGATGACAAGGTTAGGGGGTTATTTTTCTCGCGCTACTACGAACTCTGGCGCCCACAACAGCGCGCGTTTGATCTCTGAGTCCGGGAAGGTGGAGATGGCCTGGCGCGCGGATTCGGCATAGCGGGCGGCCTCCTTGGAGGCGAATTCCAGAGATCCATAACGGTTGAGGATGGTCAGGATGTCGGCATGGGTGATGCCGTTGAAGGCGCGGTCTTGCAGGATGGTTTCGATTTGGCGGCGATCGGCGGCGGTGCAGCGCTCCAGTGCATGAATGACGGACATCGTGGCTTTGCCTTCGCGCAGGTCGCTGGCAACGGGCTTGCCCAGCACGCTCTCTGAGGCCGTGAGGTCGAGCACATCGTCCACGATCTGGAAAGCTAATCCGAGATCGCGTCCGTACTGGCCAAGACGCTCTTCCTCTTGTTCCGTGGCGCCGCCCAGGATGCCGCCGACTCGCATGCAGACTGAGAACAGGCACGCCGTCTTGCGATAGATCAGATCGAGATGCTCCTGCAGCGAGATCAGCTTGCCGAGCTTCTCCATCTGGAGCAATTCGCCTTCAACCATCTGCTGCGTCAGGTCAATCAGCACGTCCAGGATGCGAAAATTGCGTTCCTGCACGGCGACTTTGAACGCCTGCATGTAGAGCCAATCGCCGGCCAGCACGCACATCGAGTTGCCCCACTGTGTGTTGGCGGCGGGACGGCCGCGGCGGATTTGGGCTTCGTCGATGATGTCGTCGTGGACGAGGGTCGCGGTGTGGATGATCTCGACGACGGTCGCGAGCTTAACCGCGCCGCTGCCTTTGTAACCGAGAAGTTTGGCGGAGAGGAGCAGCAGCGCCGGGCGAATTCGCTTGCCCCCGCCGGCGCGCAGGTACTCGCCGATCTCCGTAATCGCGGCGACATTCGAGACCGTGTCGCGTCCGAATTGTTCTTCGATCGCGACAATGTCGTCACGCAGGAGATCAAAAATCTCTTTCCCGTTGATGGACGTCGTTGTAGCCAATTTCTTTAGTTGCTCCGGTAATTCGTGAACTGCAGATCGATGCCGAAGTCCTGCTGTTTTACCATCGCGATAATTTCCTGCAGCGTATCGCGGTCCTTGCTGCTGATCCGCACCACATCGGCCTGAATAGACGCTTGCGCTTTTTTCTTTGAATTCTTGACCAGCTTTACGATCTCTCGCGCCTTCTCGATTGGGATCCCCTGCTGCAGCGTGATCTTCTGTTTCACCGTGCTTCCGGCGGATGGTTCCAGCGCGGCGTAGGTCAAACCCTTCAGCGGCACGCCGCGTTTGACCAGCTTGGCCTGGAAGACGTCGTTCACTGCCTTCATCTTGAATTCGTCTGCGGAGTGAAGCATGATGGCGTCGGTGCCTTCCATAGCGATCTGGGACTTCGAATCCTTCAAGTCGAAGCGTGTGCTGACTTCCTTCATTGCCTGCTGGATGGCGTTGGCAACTTCCGCCAGGTCGATTTTACTGACGATGTCGAAGCTGTTATCGGGCATGGATTGTCACTAAATGGTTAGATTGGTCATGCTGAGGGATAGTCGCACGAAGTTCGCAAACCTACAGAATCGCCCACCCCAAACATGTACCCATGAGAGTAACAGAAGAGGCATTCTTTGCGCAGTGGACGAGGCTAGTTTACCTGCTAGTTTGCTTGGACTGCGCTTGCACAAAAACGGGTTTTTGCGAGGTCAGATTCCGATGGGCAGTCCAAAGAAGTTGTAGAAGTTCTGGGTGGTCCGGACCCCGATCTCTTCAGGGGACGAGCTCCGGAGTTCGCCGATCTGGCGGGCGACCTCTCTAACAAACGCCGGTTCGTTGCGCTGGCCGCGGTATGGAATGGGCGCGAGATACGGCGAGTCGGTTTCGATCAGTATGCGGTCGAGTGGAACCATTTGCGCCGCGTCCCGGATCAGCTGCGCTTTGGGGAAGGTGATGTTGCCGGCAAAAGAAATCATGAAACCCATATCCAACGCGCGTCGCGCGTGCTCGACGCTTCCGGTGAAACAGTGCAGAATGCCGCCTAGCCCGCTGGAGGTCAGGTGCCCGGCGCTCCAATGCTCGGCGATCAGGGCCAGGCAGTCGTCCCAGGCGTTCTCGCTATTGTCGGATGGGCGGCAGTGAATGATGATGGGCAACTTCGCCGTCTTTGCCAACTCCATCTGTTGCAGGAAGACTGATTTCTGCACTTCGCGGGGCGAGTGGTCGTAAAAATAATCGAGGCCGATTTCTCCCCACGCGATCACACGAGGATGACGTGCCCATTGCAGCATTTGGGAGTCAGCGGCTTCGTTCGCAAGGTTGGCTTCATGAGGATGAATTCCGACGCTTGCCCATATGCGCGGATATTCCGGTTTCCCGTCGTATTTTTCCGCCAACTGAATCCCGCAATTGGCGGTCTCCGGCCCGTCGCCATTGCCGATTGCCAGATAGGCTTCGATGCCGTGCTGCTTCGCGCGCGCCAGCACTTCGTCGCGATCGGCATCGTAGCGTTTGCCTTCGAGATGGGCGTGAGAGTCGATGAACATCGGTTGTTAGTCGTCACCGGTCGTTGAGAGTAACGAGCTTCGCTCGACTTGGACGGGCCAGAGGCCCGTCACCACACAATCCAGCTATTTCAGCCGCGTGCCGATCGGTACGTCTTCCAGAAAGCTTGCCAGCACTGGCTTGCCGCCTTCCGGCGAGGCGGCGACGATCATGCCGTTTGATTCGAGGCCACGCAGTTTGCGTGGCGCGAGGTTTGCGACGATTACGACCTTGCGTCCGATCAGTGCCTCTGGCTCGTAAGCTTCGGCAATGCCGGCCACCAGTTGGCGCACTTCGGTTCCTAGATCGACTTCCAGACGCAGCAATTTGTCGGCGCCTTTTACGCGCTCTGCGGTCTTTATCTGCGCTACGCGCAATTCCACTTTTGCGAAGTCGTCGATGCTGATCTTGCCATCCGGGATGGTGGCGGCTGGCTTGGCTGACGTGCTCGGTGTGGTCGCCGCTACAACCGGCTGCGTGGTTGCGCTCGGCTGGACGGGCGAGACGCCCGTCGCTCCACTTGGCTCTTCCATTTTTTGCATCCTCTCTACTGCTGACTTGTCTGCCCTTGGAAACACGGCTTGCACCTCGCCCAGCTTCGTGCCGAGGTGGAGCTGTCCCCACTGCAATTTGGTAAGGTCGAATTTCCTGATGTCTCCGAGACCCATCTGGGTCCAGATCCTGGCGGTGGCATCGGGCATTACCGGATGCGCGAGCGCCGTCACAATTCGCAGAGCCTCGGCGCTGGTATAGAGGACGGTTGCCAGGCGCGCACGGCTCTCCTCGTCTTTTTTTTCATCTAGCGACCATGGTTCGTTTTCAACGATGTATTTGTCCACGGCACTCACCAGTCCCCAGGCAGTTTCTAGCGCCCGCGAGAACTGGTACTGGTCAAATAGCATGCCGTAGTCGGCGATCGCTTTTTTTGCCGCATCCACGATCACGCCATCCGCCGGGGTGTGCGCTGCGTGCGAGGGGTACGGCACCTCACCCTTGAAATACCGATTGATCATCGTGAGTGTGCGGCTGGCGAGGTTGCCGAGACCATTCGCAAGATCGGAGTTATAGCGCTGCACCAGCGCATCGAAACTAAAGGATCCGTCGTGTCCGAAAACGACTTCGCGCAGCAGGAAGTAGCGGAGGGCGTCGGCTCCGAGCACATCCACGATGGTTTCGGCGCGTACGATATTGCCGCGCGACTTCGACATTTTGCTTTCTTCAAACAGCAACCAGCCGTGGGCGGTGATGCCTTTGGGCAACGGCAACCCTGCGGCGAGCAGGAACGCCGGCCAGTAGACGCAATGGAAGCGCACAATCTCTTTGCCGATCATGTGCACGTCGGCGGGCCAGTACTTATCGAAATTGCTGGTGTCGTTCGATCCATAGCCGAGCGCGGTGATGTAGTTCGCCAGCGCGTCGAGCCAGACGTAGACCACGTGCTTGGGATCATCCGGCACGGGGATGCCCCAGGAGAACGTCGAGCGGCTGATGGACAGATCGCGCAGGCCGCCGCGCACGAACGAGAGCACTTCATTGCGGCGCGTCTCGGGGCGTATGAAATCGGGATGCTCGGTGTACAGGCGGATCAACTGGTCCTGGAAGGCCGAAAGCTTGAAGTAGTAATTTTCTTCGTGGACGGTTTCGGTCGGGCGGTCACAAAGCGGACAGGGTGCGCCCGGCCCGACCGCATCCACGTAGAGCTCATCGAAAACGCAGTATTGACCGGAGTAGGTCCCCTTGTAGATGTATCCGTTATCGCGGATCTTGCGCCACAAGGCTTGCACGCCCTGTTTGTGCCGCTCTGATGTGGTGCGGATGAAATCGTCGTAGGTCAATCCCATGCGATCCCAGAGCGCACGGAATTCCGTGGAAATCTCATCGGTGAACTGCTGCGGCGTTTTATTCGCAGCCTGGGCGGCACGCTCGATTTTTTGACCGTGTTCGTCGGTGCCGGTCAGGAACCAGGTGTCATCCCCCAACATGCGATGACGACGAGCGATGGTGTCGCAGGCGATTGTGGTATAGGCGTGCCCGATGTGCGGACGCGCATTGACGTAGTAGATCGGGGTCGTGATGTAAAACTTCTTGCTCATGATTTTGGTGGCGCTGCCGCAGCCCCTAAAGAGGCGTCTGGTTTGGAAGAATTACGGCATCGCTAACGCGATGCCCTGATACACAACTCGAGTCTTTCCGCAGCCGATTAGTATCTTCAGTCGGGAAGCGGCACTTTACTTTTGCAGCTCAGCGAGTGCGGACAACACTTCGGCACTGTGCGTGTTGGGATTGACCTCGGTGAAGGCTTTCGCAATCTTGCCGTCTGGAGTGATGATGAAGGTGTGCCTGGAAGCGATCTTCACCAGTCCGAAGTTGGTCAACGAGTCATAAGCACTCGACACTTTGTGGTCGGTGTCGGCCAGCAGCTTGAAGTTCAGCCCTTCCTTGGCGCAGAACTGCTTGTGAGAGTCGGCGCTATCCACGCTGACTCCGAGCACCACGGCATTCTTCTGCTGGTACTGCGACTGGTCGCGTTGGAAGTTGTGCGCTTCTACGGTGCAGCCGCTGGTGAAGTCCTTGGGGTAGAAGTACAAGACAACCCATTTGCCGTGATAGTCCTTAAGACTGACAGGCGTGCCTTCCTGTGAGTTGAGGGTAAATTCGGGAGCCTGGCTGCCTACCGACGGAGTTGAGCCGGCGAAGACCAGAAGCGGCGTTAGCGCGAAGAGAGTTACGCAAAGTGCAATCATTCCCAGATTTTTCACCATATAGAACCTCCTGATTGAAAGCAGCGCTGCCAAACCTTATCGATGCCCCTAAAAAGTGTGCGCCAGAACTCGATCGTCCCTCCGGGACTTGAGTCATTTGTCTCACTTTACCCAGCGCTGAAGCGATGGGCTGCAAGTGATGCGCTGATACAAAACATGGCTCACGCTTTTCGCTCGCCTCGAAGATACTGCTGGACGGCTTCCTGCATCACCGTGCGGAGGGGAACATGCTGTGCCTCCGCCAGCGTCCGGCAGTCTTCGTATTCTGGCGCATAGTTGGAGACGGTGCCATTCATGTTGGCGATCTTGATTCGCACAGGACCCCACGTCGTGTCCACCGTTTCCCAGCGTCGCGAGAGGGTCTGGCGTTGTTCTTCGCGGCGGCGCACGCCCAGAGTTGTGGTCTCGGCAAAGATCAACTTGGTCAGACGATTCGCATCTTCCATTTTCGCCAGCACGGTGAGCAATGCACCGGGGCGGCTCTTTTTCATTTGGATGGGGACGCTGAACACATCCAGCGCTCCTTCCGCCAGCAAGCGTTCCATCGCGTAGGCCAGCACCTGCGGGCTCAGGTCATCGAGATTGGCTTCCAGCACGGCGATCTGCTCATTCGATGCGCCTGGCGCTGGACTCTGCCCTGTACTCGCGCTATCCGCCGCCAGAGCTTCTCCGATCGTTAGCCGCAGCAGGTTTGGATGCTCCGGGAACTCTCGAGTTCCCGCGCCGTATCCTGTCTTCTCGATCTTCATCGCTGGGAACGGGGCGAAGCGTGTGCTTAGAGTCTTCACAATTGCCGCGCCTGTCGGCGTCACCAGTTCGACCTGTGGCCCCGACGAATATACCGGTGCATCTCGAAGCAGCTTCAGCGTCGCGGGCGCCGGTACGGGAAGGGTTCCGTGCGCGCACTTGACGGTTCCACCGCCAACGTTCAGCGGTGAGCATACCCATTCTTGCACGGCAAGCGATTCCGCTCCGACGGCGGCGCAGACAATATCAACCATGGCATCAACGGCGCCGACTTCGTGAAAGTGGACGCGCTCGACGGACGTACCGTGAATCTCAGCCTCGGCTTCACCCAGCGCCTCGAAAATTTTGATCGCCGTTGCTTTCGCGCTGCTGCTTATGGGTGCTTTCTCAATCATCCGGCGAATCTCGGCGAGTCCACGCCCGTGTTCGCTTCGCGGTTCTCCATGGGAATGTTCACTTGAGTGCTCATGACCGTGGTCGTGTGAGAGTTCGTGGGTATGGTCGTGCCCCTGCTGCTCCCAGAAAACTTCGCGCGGTAGATCTTTTTCGCCATTCGCGTACACGTCCACTTTGGTTGCCGAAATTCCGCCCCGCCGTACACGCGAGATCTCCAGCCGCGCACCGATATCGAGCGCCGCGACCGTTTCTTCCAGAAGCTCTGGAGACACGCCGGCATCCACCAGCGCGCCTAGAAACATGTCGCCGCTGATGCCGGAAAAACAGTCGAGGCAGGCTATGCGCATAAGAGCGGTCGTCGGTCGCTAGTCATTCGTCGTTGGCGAGTGTTCCTAACCGCTAGCCTGAAAGCCAGCAGATTGCGTTGCTGATGGGTGTGCGGGCTAACGACCAGCGACTATGGACCAACGACCGAGCTTTCATCATAGGGAACCCTGCCACCACCGTCAAACCCGCCGGCCGCCGCAAGTTTGTTAGAATCACTGTTCCTTCAATAGGTTAGAGGGCATCCTTGTATCGACATCTGGAACGCCGACTGGTCGAACATCTGCGTGAGTTTCTCGGTCGAACCTACGCCTTGGAAACAGCAAACATCGTCATTGAGCAGCCGCCGAGAATTGAATTTGGCGAGTATGCGCTGCCGCTCGCTTTTGAGCTTGCCCGGAAACTTCGCAAGGCGCCGCGCAAGATTGCGGAAGAAATCGTCGCCGGGATCGGTTCGGTTCCCGGCTTTGAGAAATTCGAAGTGGCTGGCGGCGGATACATCAATGTTCGGGTGAACCGCGCCGAGTGGGCCACGGCTCTTGCCGCCGATCTTTCTCCTGCGGATCAATCCCGAGCCGTGGATGTTCCGTCCGGAAAAGTGCTGGTCGAGCATTCGAGCATCAATCCCAACAAGGCGGCGCACATTGGGCACCTGCGCAATGCCATTCTCGGCGATACCTTTGTCCGCCTGCTGCGGTTTGCCGGCAGGGAAGTGGATGTCCAGAACTACATTGACAACACCGGAGTGCAGGTGGCTGACGTGGTGGTTGGATTCCTGCATATCGAGCAGAAGTCACGGGCTCAGATCGAAGCGCTTGCCGCTGCGCCCCGGTTCGATTACGTGTGTTGGGATCTTTATGCCCGGGTTTCGCATTGGTATGAAGAGGACAAGCCGAACCTGCAGGTGCGCGCTGCTACGCTGCGCTCGATCGAGGAAGGGAACAACGAAATAGCGGCGGTTGCGGACTTGATTTCGATCGCTGTCCTTAAGCGCCATCTGGAAACCATGGACCGACTCGACATTGAGTACGACTTCCTGCCGCGCGAGAGCGAGATTCTGCGCCTCCATTTTTGGGACGCGGCTTTCACCAAGCTCAAGGAAGCGGGCGTGCTCACTTACGAGAACGACGGGAAGAACAAGGGCTGCTGGGTGATGCGGCGCGGGGGGACGGCAAAACCCTTAACCACAGGGGACCCTTCGGCTTTGCTCAGGGCAGGCTCCGAGGACACGGCGGACGAGATCACCGAGGAAGACCAGAAAGTGATTGTTCGCTCCAACGGCACGGTCGGTTATGTTGGCAAAGATATCGCTTATCACATGTGGAAGTTCGGCCTGCTTGGCTGTGATTTTGGCTACCGGAAATTCTTTCGATATCCGAACGCCCACGACTGCTGGATCTCAACCACCGAAGGGGAGAAGGATCATCCCCACTTTGGCGATGTGGCGGAGATTTACAACGTCATTGATGCGCGCCAGTCGGAAGCGCAGAACACGGTGATCGAAGCTTTACGCGGACTTGGCCACGGCGAAGCCGCCGATCACTACACCCACTTCTCTTACGAGATGGTTGCGCTCACTCCGCGCTGCGCCGCCGAACTCGGCTACACACTGAGCGAAGAAGATAAGGGCAGGTCGTGGATCGAAGTTTCCGGGCGGAAGGGGTTCGGCGTTAAGGCGGACGATCTGCTGGATGCTCTCATCACCTCGGCTCGCAAAGAAGTGGATGGGCGGCATCCTGAGTTAGGCGAAGAGGAGCGCGCCGGTATTGCCACGCAGGTCGCGATTGGGGCGTTGCGTTTTTTCATGCTGAAGTTCACCAAGCCTTCGGTGATTGCGTTCGACTTCAACGACGCGCTCAGTTTTGAGGGCGAAACCGGACCCTATGCGCAGTATGCCGTCGTGCGCGCTTCCAACATTTTTCGCAAGGGGGGATTCGATCCGGAGAGTTTCTGTCGAGATGCGGCTGGGCGCGTCTCTACGGATGATTTCGTGAAAAACCTCAATGGCGAATCCGGCAACGACATCTGGGAGCTTTGGCTGGCCGCTGCGAAAACCTCTTATATCGTGGGCCAGTGCATCGCTACCACCGAACCTGCTTATCTGGCCAAGCATACCTTCCAACTGGCGCAGCTTTTCAATACCTTCTATCACCGCTATCCCATCTTGAGCGAAGCGGATGAAGGCCGGAAGAGATTCCTGCTGGTGACAGCGGCTGTGGTTCGTCGTGAACTTATTCGCGTTCTCGCGGCGATGGGAATCACCGTGCCGCCGGTGATGTGAGCCACTTACCGATTCCTGAGATTTCGGCGTGACAACTCCTGCGCTCCCGGCTGCATCCCTATTAGCAGGGGTAATTTAGATGAATAGGATTTTTGCAGTGGTGCTGCTGAGTTTGGCACTGACAACGCTGAGCAGTGCGACCGCTTCGGGAAACGCTCCGGAGTTGCCGCGCACTCTGGCCAACGCGCGCTTTGTATACGTAACGGCCTACGATGGCGATCAATTCGATCCCCAAGTGTTGCCTGACGACCGCGCTGCCATTGCTCGAGTGGAGGACGCGATCAAGAAATGGGGCAAACTCACCCTAGTGTATCGGCCGCAGGATGCCGACATTATCATGACGGTGGAGTCTCGTCCGTCAGAGGATGTGCTGGCGGTCTATGATGCACACAGTGGTGATGCGCACAGCGGACCTTCGCCGACTTATCTCTGGCGCGTGATGGGGCGTGGCGGATTGCAGAAGAGTGAGATGCCGTTGTTTTCGCAGTTTGAGAAAGCTTGGGACAAGATCGCGCATTGAGCCGGCACGTCCGTTTCCGCGTTCCTCAGTCGGTCGCCCGAGGTATTTTCTAACGGCTAACGCAATTCGTTTCGAGAGGCTATAATTTGCTGCGGAAAAAGAAACAGTATAAAATTTCTACGGTTTATGCCGCGATTGCCTTGGTCGGGGGTTAGTGCGTTTCCCACAGTCTATTTGCAAGGCATTGATGCATAATGAGTTAGTTGTTTTTCCTGCGAACGCGAAATGGCATCCCCCGTGCTTTAGCTGAGAGTGGGTCCAGTTTGACAGACTTCTACCAGGATCCGGAAGAATCAGTAGAGAGCAACATTTGGGCAAGGAGCCCCTCAACCTTATGAATCGCACTTCGTTGACCCTAATGCTGGCGGCGACACTGGTCGCATCGATCGGATGTACAAGCAAGAATTACGTCCGTCAACAGACCACGCCGCTGATCAACAAGACCAATGAACTCGACGACCTGAACGCGAAAAATTCGAAAGACATCAAGGACGTCGATCAGCGCGCCCAAACCGGTATCCAAGCCGTGCAGGCCCGCGCCGCCGAGGTGGACCAGAAGGCACTGGCTGCGGGAAGTGAGGCTGATAAGGCCCAACTTGCGGCGAACGGCGCTTCCCAGCGTGTAGACGTGCTAACCAACGCGGTCGTCAACTTGGATAACTATCGTCCAGTGGTCGAGACGGCAGTGCATTTCGGGTTCAACCGAGACAATCTAACGAAGGACGCCAAGGAAGCCATCGACCAGCTTGCCACCAGCGTCGCCGCTACCAAGGGATACATCATCACGGTTGAAGGTGCGACCGACTCGGTCGGCAGCTCCATGTACAACTACGATCTGAGCCAGCGCCGTGCCAATGCTGTGATTCAGTACCTGGCAGCGGAGAAAAACGTTCCGGGTTACAAGATCTATCTGATCGGGCTGGGCAAGGATAAGCCGGTCGAAACCAACAAAACTGCCGACGGCCGCGCCAAGAACCGCCGCGTGGATATCCGCCTGATGACCAATACTGGGGAAGGAACGAACCCAGAGCAGAAGCCGAGCAATCAGACTCCGACGGCGAGCGCGAATCCGCCGTCTTTGTAAATACAAGTTTTCCCCTCCTCCCCGGAGGACTTTGCCAAAACAGGCCGTCCCGCAGTGGGCGGCCTGATCTTTTTCTGGCTGGTTGTCCCGGCCTCTGCTCGCCGGTCTTTGGCCAACGACCGGGTTCATGAGGGTAAAACGCGATTTTTCGCCAACTATCCTCGCGGTGCGGAAGCTAGTCGTGGAGAACGACACTCATAAGTGAGCTATGCACTTCCAGCCCGCTTTCGCCATAGTCAACGAAACCTAACGTTCTGAACCGATTCATGAAAAAACTGACCCGCGATCGCGTTGTGCCTATCATCTCTGCCAGGGTCTCCTGACTCAACTTGGGGATGACAGCCTCGTGCTTACCTTCCTTGCCGATGTGAGCAAGCAGCAGCAGAACCCGAGCCAGCCGCTTTTCGCTGGGATTGAAGAGTTGGTCAACTAAATCCTCTTCGTATCGGATGTTCCGCGCCAGCAAATATGTCATGAACATGTCGGAAAATGCGCGCTCCCGGTGAAGCACTGCGATCATGGCCTTCTTTTCGATTCGCATCACGTAGCAATCGGTCATTGCGGTCGCGGAGCACAGGCGGAGACGTTGCCCTGAAAGGCAAGCTTCTCCCAAGAAGTCGCCATCGTTCAGAATGCCTATGGTGGCTTCCTTCCCGGTCCTCGACACAACGGTGAGTTTTACTTTTCCTTTCTGTATGTAGAAAACAGCATCGGAGGAGTCGCCCTGAACAAAGATCGTTTGCTTTTCGGGAAAAACTGCGGTCTTCCTACCGCCGTCTATGGTCGAAAGGAATGTCTTGAGATTGAATTTGCTGCGTTTCTTGGACGCCACGACGGGTGTCATGATTGGCCCCCTCTCAAGGGTTCCGAATGCGCGCAGAAGGCCGCTTTCGATGATGAAGGGTGAATAAGTGCACCTGGAGCCTAGCGACTTACTTGGGAAGCTGCTGACAGTCGCCGCGGCTTTCTCCGGTTGCACTGGGAGGAGCTTCGACACTCCCGTCTTTATCACTGTGCCACTAGGGGAACCCATTGGTCACATCTCCTCTCTCTGGACGGCAAAACGATTAGTTCGCCGTCAGTCACCTTGCGCCTCGACTGGGGGCGCAATCAGAATCAGCACTCGAGCGCGTTCTGTTCGCAATTCGAGCCGTTCTACCCCAAAGGAGTAGCTTGGGGATGGTGGAGACGGCTCTTCAGGAAGCGACCAATCTGTTTAGCTAACACAGCAGAATACAGAGTTGTGCCGATAAGGCTCTTGCATCGGCGGATCGACTGGCGTCACTGTTGCGGACACATGCAGGAGCGACCTTAGATGGAGCACCAAGTTTCGGAAGGAAGGAATTCAGCGGTGCTTGAGTTGTCCGGGCAGCCACCTGCCCCACCATGATTGAGAACAGAGGAATCACTTCGCAAGCCAGAGCTTCCGATTCATCGCAGACGGTGTCCAGGACGTCTTCTGCTGGCAGGCTCAGAGACACACCCAAAGTGAGGATCATCAAGAAGACTGCGGCAAGGCGCGGTTTTGTCGCTCCGGGCATTGTGGTCTTTCTAACACCAAGAGTAAAACGAGGTCTGTGAGATGTGTCACAACTTTGTGTGCGGTGAGTACAGAATATCTCCGGGCTGTTGAAAAAATTCTTTTTCCATTAACAGAAGGCGTGTCATGGATCGATTCGTGCGCTGGATCGGCGATTGCGCCGGCTGAGAGTTGCTGGTGAAGGCGCGATGTCGCGCCCTTGGACCACCACGGCGCGTTGACGCTGGCTGCTTCGGCCTCGCTCAGAAGCGATACAATGGAGGCGTGCGCATTCGATTCCTAATTGTTTTCCTGGCGCTGCTGACGACTATTTCGGGGGCACAGGATTCGTCGGACAAGACAGCTTTGGACAAGGCTGCTGCCCGCAATCGCGAGGCCGAGGAAAGCTCCAGCCACGATACGAGAATCGATATCAGCCCGCCTAAGGACGACGCCAAGAACCACCCTGGCAGTAAGGCGGCTCTCGAAGATCTCGACATCCCCGAGAACATAGACGCTACTGGCGTGCAGGAGTTCCATCCCTGGAACCCGATGAAGGCGATCAAGAATATTGAGGTCGGCGATTTTTACTTCAAGCGCAAGAACTACAAAGCCGCGCTCGAACGCTACAAGGAAGCGCTCTATTACAAGGATGGCGATGCCGTGGCCAGCTTCCGTCTCGCCGTGTGCCAGGAAAAGCTCGGAGATAAGGCCGAAGCTAAGAAATACTACGAGCAGTATCTGAAGATTCTGCCACTGGGTCCATTTGCGAAAGAAGCACAAGGGTCGCTGGAACGGCTCAACGCGCGAAAATGAAGCCTGTCGAGCGGCATCTTTACGTGCTAAAGCAGGGCGTGGTGGATCGGCACCGCAAGGCGCTTGACGCACGCCGCGTTGGAAGAGGATGTATCCGTTTCCGGAAAGCCAACCGGATCGATTTCACGACGATTTCTGCTTTGCTCCGGGACACCGCGAAATCGAAAGCGGCGCCGTGCTGAAGGCCTGGGAACTCGGCCGTTCCTCCGCGACTTCATCATCTTTTGCACGTTTCCCGGCGCTAAAGGACCGGGCTATTGTCAACCGCCCCTTCGGGGCTAATTGTTTACTTCTCCACCCGCGAGAACTCCCCGGTGGATGCGTTCACGGACACCCGTAATTTGGCGGTATCGCGGTCGGTGCCGTAGATTACGTGCCACAGAAGTTCGTTCGTCTGCCGGTTCCAGTCCAGTGCGTAAAGAACCGGCGTGTCGGGTTCCTTCTCCAGTAGTTTGTCTCCGCCGTGCTGCTGGGCCACGGCAAAGGCCTTATCCGTATCCGCTTTCAGAAACTGGACGTTGAAAATCTGGGTGCTGGAATTTGTCGGACTGTAGCTGTCCTCGACGCTGTGAGAAATGTCACCGTTGGCCCAGGTGTAGGGCCGGGTGGTGTGCTGGGCTGGCGAGGCGAATCCGGCGCGCCACTCTCCGGCCTTGCCGTCGCGGCCCTTGGAGTCGGTGGTAGGTTGTGACTCCACACGATAGGGTTGAGCATCCGGCGCCCATCCGCGGGCGGAGATATAGCACTTGTAGAAGGCGCTGCTTCCGGTGATTGCCTCGGGAGCCTTCGGCTTGGGCGCCTCAGACGTTGCCGGCTTGGTCGGTTCCGAAGAGCACCCGCCCATCAGTCCTGCTGCTAGAATTGCGACGAATAATTTTTTCATCATAGCTCTTTCATCGATGATTTTCTGAACAGGCTTTCTGTAGCAGTTTGGCCTTCGATTCGCGAATGTCGTTTCGCGGACCATTGTACTCAACCGACGCCATGAATTCCTATCTCGAACGTTTGCGGCAGGAACTCGAAGATGCAACAGGGGGTGCCAGCCCTAGCGCCTGGGCGCAGGCTCCGGAGGGAAAGTGGACTGCGGCCCAGATTCTGGAACACCTTCTGCTTACCTATAGCGGCACGAACCGTGGACTGGCAAAATGCCTGGAACAGGATGCTCCGTTGGCTACGCGCGCTGCGCTGCAGCAACGCTTCGCCACGCTGCTGGTCGTGGGTCTCGGGTATCTCCCGGGAGGCCGCAAAGCCCCGGAACGTGCGACCCCGCGCGGAATGTTGCCGGAAGAGGTTCGACAAGCCATCGGGCCTGAGCTTCAGGAAATGGGGTCCGGTCTGGACGATTGCGAGCGCAGGTTTGGGGCTCGCACGAAAATCATGGACCACCCGTTCCTCGGACCGTTGACGGCCGACCAGTGGCGCAGGTTCCACTGGGTCCACGGGCGACACCACGCACGGCAGATTCGGGAGCGGATAGGGAACTCCTGATGTTCAGGATAGTGAAAAAATCCACTGGTGATCTTCAAGTCTTAGTCCTACTCTTTAGTCTTTGTCCTTCTCCACAATCCCGGCCTTGCGTGCCTGCTCCTGCATCTCGTCGAGTTCCTGACGTGCGGCATCGAGTGCCTTCTGTTTTCCGTCGACGCTGCTTTTGTACTGCGTGTCTTCCTTATCCCACTGGGCTGCGTTGCGCAGCCGGTTGCCCGCATCGCCGTACATCGCGGCCGCGCGCAGACGATATTCACGCTGCTCGAGATTGAGCTCGTGGTTCAGAGAATCGATCTTCTCTTTCTGCTTGTCGAACTTCTTCTTCCATTCGTCCGCCGTCTTCTGGCGTTCGGCAGCGGCAGCGGCGGGATCGCCGGCGGCCTGGTTCGCGGCCTGCGCGGAATTCGTATTTCCGCTCGCTTGCCGAGCGCCGGCATCGCCCGGTGGCGGGGGTCCGACCACGCTCAGATGCTCGCCGGTAGGGAGATTGTCGTTGTCGTAGTGGTGGCTGGCCGTAGTCGGCTCGGCTTTGTGCTTGCGAGCCGCCCGTGCGGAATCCCCGAGTGACTGAGCGGTGGCGGCGCCGATCCCCAAAAGGAGCAGAGTACCAATTGCGAGGTGTTTCATGTTCTTCATGTGATCATCCTTTCGCAAGGCCGCGATTTGATCGCGGCCTGCAATCGCTAATTTCAAGAACTTGTGGTGGCGGCCCGTGCGCCTCCCAGAAAACTGCCGATGGTCCGGTCCAACTGCGCCGTTTCGCGGGCGATGGCGTCGGCCAATTGGTGCGCTAGCTCCGGGTCTCGGCTGCACGCCAGTTGTTGCGCATATCCCGCGATCGTGGTCAGAGAGTCGCGCAGTCCCAGCGCGAGTTCCGAAGAAAGTTCCTGATGGACTTTTTGATCGTGCCGGATACGCTCAATGTCGGTTTTGTCGGTGAGCAGAAGAGTCGTGCCCATGAGACTCCCATCTTCGGCCAGAACCGGAGAGGCGGTCACTTCGAGGATATGGCTTGCTCCATCCCGCGTGAAGTAGTTCAGCAACAGCCCTCGAACCGCTCCTTTCCCCGCTAGAGCGGGAGCCAGAGCATGCTCGACGCTCGATTCCGAACCCGGAGCCGAACCTGAACTCGAACCATGGTTTTCCGGACGCAAGGTCGCCGTGCGAAAAAGATCGGCGGCCTGCAGTCCCACCGGTGAGGCGAATCCAAGCAACTTGCGCGCGGCCGAGTTCGCTTGCCGCACCAGACCGCTGCGGTTGAAAAACAAAACGCCGCAGGAGAGGTTCGAAAGAATGGTGGAGCTCAGCGTGTCGGAGGCCTTGGCTTTTCTGCGTTCCGAGAGTTGCTGGGTGGCGAGTTCATGTTTTTGCTGCTTCAATTGCTGAATGACGGCGTGATAGGCATGCACCGGCAATCCTTCCGCTGCCAACGGAGCGTAATGCAGCGATTCGGGTTCGGGTACGAGATTCTTGCGCACGCGCCGAATCACGAATAAGCCCAGCCCGAAAGCCGCGATGGCAACGAACATGAGCAGGCCCATGCGCATTACCAGCGGATTCATCAGCAGGCTCACAGTGCGCTCCAATACCAATGCAGGAGGCGGTTTCCAAACAGGAACGACAAAAGCGCCATGCCTCCGAGAAATACGCCAAACGGCATCTCGTAATAGCGGAGTGCCAGCCGGGCCGATTGCCAGGCGCGGCGGCGGGCTTGGTCCGAAGAAATGCGCGAAGCAGAGCCGCGCGCCTTATTCCGGCGAATACGCTTCAACCAGACCGCGACAACGGTGCTGATCCCAAACAGCGAACCCGCCAGCGACGAAGCAAAGATGGTTAAGACTGTGAGCTTGGTTCCGAGGAACGCGCCGATCAACGCCATCAGCTTGACGTCGCCGAATCCCATTCCTTCGACGCCGCGGGCCCTCAAATAAATGGCTGCCGCACCGTATAGAAACGAGGCGCCAACCGCCGCTCCCAGCAGCGAGTCTGACAGGGACCACATGCGCCACGAAATCTCGCTACTCATACCGGTTGAGACCAGGCCTGGCATGATTCGCGACGCCAGATCATTGACCGGAACCACGAGGCTGAACAAAATTCCCAGCACCAGTCCGGGCAGAGTCAAGGCGTCGGGAAGAAGCTTGGTTTCCGCATCGGTGAAGATCAGCCCCAGCAGCAAGTAGCCGAGCACGATGCACTTCAACATCGCCAGCGTCAAACCGAAATGGGTATAGCAGCCGAGAAAGAGTAGGCCCGTGAGCAGTTCGATCGCGACATAGCGCGGCGAAATGGGCTGCTTGCACGCGCGGCACTTTCCCCGCAGAATCAGCCAGCTCAGTACGGGCAGGTTGTGGTAGAGCGGGATCAGGTCTCCGCAGTGCGGACAGGCGGAGCGTGGCGTCACTACCGACTTGCCGAGCGGCAACCGGTAGATACACACGTTCAGGAAGCTGCCAAAGCACAGCCCCAGAGCGAAGATCGCAACTGCAAGAAGAGGTTCCACGTCGGCTAAGTGCTCAGTCTGCTAGGATTTGGATGATTATAAGCCGCTGTGGCGGGGCCTTCTAAGTACGAAGGTCACTGTACTTCCGTCGCCCACAAGTGATTGTAAACAAAGAGGAAACTCGGTTCACGCCACCCGACTGATTTCGCGCCGTTGGGGCAGGAAGATGGAAAACACGGTTCCGGTCGCGCGCCCGTCTGTCCGGCTCCGCACGCGAATCGATCCCCCGTGCTTCTGCACAATGCCGCGCGAGACCCACAATCCGAGCCCGGTCCCGGTGTCCTTTTTCGTCGTGTAGAAAGGTTCGAAGATTTGGGGCAGGGTATTGCGGGGAATCCCGCTGCCGTTGTCGGCCACCGTGATGCGGACGCCCTCCGCACCGCTTGACCAGTCGCGGCCCGCCGCTACGCGGACCTGCAAAGAACCTAGCTCCGGCATCGCATCCACCGCATTGACCAGAAGATTCGCCAGTAACTGCCGCAACTCGCCGGAGTAGCCACGGATCCGGCAGTTGCTGCGGTAGCGTCGCGACACGCGGATATGCCGGCCTTCCAGTTTGCGGGAATACAACTGCAGAATCTCGTCCATGATGGCGGCAGGATCCATCGTACCCGGAGAACTGGCGTCGCGGACAAATCCTAAAGTCTGCTGTGCCAACTGGGCCACGCGGCCCACTTCTTGCTCCGCCAGGGTCAGATACTCCCCGGCGTGGCTGGAGTCATGTCGAGCCAAGTAAAGCAGGTTGACGACGGCTTCGAGCGGATTGTTGATCTCATGCGCGATCGAGGCGGCGAGCCGCCCTGCAGTGGCGAGCTTTTCGCTGCGGCGAACGGCTTCTTCAGACTGTCTCTCGGCAGAAATATCACGAGCGATGGCCGACGCTCCCACGATCTCGCCGCGTGCACTTCGAAGCGACGACACCGACAGCAGTACCGGCCAGCGTGTGCCGTCCTTGCGCATGCGCTCGGTCCGGTAGGAAGCCACGTGGCCGCCGCTATTGAGTATTTCGCGGTTGTGTTCCACTTCGTCGCAGCGTTCCGGCGGCGCCAATTGCGCGATCGGCAACCCGACTGCCTCCTCGGCACTATAGCCATAAAGATCTTCGGCAGCGCGGTTCCAACTGGTGATGGTGCCGTCGGGACGGGTGCTGTAAATTGCGTCAGAGGAGCATTCCACGATGGCAGCCATCTCGCGGGTGGTGCGATCCGCGCGCGATTCCGCCAAGGTTTTCTGCCGGACCATGCTGCCCGCGAAAATGGAGATGGCAAGGAAAACCGTTAGCCGCTCCAGATCCGCGCCCGTGTGGACACCGAAAGTGAAGTAGGGCTGAACTACGAACACATCCAGGCAAGCGGTCGAAACCAGCGAGCAGAAAACAGCGGGGCCAAAGCCCAGGAAGCGCGCGGTAAAGAGCACCGCTGCCAGCAAGATTGCAAAGAGGTGGCGGTGCAGGATGGGAGAAAAAGTCCAGAGGCTGAGCGCCACCCACACCGCAAGCGCGGCTCCTCCGTACTGCACCAGCGCCGAATACCGGTTCCGCGCGACCCAACTCTTCAGATTGGCCCCAATTCCAGACATTTCTTCTAGAGCCCGCCAAGCTTGCAGCTAGCGGACTCAGCAGTGTTAGGCCAGAACCAGCAAGTCTGCTTTCGATGTCCTACGAAAACTCTAGCAGCAGCAGAAGCGCGCTGCAACCAGCGCTGCAACCCCTATTCAGGCCAGATGCGCGCGGAGACCAATATTTTCGCGCCGGAGCAAAGGTTGAAGCTAAAAGGGCGGTGAAGCCGCCCCGCACCACGCTGGCAGCTCGACTATTTGATCTCAGACTTTTTCACTACTGAGGAGCGTCCAACTTTCGGCGATTGGAGTCGGGGCCTTGGTCCGCTAAGGTCACTGTCAACGGTGATCGCAAAGTGAAGTTCAGCACGGTCTCCGACGGCAGGTGAATCTGCTGACCCTTCGTTGCCGCTTGCACGCCGCCGCCGAGGCCGCCACCCGCTGCCGCCCCGATGCCTGCGCCCTTCCCACCGCCGGCGATGCCTCCGATGATGGCCCCGAGCACCGCACCCGCACCCACCTTCTCCGCGGTATTGGTCGAGCGATTGTTGCCCTGGCGCCGGTATGGGTCCGCCTCGATGCCATACAGCCTGCCGCTAACCGAGATCGAATCCAGTTGCAGAACCAGTAGAGATTGTCCGGCAAATTTTCCCGCACTCTTCACGTCCACAACGTGGCCCTTCACGTCGTATCCCGAGGGTAGGGCCGAGTCCCCATCCGACGGCAGAGGCCCGTCGAGGGTGGCGCGGAACGTTTCTCCAGGCTGAGCCTTTTCGGAATCAATGGAATCGAGCAGCCGAATCGACATGGACGTTCCGGATGGTACGGTTACTTTTTTCGCAGGCGGTGGAGGCGTTGGCAGTGCTGGCGCGGCCGGCGCTCCCGCGGCAGCGGCACGATTCTCGTCCGCCCTTTCGTGGTCTGCCGGCGCGGGTGGCGGAGCGACTGCCGCCATCTCTTCGGAATCAGGCCGCGTCTGATGACGCGGTGTGCTCGGACGGGGCTTCGACGACGATTTTACCGGTGCCGGCGACGGTGCCTGGGCAATCGGGGCAGTGGGGCGTGTTGCTGGCGCCGACGTAGTCTGCAGATTGTTCACCACCTGCTTGATTCCCGGGGTCGCCGACGCATAGCGGGCCGCCGCCTCGCGCTGCGTTTCATTCTCGACTGTCCCCGAGAGCGTCACCACTCCACTTGAGGTCTGCACCGTGATCGGCTTGCCTTGCAGGCCGGAATCCTCGTTGAGCTTGGATTGAATCTGGGTGGTCACCTGGCTGTCGTCCGGTGCTTTGGTACATGCCAGACCGATGGCCAGGACGCCAGCCAACAGAACAATTGAAGAACATTTACCTGCCGTGAACTTCATAAACGCTCCCGAGCACTGAGAGATATGTTTACTCAGTTTAGATGCAGGCGGACGATTTGGTGACAGGAGAATTGGACCGAAGAGCTGACACGGCTGGTACGGGGAGCGCGCCTTGTTCCAAAAGGTTAGTCTTTGTGGAGAAACTTGTAGTCGAGGATAGAGGCCGCCAGTCCGAAGGCGTCTTCGATATTGTCAACTGCGTCCTTGATACGAATCAGCCTCCCCTGGCAAAGGACATTGCTATTCTTCTGGCCAGAGATTTCTTCGGGCATTTCGAAGATCAGTTCCACTAACGCGTTTGCCGGCAGTTGCTGCGGGCCGTTAAACAGCACGCCCGACTGGCTAATATTCTGGATCAGGCCCTCGTACCAGGTACTGAGATTTTTCCCGCGGTATCGAACCGGAAGCTTCGACTGCAGGCGCCTTGCCCGGGGCATCCAGGTCGGCTGCTTTTGACCGGAACGTCGTCGGACGGTCGTGGTTTCCGCGACGGGTTCGTCAACGCGGTTTCCGCGACGCATGGTTTTCCAGTCGTACTGGTACGCAGTCGCGCACACCATGCAGACCTGGTAAAACTCTCCATTCGCCGCGCGTCGCGGCCAGGAAAACTCGTGTGAACAGCGTCCCAGCATGAGAACATCCATGAGTTTTTGCGGCATGATGACGAGTAGTGCTCCCGTACTAATTCGGACACATCTATCTTCCGACGGCTTGGCCTTTCTGGATAGGTTACTTTCGTGTATCGCGGTTTAGGCCTTATGCTTTTCCATATGGCAAGAACCGAATCGTCGCGTACGGGCTTCGTCCTCGCCGGAGGCAAGAGTTCCCGCATGGGCGTAGACAAGGCGTTCTTGGATTTTGGCGGCCAAACCCTGCTCCATCGCGCGCTCAGCGTGATGGGCGCGGTGTGCGACCGCGTGACGATCGTCGGCGAGCCTGCAAACTTTGCGCAATACGGTTCGGTCGTAGCGGACATTTTTCCGGGATGCGGTCCCCTCGCCGGCATTCACGCCGCGCTCGTGTCTTCGCCTGCCGAGTTGAACCTGCTGCTCGCCGTGGACATGCCGTTTGTCGCCAGCGAGCTTCTCGCATTTCTTTTCGCGGCGGCCGAAAACAACGACGCCTTCATCACCGTGCCTCGCTCCGGCAAGGGACTGCAGCCGCTTTGCGCGGTCTATCGACGCGGCTTTGCCCCTGTTGCCGAGCAGGCGCTGCGGGCAGGGAAGTACAAGATCGATGCGGCGTTTTCCGGTGTGTCCCTGCGCGTGATCGAAGAGGCCGAACTGGCAGCGGCCGGCTTTTCTGAGCAGAGTTTTTTTAACGTAAACACTCCAGGGGACCGGCTGGCGGCTGAGGGCCAATGTTTCTAGTGCCTACACTGCTTAGCGCTTGAGCTGCGCTGCCATCTCATGCCATTCTGATAGGCGATGGCTGCCGCGGACACACTGTCTCCCTACATCGAATTCAAGGATGTCTCCAAGGCATTTGGAGATCGGGTCATTCTCCAGAACGTCAGCTTCGATGTGTTGCCGGGCGAGATGGTCTGCATTCTTGGCCGCAGCGGCGTCGGAAAATCGGTGTCACTCCACAATATTATGGGCTTCCTGAAGCCGGATTCAGGCCGGGTCATCGTCGCCGGACAGGACATCACCGACTACAACGAGAAACAGCTCGAAGAAATCCGCAAGAAAGTCACCATGGTGTTTCAGAACGGCGCCCTCTTTGATTCCTTAACGGTTGGTGAAAATGTTGCCTTCCCGTTGCGCGAAAAAAGAGAACTTTCAGAAGAGCAGATTCTTCAGGTCGTCGACGGTCTGCTCGAAATGGTTGGTGTCAAGGAGATGCGCGACCTGCTGCCATCCGACCTATCGACAGGCATGAAACGCTCCGTCGCTATTGCGCGAGCGCTCTCCGCCCAACCCGAGTGCGTGCTCTATGACGAACCCACTACCATGGTCGACCCGCTCATGGGAAATCTGCTCGGCGATCTCATCGCCCGGCTCAAATTGCAATTGCACCTGACGTCGGTCGTCGTTACGCACGATATGCGTCTGGCGAAGAAGTTGGCCGATCGCATCGTCTTTCTGCACGAAGCCCGAGCGATCTTCTTTGGGCCCTACAAGGACATGGAGAAATCCACTGAGCCCATCATTCATGAGTTCCTGGGACTGGATGAGTTGAAGATCGAAGCGTAAAGGCAGTGATCTCTAAAAACCCTGCCGCACCAATTCCTCCACGGTGATCGAACTCTGCGCGGGCTCGTTTTTCATCATCTTCTCGACGTATTTCGCGATCACGTCGGCTTCGAGGTTCACCGGGTCTCCCGGCTTTAGCGATCCAAGATTGGTCATCTCCACCGTATGAGGAATGATCGCGATCTTGCACGTAAACGCAGAGTGGTTCCGTTCGAGCTTGGCGACCGTGAGGCTGATGCCCTCGATCGTGATCGATCCCTTGAACACCGTGTACTTCTCGATCTCTGACGGAATTTCAATGTGCAGCCACCAGTTCCCGGAATCCGCGATGCGCTCGAACTCAATCAGTTTGCCTATGCCATCCACGTGCCCCTGAACGATATGGCCATCGAAGCGCCCGTCGACCTTCATCGGCAACTCGAGGTTCACCAGTGCGCCTTCGTGTATCCGCGAGAAGGCAGTTCGCACCCACGTTTCCGGCGCCAGATCGGCGCAGAATGATTTTGGTTTTATGTCAAGCGCCGTCAGGCAAACGCCGCTGACCGAGATGCTGTGGCCGGTTCTTAATTCTTTCGGGGTGCTCGCAGCCGCGACGGTAATGCGGCGGTTCTCACCGCGCTGTTCAATCTCTACGACTTTGCCTACTTCTTCGATAATTCCGGTAAACATAAGAGCTACACCTCCCAGTCAAGTGTCCCGCTGGTTCGTGGCATAAATCCACACTGTTATCCTGAGCGAAGCGAAGGACCTGCTTTCTTGCCAGTGCATGAGACAGTAGGTCCTTCGCTTCGCTCAGGATGACAAACCATGCTCGTGTCGCGAATATGAGGGTACAACTTACGCCTGTTCCGAGTACGGGTCGCGGAGATAGCCTTCCAGCGCGAAGTCTTGGCCGAAGCGGTGCAACTCGAACCGCTGCACGCACTGCGCTCTCCCGCGCAAATCCTCACCTGCAATGAAGGGGACAGCACCTCCGCCAAACAATTTCGGGGCGTAGTAGAGGAACACCTTGTCCACCTCGCCCGACGCCAAGGCCGCCCCGTTCACGAGCGATCCACCTTCGATCAGCAGGCTGGTGACCTCCTGTTCTCCCAGGGTCTGGACAATCGCTGCGAAGTCGGGCCGTCCGCCGGCGTTCGCCGATATTTGGTGCACGCGAATTCCCCTGGCTTCGAGGGCCCGCTTCGTGTCTTCCTCCGCCATGGAGAAGAGCACCAGAACATCGTGCTCAGCGGTCTGGATGACTCGCGATGCCAGCGGGATGCGCAAGTACGAATCCAGAATTACGCGCAGAAGCTTGCGGCGCCGCGGCAGGCCACTCCGGTCGGTCAGCAGCGGATCATCCGCCAGCACCGTGCCTACTCCAGCCATGATCGCGTCATTCTGATGGCGCAGTTGCTGCACATGCGCGCGCGCCACCTCGCCCGTGATCCAGTGGTATCCGCTGCGCGCGCCCTCCGTCGCAGGCATGGCCGAGCCGGGCTCCGTGCCCGGTTTCGTGGCGTCGGCGATTTTCCCATCGAGGGTCAGCGCCGATTTCAGCGTAACCAGCGGTTTGCCAAGCCGGATGTACTTTGCAAAACTTTCATTCAGTTTCTTTGCTTCCGCCTGGAATAATCCGACCTCTACCTCAACTCCTGCCGCGCGGAGCTTGGCAAATCCTCGACCGGCCACTCGCGGATTCGGATCTTGCATCGAGCACACTACGCGGCGAATTCCGGCCGCGATCACGGCGTCGGCACAGGGCCCCGTGCGTCCCTGATGCGAGCAGGGCTCGAAATTCAGGTAGAGAGTTCCTCCGCGCGCCGCATTGCCCGCTTGCTGTAGCGCGAGAACCTCAGCATGTGTTATGCCGTCATAGGTGTGCGTGCCTGCCCCAACTTCGCGGCCCGACGCGTCCACCACAACCGCGCCCACCGCCGGATTGGGCGATACGAGCCCAACGCCCGCTCGCGCTAAGTCCAGCGCCCGGCGCATGTATTGTTCGTCGATTGTCATCAGCTCAGAGAGACCATCTCATCACGTAAGGCTAAATCCACCACGGAGGCGCAGAGAAAAACCGATTTACAAATTGCGAAGGGGGAAACTGCGATTCTCGTCCTCTTCATCGGGCTCTGCCAAAGCCACCGCGCCAGATCGATTTTGCGGACCACGTTTCTTGGGCGATGGTACACCGGCCAAAGGACCTTCAACCAAAGGATCATCAAGTGATTCGGAGGGTTCTCGGGGACTGAACAGTTTTCCCACTGAGCGAAGAACCAACCACAGGACAACGACACCAATTGCTAGCTGCCACCAGACACCCATCAGATGCCTTTCTCCGTGCCTCCGTGTCTCCGTGGTGGTTTTCAGGAGAACAGCGATTCCACAAATTCCTTGGGATCAAACGGCAGCAGATCTCCCGCCTTCTCTCCGATGCCTACAAACCGCACCGGCAGTCCCAACTCCCGCGAAATTGCAACCACCACGCCGCCTTTGGCCGTGCCATCGAGCTTGGTCAGTACAATTCCCGTGACTCCGGCCGATTGCGTGAACTGCCGTGCTTGCTGCAACCCATTTTGACCGGTCGTGGCATCCATCACGAGCAAAGTCTCGTGGGGGGCGCCCGGTACGATGCGTTGTGCGGTGCGCTTCATCTTTTCGAGTTCTAGCATCAGGTTTTGCTTGGTGTGCAACCGTCCGGCAGTATCTACAATCACGTAATCGGTCTTGCGCGCCGTTGCCGACTGCAACGCGTCAAAGAGTACCGCCGAAGGATCACCGCCAGCCTTCGTCTTGATCACTTCCGTCCCGGTGCGCTGGCCCCAAATTTCGAGTTGCTCGATCGCCGCCGCGCGGAACGTGTCCGCCGCGCACAGCACCACGGTCTTTCCTTGGGCGCGAAATACTTGGGCTAATTTTCCGATGGTCGTGGTTTTGCCGGCGCCGTTCACGCCGACCACCATGATCACTTCCGGAGGACTTTGCACTTTGGTCAGGGGGCGTGGAGCAGCTGACGTTAGAATCGCCAGCAGTTCCTCTTTGAGCAGCCGCTTGAGTTCGCCCACATCCTTGATCTGCTTACGGTCGGCTTTGTCGCGAAGCTTCGCCAAGACCTCATGGGTGGTCGTGGTGCCGAGGTCGGCGCCAATCAGTGTGGCTTCCAGATCGTCCAGCGTGGAGCGGTCGATCTCCTTGCCGATGGAGACCACATCTTCGATGCGCTCGGCCAGGTTCTCGCGCGTGCGCGAGACGGCCTCCTTCATACGCTCAATAAAACTTGGTTTCTGTTCTTCGTCCAGACTGCCAAAAAGAGTTTGAATCATGAGGTATCCGTCCCGATTATATAGGTGGGACGGGGAGGCAGGTTTTAGGGTCGCGGTTCAGGTACGCGTGGTTTCGACCGCGAGCGGGTCGGCGGGGTGGAGCTGAGGTTGGAGCGGCGCTGGAGCAGGTGCTGCCGCTTCCAGCGGGATCGCCTGCGTCAGCGATTTCTGAATATGAATGTCTCCCCGGTAAAACACTGCCATGAGCGCGGTCACCGCATTGGGGTCAAGTCGCTGTCCCGAGAGATTCTGAATAATGCGCAGAGCTTCCACGGGATCGTGCGCTTTCTGGTAGGGACGGTTGGTGGTAAGAGCGTCAAAGGTGTCCGCGACCGCGATCACGCGGGCCAGCAGCGGAATTTCGTCGCCTTTTAGACCGTAAGGATATCCGCGCCCGTTGAGCGCCTCGTGATGCAGTTCGATTCCGGGCAGCATCTCGCGCAATTGCGGCACTGGCCGTAGTATGTTCGCGCCCTTGGTAGTGTGCGTCTTCATGATCTCGAATTCTTCCGGAGTCAGAGCGCCCGGCTTTTTCAGGATGCGGTCTTCGATGCCGATCTTGCCGACATCGTGCAGTTGCGCCGAGACCCGCAGGATTTCCAGGAATCCCGGATCCAACCCCATCTCTTTCGCGATCATCAGCGAGTACTTCGTAACACGGTCGGAATGGCCGCGGGTATAAGGGTCTTTTTCGTCGACGGCGCCGGCGAGCATCTGGATCGACCCCATAAACAGGTTCTTGTTTTCTTCCGCGGCGCGCTTCAGGTCCTCGACGAATTGTTCCAGCTCTTCCGACATGGTGTTAAAAGTCGTCGCCAGTTCGCCGATTTCGGTGCGCGTTTTCAGGTGCACGCGGCGCGAGAAATCACCGCGCGCAATGGCCCGGCTGGACTGCGCCAGCACTTGCAGTGGGCTGGTGATCCGCCGCGCCGAAAAAATACTCAGCCCCACACTTACAAACACCGCCAGCCACGCCAGCAAGCGCCCAGTACGCTGTATCTCGTAGATTCCGCGATACGCATCCTCGCGCGGTTTCTGCACCACGACCGCCCAATCCAGCGAAGTTACCGGACTGTACGTTCCCAGCATTTCGGTCGTGTTGCCCCCACTACGAATCGTAAATTCGCGGGTCGCCGCCAACTGGGCTTTCGAACCTTCATCTACAAAACTCCGGACGATTTCGAAATGAGTCATTTCCTGCCCGGTGGCATATTGCTTAGTCGCCGCCGCCACCAGCCGGCCCTGGCTGTCCACGACGTAGGGCACCAATCCGCTCAGACTGACCTGCTGCAGTCGTCGGATCAAGTAGTCCATATCGACCACCGACCCGATCATCCCGAGAAAGCGTTTGTCATACATGATCGGCGAGCTGACCAGCATGACAGTTCGCGCAGATTTTCCGCTACCCACCATCAAGGGCTGGCCGCTGTAGACGCGTCCTTCACGGGCAGCTTGATAGGCCCGCTCCAGTTCCCGTTGCAGAAAGGCGTCGGGCTCAATGCGCCCGGCGGATACTCCCTTGGCATCGGAATTCAGCAGCGTGGCATAGGCAATGTCGTTCGACGACGAAACAAAATTCTCGAGCATGGCCCGCAGCTCTGGCGTCAGAAGCTTCTGAGCACTGAGGTCGTTCCCGGTCGGATTGGCCAGCATCATCACCTGAATCGACGACGACAAACTGACCAGCATCATACGCAGCGTTTCCTGGTGCTGGGAAATGTCGTCGGCCAGCGAGCGCGTGACCGTATTCTGTAGTAGCATTTCGTTGGTTTTAAGGCGCTCCTGGTTCATGGTCTCGATCTGCGCCGAGTAAAAATACATAGGGAGGACACTGATGGCCAACAGTACGCCAAGGATGACGTAAAGGAGCGGAACGCGCGCGGGAATGGGCAGCTTCAATTGCAAAAGGCAATCCTGTCGGCCCAAGCGCGGGGATGAGCTGGTCCGTCCTGTACCCATTCTAAGTGGGTTTGCAATGATGACCTCAGGTGCTTAAAGTACAACTCACCGTTACCGAAGTACTCAACTGCCGGTCACCGGGGTGTAGGTAGTTCTCAGTGCTCGGTTCCCAGTTCTTAGTGAGAAATGCTGGGATTGGGATACTGAGAACTGATCTTGGCGGCCGGTTTATAATAAGGCAGTCGCCCCGGGGTGCTGCATGCGGTCCTTCCATGTTTACCGCGTTTGTTGTCGGCTGGTGGCGATATCTCTGGTCTTGTCCTCACTGACGCTTGCCGAGAATACTGCGTCCCCCAGGATTTCCAAGGAAACCCGCGAAGAAATTGTTCACGCCTTCAATGAAGAACTGGTCTACATCCGCACGAGTTTTCCGATGGGGAAGACTGGACTGAAACTCAGAAAGGGAACGGTAACCCCCAGCGGCCCGGAACTGCAACGTCTAATGGCGCTTTGGGGACCAGCTGCGAAACCTGGCGACCGGGCCCGCATTAGCGACATCGAAATCAAGGAAGACCACATCCGCTTTGAGATCAACGGCGGACCCGTCAAGAAAAAAAAGTGGTACCAGCGCATCGAGATTTCCGGTGGGAGTTCATCGGTTCCGATTGCGCCCTCGGATTCGTCCGCCAACGCGCGCGGCTCTTTCGTGGATCTCTACTTCGACAAGTATGTCCCGGAGATGACCGGGCCAGAGCTGAAGCAGTTGTTGCGTCCGGTGTTTGATTTCGATTCCAAGTCAGCGCTCGATGCCTATCTGGAAACCGTTTCTCCCCCGGTCAAAGATGCCATCAAGAATCACCACGTGCTGGTGGGCATGAATCACGACATGGTGATCTATGCCAAGGGCCGTCCGCCAAAGAAAGTGCGCGAGCGTGCCGACGAAGTTGAGTACGAAGAATGGATCTTCGGCACTCCTCCGCAGGATGTAGATTTCGTGCGCTTCGTGGACGACGAAGTGGTGCGGGTCGAGACCATGAAGGTGGATGGCCAGAAAGTCGTGCGTGTCGAAAAAGAAGTTGATCTGGGGGCGCCCACCGTTGCCAGGAAACAAGAAGAACGTCCAGGGAACGCGCCCACGTTGAGGCGTCCCGGAGAAGAGATGCCGGAGTCTAATCCTGCGAACCCGTCCAGCACACCACCGATTGGTGCGCCTCAACCGACCGGAAAGGGCACAGACCCAGTTCCCAACTGGAGTTCGTCACCCGCCCCAACGGCGGAATGAAGGCGACCGCTCGGATTAAGCATGCTCGCATCAAGAAGGTTACGTTGTTCCGTGCTGCCGTTAGCTTCTGGTCTCGACCTTCTAGACCTCGACCTTCTACACTATGAGCGTGAAGATTGCCTTGGGCCAGATCAACCCCACCGTGGGGGACTTCTCTGGCAACGCTGCCAAGATCATCCAGTTTGCACTTCAGGCGCGGAGTGCTGGCGCTGGCCTGATTCTATTTCCGGAGCTCGCCGTCTCGGGTTACCCGCCGTTTGACCTGGTCGAGAGGCCTTCGTTTGTGGCGCGCAGTCGGGCGACCGTCGAGAGGATCGCCGCGGAAACACAGGGCATTGCGGTGATCTGCGGGACGGTAACCCCGGCCGAGGCGGAGTCTGGCAAGAAAGTGATGAACTCCGCCGCACTGCTGCGCGAAGGGCGCATCGACTTCATCCAGTCGAAGATGCTGTTGCCCACCTATGACGTCTTCGACGAACTGCGCAACTTCGCTCCCGCCAAGAACCAGCAACTGTTCAGCTTTTGCGGCAAGCGGATGGCGTTGACCATCTGTGAGGATGCCTGGAATGACAAGCGCTTCTGGAACCGGCGGCTGTACGTCATCGATCCGGTCGAAGAACTGGTTCGGGCCGGCGGAAACTTCGTGCTCAATATATCCGCATCGCCATTTTGGCTGGGCAAGCGCGAGTTGCGCCGGGACATGCTCGCGGCCATTGCGCAGAATCAAAAAGTGCCGGTGGCGATGGTGAATCAGGTAGGAGGCAACGATAGCCTGGTCTTCGACGGATCGAGCCTGGTGATCGCGCCCGACGGACAGGTGATCGCGCAAGCGAAGTCGTTCGAGGAAGACCTGATCTATTTCGACTCCGAGAAACTTACCGGAGACATGCATGCGCAGGTCGAGAGTGAGGAAGCCAGCGCCTATGCAGCGCTGGTCCTGGGTACACGAGATTACGTGCACAAATGCGGTTTCCAGCGGGCGATCATAGGGCTCAGCGGCGGCATCGATTCCGCGCTTACCGCGTCGATCGCGGCCGATGCGCTGGGTGCCGAGAATGTCATCGGCGTAGGCATGCCCGGGCCCTATTCATCGCCAGGGTCGATTGATGATGCGCGGGCCCTGGCCAATAACCTCAAAATTCGTTTCGAACTGCTTTCGATCCGGGAAATTTGCGAGGCCGTACGCCACACGCTTGCGCCCGTATTTGCCGGGATGCCGGAAGACGTCACCGAAGAAAACATTCAGTCCCGCGCGCGTGGATTGCTGCTGATGGCCCTGTCCAACAAGTTGGGCGCCCTGGTGCTTTCGACCGGCAACAAGAGTGAATTGGCGGTCGGCTATTGCACGCTGTACGGCGATATGGTGGGTGGGCTGGCGGTGATCTCGGACGTGCCGAAGACGCTGGTGTACCGCCTGAGCGCTTACGTGAACTCGCGGCGCGAAGTAATTCCGGAAGCGACCATCGAGAAACCGCCATCGGCGGAATTGCGGCCGGATCAAAGAGATTTAGATTCACTTCCGCCCTACGACGTCCTCGATGCGATTCTCGAAGATTTCGTGGAGGAGTCGTGCTCGGCTGAACAGATTGCTCGCGTTCATAGTTTCGATCGAGATCTGGTGCGGCGGGTGATCCGTATGGTGGAGCGCAGCGAGTACAAGCGGCAACAAGCGGCGCCCGGAATCAAGATATCCGCGAAGGCGTTCGGCTATGGGCGGAGATTCCCAATTGCGGCCAAGGCGGAGGTCTAGTACCGCGGCCGCATGACATGGGGACTCAAGGGGCAATGACAACTTCGCAGGTTTTTGTAACAATCGACTTCCACTCTTATGACACACATGCATCGCACACTTTTCGCTGTTCTTCTGTGGTCCGGCATTGTCCTCGCCCAAGCCCAACCCGCTCACCCGGCAAATTCTGCGGCCAAACCAGCGGCTGCTGCGGCCGCCGCGGAAGTCGCGACGGTTCTGCCCACGGAAGACACGGTCAATTCATTCCTGTTCCAGATGGTTGGTTACGATCCCACGAAGACGTGGAAGGTGACCGAGATTCGTCCCTCGGAGGTGCCGGGACTGGCGGAGGTCCTATTTGTCGTCACCAACGCGCAGGGCTCGGGCCTGAATCGATTACTGGTTAGCTCGGACGGCAAGCACGCAATTTCGGGCGACATCCTACCCTTCGGAGCGAAGCCCTTTGACGATGCCCGCGTCAAGCTGGAAAAGGGCGTGAACGGCCCCGCCAAAGGTCCGGCGAAGGCTGCGGTGACGATTGTCGAGTTCAGCGATCTGCAGTGTCCGCACTGTCAGAAGGCTGCGCCCGCGATTGATCAATTACTGGCGCAGGAGCCTGAGGCCCGCTTTGTTTTCCAGAATTTTCCGCTGCCCGCGCACAACTGGGCGGAAAAAGCGGCCGGCTATGTCGATTGCGTGGGGCGTATTTCGAACGATGCAGTCTGGAAATTTATTCAGAAGACGTTTGACGAGCAGGCCAATATTACTGAGTCCAACGCCGATGAAAAGCTGAAGGCCATCGCGACCGCAGCGGGCGCAAATGGCGACGAAATCGCCACCTGCGCGGCCAAGCCGGATACGAAAGCCAGAGTCGAAACCTCGGTCGCGCTGGGAAAGTCGGTGGGCGTGAGTGGCACCCCGACGTTGTTCATTAATGGACAAAGTGTACCTGGCGAGGCGGCCGTCGAGCTGTTGAAGAAGATTGTGGACTTCAAGGCGAGCCAGGAAAAAGCCGGCAAATAGGATCGCGAGATCGGGTGATTGCAGGCCGCGGGATCAACCGATGGCTCGATCGCGCTATTTATTTGCTCATCCAGATTTCCGGTGCCTCGGTACGCTCGGGGCCACGGATGACGTAGGGCGTGATCAGGATCAGTAGCTCGTCGTCTTCTTCCTGTTTGGACTTCTGTGATGTGAGGGCGCCGAGGCCGGGGATCGTGGAGAACGCAGGCAGGCCGCTTAGGCTTTTCTGATCGGAGGCGGTGATCATTCCGGCTACGACCGCCGGCTCACCATCCTTAAGCAGGATCCCCCCCTTGTATTCACGATTGAAAATTACTGGGATGCCGTTTGCGTTGGTGCTGCCCAACGTGCGGAATTGCACCTCCAGTTCGAGGGCTACGTCTGAATTGTTGTGAACCAGCGGTTTCGCCTTGACCGTGAGTCCAATGTCCTCATAACTGACGGAGGGAAAGGCCGCGGTGAACGACTGATTGCCGATAGCCTGCGAGATGGCCGGATTGTTAAAAACCGGAGCAAAGCTGGCGTTGAGGATGGGATAGCGCGAACCCAACTTGAAAGTTGCCTCCTTCTCCTGGGAAGCGCGCAGGTGGACGTGATCGAGCGACCGGACGGAACTCTCGTTCATGGATAACGCGGCGGACAACTGGTCGAGGCTGAGTCCCATGAGCGTGAGCCCGCCGCCGAAGGTCGCGAGCGGCTGGCTGAAAATCGAATTTTGCTGGCCTTGCAGTTGCGCTAGAAGGGCGGCGATGGTCTGATTGCCGGCCTGGTTGATGCCGCCCGAGGCAATCAGTTGATTGATCAGGTCCTGGATGTTTTGTCCGCCGAGAGCGGTAAGCGCGGCCACAGGAATGTTGAAAAGATTGAAATTGTTGGGGACGTGCAGCCCGATATTCCGCGTGTAGGTGTGGCTCACCTGGAAGACTTTCACATCAAGCATCACTTCTGGCCGCGGGCTATTCAGTTGTCCGAGAAACTGGGTTGCGGCTTCCAGCGCCGCCTGTGGTCCGCGCAGCGTGACCGTGCTCGACGCGGCGTTGAGGCTCGCGAACTTGAACTCAAATAGCGTACGCAGTGAGTTCATCAGCTCGGTCAAATCCTGGGGACTGCCACCGGAGACGTAAAACGAGCGCATGCCCATGCGGTCAAAGAGGCGGTGGTTGTCGGGGGTGTCAGCACAAGCGAAAAGAACTGTGTCTTCAAGTGCGACGGCGAAGGTCCTCGTAACCGCGGAGGCCGCCCGCATGGCGGTCGCGAAATCGGCGTTCTCTATATCGAATCGCACACGACGGCTTGGGACAGTATCGTCGAAGACGACCGTCATCCCATAGCTCGCGGCGGCGGCTGTGAGCAGACCACGCGAATCGCCGCGGTAGTGAATGTCATGGTGCCCGTCAATCGGTTTGGCGACAAGGGCGTCGGTGCTGGCGACCATCTGCGGCGGGCCTGCGGTGTGCACCGGCACGGGTCCCACAGCGTCGCTTATGCGCTGCTGAGCGAATTCGTTCTGCGGATCGAGGTTTAGCGCCGTTCGAAACTCCGCCATCGCCTCCACTTGCCGGCCCTGGAGCAGTTCGCTGTTTCCGCGTTCCAGATGCATCCCAGCCAGATGTTGTCGCGTCATCTCCCGCGCGGTCAGGTACTCGACGTTCTGCGGGACCAGGCGGGACGCTTCCTCAAATTCGTAAAAAGCCTCGTCGAGATTCTGCAAATTCTCGTTGTGGGATTTCTCGAGCTTGAGACCGCGCGCAAAGGCTTGGCGGGCGGCCTTCAGGTCTTTCGCGGGACCATGGCAGGCGGGCGCACCCCCGGAATTGGAACAAAGCGATGGCCCAACGGCCAAGGGAGTATCTGCGGCCAAACACACTCCCGCAAACAACAAAGCAAACCCTGTGGGCAACCATCGCATATCACTTACTATAGAATGCCCGGCTGCCGCTGTCTTGCAAGAGAAATACTCGGAAGGGAACTACGCTCGTAACGGGAAGGCCGGGAGAAAAGACAGGCTTACCGCAGCATCAACCGTTCCATCCGCGTGGCGCGGCCGGTCTGGTCATCGCACTCGACCAGGACGGCGCACAGGCGGACGTCGCCGTTGGCCGCTTCGAAACGTGCCGGCATCCCGCTAAGGAACTTCTCGATCACTAATTCTTTTTTCACGCCAATGACGCTTTCGTACGGCCCGGTCATGCCGACGTCCGTGATGTAGGCAGTGCCCTTCGGCAGGACGATCTCATCCGCGGTGGGAATATGCGTGTGCGTGCCCACGACGGCGGTGACGCGCCCGTCCATATACCATCCGAAGGCAATTTTTTCAGAGCTCGCCTCAGCATGGAAATCCACAAACACGATCTTCGATTTGATCTGTTCCAGAAGTCGATCGGCGTAACGAAAGGGATCGTCGCACGAGCCCATGAACACACGCCCCTGAAGATTCACGACGGCATAAGCGGCGCCGTTTTTTTGCCCTTCGTACACTCCCCAACCGGGCAGGCCCTGCGAGAAATTTGCCGGACGCAACAACCGGCGTGCCGGACTGTGCGGGTTGCCGTCGGCCATCTGGAAGTATTCGATGATCTCGCGTTTGTCCCAAACATGATTTCCGGTGGTCATCACGTCAATCCCCAGATCGAAAAGCTCTTCCGCCAGCGGCGGCGTGATTCCGAAGCCCGCCGCGGCATTTTCGCAGTTGGCGATCACCAGGTCCACGGCGTGCTGCTTACGCAGTTCAGGCAGCCGGTCCTTTACGATCGTCCGCCCGGGGCGCCCAAAAATGTCACCGATAAAAAGAATTTTCAAAATCAGGTCTCAGTGGTGGTCGACTTTCGATGGTACCACGCTAAAAATCGCACGGGTTCCGATCCTCCCCTCTGTCAAGTCGAACCGTCGTCGGTAAAAATTTGCTCGATCGTCATCTCAAACAGCCGAGCCAACCGGAAAGCAAGCGGCAGGCTAGGATCGAATTTTCCCGTCTCGATGGCGTTTACGCTTTGCCGTGAAACTTCCAGCCGTTCCGCCAGGTCGGCCTGCGACCAGTTCTTTTCCGCGCGGAGTACACGAAGCCGGTTCTTCATTTGTACCTCCACCGCACCAGCGGCTGCGCCGCCGCAAATGCCAGGAACCACACCACGAATACCCAGTAATTCTGTAGCCCGGGGCTTTTGTTGACGCTCGGAACATACTTCTGGAGAGATCCCAGGCACGTCGCAAAGGCGAGCACGACCGCAGTCGCCCACAGGCTGCATTGCACCAGGACCGTGCGGACAAATTCGTCTTTCTCTTCGACCAGATATTTACCGAGACTCGCAATTACGGCAAAAATCGGTAGCGCTGGCAGGACAGCCAGCAAATAGACCAGCGCACCCTGCGGATGGCGATGAGCAAAGATCCAGGAAACAATGGCAGTTACCAGGACATAAATGCTCATGGAAATCAAAGTTCGGACGAGATAGACACGCTCGGCGGCGCTTTTTGTACACCACATGACAAGCCTCCTTGTCTCAATGACAAGCAAACATTACATCACAATGAATTGTATGTCAAGCAGACTTGTCATTTAATTTGCATTTTCTTAAATTGAAGAGGAATTAAGGTTTGAAAAGAGCGCTAGCGGCTCTCGATCTCCGCCGTCTTCAGAAAGTCGTAATTCCCCGATGGATTCTGGGTTACGTTCCGCACACGCCGCGTGTGCACGAGCACGTTATCGAAGTACCACAGGTTGATATACGGCTCATCTTGCGCCAGCACTTCCTGAACTTCAGCGTACAGCCGCTTGCGAGCATTCTGATCGGTCTGGCGGCGCGCCTCGTCGATCAAATGATCGATACGGGGATTGGAATAGAAACCGCGGTTCGCACCTTTAGGGGGGAATCGGTTGGAGTGAAACGAATACTCGAAAATATCGGGGTCCTCGTTCCCCCCGATCCAGCGCAAGGAATAAAGCTGGAAAGCGCCGCTGGTAACGTCGGCAAAAAAAGTAGCGAACTCGAAGGTGCGAATGTCGAGCGCAATGCCCACGTCCCGCAATTGCTGCTGCAATACCGCCGCCAGCAGCCGCGTAGACTCCTCGGTAGACGTCTTCATCGTCAGGTGAAAGCGAACGCCGTCGCGAGCCGTGTAGCCGGCCGCATCGAGCAACTGGCGCGCTTTCTCCGGATTGTGAGCGTAGGCCGCCACGTCCTGGTCATACGCCCAGCTTTGCGGTGGGAGCACGCTCAAAGCCGGCTGAGCGAAGCCGCGCCAGATGTATTGCAGAAGAGGGCCGCGATCGATGGCATACGCGATGGCTTGGCGAACCCGCACATCGCGCAAGGTCGGATCGCGCAGGTTGAACGCCAGGTAGGAAAGCACCGTACCCGGTGCGCGCTCAACCTGCAAATTCGGCTCGCGCTGCAGCGCCACGATGGTATCGGAAGTAAGTGCATTGATCGCCACATCGGCACTGCCCTTACGCAATTCCAGCGCGCGTGTCGTCGTGTCGGGGACGACGGTGAAGCGTACCCTCGCGAGGCGCGCTGGCGCTCCCCAGTAGTTGTCGTTACGCTCAACAACGACTTCCTTGTCCTGCTCGGCGCTGACGAACTTGAATGGCCCCGACCCGATCGGCTTGTGCGCGATCTCATCGAGCGATCCGTAGGGCACAATTCCAATCGCCCCTTCCGAGAGATTCCACAGCAAGGTTGCGTTCGGTTCTTTCAGATGAAATAGCACCGTGAACTCATCGGGGGCCTCGATGTGATCCACGAAACGGTACGCCGCCGATTTCGTACTACGAATCTTTCCCTCGAGCAGAGAATCGAACGTCCACTTAACGTCGCGGGAGGTGAGTGGATGCCCATCGTGAAAAACTACGCCGCGGTGCAGGTGGAAGACGTAGGTCAAGGAATCCGGAATCTCCCAGCGCTCCGCCAGCCCAGGCTGAACATTTAAATGCTGGTCGCGCGTCAGCAGCGCGTCGAAGAGAAGTTCGCCAATGCGCTCCGATTGCGCATCAATCCCCACCCGAGGGTCAAGATTGGTGGGGCTGCTTTCAATGATCATCACCAGCGTGTTGGAATCGGGGGCGTGCGAGCAGGAAAGGAGAGGTAGCGCAAGCGCGCATAGACCCAACAATCCCAAAAGAGTTGTCATCCTGAGCGAAGCGAAGGACCTGCTTTTTGCGCGTGTCCGCACCGCCGCCTCACGCATATGAAATCTTTCCGAGGATTGCCGCCCGCTTCGCTCCCGTAGCCGACGGCACATTGCTGGGCCGCCGATGCCACGTCTCATGCGCAAGCAGGGCAAACGCCACTGCCTCCTTCGCTTCCGCCGGAAGGCCGAACTCATCAGAGAAATGCAATTCGATCCCGCTGTCCGCGATTTCCTCGCGCAACATGGTCATCAACGTCGGATTCTTCGCGCCTCCGCCGGAGACAATCATTTCGAGATCGCGGCGTCGCGCGCCGAATCGCGGCAACACGAATCGCTGAATCGCGCCAGCAATCGACCGCGCCGTCAAAGCCGTTGCCGTCGCCACAACATCGGGCTTACTGGCGCCTCGGCAGAGCTGAATAAATCGGCCCACGTATTCCCGGCCGAAGTCCTCGCGGCCCGCCGTCCGCGGAGGCTTCTGCCGGAAAAAATGCGCGCGCACCAACTGGGCAATCACGCCATCCAGTACGCGCCCTGAGGCCCCGATTTTGCCGTCGCGGTCATAGCGTTTGCCGAAAAGTTCTTCCATCACCGCATCAATCACCATGTTGCCGGGGCCAGTGTCAAAAGCAACCACCTGGCGCAGCGACGCACCCGCGGGAATCGCCGTCAGATTCGCAATGCCACCAATGTTCTGCGCAATTCGATTCACCCGTCGATCGCGATAGAGAAGGTAGTCCAGGAACGGCACCAGCGGAGCGCCTTTGCCCCCGGCTGCGATATCTGCCGGACGAAAATCGGAGACCACTGGCACTCCCAGCCGCGCCGCGATCACCGCGCCTTCCCCCGTTTGCCATGTCACCGCCAATTTTCGCCCGAGAAATCGCTCCGGCACTCCCTGGTGATACAGCGTTTGTCCATGACAGCCCACTAGATCAAGTTTCACGCGATGCTTGCGCGCTGTTTTCGCCACCGCCTCCGCGTACAGTTCGCCCAGAAGAAAATTCAGCCGCGCTAGATCCGCGACGTGGGCCAACTCTGCGTTCATCATTGCCAGGATTGCGCGTCGAACCGGCGCGGGGAACGGATACTCCTCGTGAGCAAGCAGTGTGTGGCGCGGACACTCTTGTCCGCGTCCGCGTTCCGTCAGTCGCACCAGCGCCACATTGATTCCGTCCGCCGAGGTGCCGCTCATCACGCCGGCAATTGTCATGCTCATGCGCATTCCTCGCGAGCCAGCGCAGCCAACCGGATCTCTTCGCCGAATTCCCAGAGCTGGCGCGTCAGCTTCTCAACTCGTGCGGAAGTGGGCGGGGGAGTGCGGCGCTTCGCTAACGATTTCTTTTTGAACGCCAACACGCGTCGCGCCGATTCCAGCACGCGGCGTGCGAACTTGCCGTCGCGCTCCGCCTCGCGAACCAGCGCTTCATGTGCGCGCAGAATGAAATCCTCCTGATGGCAGATCAGGCCAATGTCGCCCCCCGCGCGTATGTGCCCGATCGTCGCCTGTTCGATCGGAGCAGCCGACAGTACTCCGCCCATTTCCAGATCGTCGGAGCAGATCAGGCCGCGGTAGCCAATCCTCTTGCGCAGAATGTCGGTGATCCATTTCTTCGAGAGCGTTGCCGGAATGCGCCCCTTCGTCACCGCCGGAAACGCCGCGTGCGAAACCATGACCATCGGCAATTCGCGCCGCAGGGATAATGTGCGATAGGGAACCAGATCCTCCGCCCACAATTTGCGCAGCGGCTTTTCCACGATGGGAAGTTCATGATGCGTATCGAGCGTGGCCTCGCCCAGTCCGGGGAAATGTTTGCCGCAGCCGAGCACGCTGGCATCGCCCAGCCCGCGCAGAAACTCGCGTGCGTAGATAACCACCTGCTCCGGATCGTCCGAAACGGCCCGCGAACTCATCACCGAACGCGAAGCCTCGTAGGCCAAGTCAAGCACCGGGGCAAAATCCACGTTGAAACCAAGAGCGCGGCAGTTTTCGCCGATCACGCGCCCATGCTTGCGAAAAAGTGCCCGGCTGCCCGTGGCAAAAACCTCTGCCGGAGAAGGCGCCGAACCGATCACGTTGCGGAAGCGGTCCACCGTGCCGCCTTCAAGGTCCACGCAAGCGAAAAGCGGCGTGGCAACGCACTTCTGGCATTCCCGCAGAAGCGTGTGCGTCTGCTCAGCGCTGGTGATATTGCGGGCAAACAGAATCACGCCCGCCGGCTGAATCTTTGTGAGCAGGGAAGCGAGGCGCGGAGACATCTCGGTCCCGTCGAAGCCGATGACCAGGATTTGGCCGATGTTCGGGCTGTTAGATAATCGTTCCATCTGTCTCCAGATTTGCCACAACGCGAAGGGTATGTTCGACCCATTGCGCGAAATCGTTCTTATCCGGGTTGGCCGGATCAGCTAGATTTTCGGCAACCTTGAACTCATCGAGCGCCTGCGAGAACTCACCCCGGTCGTACAGGACTTCTCCGATGTGGAAGTGAGCCCGTGCAGCCAGCGAGCGCACCAGTGGCCCGTTGATTGCCTCTTGGTATAGCGTCAGGGCGTGATCGTGTCGTCCAAGAAGTCTGTGCGCCTCCGCTTCCCGATACGAAAGTTCCGCCCTTTCTTCTGGGGAGATGTCTTCCGTCTTGAGATCATTCGCAATGGATAACGGCTCGACAGCGCGATCAAGAGCTATGAGGTTTTCGATCAACCGAAGCTGAGCATCATGCCTGAGTTCAATTTGCTCATTATCATTTAAGAAGTCTGCATGCTTCTTGAGAAACGCTTTGAGTTCCTGCACTGCCAGATCGGATTGATCCGCATGTCCATGAGCACATGCCAGCGAGAATTCCGCGTACGGTCGACCTGGACTCCCTTCCGGCAAAAGCCTTACCGCTTCTGAAGCTGCCTCGACCTCCTTATCGAAACGGCCGAGATCGTAATAACAAAGAGCCTCGTGCTGGAGAATTGCACTTCTATCCACCGCGTCCGTGGCGATCTCACGAAGGGCTTCAAATTCCGTCAATGCTTCAGCTGGATGCCCAGACTCTCGCAGTGTCTGTATCTCGCGGAATCGATTCCAATCGGTCATTCTGTTTCGGGCCTCGTTACACAACACATACTGCAGGCTGCTATGGCAATCCGCCGATTTTCTCGTCGAACTCCGCGTCTCGGCGGTTAGATTTCCTTTTTCAACTCCGCCAGCAAGTTTAGCGCCTCCAGCGGCGTTAGCCGGTTCAAATCCACTTCACGGAGCTTTTCCAGCACCGGCTGCGAGAGCGGCGTGAAGATGGTCAACTGCGTTGGACGCTGCTCCGGCTCTGCGCCGGGCGTCAAGTGCCCCGAAAGCCGGTGCTCGGACGATTCGTGCTCGGCTAGTACCTCACGCGCACGCACCACGACTTCGTTCGGCAGTCCTGCCAGCTTCGCCACTTCGATCCCGTAGCTGCGGTCGGCCGCGCCCGGCTCGACCCGGCGCAGAAAAACTACGCTTCCGCCAGTCTCTTTGACGGACACGTGATAGTTTTTCACGCCACTCAGTTGTTCGGCCAACTCGGTCAACTCGAAATAGTGCGTGGCGAACAAAGTCTTGGCTCGCACTCGCATATGCAGATATTCGACGGCGGCCCATGCGATTGCCAGCCCGTCATAGGTGGAAGTGCCGCGCCCGACTTCATCCAGCAGGATCAACGACCGCGCCGTCGCGGTGTGCAGAATTGCTGCCGTCTCCGTCATCTCGACCATAAATGTCGAGCGACCCCGCGCCAGGTTGTCGCTTGCGCCAATGCGCGTGAAGACGCGGTCCACAATGCCAAGGCGCACGGCACGCGCGGGAACAAACGAGCCCATCTGCGCCATGATCACGATCAGCGCCGCCTGCCGCAGATAGGTGCTCTTGCCACCCATGTTCGGCCCTGTCAGCACGATGATGTTGTGCGTCGAGCCATTTAGAAACAAACCGTTCGGAACGAAGCGGTCGCTCCCCGAGGCTAACTCCTGGAGTTCAATCACCGGATGACGTCCCTCGACAATTTCCAGATCAAGTGGCCGGGCGGGGACGCCCGGCGCTCCATCGGCGACGTCCTCGGTCTTTTCAGCTTCGTCGAAGCGCGGCCGGTAGTAATTCCGCAGCGCCGCAATGTGTGCGAGACAGCCCAGCACATCGACTTCTGCCAGTGCCAGCGCGGTTTGCCGGATGCGCTTGGCCTCGGCGGCAATGGCAGAACGCAACTCGGCAAACAGACGGCGCTCGATTTCGACAATCTTTTCCTGCGCGTCCAGAATCTTCGACTCGTACTCCTTCAGCTCCGGAGTGGTGAAGCGCTCGGCATTCACCAGCGTCTGCTTGCGTTCGTAGTCGGCGGGCGCGTGGTGCAGGTTCGCCTTCGAAATCTCGATGTAGTAGCCGAAAATCGAATTGAACTTTACCTTGAGCGACCCAATCCCCGTCCGCTCGCGTTCGCGGGTCTCCACTTGCGCCAGGTATTGCTTCGAGTTGTGGCTCAGGTCGCGCAGTTCGTCCAGATCTTTGTCGACGCCTGAGGCGATCACCCCGCCATCGCTCAGCGTGAGCGGCGGCTCCGGAACCAGCGTGCCGTCGATCTTCGCCCGCAGATCGCCCAGTTCGTCGATCACGCCGTGCAGCGTGCCGAGGCGCGACGCAGACAATCGTGATTCAGACAACCCAGCCAACACCGTTCGCACCTTGGGAATTCGTGCGAGTGATGCCGCCAGAGCCAGCACGTCGCGTGGATTCGCTGTTTCCAGCGTGACCCGGCTCAACAGACGTTCGAGGTCCAGAATTCCGTCCAGCGCCCGCCGCAACTCCTCGCGCCGCACCGTATCTTTGACCTGTACCTCAACTGCGTCCAGTCTGCCCTCGATCTCGGCCCGGTCCAAAGACGGGCGCAGCATCCATGTGCGCAGCAAGCGCTTGCCCATCGGCGTGACGGTCGCATCGAGGCAGCGGAACAGAGTCACCCCGGCATCCGTTCCCGCGAATAGCGGTTCGATCAACTCCAGGTTGCGAACCGTTACCGCATCTAGAACCAGGCAATTCTGCCGCTCGTAGAAGCCGATGCGGTCCACATGATCGAGCGTGCCGCGCTGGGTTGACCGGATGTAATACAAAATGGCTCCCGCCGCCGAAGCCGCCGCCTGCTTGCCTGCCAGCCCGAAGCCCTCCAGCGAGAGCACGCCGAAGTGATTCTCCACGAGCGGAATGGCGTGGTCGGGTGCAAAGATCCAGTCGTCCAAAGGAGTCTCTGCCCAGCCAGAGCCGGAGACCCGAGCGACGGGCGCCGTGCCTGCGGAGGGACGGGCGTCTGTTCGGGGACGGGCGAGGACGCCCCTCGCTCCACTACTTTTCTCTTCAAATAGCGGAGCCGAAGACCCGTATAACATTTCCTTTGGCCGCAACTGTTCAAGTTCTTCTTGAATGCGCCGCCCAGCCGATTCACCCACGAACTCCGTCGCTCGAAACTCACCGGTCGAAAGATCGAGCGCCGCAAAACCCACGCGATCCCCGACCGTCGCCACGGCCGCCAAAAAGTTATTCTCTTCGGCGTTCAGCGACGAATCCGCTGCCGTGCCCGGCGTGACGACGCGCGTCACCTCGCGCCGCACCAGTTTTTTCGCCAGGCGCGGGTCTTCCACCTGTTCGCAGACCGCAACCTTGTACCCACGCCGGATCAACTTCGCTATGTAGCCCTCGGCGGCGTGGTGCGGCACGCCACACATGGGGATCGCCACGCCCTTTTCTTTATTGCGCGAGGTCAACGTGATCTGCAACTCGCGCGCGGCCAGCACCGCGTCGTCGAAGAATAGCTCGTAAAAATCCCCCAGGCGGAAGAAGAGCAGAGCGTTGGGATGCTCTTTCTTGATGGCGGCATACTGCCGCATCAGCGGCGTCGAGGGCTCGGACATAAGGGAATTTGTAATTTGTAATTTCGTAATTTGCAATTCTATGCTGGAACGGCTTCCGGCGTCGGCAAGCTGGATCAGCAGAAGGGTGTTCAATTACAAATCACCAATTGCAAATTACAAGTTCTTTTGTTCTCCTTACGCCATGGAACTTCGCAAAGATCCCATCACCCGTTCCTGGGTGATCACTGGCGACGATGTCATCGATCCCCTTCCGCAATCCGAAGCGTGCCGCTTTTGCGGTCCATCCGCCGCGCCCGCCAAAGTTATCGCCAACCTGCCCGGCGTGGATGGCATCGCGTGGTCGGCGCGCTCCGTCGTCCATCCCCATGCGCTCTACCACATCGAAGGCGAGGCGGCTCGCCGCGCCGACGGCCTCTACGATCGCATGGGATCGGTCGGCGCTCACGAAGTTCTGCTCGAAAATCCGCGCCACGACGGCGATCTGTGGAATGCCAGCGACTTCGAAGTGGAACAGTTCTTGCGTCTGGCTGCGTTGCGGATTCAGGATTTGAAGCGCGACAGCCGTTTCAAGTACGTCAGCATTTTCAAGAATCACGGCGAGGGAGCCGGACAGGAATTCGAGCACCCCACCTCCCAACTCACCGCAACCACTTTCGTGCCGCGCCGGGTCCTCTACGAACTCCGCGCCGGACGCGACTATTTCGAGAGCAAAGAGCGCTGCGTTTTCTGCGATATTCTCGCGCAGGAGGAACGTCAGAGCCTGCGCATCGTCGAAACTCGCGGAGACTACGTGGCCTTCTGCCCCTATGCGCCACGCACCCCGTATGAAACCTGGATTCTACCTCGCAGCCATGAATCTTCCTTCGAGCGCACCGGATCATCGCGCGTGGGCAGCTTGACCGATCTCGCGGCGCTGCTGCGGCGTACGCTGCAACGCATTCGTACCGTCACGGAAGGCTTCCACCTCGTGCTCCATACCTCGCCCAACAGCCAACATCCTTCGGCAACGCTCGGATATTGGAAGACTCTCGATGACGATTATCACTGGCACATCGAGATTCTGCCCATTCTTGAGGCCAAGGCCAAGTCCTACACGTTTAAAGAGATTTATTATTCTCCGGTGACTTCCGAGACCGCGGTGAAACGTCTGCGAGAGGCAAAAATCTAATTCCATGTCACGAACACCCACGTTGCAAAAAACAATCGCTGCCTTACTGACCTTGGCCGGTCTCTGTATAGGTTTGGCGATGTCCGCGCCGGCCCAGCTTTCGCCGGCGCCGCCCACCGAGAAGCAAACAGTCCTGTGGATGAAGCTTGAAAAGTCCATCCTCGACATCGACCGCAGTCTCGACGGCGTCATGGGAGTCGCCATCGTCGATCTCACGGACGGGCACAAATATCTGCTTCATGCGAACGACGTTTTCCCGCAGGCTAGTTCGATCAAGATCTGCATCCTCGCTGAACTCTACCGGCAAGCCCAGCAAGGCAAGCTGAAGCTCACGGATCTCTACACCGTCAACACTGCCGATCTGGTGCAGGACAGCGACATCATGGGTGGCCTTACGCCCGGCGTTACCCAGATCACGCTGCGCGACCTTGCGACCATGATGGTCGCCGTCAGCGACAACTCCGCCACCAACGTCCTCATCGACCGCGTCGGCATGGACAACGTAAATGCCTTCTTGAGCGCGCAGGGACTGCGCGACACTCGCCTACGCCGTAAGATGATGGATCTCAAGGCCGCTGTCGAAGGCCGCGAAAACGTTTCCACTCCCAACGAGATGTTGAACCTGCTCACGGCGCTCTACCGCAGAGAGATCTTGAATAAAGAGCTGACCGCCGATTTCTTCAAAGTCCTCTCCACCCACAAAGACAGTTGGATTCCGCGCGACCTTCCCGACGATTTGAAGATCGCCGACAAGCCCGGCGCCCTCGAAGGCGTGCGCAACGATTCGGGCGTGATCTTCGTGGACAAGCGTCCCTACGTTTTATGTGTCATGACGACCTACCTGCATCGCGAGCGTGACGGAGAAGAGGCCATCAGCAACATCTCGCTCGCCGCATGGCGCATGTTTGACCGCATCGCGCGAGCCAGCGAGTATGGGAGAGTGATTTCGCCGGGGAATAGTAGTCGATAGCTATTCGTCGTTCGCTGTTCGCTTTTCGCACATTGCCGCGAACGAGCAATTGCGAACAGCGAACGACCCTTATGACCATCCGCCGCCTGAAAACCTACACCGGATCCCAAGGCTATGTTTATCAGTACTACTTCGTCGGGAAACGTTCCGCCCCGACATTTGACGCCAACGAGGCTGCGGCCAACGAGTACATCTTCGACGTCACCTCCGACCGCAAGTTAACCTACGCGGTGAGTATCTTCCTCCCGCAACGGGTCGTCGCCGCCTGGGCCGAATCCCACGGACGTCACCTCGCTGATTCCGAGCAGTACGCCGCCGTCAAGATGCGTCTGTTCCGCGCCTTCGATGAACTGGAAGAAATGCAGGTTCAAGGCCGGCAACTGCAGATCGATTCGCAGTCTCTGGAAGAATTGCTGGCGTCGTTGGGCGTGGAATAGATTCGCCGCCGCTGTTTTGGCAGTGCGATCGCTCACGGACGCCAAGAAAACGGTGGACCGGGTGAGCGCCGCGGTGGCTACGACGCCTCCAGTCCTTGGCGACTTTAGACTGTTTACCTGGTTATGTGCGCGATCCAGTTGCCGAAATTGAACTGGCTATCGAAATACTCGCCGGCAATAGTGGATCCGTCGGCAGAGATGCTGACAGCGGTATACAGGGTCGTGCCTGCGGGAATCTTGGCTCCCATTTGTCGCAGCGCCTTTGCCAGCTTGACCGTGCCGCTGGCAGAGGTCCAAAGAAAAGCGTCGATCCCGTGACCAAACGGATCGCCGCTCCATCCGATGACGACTCCATTGTCAGAGATGCCATTTGCGACGCTTTGTTCTGTCCGCGAGTGCCTGATGGTGCCTAATGAGAGCAGCCCTCCCTGATCGGAGTACAGGAACGCGACGCCATTCCCGCGAGCGTCCAGGCTCTGTCCCACAATCTGTGTACCATCGCTGGTCACAGCCGTGGCTTCGCCGATCGTCTTGGAACCGAGAAATAAGTCATGCTTTCCGACCACCCAGCGCACCGGACGGCGAGGGCCCGTGGGATCCTCCCAAAAACCGACGATCGTCCTGGCGTTGGCCGAGATGGCGCCAGCCCGGCTACTATGGTTGCCGGGCGGATGTCCTAGAGAGACGTTGCCGGTCGTGGGGGTCCAGGCAAAGCCCTCCGCGTCCTTGCAGGTCCACGCCAGTCCCACCGCGGCACTACCGTCGGCGTTCACTCCGTAGCCGCTGCCCCAGCTGTTGCCGATTTTGGTGCAGCCATTGGAAGGATGGCCCAAGTCGACCACGCCGCTCGGGGTCCACAAAGCCGGGCTGGAGAAACCGTCCGATCCCATGTGACCAGTGATGATGGTGGAGCCGTCGCGCGAGATTCCAATCGAGGATGCGTAGGGATCGCCGGGGCCGAGATCCTGGAAGCCAGCGGCGGTCCAGCGGTAAATCTCGCCGCCGTAGTTCGCGGCCATGACGGTGCCATCGCCGGAAAGAGCAAAATTCGCCCAGGTTCCAGTGACGGGATCAGCGATGATCTGGAATGTTGCGGTTGATGCGTTTGCCGCGAGGCAAACCGCGAAAGACAGACACACTAGACCTGCGGTAGCTAGCCATTTTTTCATTTGTTAGGGGTCCTTTTGTTCGTGAGGGCGGCCGATATTTCTTTTAGTCATTCAGAATACACAGTAAACGAAATACCATCGTCGGGGCGCGGTTTCCAGAATGAGGCTGAAACAAGCCGGTATGGAAATCAGACTCCGGGCAACCGAAAAACGCATATCTGCCAAAACTTGCGCAACATTATGTTCGGGGGTTGTGGCCCTGTCAATCTGCAAAGAGTTGCAGTCGTACAGCGGATTCCGCATCCGCAGCCCAATGTGACTCACGTCACATGCACTTGTGATAGAGCCCGTTTACCGCGCGCCCTCCGCCCGGCAAACTATAATCACTGAGGCGGGGTGTAGGGGATCTGCACCGGCCTGCGGAAGCACCCAAGAATGATGACCCTGATCTGGCTGCGCGTCGCGCTCATTTGTTACGCTGCGGGATTGCTTTATGCTCTGGTGGCGTTGACCCGAACCTCGGAAATCCTCAGCAAAGTCGCGCTCCATGCCTCCTACGTCGGCATGGTGTTTCATTTCGTTTCGCTGACCGAAGCGGTCGTGCAGACCGGCCAGGTCGCCTCGGCCTCGGTTCACAACTCGGAATCACTGCTGGCTTTCCTGATCATGGTCGTTTTTATGCTTGCCTATCTGATTTACAAGACGACCACCCCGGGCATTGTCGTTTTTCCGCTGGTCTTTTTGCTGACCTTCGTGGCCTCCACCGGTCAGCAACCGCTTGTCTTCGCCTCGGATGTGGTGAAGAAGGGCTGGCTGGCGGTGCATATCCTTATGATTTTTACTGGATACGCGGCGCTGTTTCTCAGCTTTGGCGCCAGCATCCTATACCTCATGCAGGAACGGGCTCTGAAATCCAAGAATTCGAGTGGACTGTTCTCGCGACTGCCCGCTCTTCAGGTGATTGACGACATCGGTTACCGCTCGCTCATGCTTGGATTTCCTTTCATGACTCTGGGGCTGATCGCGGGCTCCGTGGTCGCCGAATCCACCTACGGGCGCATTGATTTCTCCGATCCCAAGATTTTGCTTTCGGTCCTGATGTGGGCCGTGTATCTGCTGATGGTGTTTACGCGCTTGAACGCCGGGTGGCGCGGACGCCGGGCAGCCATGCTCGCCAGCGTGGCCTTCGTCGCGGCGATCGTCGCCTGGATCGCCAACTACTTCAGCGGAATGCACAGGTTTGTCGCCTCATGAAATTCCAGCTCATCGGCGTCAATCACAAGACCGCGCCAGTCGAGGTGCGCGAGCGCCTGGCTATTCCTGAATCGCGTTTGCCGGAGGCCTGCAAGAGACTCGCCGAGCATCCCGCGGTTTCGGAAGGCATGATCGTTTCCACATGCAACCGCGTCGAATTCATCGCCAACATGAAGAACGGCACCGGCGACCTGCGCGAGTTCCTGCGCGAATATTTCGAAACCGATCTCAGCCAGTTTGAAAGTCATCTCTACGAATTTCGCGAAGATGAAGCCATCCGCCACATCTTTCGCGTTGCCTCCAGCCTCGACTCGATGGTCGTCGGCGAGCCGCAGATTCTAGGGCAGGTCAAGGAAGCCTATGCCACCGCCCGCGCGGTTGGAGCGGTTCGCGCGCAACTGGATCAGTTGCTCACACGGGCGTTTGCCGTGGCCAAACGCGTCCGTAGCGAAACTGCCGTAGGATCTTCGTCGGTTTCGATCGCTTCGGTGGCCGTCGAACTGGCCAAGAAAATCTTTGGGAATCTGAACGGCAAGAGCGTGTACCTGGTCGGCGCAGGGAAGATGAGCGAGTTAGCGGCTCGGCACTTGCTCGCCCATGGCGCCGCCTCTCTCTTTGTCGCCAACCGCACTTACGACCGCGCCATCCGGCTGGCGCAAAAATTTAACGGACAGGCGATCGAGTTTAGCCGGCTCTATGACACCTGTGACCGCGCCGACATCGTAATTACCTCGACCGGTTCTCCCCACTTCATCTTCAAGCGCGAGCACGGCGAGAAGCTCATGGCGCTGCGAAAAAACAAGCCCATGTTCTTTATTGATATCGCGGTTCCGCGCGATGTCGATCCGGAGATGAACAAGCTCGATGGCATTTTCGTCTATGACATCGACGATCTGCAGCAAGCGGTTAGTTCGCACGTCGCCGATCGCAAGAAGGAAGCGGAGAAAGCGGAGGCGATCGTCAATGGCGAGGTCGACAAATTCCACGCGCGCTTGCAGACGCTCGACGTGGTTCCCACCATCGTCAGCTTGCAGGATCACCTCGAAACCATCCGCCAGGCCGAGATTGATCGCGTTCGTGGACGCCTCGGTTCCATGACCACCGATCAGGAACTCGCCGTCGAAGCGCTGACGCGCGGCATCGTCAACAAAATCATGCATACCCCCATCAGCGCCCTCAAAACCGCGGCGCGCGATCCCGAATCCACCACCGTCATCGAACTTGTGCGTCACCTCTTTAACCTGCACGACGAAGAAGAGAATAAGTCGGCTGCTGCGAAGTCGGCCCGTGGCAAGGGAACGGAAAACTGATGGCCCGCCTGCGCATCGGCTCCCGCGGCTCACAACTCGCTCTCTGGCAAGCCCATCACATCTCTGACCTGCTGCGCGCTCAGGGCCATACCGTAGAACTTGAGATCATCAAGACCACCGGCGATAAGATCACCGATGTTGCGCTCGCTAAAGTCGGCACCAAGGGCATGTTCACCAAGGAAATCGAAGAGGCACTCGTCGAAAATCGAGTTGACCTCGCCGTGCACAGCTTGAAAGATTTGCCGACTGAACTGGCCGCCGATTTCGAAATCGCCGCCGTCACTACCCGCGAAAATCCACGCGACGTTTTTTGTTCCGTAAAGTTCGCAAGCATCGAAGCGCTACCGCAACGGGCGAATGTTGGCACCAGCAGCCTGCGCCGACAGGCCCAGCTGATGGCCGTACGTCCCGATCTCAAGATTCACCCGTTGCGCGGAAATGTGGATACGCGCCTGCGCAAGCTTGAATCCGGCGACTACGACGCCATCATTCTGGCCGCCGCCGGCCTCAACCGTCTCGGCAAGACGCAACTCGTCCGTCAGGTAATCCCCGCGGAAGTGATGACCCCGGCCGCGGGACAAGGCGCCTTGGGAATTGAAATTCGCAACGGGGACAGCGCAACGCGGGTGCTCCTGGCATTTCTCGATGATGGCGCCGCCCGCGCTGCTACCACCTGCGAGCGCGCCCTGCTCAACAAACTCGGCGGCGGCTGCCAGGTCCCGATCGGAGCGTTCGCCGAAGTAAACGGAAACCGCATTCGTCTGAACGCGCTTGTGGCCCATCCCAACGGAACCAAGGTTCTGCGCGAAACCCGCGAGGGCGATGACCCCGTACGCTTGGGCGAAGAAGTCGGTGAAACCCTTCTCCGTAGAGGTGGCGATGTTATTCTCGAAGAAGTCTACGGTGAAGGATTCGCTCTACCGCAGCAACCGTGAAAGATCGGCCAACTAAAATTTGTCATCCTGAACGAAGCGAAGGACCCGTTGTTTGTGCCCGGAGCCATGAAGCTGAGTGTGAGACTGGGAACCGGCGACTGAGAACTGGGAAAAGCCCCATGCGCAAACCCAACGAAAACCATCCCCTCGCCGGAACGCGGATATTAGTCGGACGCGCCCGCCAGCAGGCCGGCAGCCTTTCCGCCAGCCTGCGCAGCCTGGGCGCATCGGTAGTCGAAATCCCCTTCATTGAGATACGCAAGCCGCAATCGTACCGGCCGCTCGACGATGCTCTGAAAAGTATCAAGAGCTACGACTGGCTTATTCTGACCAGCGCCAATGGCGTCGAAGCGATGTGGGAGCGCGCCCGGAAACTTCGCATCACGCGCCGCACTCTCAAGCATCTACAGATCGCTGCGATCGGGCCCGCCACCAAGAAGGCGATCGTGAAGCATGGCCTGAAGGTCAAGATGGTGCCCGAGGAGTATGTCGCCGAGTCGGTGGTAAAGGGCCTGCGCGAAAAGGTCAACGGCAAGCGCGTCTTGCTTGTACGAGCCAAAGTAGCGCGCGATGTGATTCCAGAGGAACTGCGTGCCGCCGGATCCGAAGTCGATGTGGTCGAAGCTTACGAAACCGTGGTGCCCGAAAAATCGCGTGTGCGCCTGCGCGCGCTGATGAAAAGTGCGGCCCGCCGTCCGCACATCGTGACCTTTACCAGTTCCTCCACCGCGAAGAACTTTGCCGAGCTGCTGGGCAACTTCAAGGCACGTTCACTTAGCCGTATCCAGTTTGCTTCGATTGGTCCGGTGACTTCGGCAACGCTGCGCGAATTGCAGATGCCGGTCGCAATCGAGGCCCGCGAATTCACGATGGGTGGATTGATTCGCGCGATTGTGCTCGCCCGCTACGCAGAACCTTCCTCGTAGTCAGAACGTTGTTCCAGCCGCGAACTCTACTCAGTATCCGAAGACGAGACTCTCCGCTGCGGATCAATCGAGTCCAGGTAGGATTGCATTCGTGCCTTGGTGTCGGCGGGCATGCCGGTGAACTCGATTCCGTTGCCCACACCCGGATCGCACGTGCGGACCACGGCCGTGATCTTGACGCGCTCCGAATCCAGATAGAAATCGAGGCGCAGCACCGTCCCGAGGGGAAAAGGCAACATGTTCTCGACGTAGCATCCGTTGCCGCTCACGTCGGTGGCATTGATGCGGATTGGCGCATTGACGCGCTCGTCGCGAATTTCCAGGGGAAGCGAAATCTTGTGCCGGTGCCAGTGCCGCCGGTTTGAGGCCGCGATCCTCACTGTCGCGCCATCCATGGGTAGATAGTTTTTCCAAGGAGACTCCTGATCGGCGACCAACTTTACTCCCACCTGATTCTTCTTGACTGGGCCGGTGTTCATCACCCAGATGACCGTGCAGCGCGTTTTTTTCTCGTCGCACTGCACTCCGATCACGTCACCAACTTTCAGTTCGTTATCGACGCCCGAGATCAGCGCCCCCTCAGAACTGATGTTATGGGCGCGAGCATGCTGCGAAAAGGGGCGCCCCTCGGCGCTCATTCCCCATATACGCACGGGCAGATCCACAGTCAGGCGAGGTTCAGTTTGATGGTCAGCCATGCCTTGTCCTTTATCTGGTTCAGGAGATAATACCGCCCTCTGGCGGGTTCGCGACATCACAAAGTTAGCCAGTGGAGTAACGAGCGGAGCACCACTTTCGGCACCTGACAATCATCATTCAGGGCGGTTTACCGCGAATTGGTCCGCGATCTCTTGATAATTGATGACCTGGATCTTTTGTTCCTCGAGAAATTGCCGCAGTTCTGCCGAACTCAGCAGACGCCGCTCCATCTCGCGAGAATCGACCAATCGCGTGCTGGCAGCGCGCAAGTCGGCATCGTTGTATCCGGGATGGCAGACCAGTTCCCACGTCCCCTCGGGCAGGCTGGCGAGGGTTTGGCGCAGCAGGGAACTATACCCGGAACTATCGACCGAGCCCGTCTCGATCACTCCCACCACCCCGTCGGGCGTAAGTACACCAGTGCGCTTAGTCCGCTGCAGGAATTGCCCGGAGAAGGTGTGCAACATGCGCACCTGGGTATAACGCTTCCAGAGATCGCGCTTGCCTTTGAATAGCTTCGCGGGCATCACTTTCACCGGAACGAACGGATTGCGAATCGCGCGCACGCCGCAAATCCGCGCGGCTCGCAGCAGGGCTGCAAGAATCTCAGGAAACACGTGCGCGTGTTTATGGGTATCGAGGTGAGTAACCTGGATACCGGCCGATTGAATTTTCCTTATTTGCGCGGTGACTTCTGCGACCAGTTGATCGCGATCGAAGCCTCCCAACATGGCACGCGCGGCAAAGGCCGACAGGCTGGAGTAGAACTTATCCGGCTCCGCCGAGCGAATCCCCAGCAACGTATCGATGGCGTCCGGCGGTGACACGGGCGTTCCGTCCACTAATACGACGTGGCACCCCACGGAGAGATTCGGCGCCGAGCGCGCCGCCGTGACCGCGTCCTCGAAGGCGCCGCCATTGGCCATCAATGTCGCCGACGACAGGACCCCAGCGCTGTGGGTTTCCAGAATCGCTCGATTCACTCCAGCGGTCAGACCGAAATCATCGGCGTTGACAATTAACTTTCGCACGCAGAAAGTGTAGCAGCCGCGCCCGTCAGTTCCTCACCGTTTCGATTGTTTGGCTGCATTGGTCGCGCAGACGCCGGCTTTTTCGTGAGTAAGCGATCCCCGCACCTCTGCGGCTAAATCGCTCTCGAAATCACCGGATGGGCGGTTGTAGTTTGACCGGCAAGGGAGGGGTCCAGTATCCTTCAGCTTCAGCTTCAGCTTACGTTTTGCAGGAAGTTTGTTCGCGAGCGGCGGGATGAAACCTGCCGGAATCACAACCGCACGCAGCGGGCGGTTAGCTCAGCTGGTTAGAGCGCCTGCCTTACAAGCAGGAGGTCGCAGGTTCGAGTCCTGCACTGCCCACCA